>Ga0105248_10010141_pt1 | contig 10379 bp, 10 predicted proteins | sample KBSS34metaG_FD_81524 | JGI IMG/M metagenome (GOLD analysis project Ga0105248, IMG submission 81524) | Switchgrass rhizosphere microbial communities from Kellogg Biological Station, Michigan, USA - KBS S3-4 metaG | ecosystem: Host-associated > Plants > Roots > Rhizosphere > Soil | place... | reverse complement strand
GACCTATCTGTCCCGAGGTGACACATGCGTCACGTTCCCGACGTGTTCGAGATTCCGGAACCGATGGAGGCGAGGCCGCGCCCTTGGATAACCGCTCTTGCAATGACCGCCATCGTGATCGGCGCGACCCTGGCGCTGGTGGTGGCGAACGAAACGCCCCGTGAAGAACCGCAGGTCACCGTCAGCCGCTAAGACGGCGCCAGCGTCAGCTCCGCCTCTGCGATGACATAGCGGACATAGCGATAGTCGCGGATGAAGCTGATCTTGCCGCCGCGCCAGGTCAGCCACATGACATAGCTTGGCTTGGGATCGTTGGGGTCTTCAAACACCGCGATCACTTCGCGGCCCTCAAGCCAGGCCGGCGCCAGCCGCACGCCCTCCATCTTGGCATAGATGGTGAAGAAGGTGCCGACATCTTCGCGCCCCGAGCGAAGCGCGTAAGCCGACTGGATCAATTTCACATCATCCGCCAAAAGCGCCCGCAGGCCGTCCCAATCGCGCTGGTTGAACAGGGCCGCATAATGCGCCGCCTGTTCGGAGGGTAGTTGGGGGCGCGCGGCCGCTTCAGTTTGCGCCTGGATTTCGCGCAGCCGCGCGCGGCCCCGCGCCAAATGGCCTTTCACGCCATCGACGCTGAGGCCGAGCAGGGCGGCGATATCGGTTAAAGTTTCATCCAGCACGTCCTTCAGGACGACCGCGCTGCGCTGCATGACGGGCAGTTCGGCAAAACGCGATACCGCAATCTGGACCGCTTCCTGGCGCATCAGCATCTCCTCCGGATCGGGATTGGCGGCATCGACGACCTCCAGGCCCGCGTCCAGCGGCTCGGTCTTGCGCACAGTGCGGCCGCGCAGCAAGTCGAGCGCGCGATTGTGCGCGATCTTGAACAGCCAGGGCCGAAGCGGTGGCGGCTCGTCCATCTCCTGCAACGCCACCAAGGCCCGGGCGAAGGTGTCCTGCACCACATCCTCGCCGTCGATCACCGATCCCATCAGGCGCGCGCAATAACGGTGCAGTGCGGGGCGCAACGCATTGGCCAGGACCAGAAGCTCGGCCTGCCGGTCGCGGTCCGTTGCGGTCAAGCTGCCGTCCCCTCGAGCATTGTGACTCCCGTGTCGCCCTTGAAGCCGAAGGCGAAGCCCTGGTCATATTGGGAATCCTCCAGCACCGAAACAACTTTCTCGCCAAAGTCCCGTGGCGGCATCGGTGCGCCGAACCGGGCCAGGAATTCCTCGCGCTTGATGCCTTGCGCGCGCGCATAGGCATCGGCGCCGGCATCACCGACGCCGGTGCCGCCAATGATCTGCTGTGGCACGATGGCCTGGAAACGGATGCCAAGATTGTTCTGCTGCGACACTGTATTGGCGTATTTGGCCATGAACCACAGCATGCGCTTGGCGCCGGCATAACCGCCCGAAAGGGGTGACCCGTTCACCGCCGCGCCGCTCGATCCCACCAGAACGCGGCTTCCGGCCTTGAGCGGCAGGTTCAGCGCGGCCTGCAGCCAATGAAAGCCGCCCTTGACGTCGCTTTCCCAAGGCGTGGAGAAGTCGGTCCAGCTCATCTGGTCCAGCCGGCCCATCGGTGGCTTGGCGCCGGCATTCAAGACCAGGATATCGGGACGGACTTCGGCCAGGATGCGCTTGGCGGCATTTTCATCTGCTATGTCCGCCGCGATGATGGCGACGCCAAGCCGGGCGTTCACGGCCTCCAGCGCTTCAGTACCCCGGGCGACCACCGTTATCTTTGCGCCCCGCGCGGCAAAAGCCTCCACCACGCCCAGGCCCAGGCCGTGGCTTCCGCCGGTTATGACAACATTGCGATCGTTGAGGTTCATCTGTCCTGCTCCCGTGTTGAGGTACAGCAAGGACGATTGGGAGAGGCCAAAAGAGTCAGTTATTCGCCAAAAAAATTTGGCGGTTTGAAAGAACGCCCGGGATGGCCTTGCTAGAAGGGCTGCTCGCCCCGGTAATTTCCCGCTTCGGCATAGCGGCAGACCAGAATGTCTTCGTTTCGGCTTCTGGCTTCGGCGCAGCCGACTTCCCGTGTGGCGCGCCACACCACCTGGGTGTAGTGGCCGACATCTTCCACCCGGCCGGTGACGCTGTTGTCGGGAAAGGTGCCGGGGCGGAAGTATTTCTTTTCCCGGATCCAGGCATTCACCATCGCTTCGGGCGCGAAATAGCCTTTGCTGCCGGCCCAAAGATTTTCGCCTTGCGGCGCATAGCGGTTTTCCGGGGCATGCTCGAAGCGGCCGGTCGACGCCAGGTGATCGGCCCAGCGCCGGGCCGACTGGGCCAGAGTGGGATTCCAGTTCAGCGGTTCAAGCCCCAGCGCCATGCGCTCGCGATTATGGGCGGCGAGAACGCGCCGATCGAAAAACTGTTGGTCGTGAATTTCTGCGTCAGGTGTCTCCTGATCGACGGCTTGCTCACGGGAGAGGGGCGGATTGGCGGCCCCATCATTGGAGGCGGAGCGTTGGGGCGCCGGTCGATCTTGCGTCGGCTGAACGACGATCGGTTGATTGAGCGCCTGCCTTGTGATGGCCTGCAGATCGTTGGCCGATAGGATGGGCTGGCTCGAAAGCGGTCGCTCCGCAATCGTCTGAACCGCAGGAAGATTTCTCGCGCATCCCAATAGCGGCGTAATCAGAACCATCGCGCACACTGTCAGTGGCGATTTCCAGCGGTCCGAATTCATGGGATGAGAAGCTCCTGCGACTGCGCAGGAATTTTCTCGTTTCCAGGTTTAGATCGGGTGGACGGAGCTGGTTAATGAGTGCGTAAAAGCATCCGTAGAATCCCGTACAACCAACGCGGCCGTACAGTCTCGTACAATCTAGCGCGCTTGGACTTTGTGTTTTTTTGTTCCCGCGCCAAGAACGGCGACGGTATCGCCTTTGTTCGCCGCGGCGAAAAGCAGGCGCGCGAAATCCAGCGGAACACCGATGCAGCCATGCGTGGCCCAACCCTTGCGCACATTGCTGCCGTGGATCGCTACGCCGTCGTTTGTCAGGCGAAGCATATAGGGCATCGGCGCGTCATAGCTGCGCGAGTAATGATCCTTGTCCTTCTGCAATATCCTGAGGGTTCCGGTCGGCGTCGGCTTGCCGTCGCTGCCATAGACGATGACGGACGAACCGATCTCATGGCCGCCGCGAAACACCGACAGAATCTGCAACGTCAGGTCGATGCGCACCCACACGGGGCCTTGGGGAATATGATCCTCGTCCCAGACAAAGTTTCCGTAATGCATGGGCTTGGTGATGTTGAGCATGCTGCGCACAACCTCCTTGCGCCCGTCGGGCAGGGCGAGCTCGGGATAGCCGTCCGCGCTGTACCAGACGCGAGCTTCGGACGCCGTCGCGGCGGCCTGCGGCGCGAGTGTGCCGGCGATGTATATAGTCGCAGCCAGGATGAGCGATCGCACGGGGCCGGACATGCGATACCGCCTATCGCAGAGGTTTGCGGACGGCGTTGCGCGCGCGCCGGCGCGCCGCCATGCCAAGGGCAAACAGGCCCAGGACCATCACCGTCCAGGTCGCGGGTTCGGGAATGGGTGTGACAACCGGCGGGTTGCCGGGCGGTGTTATTGGCGGCCCTGGTGGATTTTCTCCCGGCGGCGTGCCGGGCGGATTTTCACCCGGGGGATTGCCCGGAGGCGTGCCGGGCGGATTGCCAGGAGGATTGCCAGGAGGATTGTTTGTGCCCGGCAACTCTCCCGGAATGAAAAAGCCGGGCGGGACAGGTGGCGTAGCCGGAAAGAAGGGCTGCGGCTCACCCGTGGCGATATCCAAGGGTGGCGCGTCATACTGCGGCGGAATGATCGGGATGTCCGCAATCGGTGCGGGAGCCTCAGCGAAGACGGGATTTGCCGGCTCGCGCTCGCGCACGGTGGAGAGCACGCGTTCATGCGGCCCGGCCTTTGCCTTGGTCGACAGCAATGGGCCGGCGCGCCTGCCGGGCGAGCGTTCGGCAAACAGGCTCAAGGGATCTTGCAGCGCCGCAAGGAGCAGGTTCTTGGTCCCCAGGCTGAACGCGGCGCCGCCAAATTCGGCGATCGCGGCAAAGAGCAGGGCGGCGAACAGCGGCACCAGCAAAAGGCTGCGCTTCCACCTTCTGTTGCGTGAGGCATGAGGAGACGGGATGCGGTTGCGCGTGAACCGGGAAGGAAGTTTCAGACGCGGGAAACGGATGCCGAAAATGTTCCCAACTCCATTCAAGCTATTGTCCCGCGAACGTCGCCCCCACGACAGCTTGAGCTTGTGGCATCGTTAATATTTGCGGTTGGGTTGTCTTAACGAATTTGTCCGCAATCGGTCAACGCGCATTCGTACGCGCTAGGATGCGGAAATGATGTTCCTTTTCGGAACCACGGGAACAGCGTGACGTGGAGGTCACGCGACACGCGCGCAATCGGGTTCCCTGCGCAACGTGTGTGCAGATCGATGTCTTAATGCGCTGTTGTCAGCGTAAAGACGCGGAACTCATTCGCCATCCACACGGAGCGGCGATAACGGAACTTAGCTCAAGACGCGACCAGAACGTCCGTGATTCTAATTTCCGGGCGGCTGGTCGATTTGGAAATAGTGGACCTGACCTTCCTTGCTGCGCGGCGTGATTGCCATGCGAATGCTTCTGCCGGTATTGGGACAGGATGTGGCGCGATGCCAGCGTTCCTCATTGGCGTTGATCAGATCGCCATATTCGCCATGCACCACGCCGATGCCGGAGATCAGCGCGCAGACATTGCCCCACACATTCAGCCATACCTCCGGCATGTTCTCGTGATAATGGCCCCAGCTTGTATCGGGCGGCAGCTGGGTGATGGGCGGACCGATATTCAGGTTGGATGAAGTATGGCCGTCATAGAGGAAGCGCTCGCCGGTGCGGGTGGAGGCGCCATATTCATCGACATTGAAGAACGGCATGTTGAAGCTGTCATAGCCGCCCGTCGACGTGATCTTGGTCTTCTCATAGACATAGCCTTTGACCGGCGCGGGCATTTCGCTTTCCGGATAGGACGGCACCTGGCCCGCCGGCGTGGTGATGTAATAGACCACCGGCTCGGAGCCGACGGTTTCGATGCAATAGGACAGGCGCGGCGCGACATTGAACACCCAGCCCTTGGGCAGCACCTTGGGCTCCTGGCCGTCGATGGTGATCTTGAGCTGGCCGCTATAGACCCAGCCCCAGGCGCGATCGTCGGCCCAGAACATGCACTTGGTCTTGTCGCCCGCCGCAAGCTGGACATAGCGGCCGTCGAAGTCGCGGGTCAGGAGCACTTTCTGCTCCCAGCGCGCCTGGCCCTTATGCGATTTGAGGACATCGGCGATATGCCAGATCGGCTTGTTCACGCCGGTATAGGGCGTTTCGGGCTTTTTGTGCGCCGCCCAGACAATGCGGGGCGGGCCGTTCTCGCCGCCGGCCTGGGACCACCAGTTGGTCTGTGGGGCGGGGCGGGCAGGAGCCGCTGGCGGTGCTGGCGGAGTCTGGCCCTGCGCCATGGCGGACGCCGCCCCCAGGACAAGCGCCAACCCAACCAGGGCCGAAGTCGGTGATCTCATGCCTGTCTCCCCAGCTTTTCGGCAACGCTAGGACGGCGGGCACCCGACTACAAGCAGGCTGGCCCGGGTGCGTCATGGTCCTCCCCAGGAAATCGATTACACTGAGGTCTTAGGTGACATTTTTGACAGATGGGATTTTGAAAGGGCAGCAATGACGGCATTTCCGGACGATATTTTCACCGAACCCACCGATGTGGACCCCAACACCCTGGCCAATCTGGGGCCCTTGCGCCGCCTGGCGGGCGTCTGGGAAGGCAAGGGCGTGGACGTCAATCCCAAGGCCGACGGACCGGAGCGGCGGGAGTTTGCCGAACGTATCACGCTGCAGCCGATCGACCCGCAGACCAACGGGCCGCAGCTGCTCTATGGCTTGCGCTATCACACCAGGATCGTCGCCAAGGGGGAGCAGATCACCTTTCACGACCAGACCGGCTATTGGCTGTGGGAGCCGGCGACCGGATTGGTGATGCAAACGCTCAGCATCCCGCGCGGCCAGGTGGCCATCGCCTCGGGCCAGGCGTCCGCCGACGCCACGCAGCTTGTCCTCACCGCCCGGCGCGGCGAGACCGAATATGGCATCTGCTCCACGACATTCCTGGAATATGCCTTCCGCACCGATTCCTATCGCATCGAAGTGAATTTCAACCCGGACGGAAGCTGGAGCTATATCCTGGACACCATGCTGATGGTGCGCGGCCGCGATGAACTCTTTGCCCATCGCGACCAGAATACCCTGATCAAGGTGGCTGAGCCCGGGCCAAATCCACTGTTGGGGCGATAGCATGCGCACCAGCCGACGCACCGTTCTAGGCGCAGGCGTCGGGATGATGTTCGGCGTACAGGGCGCGCGCGCCGCGCCCAAGCGCATCCGCACGATTGTCGGCACCGGCGTCCAGGGCCGCGCGGCGGATGGGGCGCCGGCGGCAACCGCCATGCTGGATCAGCCTTATGGCGTTACGGTCGATCGGGCGAACATCCTGTACTGGGCCGATTTCGGCAGCGATCGCGTCATGATGCTGCGTCCCGGATCAGGGGTGGTGTCGGTCGTCGCCGGCAACGGCACCAAGGGCTATGTGGGCGATGGCGGGCCAGCGAAATCGGCGCAGCTCAGCGCGCCGCATGAAGTCCGCTTTGACCGCAAAGGCAACATGCTGATCGCCGAACGCGACGCCCATGTGGTGCGCCGGATCGATCGCGCCACGTCTGTGATCTCGACCCTGGTGGGCACTGGCACGCCCGGCTTTGGCGGCGATGGCGGGCCGTCGCAAAAGGCGTTTCTCAAACAGCCGCACAGTATCGCGCTGGACGCGCGCGACAATCTGTATGTCTGCGACATCCAGAACAATCGCGTGCGCTGCCGCAATGCGGTGAGCGGCCTGCTGACGACCTTTGCGGGAAATGGCGAGATCGCGGACACGCCCGATGAGGCTCCGCTGGGCGCGCCTCTGCATGGGCCGCGTTCCATCGACATCGCGCCGGACGGCACGATGTATCTGATCCTGCGGGAGGGCAACAAAGTCTTCGCCGTCGATCCGGCGCACAAAACCCTGAAACGGATCGCGGGAACGGGCGCCAAGGGCTATGCCGGCGACAAAGGTCCGGCGCGCGACGCGCAGTGGAACGGCCCCAAAGGCATCGCTTATGCGCCGAATGGCAGTCTCTATATCTCGGATACCGAAAATCACGTCATCCGCAAGGTTTCGCTGAAGGACGGCAGCGTCGAGACCGTGGCAGGCACGGGCCAGCGCGGTGACGGGCCGGACGGCGATCCGCTGGCCTGCGCCCTGGCGCGGCCGCATGGGGTCTTTGTCCATGACGGTCTTCTCTACATCGGGGACTCGGAAAACCACCGCATCCGGGCGCTGGAGATCTGAGCCTTGCAGCCCGAGCGCGTCAGAACGTCATGGTGATGGTGCCGCGAACGCCATGACTGGTTTGCGGGCCGCTGAACTGGCCGCCATAGGTGGCGCCGAAAGCGATGCCGTGCGCGATGGCGAAATCCGCGCCCGCTTCGACCACGCCGGAATCGCGCGCGATGGCGGCGCCTTCGACGGTAAAGACCGGCCCGGTCGCAAACGCGACATCAGCGACGGGCGTCACGCTGCCGAAGGCGTGCCGCCAGCCCAGCATGCCGCGCAGGGTGGCATCGAAGCCGTCCCATGAGACGGTGGTGGCAGGACGCACGCCCAGGGTGGCGAAGATATTTTCCGTGGTGCCGGCGCGACTGGTGAGCGCCGCATCGCCGCCGGCTTCCGAGAAACCATCGGTACGCAGTTTCACATGCGCGACATTGACGAAGGGCTCCAGGACAAAGTCATCCAGGGTGAACCGTTCGCCCACTTCGCCGAAGATCTGGGTGGTGCCGGCATTGTATCGCGCGCGCAACGCGTTGGCGAAAGCGCCGATCGCCACGGCGCGATCGGTCGCAACACCGTTCCAGCTGTAGCTGGCGCCCAGCTTCAGGCTCATATCGCCCCATTGCGTGCCGCCATAAACGCCCAGGTGATAGTTGTTGCTGGCGCCGGAGGAGGCGCGCGCGGTGACGTCGAAATCGGTGCGGCTGTAGCCGCCGAACACGCCGAAGCGCCAGTCGTAAACCGGCACATCCACGCCGGCCAGGAAGCCGGCGGTGGATTGGGACAGGCCCGCGGCATTGGCATTGCCGCGCAGATGATCCCAGTTTCCAAAACCGCGCACCCAAGGCGTGGGGCGGTCCTGGGTGCCACAACCGGGACGGCTGTGGCTTTCGCTATTTTCGGTGGCGCAAAACAACTCACGCAACCGGTCGAAACTCGCGTCGCGCACCAACAGGCTGCCGGCCACCAGCGCGCCCTTGGCGCTGGCCTGGGCCTCACCTGACAGCGCATCGAAGGCGGAACGCGTTTCGGCCGGGCTTTGGGAGTTCAACACCGCCGTCGGTATGCTGCCGCCGGGTGGCTGGCTGTCCACGGCGCCTCCGACATTGGTCTGGTTGGGGGTCTGTGCCGCACTGGCGGGGTCGCCGGTCTGGATCACCTTCAGATAGACATTGTTGGCGTCCTGGGTTGCCCCCAGCGCCAGATATTGGGAGAGGGCGGTGTCGCCGGTCACCGCATAGCTGCCGGTGACGCCGCCGGACGCCGTCAGCACCGTATAAAGCGCGTCCAGCCGGTAAGCGCCTTGCGGATTCTTGGTGACGTTCAACGCCGCGCCGCTGGCGATGGTCGCCGTGCCGTTGACCAGGATCAGGTCGGAGGCGTTGGAGGTGGGATCGACCTCCACCTGATAGATGGAGCCGGCGTTCTGCACGAATGCGCTATTGACATGCAGCGTGCCGATGGAGTTGCCGGGCGCGACCGCGCCGCCGCTCTGGATGGTGGTGGCGCCGACCGTGCCGTTGCCGCCCAAAGTGCCGCCGCTCACCGTCACCGCCGAAGTGATGGAGCCGTTCACCGATAAGGTGCCGCTGGTGACCGTGGTGGGGCCGGTATAGGTGCTTGCCGCGGTCAGAATGGCCTTGCCGCTGCCCACCTGGTTCACGCCGCCGCTGCCGCTGATGACATTGCCAAAGGTGAATGCGTCGCTGCGGTTGAAGGCGAGGGTGGCATTGTCGGTCACAGTGCCGATGATTGATCCCGTGGCGGTGCCGTCGCCGATCTGCAAGGTGCCTTGACTGACCAGCCAGGGCGTGGCGATGCCGCCCGTGCCGGTGAGGGTCCAGATGCTGTTGCCGGTCTTTTCGCAATTGGTGAAGTTCTGATATTGCGGCCCGATGGTGGAGACATCGAAGCTGGCATTGGTATCGCCGCCCAGCCGGAAGGTGTTGGTGACGCCGCTGTTCGCCGCCACATTGCCCTGGATAACCGAACCTTTCTGCAGCTCCAGCGTCAAGGCCTGGCTGGCGGATATCAACTCTATCGCAGTGGCATAACCTGCGCCGGCCTTGAGCGTGCCGCTGTTAATGACGGTGAGCAGGGGGGCGCTGTTATCTCGGATGGCAGCCGCGCCATTGCCGCCTTCGATCGTGCCATTATTGACGATCGGAGCAGCGCCATTGCGGAAGAAAACGCCAACACCGCCGGAGCCGGTGCTTCCCGTGCCGCCGCGGATCGTGCCGTAATTGATCAAGGTCGCGGTCGCGCCGGGTGCGCCGATATCGACACCGGATCCGCCAAAAGTCTGGCCGTTGCCGCCCTGGATGGCGCCATAGTTGGTCAGGGTCGAGCCCCGCTGCACAAATACGCCCGTCCCGCCGCCGGCAACGGTGTTTGGCGAACTTCCGCCCGTGATGGTGCCATAGTTGGTCAAGGTGGCGGTGTTGGTCAGAGACACACCGGTGCCGCCAGCGCCGCCAGCGCCGCCGCCGGTGCCGCCCGTGATGCTGCCCATGTTGATGGCCGCTGCCTGGCTCATGTAGATGCCGACCCGGCCCGTGCCGACGCCCGCGCCGGCATCGCTGCCCAGGATGGCGCCGTTGAAGGTGTAGGCGCCGGAGGGATAGGGGCCTGTCAGGGTAATGACGCCGCTGGTAGTCGTGTTGGCATAGGTACGCGACAGGGTGAAGCCGCCTGTATCGATGGTGATGGGCTTGCCGGGCGCCGGCACGTTCAATGTGGCCAGGGTGATGTTGTTGGTCAGGGTGATGGTGGAGCTTGGCGCGCCGTCACCAACCGCCGTCGACAGAGCGGTGTTCAAACTCGTCTCGTCGCCGGCGGTATAGCTGCCGGCCCAGGCCGGCGATACGAGCGCCACAGTGGCGGCACAGGCGAGATACATCCCCTTCCGGCCTCTGCTGGTGGTTGCAGAAACCCGGCTTGCAATCGATGACATGAAT
>Ga0105248_10010140_pt1 | contig 10379 bp, 4 predicted proteins | sample KBSS34metaG_FD_81524 | JGI IMG/M metagenome (GOLD analysis project Ga0105248, IMG submission 81524) | Switchgrass rhizosphere microbial communities from Kellogg Biological Station, Michigan, USA - KBS S3-4 metaG | ecosystem: Host-associated > Plants > Roots > Rhizosphere > Soil | place... | reverse complement strand
GGGCGCGGGTCTGGTGATCGTGGCCACGAACCTCGCGCGGAATATTGACGACGCGTTTTCGCGACGCATGCACTACGTCATCGAATTTCCGCCACCCGATCCGGCGGCACGCGAGCGGCTCTGGCGGGGTATGTATCCCGCGACCGCGCCCCTCACGTCCGACGTCGACTTTGCCTTCCTGGCCCGGCAGTTCGAGCTCGCGGGCGGCGACATCCGAAACGTCGCGCTCGACAGCGCGTATCGCGCGGCCCAGGACGGTTCGCCGATCACGCTCGCGCATGTACTGCAGGCCATCGCGCGGCAGTATGCCAAGCGCGGGCAAGTGCCCACGCCGGCGGACTTCCGCGAGCACTACGCGCTCTTGAGCGAGGTATGACGCCAGCGCCAGACCGGCAGCGGGAGCGACAGCGCCGGTCGGCGCGTCCACCAACCTGGCCGGTGCCCGAACCGCAGCACCGAACTCCGGCGCCTCTCGAGGAGTCACCGTCGGCGGCCGGCAATCAGGCCCGGCTGCATGAGCTGGGTATTCGACTCAAGCCAACCGTCAGTCAGCCCGGCGATGCACAGGAACACGAAGCGGATCGGATGGCGGACGCCTTCGCGCGTGGGGACGTCGTGCGCCGGAAGTGTGATTCCTGCGCGGACGAAGACGGGACGGCCGTTCACCGAAGCGCCGCCGGACCAGCGCCGCGCACCGCATCCCCTGCCGGCGCGCTGGCTCGGCTGTCGCCAGGCGGTGGCGCGCCCATTGCGCGCTCGGCACGGCGTGATTTCGAACGCTTCTTCCGCGCCGATCTGTCGCACGTCAAGGTGCATGCGTACCCCGAAGCCGGCCGCGCGAGTCGCGAGTTGCGCGCGCGTGCCTTCGCCGTGGGATCCAACATCGCATTTGCGCCGGGCGAGTACGCGCCGGAAACCGAGTCCGGCCGCAAGCTCCTGGTCCACGAACTGACGCACGTCGTTCGCCACGGTCCGAGTCAGTCCGGCGAGGCGATCCGGCGCAAGGACGAGCCTGAAACCGGACCGGAGGCAGAACCGGCACCCAAGGACCAATGGAACGCCCAGTTTGATCGCCCCGCGGTCGGACCCGGCAATCCCGGACCGCGGTTCTACAACTTTCGCGGCGTTCTGATGAGCGAAGACCTGATCGCCATGCGCGACGAGCTCCGGCTGTACGTCAGACATCATGGCCTTCGCGGACTGGATCACTGGCACGACGCGCTCAATGGCAACAACTTTCTCGAGATCACGTTGCCGTTCTCTGCGCATGCCAGAGCGTTTGGTGGGCTGCGTCTTCATGACGCCCGGGACATGCAAAAGGAGATGGTGGAGGAGGAGTGGCGGCGCCGCCTGGTGCGCGCGAAACCGACCGCCGAGGTCGCGTATTTCATGGTCCGGGCTGAGGCGATCGCCCTGCTTGACGAGTTCAAGAAGAACATGGGCACGGTCCTCGAGCTGGTGCTCAAAGAAAGCGAAAAGCGTATCGAAGCTGAGCGGATCCGTTACGGACTGAAGAAGACGGAGGGCTTCTTCTCGACCGAGTACGAGACGAAGCGGACGGGTGACTTCGAGGCGCTCGTCGGTGCGGCGAAGGATCTGCTCGTGATACGCGAACGCATCGCGGCGCTCGAACAGAAGCAGCGTGTCTTGATGCCACAAAGCGCCGGAGTCGGCGGCGGATATGGCAATCCACAGGCCACGGCTCAACTTGGGGACCTGACGGAACAAATCAAGGCGGAGCGCCAGGAGTACCAGCACGCGAAGACCGCCGCCGCGCTGCGCCATCCGTCACTTGGCGCGGTTCTCGACGAAACGAGCTTCAGCCAATCAGAAGGGGACCGTCTGGAACGTCTCGCCGAAGGCACGACAAGCGGCAAGGCAGGGATGGCCTTCAACCCTGTGTTCGGCCCGCAGGAAGTCCAGACGAGCACGTCGGCCATCCTCGGATCCGTCATGGACAAGCGACAGGGCAGCATCGACAAGGTCCGCGAAATGATCGCCGACGATCCCGACGACCTGTGGACGATTTCGCCCGTGATTCAGCTCACGTTGAATCTGATGAAGGGCGAACCCACCGGGATGATCGAGAGTCTGGTGAAGGAGAAACTGGAAATCCGGGCGATCAATCGGGAACTCTGGGGACTCTTTGTGTTGGCGATCGGGTTTGCCCTGGCATTGCCGACAGGCGGAACGAGCCTTGCCGTCGCGGCAAGCGTCGGCACGGCCGCGCTCAGCGCCTACCAGGCGATGCAGAGCATTCACAACTACAACCTTCAGATGGCGCTGGCCAACACCGATCTCGACAAGAAGGCCTATGCGCTGGCCGCAGAAGAGCCCTCACTGTTCTGGGTTGCGGTCGACGTCGCCTTCGTGTTTCTTGACGGCTCGCAGGCCATCAAGGCCTTCAGAGGTATCAAGACCGAAGCCAAAGCCGTAGCCGAGGCGGCCGAAGGTGTTCAGCGGACGAGAGCGGAGGAGAAGCTCCTCGAGGCTGCCGAAAAAGTTGGGGGGTCCGGCGGGGCCCGGCTTGGCGAACGCCTTCGCGACACTCTCGCCAAGCTCCGCGGCCGACCCGCGGCACAACGAGCGCTTGGGGCCGGCAAGGCCGAGGTTGAGGCCATTGCGCACGCATCAGAACTCGCGGCGAAGGAGGCCAGATCCGTCGAGACCGTCGCGACGGTTGCCGGTCATGAAGTCAAAGCCACGCGTTCCGGCCAGATCATCATATGCACGGACTGTACGTGGCTTCGTTCGCGGTACTTGACGGAACTCGCCGAAAGTCCAGGCCTGCTCAAGCGCCTCGAGTCGGCCGAGGAACTGGCCATCGCAGGAAAGCTCGATGCGGCCGCGAAGTCCGAGCTGAAAATGCTCACGATTGAACTCGAACAGGCGCGCAACATCCGCATCACGCCTGGGGCGCTGTCGGCGTTGCCCAAGGAACTCGAGGACGTCGCCGCGCTGGCGCCCAAGGAGGCCACCGGATCGAAAGCCGCGATCAAGACCGGTGAGTCCGTGCCGTACCTCGAGAGCACGGCCAAGAAGCGCGGCGTGAAGGGCGACAAGCTTACAGGCGATCACATTCCCTCGCGCGCCGCGCTGGTTGACGCCAAACAAGAAGCGTTGTGGAGAGCCGAGGCGGAGCGCCTTGGCCACGAGCTGTCGGCGGCAGAAAAGGACGCTCTGCTCCTGACCGAGGCGGAGGAGAGGCAGATCCGGGACCAGGGCCTGGCTCTGGTCAAGGGCGAAAAATTCCACGGCGACGTGAGCCGGACATTTGCAGGGCGTAACACGGCCGCCCAGATTGCACTCGACGCGTCAGATCTCTCGAAAGCGGTCCACAGCGACTTCGTCGAGGATCTGGTCGCGATTGAGGCCAGGGGCGAACTGACACGCGCCAAAGTCGCTGAGTACGTTCAGCACTACCAGAATCTGGTGTCCAAAGGCGTGATCGCGTATTCTGCGAACACCAACAATCTCCTGCTCGATTTCCTCAAGCGAGCCAAACCCTGAGCGCCATGAGCGACGACCTGATCGGCCCAATCGTGCTGAATCCCGCGTTGACGGTTCCGCAGAAGAGCGACAAGCTCACCCGGACGCTCTACGCGCAGCCCGGCCACGGAATCGCGCAAGCGGTCGAGTGCCTGCAGTCCACGCACCACCAGAACATCGCGGTGTTTGCATCCGACTACCTGGCGTTGATGCCCGATCGCCGCGAAGACAAGAATCGTGTGGCGGCGAGACTCAGGCAGGAGCCCGATCTGGTGATCGCGGCGGCGCGACTGGTTCCGTGGCTCGAAACGGACTTGCTCAGCCGCTTCATCGACGACTACGTCGCCAAACCCGATCCGCGATCCGGCTTGTACTCCGTGATCTTCGATATCGCCTCGTATCAACCGGCATTGCTGCGGCCCCATGTCGATGCGTTCTCGTCACCGTCGGTACGTCGCGGCCTGCTGTCCGGCGCTCCCAACGACTGGGTCGATCAGTTCCTGCGCCGGTGGCGTGAGGACGCCGATGCCGAGGCCCTCGATGCCATCGCCAGGGTCCGGACGCCGCACGCGGCGGATGTCATCGAAGGCCTTCGGGACGACGTCGAGGACCGAAGTCAATGGGAGTGCTGGCTCGAAATGGCCGGCCGGCTGCCGGAGTCGTCGGGGCCCTCCATCCTGACACCGTCGTTTCTCGGACTGGCGGTCGAACAGGGATCCGCGCATCGCCTGGGCGGCGCCACATCAGGCTCGGTGCCGCTTTGTCCCATTTGCGACACACCATCCGAGGCGGTCCTACGGCTGTCGGCGGAGGCGCTGCCCTACTCACTCAGCGGCGATCCGTGTCTGTTCTGGTACGCGTGCGGATGCAACGCCCTCGATTTCACCACCGTTCAGGACACCGGGAAAGGCCGACACATCTATTTCGGTCCGGCAGGTGAGGCGGCTGGCAACGGCCGGCTGGTGCCCGCACCATGCTGCCTGCAATTGGAGCCGCATCCGAATCAGACCGGCATCAGTCTCGATACCACGGGAGGGTTTGCGCGACATCAGGTGGGCGGCCAGCCGGCGTTCATCAAGCCCGTCGCGCTGCCGCACTGTCCCTCGTGTCAGCGCCCGATGCCGTTTGTCGCCTCGGTCGACAGCGGCATGACACCCTTCGGTCCGCTCGGTTTTACCGGAACGCTGTTCGGTTTCTGGTGCAATGACTGCCGCGTCACGACCACGCGACGCCAGGCCTGAGCGGCTCGATCAGTCCAATCGCCGGAACGCGTCCTGAGGGCCGGCGTGGCCCGGCGCGTCGTCGCGGTCAGTCACGGCGGGTGCACCGCCGTCGCTGTGTCACTCGTACCTCAGCGCCGACATCGGATCGACCCGTGACGCGCGATGCGCCGGGATGAATCCGGCGATCGCCGCCACGATCGCGAGCACGGCGGTTGACACCACGAGCACCGCGGGATCGATGCCACTCATTTCGAACAGAAGTGCTTTCGCATAGAGGCCGGTCACGATGGCGAGCGTCAATCCCACCGCGCCGCCGATGACCGTCATGATCGCGACCTGACGCATGACGATGCCGCGGATCATGCCGCGGTCGGCGCCGAGCGCCATGCGCAGGCCGAACTCGCGCGTGCGCTGCGCCACGGTATACGCCAGCACGCCGTAGAGGCCGATCGCGGCGAGCAGCGTGGCGAGTCCGGCAAAAACCGACGCCAGCGTGCTGACCAGCCGGTCCTCGAACACGTTGTTCTTCGACTGTTCCGCAAGCGTTCGCAGGTTGCCGACCGGCAAGGTTGGGTCTATCCGCGACATCATCGGCTTGATCGCGGCCATCACGCCGTCAGTCGTCGCCGATCCGGATGTGGCGACGTAGAAGCGCATGAACCCCACGCGATCGGTCTGCCGGTATGGTGTATAAAACACCGGCGGCACGTCCTCTTTGACTTCGCTGTATTTCGTGTTCTTCACGAGCCCCACGATTTCGATGTCCAGCGTGCCGCCGCTCCCTTGTTCCATGCGTCTCCCGACCGGGTTCGAGCCGAGATTGAATTTCTTGACGAACGCTTCATTGACCACAGCCACCTTTGGCGTGCCCATCGTGTCCAGGCGCGTGAATTCACGTCCGATCGGCAGCAAGATCGCGAGCGTCTTGAAAAAGTCCGGGCTCACCAGGTTGAACATCGAGTGCGTGTCGGTGTCCGGCCCGGCCGGGAAGCCTTCCACCGATACGTTCGTGCCCCAGTTGCTGCCCGACAGGAGTGGGACCATGCCGGCCGCGACGCTGGTCACGCCGGGAATCCGCGCGAGTTCATCCTCCACCTGTTCGTAGATCTGCTTGGCGCGCTCGGGTGTGTAGCCGTTCAGCTGGGGCGCGATGCCGAAGCCGATCACGTTCGCCGTCCGGAAACCGAGATCGACTTTGTTGACGTTGATCAGGCTCTTCAGAAACAGCCCTGAGATGGCGAGGAGCGCCATCGATAACGTGATCTGTATCGTGGCGAGGACCGCTCGAAAGCGCTTGGCCGATCGCGCGCCGCCGGGTTGACCCGCCTGGCCTTTGAGGGTCGTCGCAAGGTTCGGTCGCGTGCCGTGCAACGCCGGGAACACACCGAAGAGCAGCCCGGTGCCGACGGTGACGACCGTCATGAAGAGCATGACGCGGGCGTCGAGCGAAAATGTCAACGCGTCTGCGGCATTCGGCGGCAGCATCGCCGACACCGCCGCAAGCGTCCACGTCGCCACGGCGACGCCAAAGAGGCCGCCGAAGACGGCGAGGAGCACCGATTCTCCAAGCAATTGACCGATCAACTGCCGGCGTGCCGCGCCGATCGAAAGCCGCACGGCCATTTCCCCGGCTCGGCCCACGGCTTTCGCCAGCAGCAGATTCGCAATGTTCGCGCACGCGCTCAGCAACACGACAAACGTGACGACCAACAGAATGAGCAGCGGTGCAAATGCGTCGTCGGGCGTCGAGCTCTGACCACGCCGACCGGGCGTGACGTCAATCGACTTGCCGTTGAATCGCTCGAGCGTCGGAGCGCTCATGCCATTCTGAAGCGGCGCCTCGACCGTCTGGATGATCGAGTGGTACGGCTGGTTGATCGCCGCAGTGGCTCCGGGGATGTCGATGCCTGGCTTCAGGCGCGCGAACAGATAGATCCAGTACGCCCGGCGGTTCTCGAGAACCTTGCGGCTGGGATCGAGCTGTTCGGTGCGGACGATCGGGACGAAGACGAGCGGGCGCGAACCGATCGTTGTTCCACTAAAGCCCTCTGGGGCGACACCCACGATCGTGAATGGCTGGCCATTGACGATGAGCGTTTCGTTCAACACGTGCGGGTCCCCGGCAAACCGCGTCTGCCAGTAGCGGTAACTGAGGACGACCGCATTCGTCTGGGCGCTCAGCTCATCATCGGCCGGTCCGAGCAACCGGCCCAGTGTGGGCGTCAGGCCCAGGACCGGAAAGTAACTCCCGGACACCTGAAGGGCGTCGCCGCCTTCCGACTGGCCCTTGAACGCGAGGTTGGCGCCGAAGCTGGAATGGGCGGCAATCCCGATGAAGGATGTCTGCTGCCGTTCGAGGTCGCGGAACATCGGCATGCTGAACACCGACGAACACGGACCCGCATCGCCGCACGAGGTCATACCCGACTTCGGTCCCGGATTGGCCAGATTCACGAGCCGGTCCGGGTCGGCCACCGGCAGCGGCTTGAGCAGCATTTCGTTGAAGATCGAGAAGATCGCCGAATTTGCCCCGATACCCAGCCCGAGCGACAGGATGGCGATGCCCGTCACCAGAGGTGAACGGAGAAGGACTCTCATCGCCAGCTTCAGGTTGAACATGAAGGACGATCTTACTGCCTCCGGTTGTTGTACTGAGCCCCGGCGAGTTTGCCTCCATCAGCTTCGACATGTCCGGCAATGCGATGCCCGGGGCGTTCGCGCGAGCGCGACTCGCCAGCCGGCCTGCAGGGCGCGTCTTTAGCCGACGAATCGTTCGTGCGTGACTTTTCACTAGCGTTGTTAGTCAAATGGCCGGACAATGGTCCGGCGATGGGCCAACACACCCTGCAACACTTCGAGCTGCACGTCTTGCTCGCCATGCTGAGACTGGGGGGCGATGCCTACAGCGTGCCGCTCGTGCTCGAACTCGAGAAGCGGACCGGCCGGCAGGTCGCACAGGCGGCCGTGTTCATCACGCTGGGCCGCCTCGAAAAGAAGGGCCTCGTCGTGTCCCGCATGGAGGAACCCGAAACCGGTCGCGTCCGGCGCTACTTCAAAGTCACCCGGCAGGGGCTCGCGCTCGTGAGAGACACGCGCGAACAGCATGCGCGGTTGTGGCACAGCATGGCTCGCGTCCTGCGCTCGCACAAGGCGTGAGATGCGCTGGCTCCTTCGGCGGCTGCTCAGCGACGACGACCGGCGGGCGATTGATAACGAATTGCTGGAACTGTACGAGTTCCGCCGGAGCGTCGACGGCGAGAAGACCGCCGGGCGCTGGCTGCGCCGGCAGCGCGCGCGCTATCCCGTCTACCTGCTCATCGATCGAGCGCGAACGCTCGTGGGATCGGCTTTGGCCACAGGAGGGCCCATGTCTGGACTCTGGCAGGACGTCACGTACAGCGTACGAAGTCTGACGCGCTCGGCCGGACTCGCGGCGACGATCGTGCTCACGGTCGGTCTCGGATTGGGTATGACGACCGCCATGATCACGGTCGTCGACGCGGTTGTTCTCCGGCCGCTGCCGTACCCGAATCAAGATGCGCTGGTCTGGATCTACACCGATCGTCCGCCGAATCAGTGGCCGCTGTCGGTCGCCGACTATCGGGCGCTGGACGAGCAGCAGACGTCGTTCACGGATCTGGCCGCGTACGAGACCTCCACCGTCACCCTGACGGGCGGCCCGACGGCCAGACGCGTGACCAACCGGAACGTCACATGGGGATACTTTTCGGCCCTGGGCCTGGCGCCTCTGCACGGCCGCGTCTTCGACAAATCCGACGATCAGCCCAATCTCAGACGGGTCGTCATCAGCCGTGACTTGTGGACCACGGAATTCGGCGGCGATCCGGCGATCGTCGGCCGCATGATTCCGATCGACGGTGTCGGACACACCGTGATCGGGATCGTGTCCGACGCCGGTCCGCTCGGGCACGACGTGGCGGTGTATCGGCCGGTGCATTGGGATCGGCCGGCTCGCAGAGGGCCGTTCTTCATCCGCGCCATCGCGCGGTTACGGCCGGGCGTGACTCAGGCGGCCGCGGTCGAGGAAGTCCGCGCGATCAACCGTCGCGCCTTTCCGCCGCCGCCTTCGGCGCGCGGGGCCGGCTCGACGTTCGGACTTCGCGACCTGAAGAGCCGTGCCATTGGCGAGGTGACGTCCACGCTGATGTTCGTGCTCGCGGCGGTCGCGTGCGTTTTACTCATCGCCTGCGTGAACGCCGTGAACCTGTTGCTCGCGCGCGCGATCCGCCGGGCACGTGAACTGTCGATTCGCGCCGCGCTCGGCGCCTCGCGCCGGCGGCTGTTGCAATACCTGGCGGTCGAGACGGTCGTACTGACGGCGTTCTCGGCCGCGGTTGGGCTGGCGATCGCGTCGACCGCGATCTACCTTATCGCCGCCAACGGCGCGACCTACATTCCACGCATCGACGAGATCCGGCTTGGCGGTCCGTCGTTGCTCTGGCTTGGCGTGCTCGCCGCCGCCAGCTGCGTCGTGATTGGGCTCGTGCCGGCCATCCAAGGCGCGCGGCTGGGCCACCGTCGTCAATCGCCCACGGGCGGCCGGACCATGACTGACAGTCGCGCCGCGCGAGGGTTACGGCGACTGCTGGTCGGGATCGAGTTTGCGATCGCCACGCCGCTGCTCGTCTCCGCCACACTTGTGCTCATCACGCTCGTTCACCTGCGCGACGTCCCTGTGGGTGTCGAGGCGTCCAAGGTGCTGACGGCGTCGGTCTCGCTGCCGCAAGGTCCGTATCCCAACCCGGTCGCGCGCCGGATCTTCTGGGAGAGAACACTCGACCGGCTGCGCGCCGTGCCCGGGGTTGAATCGGCGTCGTTCGCTGACGGCCGGCCTCCGAGCGAGATCGACCAGGAGAACGACATCGATCTCGAGGATCATCCAACCCCGCCCGGTCACGACCATCCCACCAGTCCATGGGTCGGCGTCGCGCCGGAGTTCTTCAAGACGGTCGGCCTGCCGCTGCAGGAGGGGCGCGTGCTCGATTCGTCAGACTTCATGGAGAACGCCGCCGACGTCGTCGTGGTCGATCGCGCGTGGGCGGAGCGCTTCTTTCCTGGCGAACGCGCACTCGGGCGCCGTTTTCACAGCGGCGGCTGCGGCACGTGTCCATGGACCACCATTGTTGGCGTCGTCGGTACCGTGAAATATCTCGGCGTCGACGCTCCCGATCAGGGAACAGTTTACTGGCCGATCGATGAACGTGAGAGCGGCCGGTTCATCCTGATCCGCGGCGATCGGCCCCGGCAACTCTTGCCGGGGTTTCAGCAGGCGATGCGCGAGATCGATCCGAATGTCGCGCTCAACGATGTGGCGACCATCGAGGATCTGGTGACGAGGTCGCTCATGACACCACGATACCTGACCGTGCTGGTGGGAACGTTCGCGGTGGCCGCGCTGCTTCTGTCGCTGATTGGCATCTACGGCGTCATGACGTATTTCGTGCAGCAGCAGCGTCGGGACATCGGCATTCGCCTCGCCCTGGGCGGCGACCCATCGCAGGTCGGTCGTCTCATCATCGGGCAGGGGCTGGCGGTCGTCGCGACTGGTGTGGTACTCGGCCTCGGCGTGACCTTCCTCACGTCGAAGATCGTTTCAAGTGTGTTATTTGGCGTGAGCGCGACGGACCCGCTCACGATGGCCGCGGT
>Ga0105248_10010139_pt1 | contig 10379 bp, 5 predicted proteins | sample KBSS34metaG_FD_81524 | JGI IMG/M metagenome (GOLD analysis project Ga0105248, IMG submission 81524) | Switchgrass rhizosphere microbial communities from Kellogg Biological Station, Michigan, USA - KBS S3-4 metaG | ecosystem: Host-associated > Plants > Roots > Rhizosphere > Soil | place... | reverse complement strand
CTATCCGGCCATTTCGGTCTTCGAGGAGTTTCGCTACCACCCGAAGCAGGTGATCGGTGGCGTGTTCGACTGGGTCTACGATCACCTCGGCATGTTCAGCTGGGTCGTCGAGATCTGGAGCCCGATGCGCGAAGCGGGCATCAAGAACTACAAGTACATCGACTGGTTCCGCGATCACCCGATCGAGGACGACCTCAAGCTCTACCGCTGGAACGTCGACGCGCTCGGCGGAATCGCGCACATTGCATGGAAACCATTCGACCATCCGCAGCTCGGCCGCGTCGAGATCGGCGGCTGGAACCGCTTCCACGCGTTCAGCAACCCGCCGCCGGCCTTCCTCGAGCGCGAGGTTGCGCGCTTTCCCAAGTGGCTCGTGTGGCAGGCGCTGACGTCGCCGAAGCTGGAGCTCGTCGCCACCGCCGCCGAGGCACTCGGCGACGGTCATTGGCGAGTGCGGCTCGTCGTGCAGAATACCGGGTGGCTGCCGAGCTACGTCTCGAAGCGGGCGCTGGAGCGCAAAGTCGTCCGCGGCGTGATCGCGGAAATCGCGCTGCCGGCGGGCGCGGCGCTCGTCCACGGCAAGCGACGCGAAGAGCTCGGCCAGCTCGAAGGCAAGGCGTACAAGCACACCGGTGTATCGTTCTGGCCCGATCCCAACGTCACCGACGACCGCGCCAAGATCGAATGGATCGTGCAGGGAACAAAGGGTGACGAGGTGCAACTCACGGCGCGGCACGATCGCGCTGGAACCGTCCGCGCGAAGGTGACGCTCGGCTAAAGCGCGGGCGAAGTGACAGGACGAAGGTCTACCCGGGAGGAAGCATGGACGTTCGACGCATGAAAGCATGGGGACTCGCCAGCGTGGGGGCCGGCGCCTTGCTCGCGGCCTGCGCGACGCCGCCGACGACCAAGCCGCGCCTCGAGGCCATCCAGCACATCATCGTGATCTACGCCGAGAACCGCAGCTTCGACCACCTGTACGGCCTCTTTCCGGGCGCCAACGGATTGGCGAACGCGACGCCGGACCAATACATCCAGGTCGATCGCGACGGCAAGCCGCTGCCGCGTCTCCCGCCGGTGTGGAAGGGCAAGGTGGCGGATCCGGCCTATCCCACCGGCTTGCCGAACACGCCGTTCCGCATCGACGCGCCGCCCGTGAACATGTCACTTGCGGTGGCGACGCGCGACACGATTCACAAGTTCTATCCGCAGCAGGAGCAGATCAACGGCGGTCGCAACGACCGCTTCGTCGAGGTGTCCGACTCCGGCGCGCTGCCGATGGGCTACTACGACGGCTCGTCGCTGCCGATGTGGAAGCTCGCGCAGGAATACGTGCTGGCGGACAACTTTTTCATGGGCGCCTTCGGCGATTCGTTCCTCAATCACTTCTGGCTCATATGCGCGTGCACGCCATACGATCCGAAGGCGCCGGACAACCTGCGGGCGAAGCTCGATAGCCGCGGCTATCTGCAGCGCGCGCCGGATTCGCCTTCATCGGCGCTCACCGGACCGACGGTATTCACAGCGGGAGAGTTCACACCGGACGGCTATGCGCTCACCACGAACCAGCCGCCGTGGCAGCCGAGCCGCGTGACGCCCGCCAAGAACGGCGATCCGCGGGCGGTCGACCCGACGAAGCACTTCGTGCCGCCGCAGACCTTCAAGACCATTGGCGACACCCTGTCCGCGAAGGGGGTCACGTGGGCGTGGTACTCGGGGGCCTGGGACGCGGCGGTGGCGGATGGCATGCAGGACCCCGCGGCCAAGCGCATGGTGATCGCCAACAGCGATCCGGGCTCCCCGTATTTCGTCACCCACCACCAGCCGTTCAACTATTTCGCGCGCTTCGCTCCAGGCACATCGGACCGCGCCCAGCACCTCAAGGACTACAAGGATCTCGTCGCCGGCATCGACCGCGGCGACCTGCCGCAGGTCGTGTTCTACAAGCCGCAGGGATCGCTCAACGAGCATCCGGGCAACACCGACGTGATGTCGGGCGACATTCACGCCGCGGAGCTTGTCGCGCGAATCAAGGCGAGCCCGCTCTGGGCGTCGACGGCGATCATCTTCACCTACGACGAGAACGGCGGCTTCTGGGACCACGTGGCGCCGCCCAAGGGCGACCGCTGGGGCCCCGGGTCGCGCATACCGGCCATCATCATCTCGCCCTACGCCAGGCGGGGCTACATCGACCACACGTCCTACGATACGACGTCGATCATCAAATTCATCACGCGCCGCTTCGGGCTCGAGCCGCTGCCCGGCGCGCGCGCGGGGGCGGGAGACCTCACCAACGCGTTCGACCTCGCACCGTAAGGTTACGCGCGGCGGCGCGACCAACCGGATCACCTGAGCGAAAGGAGCGTATGCCGCACGCCAGCACCGAAGGGTCGCCGCCGCGAGACTACCTGTACTACCGTCACGCGCTGCCCGTGCGGCTCATGCACTGGACCAACGTCGTCGCGCTGACGGTCCTCCTGATGAGCGGGTTGCAGATCTTCAACGCGCATCCGAATCTCTACTGGGCTGGAAAATCCTCGTACACCGGCGCCGAGCCCGTGCTGGCGATCGGCGCCCGGCAAAGCGACGAGCAGGGCGCCATCGGCACGACGCGCATCCTCGGCCACGAGTTCAATACCACCGGCGTGCTCGGCCTGTCCCGGTCGGCCGACGGGCAATTGTCGGCGCGGGGGTTCCCGTGGTGGATGACGATTCCGGACAATCCCTGGCTGTCGATGGCGCGGGCCTGGCACTTCTTCTTCGCGTGGGTGCTGCTCATCAACGGGATGGTGTACGTCGCCTACGGGGCCGCGAGCCGCCACCTCTCCCGCGACCTGGCGCCCGACCGGAACGACTGGCGTTCGATCGGCCGATCGATTCGCGATCATCTGCGCTTCCGCCATCCGACCGGCGAAGCCGCGAAGCGCTACAACGTGCTGCAGAAGCTCGCGTACCTGGTGGTCATCTTCCTGCTGCTGCCGCTCATCATCCTCATGGGCATCGCGATGAGCCCGTGGATGAATTCGGTGCTTCCCGGCTGGGTCGATCTTTTCGGCGGCCGGCAGGCGGCGCGCACGCTGCATTTCGTCGCCGCGTGGCTGCTCGTCGCCTTCGTTGCGATCCATGTGTTCGAGGTGATCGTGTCGGGACTCTGGAACCATCTGCGCTCGATGATCACGGGCCGCTATCGCATCCACGGGGAGCGAGCGCCATGAGCGCGCCGGGCCGTCCCAAGGGCGAATACCGGAGTGCGAAGCACGAAGGTCCTCCAGTGCTCAGAGCGCGTGATGCCCGACGTCGGTTCCTGGCCGGGACGCTCGGTGCAGTGGCAACGTCATTGCTGGGCGGCTGCCAGCGCCTGTCGCAAAGCGAATGGTTCCCGAAGGTGCTCGGTGCCGGTGAGGCCGCGAGCTCCGCGGTGGCGCACGCCGTTACGTCGCGCCGCTCGATGGCGCAGGAGTTCGGCGATGCGGATCGCTCGCCGACCTTTCGCAGCAACGGCACTGCGGAGCCGGACAGCGATGCCTATCGGATGCTCATGGCCAACGCCTTTGCCGACTACCGGCTGGTCGTCGACGGCCTGGTCGAGCAGCCGGCAAGCCTCACGCTGGCGCAGCTTCGTGCATTGCCGAGCCGCACGCAGATCACGCGGCACGATTGTGTCGAGGGCTGGAGCGCGATTGCGAAGTGGAAGGGCGCCCGGCTTGCCGCGTTGCTGGAAATGGTGCGGCCGAAGCCCGAGGCGCGGTTCGTCGTGTTCCATTGCGCCGACCCCATGGCGGAGGACGGCACCGATCTCTACTACGAAAGCATCGACTTCGAGGACGCCTTCCATCCGCAGACGATTCTCGCCTACGAGATGAACGACGCCGTGCTGCCGGTTGCCAACGGCGCGCCCATTCGTCTGCGCGTCGAGCGGCAACTCGGCTACAAGCACGCGAAGTACGTGATGCGGGTCGAGCTTGTGCAGAGCTTCGAGCGCATCGCGGGCGGCAAGGGCGGCTACTGGGAGGACCAGGGATACCAGTGGTTCGCCGGCATTTGACGTAGCGAGCCTCCCATTGTGGAGCGTGCATTCGCGCGCGCTATGAAGTCGCCCCGGTGGGTCTGACGACAGGCTCACACTAACCACCGCGGTTGCGTCTCGCAGTCGGAACTCGCGCAAATTTCCCTGTAGTTTCGATAGGTGGATCCAATCGCACGACCGCTTTCTACATCTTAATCTCATACATGAGATGTAGTGAACAAAGCCGCTGAAAAATATGGATAAAATAGTTTCATTATGCGTTTGTCATGGTAATATCAGCCGCGCAAGCATGGGGCCTTCAAGCTTTTGTTTGCATCTCTGTATCTCGCCACTTCGACATCCGCATCCCGCGACATTTTTTTAGGGGATGCCTACTGACAAGACCAACTCCCAAATGGTGATTCCCATGCCGCTTTTGCGCCTGCTGCTGATCGTGTTGAGTGCGTTCGGACTCGGACCCGTCGCCTGGGCCCATTCGGGGGTGCAAAACGCCACCCCGGATGCCGCCGAAGTTGTCATTCCCGACAACGGTGCCCGGACGGCGACTCTATCCCTCAACGAGGCACGCCGACTCCTGGACGCCGCAGCACCGGGCGCGCGCGCTCAGCGTCTGGCGGAAGTGCTCGCGGTCGCGAAACGCCGGCATGACGGTCTCGCCGTGCTGGTCGACACTAACCCCGCCGAGTTTCTGCGCGTGAGCCTCCCGGTGGAACAGCGTTCCAACATGCCCGCGGAGGTGAACGCCTTCCTGGAGCAAGACGCCGACGAAACGGGGGATCTCCAAGTCCTTCACGTCGACCACGCCAATCCGGCTGACAACTTCTATCTCCATTTCCTGAATACCGCCAAGGGCAAATTCTCGCTTCACTTTGCGGGCAAGGCACCCGACCTGGTCACCGGGACTCACGTGCGGGTGCGCGGCATGAAGCTCGACAGCGCGATCGTGCTGGCGGCGGGTGACATGACGTCGACGACCACTTCGACGGTCACCGTGCTGTCCAACGCGCTGGGGCCCCAGAGGACCCTCACGATCCTGGTCAACTTCAGCGACGCGCCGACAGCGCAGCCGTACACGGTCGCGCAGGCGCAGGACGTGATGTTCAACTCCACGAGCAGCTACGATTATGAGACGTCCTACCAGCAGACGACGCTGACGGGCCAGGTGGCAGGCTGGTTTACGATCGCCGAGACCACTGCGACGTGCAACTACACCAACATCGCCAGTCAGGCCAAGCAGGCAGCGACGAATGCGGGCTTCGTGCTGTCGAATTATTCGCGCTATGTGTACGTCTTTCCCGCGAACACGTGCGCATGGTGGGGCCTCGGCTCGGTCGGTGGCAATCCGTCGCAAGCATGGATCCACGCCAAGTATGGCTTGTCACTGACGGTAGTCGGCCACGAAATGGGTCACAACTTCGGGCTGTACCATTCCCATTCACTGGACTGCGGTACGGTCGCGATCGCGGGCAGCGGCTGCGTCGCCGACGAGTACGGCGATCTCTACGACATGATGGGCAGCCAGAGCAGGACACCGCATTACAACGCCTACCACAAGGAGCGGCTCGGCTGGCTCAACGCTGGTGTCTCCCCGCCGCTCACCATGGTCCCGGCGCAGTCCGGCTCCGCGACATACACGATAGCGCCGCTGGAGGACGCGCGGAACACCGTGTCGCGCGCGCTGAAGATCCCCCGGGGCACGTCATGCACGGCGAGCAGCGAGTGGTTCTACGTCGAATCGCGGCAGGCGAAAGGGTTCGATGGCTCCCTGTCGACGAACGCCAACGTGCAGACCGGAGTGCTGGTTCACAAGGTGACCGACGGCGTGAGTGACAGCAGCTACCTTCTCGACATGACGCCGGCGACGACCTCGTGGAGCGACCCGGCGCTGGTCGCAGGGCAGACCTTCACTGACCCGCTGACCGGCCTCGTCATCATGCCGCTGTCCGTGGGAAGTTCCGGCGCGTCCGTGAGCGTGACATTCCCGCCGGCGAGCTGCACGCGTGCCGCCCCGGGCGTTGCCCTGACGCCCGCTGGAACGGTCTGGACGGCCGCCGGCGCCACCACAAGCTATGCGGTGTCGGTCACGAACCAGGACAGCTGCGGCTGTTCCCCGACGACCTACGATGTGGGTGGTGCGGTGCCCCCGGGCTGGTCGGCCTCGACGGCGCGCACGTCGATCGTCGCCCCCGGCGGTGTGGTCTCGGCGGCGATATCGATCACGACTGCCGCAGACGCGGCGCCGGCGTTCTACACCGTCGGGGTCAACGCCACCAACTCGTCGGCACCGACTGCCGTAGCCGTCGCGAACGGTACGATCGCCATCGCGAGCGCACCGGCCGTCACCGCCAGCACCGACAAGACCGGCTACACACGGCCCACCAAGCGCAACGAGACCATCTACGCGTCGATCACGACCACGGTTACGAGCGGCGGGACCGCGGCCGCTGGAGCAGCCGTCAGCGTGAAGGTCACGAACCCCTCCGGGTCCGCCACGACGTTGACAGGTACCACGAGCAGTTCGGGCACTGTCACCGTTTTGTATCCGATCAAGAATACGAGCGTGACCGGAAACCACCTGGTGACGAGCACGGCGACGTTAAGCGGGATGAAGGGAAGCGCGACAACGAGCTTCGTCGTACAGTAGCCGTCTTTGACAGACTCCGGTCGCGTATCTGATCGGACAACCGCGAAAAAAGGAGCCCGGCCGAAGCCGGGCTCTTGACTTGGTGCGCCCGGGAATCGTCCCCGGGACGCCAATCCGAAGTTACGGCGAGAATGCCTTCTCGTTATTGATTGCGTCGAAGGTGTCCTTGGCCAACTCTTGAGTCGCCTTCACGTTGCCATACCACGTTGTCCCGCCACTGTTCGACTGGCCCGACGCAAACGACAGCAGGCCCGAAACAGACATGCTGGTCGCGCCACCGAAGGCGGCACTCGTGTTCTCGAACGTATTGCTGCCGATCGGCTTGTTGATCTTCGTCAGGTCGATCACCATGCTGCCGAGGCCAGGCCCTTGATTGAGGATGACGTCGAGGGTCGTTGCCAGCATCTGTCCCTTCAGCATCGCGTTCATGGCAGCGCCGGAAGCGTTGGCGGCCTTGATGACATTGGTGACATACGTTGCGACTTGGGCGCAGGTTGCCGTGGCACTCAGATCCTGGAACGGTGCGTATGCTCTTAGCCCTGCTGTAAGGCTGCAGGTGCCGCTCGCGGGGCCGGCGCCGGTGATCAGGGCCTGCCCGTTCTTGTTCTGCCAGAAGCCCATCGTCAGCGCGCCCGTCTTCGCGGGACCGCACACCTTCACCGTCTTGCTGGAGCTCTGACTCGTTTCGGTAATTGTGGCGGTGTTATCGTAGGTCACGCAATTCGACGCCGGGACCGCGACGGTGCGGGAGTACGTGTACGTCTTCGCGGCGTACGGTGTCGAGTCGGTCGCGGTAACGGTTCCGAGCGTCCCGCCATACGTGTCGGTGACCGTGATGGTCTTGTTCACCGAGCTCGTCGGATCGCCGAACGCGCCAGTCTTCAAGCCGGAGGCCGTCCCGGTCGGCGTGGAGTACGTGGCTTTGTTCCACGTCGCGGTGGCGGTGTTCGTGAACGCTGATGGTGACGGAGCCGACGCGTACGTGCAGGTGTAGTTCTTCGTCACTGTGCCGCTTGCAACCACGGACAGGCCGGTGCCTCCACCGTCGATCGTGCAGTTGCCGCCGTTGTCGATCGCGTCGGAGAGGTCGAAGGTGATGGCTTCCCAGTCGTTCGGGTTCGTCACCGTGATCGATCCCGTCACCTTCCAGGCACTGTCGGTGAAACCGGTCTCCGCGACGTCGACCGAGTAGTTGAACGTGGCATTGCCGCCGATCTGCTCGACGAGTGTCTTGTCCACGGACTTCGCGATGCTCCAGTTGTAGGTCCGCGTATACGACGGGGTCGCCGTCTTGCTCACCGTCAGGTCCTTGCCCACGCAGACCGTTACCGTCTTGCTGGAAGTTTGCGTCGTCTCGGTGATCGTCGCCGTATTGTCGTAGGTCGTGCACGTGCCGGGCACGCCCTGCAGACTCTTCGAGTACGGGAAGGATTTCGGACTTGCATCGCCGACGTTGACGCTACCCAACGGCCCTTCGACCGAATCTGTGACCGTGACGGTCTTGGGATTCGCGGGGACGAACTGGAAGGGCGCTTGACCGAATGCAAGCTCAGTGTCGGAGGCGTTCGTGATCGACACGGTGTTTGTCCCCGGTGCCGCGGGAACGTCGGTGAACACGCAGTTGTACAGCAGCTGCATGTTCACCGTGCTGGCCGGAACGGTCAGGTCGCTTGCGTCGGGCGTGATGGTGCAGGTCCCGCCCTGATCGGTGGAGTCTGTCACCTTGAGGTGGTCGAATTGGACCGGCTTGCTGTTGGTGATTTGGATCACGCCATTCAGATCACCCGTGCCTTGATGCGTGACGTTGACCGTGTAGTTGAACGTGGCCGTGCCGCCTTCGGCGATGTTGATCGTCGTCTTATCCACATCTTTCGCGATGTTCCAATTGACCGGATCGGGGATTGCAGTCTTCTCCACCGACAGCACTCCGCCTTCCTCGAACTTGAAGTTGCCGAAGTAGACCGTGTACGTGTTCCCGGCCACGAGAGGTGACGGGAGAGTAATCACGCCGTTGGACTCTGTGCACGCCAACAGCGGGTCCGGACAATAGGCAGCGGTCTGTGTCCAGGCTGGTTCCTGCTCCGTCTCGCTCAGTGTCACGGGGCCGTTGAGATCCTTGACGTTGAACTCCACGCAGCCGGTGCCGTCCGTGATCTTGCTGAGAGGAGGAGCGGTCTGTGTCTGGTTGCTGCCGTTCACGGCACCTGTCGCGTTGATGGTCCAGCCGGACAAAAAGGGCTCTCCGCTTTCCCAAACTCCGCTTGCATCCAGGTCCTCGAACTTGCAGGCACGGACCTTTGCGACTTGCGGTGGCGTCGCCGGGCAGCCGTGGCTGATCACCAGCTGGGGATTGCCGGTTGTATCGCCATCCGAGTGAACCGTGGCAATCGTGAGACTCGGATTCAGTGTGTAGAAGGGCGTGATGAAGTGGATCGCGCCGCCAAACTGCGAGCCGCTGTACACGTCGGTGCCGTTGATCGTCAGCGTGGTGTTCGCGTCGGTGATCGTGGTTCCGGGTGCCTGACCGAAGGTGAAGACCCACAGTAGCTGGCCCGGATTCAAGGTGGAGCAGTCAACCGTGTTGAGCGCTCCCCCTGTCACTCCCTGACCGGTCCATTGGACATCGGTGTCTGCCCTTGCGAGCCCTGCGCTCAGCAGCGCGACGGCGACGACCATCGCCGTGAAACCTCTATACACAGTTCTTAGCATGTCTCGAATCTCCTTGGTTACTTCCCGGCCTCCACGGCCTTCCTGCACCGACCGCACTTGGTCCCGACATCTGCCCGTCCGTGAACGTCAGATGCGTCCCTCCCGTTCGTGAACCCAAGTCGACTGCAGAATTTGCAATATCATTATGATCAAATGACTGGCCATAAGAATTCGCCCGACGATATGCCCGCGTATATCGTTGGATATAGTCAGAGGTACTCTTTTCGGGGCCCATCGGGCGGGCGCAAAACGAGAACGGGTCAGCGTCGGAGGCGGAGCAAACCGAGTTCGGCACCGCGCTGTCGATCGATGATGCTTCGAAGGCTGCGACCCTTGCGCGCCTCGTGATTCACTCGATCTCCTTGCTGCGAAGGTATTCCGCCAACGCCATTCGCCCGTCGATTCCCAGCTTTTCGTAGACATTGTGCAGATGGACCTTGACCGTGCCTTCGGTGATCCGGAGTTTCGTGGCAACGGCACTGTTGCGAAGCCCGCTCGCGACCATGCGTGCGATCTCGATTTCCCGGAGCGTCAGTATTTCGGAGAATTGCTGCAGGGCCGTCATGCGATGGCGCATCGTGTCGACCGCATGCGTCGCACTTCCCCTCTCGAGCCACTTGCGTCCGGCGTGAACTTCGCGCACGGCGCGCAATAGAAGTCCCGTCGCCATGTCCTTAAGAACGACGCCCCCGACTCCGAGTCGAATTGCTTCCTGCAGATCGACGCTGTCGGCCGCCGTCAGCACGACGACCCGAGTTGGCAGCGGCTCGCGCATCAATTCGCGCAGCACCGTCAGGCCACTCTTGATTGGCATGCGCATGTCGAGCACGAGAATGTCGGGTCGATGCTCGCGCACGGCCTGGAGCGCCCGCTCGCCGTCCATCGCGCGCGCGACAACCTCGCAGTCCGGCTCGTGTACGAATAGCTGGGCGAGCCCGTCCAGGACGATCGGATGATCGTCAGCCAGAACGAGGCGAATGGGCACGACTAGTTGTTGCG
>Ga0105248_10010134_pt1 | contig 10382 bp, 9 predicted proteins | sample KBSS34metaG_FD_81524 | JGI IMG/M metagenome (GOLD analysis project Ga0105248, IMG submission 81524) | Switchgrass rhizosphere microbial communities from Kellogg Biological Station, Michigan, USA - KBS S3-4 metaG | ecosystem: Host-associated > Plants > Roots > Rhizosphere > Soil | place... | reverse complement strand
CGTGGACGGCGGTTCGGTGCGGAGCATCGCCAGCGATTTCTCTCCGGTTTCCTGGTCTCCTGACGGGAAGTATTTTTATATCGGGGCGCTGCCGTCACAGACCGATCCGTCCGGCGCCACATTGGTAATTCCCGTTCCCACGGGACAAAGCATACCGGATTTACCGGCGTCTGGAATCGACCCTGCGTCCAAAGCGCTGGCGATTCCGGGCAGCAAGATCGTGGAGCGGGTCCGTATCGCGCCGGGGCTGGGTTCTACTTACGCGTACGTGAAGCCGACCATGCACGCTAACCTGTTTCGCATTCCACTCCGCTAGAAGTTTTGTAACTCAGCCAGCGTTTCCGCGGCGAGTTGTCTAGTGAGTTCGCCCGCTGGAAGTTCGCGGCACAGGCCGCCAGCTTGGCCCGACCACATTTGCGCGAAGTCTTGTGATCCCGCGGCTTCCGAATGTTTTCGCAGAGGCGCGATGGCGCTGCTGGCGAGCGGAAAGGGCGGGGCGAGCGGTGACATCGGGCCCACTTCACGCATCAGACGGTTGACGATCCCGCGGGCGGGGCGCCCGCTGAATACGTTGGTGATCGCGGTCCCGTTGTCCTGCAAGTTCTTCAGCGCGTGCCGGTGAACGGCGCTCAGCGTCGCTTCGGGACATAGCAAATAGGCGGTGCCGAGTTGTACGGCGGCGGCTCCCAGGGCGAATGCGGCTACGATGCCGCGCGCGTTGGCGATGCCTCCGGATGCGATCACCGGTACTTTCACGGCGGCGACCATTTGCGGTAGCAACGCCATGGTGCCGGCTTGGGTTGCAATGTCGTCGCTCAGAAACATCCCGCGGTGTCCACCGGCTTCGTAGCCTTGCGCGATGATGGCGTCGCAACCTCGTTGTTCTAGCCAGCGTGCCTCGTCCACCGTAGTTGCGGACGATAAAATCTTCGCGCCCGAGGCTTTCACGCGCGCGAGCAGTTCTTGGTCAGGCAGGCCGAAGTGGAAACTCACGACTTCGGGTTTGAGTTCCACTAGCAGATCGCACGCCGCGGTGTCGAAGGGCCGGCGGTTGGCATTGGGGAGCGGAGCTTGCGGATCGAGTCCCAGTTCCACGTAATACTTGGCAAGGCGTTGCTTCCAGGCTTGCTCGCGCGCAGCGTCGATCGGGGGCGGTAGATGACAGAAAAAGTTAACGTTAATGGGGCGTGATGTTCGCCGCCGAATGGCTTCGAGTTCGGCGCGCATCTGATCCGCACTCAACATCGCGCAGGGGAGGGAACCGAGCCCTCCGCCTTCCGAGACGGCAATCGCCATGGGGGACAAGTTCGCTCCCGCCATGGGCGCCTGGATGATGGGAAACTCAATTCCTAGCAATTCTAGAATGCGGTGATCCGGCCAGCGAGCCACGAGTCACCTCAATGATAACGCTAGCGAACTTCAATCTTGAAGCCGTGCTCGTGGCGGTAGCGGAAGTATTCCTGGCGCTCGCGCGCCTTCACCTTCACGAACGGAACATACGTGCGATGACGCTCGACCAAGTAGCTGCGGTATTGACGATCTTCGTCGCCGTTCCATTTGTGATAGTCGCGGCCGTCGCGATCGTAGTAGCTGGCTTCACCACGATGATCTTCCGTATCAGGAGATCCAACGACATGAGACACTTTTCAATTCTCGGCGGACTAGTGTTGGCCGCCATGGTAATCGCTCCGTTAGCTGACCCAGGCACGCCACGAGCCACTCGCGACCGTTATGGCCACTGGAGACTCGTGCAGGCGCTTGACGGTATTTCGCCAGGTGACCCTACGCGGTCACCACAAATGCCATTTGTCGAACAGCAGAACGTACGCCGCCAGAAGGGCGTTGGTGGTTGCATGAGCGACGATGGCTTCGCCGATTCGGCCGCGGCGAAGCAGCGCCCAAGCATAGAGGAGTCCCGCTAGAATGCCTGCGAACCAGAGGTTGCCGTGCAAGATTCCAAAGGCGACTGAGGTAATTCCCAGTCCCAGCCAGGTGAAGCTCTGCGGCGGCACGGCTTCGATGTCGGCTGAAATGAAGCGGCGGATGAGGAAGCCGCGAAACGCGAGCTCTTCGGCGATGGGCACCGTAATCACCGCTGCCAAGACCCGGAAAGCAATCCAGGTAGCGCGGATCGCCGGCGTCGTACCCGCCAAGGCGTCGGGTATGGCGTCATGGGTCCTGGTATTCAGGAGTGCGTCCATGCCGAGCCAAATCGCGAACGCGAGAACGCCCATTGCGGGACCAAACCAACCGAACGACCAGTCTATAGGGGCGTAGCGCTTGCGCAGGAACCACAGCGCTCCGGCCGCCGCGAAAAAGCGCAGCGGATAGAGCCATTGGAAATCGCGGCTGGCCGCGGCGGTCACCATTCCGACGGCTAGGATGGTCAAGAACGGGAGTAAATAAGTTGCCGCTGAATTGTCGGAGGAGTCGGTCGATGGCTCCGCTACGGCGGTCATTGTGTGGCCCGTGTTTGTGAGCCAGGGCAAGCGCCGGGCCGCGAGAGAGAAACCCAGCGCGACTGCATTAAACGCAATCCAGCCTGCCTGCGAATGGAATCCGCCCAACGCGATGCGGGTGGCGCCGGCGTTGCCAATCAGGATCAGCCCCGTGATGCGCGCGGCGTTCAGCAAATACATGATCACCACACCGGCGGGAATCAGAATCAGCGCGCGCGGAAAACGGCACTCATCACGAAAGAACCATAGCCAGACGACACCGAAAACTAGAATCAGTCCGACGCCTTCGTATCCCGAACACTCAGGCGCAATCTCCACCGCGAACTTGGTGGTGCCCAGGTGCATGGTTGCGGGATTGGCGATGATCCCGCTGACGAAAAGACCGAGTAAGGACTTCACCAAGGCGTAAGTCAAACGGCTCGACGGTTGCCACAATACCCGGCTATATCCTCCGGCCACACAGGCGAAGATTACGGCCAACAACGTATAAGCCCACAGATGGCCGGTATCGTGAATGATCCGTGCCCACAGCAGCCGTGGCATGAAAGCGAACGCGCCGAGCACGATGCCGCAGACTCCCGATAAAAACCAGATGAGTGTGACCGGACCAGTGGCAGATCCTCCCACGTGATTTCCATACAAAGCCCAAGAGGCCGATCCGAAGACCGCCATGGCTACCGCATGTCCCGCCAGGAGGCGCAGGTTCACGGGAAGCGGCTTGACTTGATGGGAAATCTCAGTGAGCGCCGCCTTGCTTTTCAAGTAAGCGAAGGTGACGAAGATGGCTGCGAAACCGACGATCCCACGTACGGCCCACGCCCCCCAGTGACCGGCGAGGCCCAGCAGCCCGCCTCGCGAAATCAGGGCGGCGTCGTCCAGCCAGACGGAAATGAGGAGCAATTCAACAGCGAAGAGGATGGTCAGTGCGAGCAGGCGTGGAAACAGACCGAACGAAGAATCGTTCGCGGCAGACTGGCGAATCGTAAGTTGAGGAAGCACTGAGAAGAACAGAGCACCCCGAAGCGCGTGGGGTGCTCTGAAAAGGTGTTGATTTTTTGAAGCTGTATTACTTGCGGCGTCCGCGGAGCACCAGCATGGCGCCTGAAATCAGGGCGAGTGCGCTACTTGCGGAGCCCACGCCGATCTCGGGCACGGGTGCGGTCGAGGCCATCGCGAATTGCGATGCGCCCGCAATCAAGATCATCATTCCTACAATTTTCTGCATCGATTCCTCCAAATAAACCGTTTGAAGTTACGGTTTGGATAAGGGTACAGATTAAACCTCAAGGCTGTCAAGATATAGAACCGCATGGTAGTACTGCATCATGGCCAGTTGGTTCTCCTTCACCGGTACCTTCCGGCCATTGTGATTGAAATCTCTGAATTCCAGAATGGAAACAGACAGGAGTATTCACCATGCCACGTTTTTTCGAAATCGAACAGTGCCCGGCGGAGAACATTCGTACCTATCGAGTTCAGGGGCTGCGGCTCTATGACGAACCGGAGGAGAAAAACCACGGGCCGGTGATTGACCTGGTGAGGTCGCTGCCCGGCGTGGCGCAGGCGAGCTTCAAAGATTGTCATACATTTGTTGTCAGGCGATCCCAGCGCGCGACCTGGCAGGATGCCGAACCCCACATCGTCGAATTGCTGCAGGGAGTGGCTGCGTGCTCCGATGGTTTCCTGGAAGAGAATCTTGCAAAGGTCGCGGTTGCCATCCTCCGCTCCGCGGAACATAGGGCATAGAGCCTATGCTCTATGCCCTAAGAACTACGCATTGGCGACTAAGTAAGTAACCCTAAAAAAATACGTACTTTTGGCACCCCATAAATGAACCCAGTTTCCTATCGATCCAGAAACAACCTCGTGATTCACTGGAAGCATGGAATTCCGGCGCGCGACTCGTCTGCCTGCTGCGGTCAGCATCCCCGATGCTGAGGTGCAGCTAGCGCTCGACAATCAGGTAAGCGCGCGTCTTCAGCAGACCCTTCCGGCGATTGCAGGGGCTTACCTCCTGATCGCCGCGGTGCGTCTTTTCCTGCAAACCGGCGATGGAAACGCGGGGCTTGACTGGCTCACCTACGTGATTGGCGCGGCCATTCTGGTGGAGTGGAAGCTATTACGCCGCGGGCGAATTCCCTCGGATCGAGTGCACATGGGCGCGCTGGTGCTGGGGGGCCTGATCCTCCTTCGCAGCCTGTTGACCTTCGCAATCGTTTCGGACCTCACCCAGGTCTTTTACATTCTGGGCTTTTTGTTGGGTGGCGCCATGACGCTGCTGGCGTGGCGCGGATTTACCTATATGGCTTCGGTGGCGGTGGCGGGATGGATCGCCGTGGCAGTGCAGAAGTTGTCCCTGGGGGCGTTGCTCAGCTGGTCTCTGATCCTGTTGGCGGCGTTGGCGGCGTCCATCGTTGGGATTCGCCGGCGGTCGGCAAAACATACGCAAATCGAGAGGAGTCGTCTCGAAAATGCAGCGCAAAGGCTGGATGAAAAGCTGACGGAGAACAGTCACCGGGAACGCTTCGAGTTGGCCGTGCAGGGAACCGATGACGGCCTGTGGTATTGGGATTTGAAGTCGGAGGTGTTTGAGTACTCTTTGACCTGGGCCGAAATGCTGGGGTATGAACCGGGGGAATTGGATACCAACGTAGACGAGTGGTTCAGCCGGGTGCATCCCGGATACTTGTCGGAGGTGAGTAACCAATTATCGGCGCATCTTCACGGGCAGTCTACCCAGTTTCGAAATGAGCATCGCCTGCTGCGCAAGGACGGGTCTTACATTTGGGTGCTGGCACGCGGCACCGCGGTACGAAACCAGATGGGCGAGGCCGTGGCCTTAGCCGGCTCGCACGCCGATATCACGTCGCTGATTGAAGCCGAAAATCGCTTACTGAAAGATTCGTTCCAGGACAAGCTCACCAACTTGGCGAATCGCGATTACTTGATGAGCTGCCTGGAGAAGAAGATTGAGCGGCAAAAAGCCGGCGGGAATAACAGCCAACGCTTCGCCGTGATCTTCTTGGACCTGGACAGTTTCAAGGTGATTAACGACAGCTTGGGACATCCGGTGGGCGACGAACTGTTAGCGGCGGTGGCCGGCAGATTGCGGAATTGCGCGCGCCCGGCGGATGTCGTGGCCCGCTTTGGGGGCGATGAATTCGTCATTCTGCTGGACCGTATTCGCGACGCTGAAGAAGCTTTGACGCTGGGCAACCGGATGCGGAGCGCGCTGGCCACACCTTTCCAGATTGGCTCCCGTGAAGTGGCGAGCGGAGCCAGCATCGGTATTGTTCTGAGCAGTCCGGAGATCGACAACACCGACGATCTTTTGCGCTACGCCGACATCGCGATGTACCGCGCGAAGAGCAGTGGAAAAGGGCAGGTGCAGCTGTTTAACGAAGGCATGCGTTCGTATGCCACCAAGCTGTGCGACTTGCAAAACGACCTGCGTCAGGCGTTGGCGCGCAAGCAGTTCGTGCTGCACTATCAGCCTACATTCTCCATTAATTCCGGAAAGATTCTGGGGGTGGAGGCACTCATTCGCTGGCAGAGGTCGGAGAGCGAATTCGTTCTGCCCACTGATTTCATTCCGCTGGCCGAGGAGACGGGACTGATCTCGGAAATTGGAGAGTGGGTGCTGCGATCCGCCTGTGCCCAGAACGTGGCCTGGCAGCAAGCGGGCATCGCGCCCGTGCGCATGGCCGTCAATCTTTCCCCCCGCCAGCTTCAGGAAAAAGACTTTCCAGAAAGAGTGCTGCGCATCCTGGACGAGACTTCGCTGCGGCCCAATCTGCTGGAATTGGAGTTGACGGAGACTGCCTTGATGGATAATCTCGACCGCGTGTCGCCGTCGCTCGAGCGCCTAGGCACCAAAGGAATACGAATCGCCATTGACGATTTCGGCGTCGGTTATTCGTCGCTGAACTATTTGCGCCAGTTCGATTTTCACACCTTGAAGATGGACCGCTGCTTCATGTCCGACGTCGCGACCAACGGCAAAGCCGCGGCGGTGGCCAAGGGTGTGATCACGCTGGCGCATAACCTGGATCTTTCGGTGACTGCCGAAGGCGTGGAACACAATTCCCAGCTCGCATTCCTGGCGGCCCACAGTTGCGATCAGGCGCAGGGATTCCTGGCCGGCCAACCTATGTGCGCCGAGCAGTTCGTCGACCTGCTCCGCTTGGGTGACGTTAGACGGGCCTTCGACTATCCCGGGTTCGGACCGGCTGGCGACCTGCAGCGGCTGTCGCGGCACACCCGCGACCAGAGGCGAGTGTCCGCCCCGGAACCCACTATCGTTCTGAAGTAAACCGCTTCATCCACCCCCGAATACTCTCGAAAATACTGGTTTTTCTGCGATACGGTGACTGGGGAGAGCACCGTCGCCGAAGCCATGCCCGTTTTGAACAGCGCCGATCGCCGGCTTCTCACACGCCTTCCTCCGTTTGCGCCGGTGGCCGTGCGGCTGCTGTCGGTACTGGCCGATGAGCGCGCGCCCTTCAAGGAAATCGCCCGGCTGATTGCGCTCGATCCAGTTCTCGCCGGCGAAGTTCTGCGACTGGCGAACTCCGGACTCTATGGACGCTGGCTGCGCGTCAGTTCGCTGCTCGAAGCCATTGCGCGGCTGGGCACGGGGCGGCTCAGTCAAGTGGCGATCACCGCGGCATTATGGCGGGGTTTGCCCAGGCGCACTGCTCCCTTTGTGCGCGAGTGGTGGCGGCATAGTATTGCTGCCGCGCTTCTGGCGCAGCAGTGTGGCCAGGACCTTCCCATGGACCACGCTTACACCGCCGCTCTCCTGCATGGCATCGGACAGCTTGCGCTGTTCGAAGATGCTCCTCATGACTATCCGAATCTCGTCGAGCGGGCGTATGCGGAAGGGCTCGATCTTCTCAATTGTGAGCGTGAGGTGTTCCACGTCGATCACGCCTCGCTGGCGGGTTTAATTCTGGAGTCCTGGGGACTGCCGGAAAAACTCTGCGGAGCGGTGGCGGTACATCACGGCGCGTACGAAGAAACGGGCCTGGCGTTGGCGGTGCATAGCGGATGCGCAACGGCGGAGCATGTCGGGTTCGGCCGCTGCGGATGCCCCGAGCATCCGGGCGCGGAAGTCGCCACTCCCGTGGCGGCGTTGCTCGCAAACCATACAATGCTCGATTCGCTGGTTGTACAGATCAACCAGATCGAATGCTCGCTTGGTTAGAACGGCTGGTTTATTTTGCTGGACTGGGAATCGCGGTAGCGGCGGGTGGGCTCTGCGCTTGCGATTCTTCCTGCTGATCTAGTCCGTTGTTGCGAACGATAATTGAGATGCGCCGGTTCGACGGATGGTTGGGATCCTCTTTCTTTAACAAGCGCTGGTCGGCAAATCCGCGTACCTGGCTGATGCGGGTTTCATCGATACCGAAATCCGCCAGGGTCCGGCGGGCGGCGTTGGCACGATCGGCGGACAACTCCCAATTCGAATAGTCGTGGCGCCCGTAGGGACGGGCGTCGGTGTGTCCTTCGATGGCGATTTTATTCGGCAGCTTCACCAATTCGCCACTGAGAACCTTTAAGAGCTCGATCCCGGCGTCCGTCGGTTTGGGATCGCCGGTTTCGAAGAAAAGACCCTTTTCCGTCTCGATCAGATCCACGCGCAAGCCCTCGGTGGTCAGCGTGATGCGGATTTGATTCTGCATATGCTGGAACGCAGGAATCTGTTTCAACACTTGTTCCAGTTTTTCTTTCAGTTTCTGCAAATCCTCGCGATTCAAGGTGAGTGTTTCGCCGGACCCGGAGTTGGTGCTCCCGGTTTGCCGGCCTTTTCCTGAGGGATCGAGGAAATATCCACCGACAGCTTTTTGCACTTTTTCACTTGCGCTCAGGAGCCACAGCACGATGAAGAGCGCCATCATCGCGGTTACGAAATCCGCGTAAGCCACTTTCCAGGCGCCGCCGTGGGCATCATCGTGATCCGCGGCGTGCTTGCGCACGATAATGATGGGCGAGCCGTTCTTGGCGCTCAAGCCGCTACCTCAGCCGCAGGGGCATCGACGGTTTTGCGGCAGGCCTTATCCATTTCTTGAAACGTGGGGCGCAGGTGGTGTGGAATCGCGCGCCGCGCTGCTTCGAGGGCGAGCATGGGAGAGAGTCCCTTGATACTGGCCAGCAAGCCCATGCGCAGGCAGGTCAGGTACTCGCCTTCGGCGTCCGAGTGTTTTTTGATGTGAGCGGCTACTGGACCCAGGAAGCCGTAGCACAAGAGAATACCGAGAAACGTCCCCACCAGAGCGGCGGCCACTTTATGTCCGATTTCTTCCGGCGGCCCGCCTAACGATCCCATGGTGATGACCACGCCCAGCACGGCGGCGACGATTCCCAATCCCGGCAGGCTGTCCGCCACGGTAGTCAGGGCACTCGCGGAAAGACGCCCCTGGCGGTGCAGGATCTCCAAGTCGGTTTCCATGATCTGGTCGAGGTCGTGCGTATCGACGCCCCCGGTCACCTGGGTGCGCATGGTATCGCAGAAGAAATGCATCGCCTCTTTGTCTTTGAAGAAGGTGGGATGGCGTTTGAAGAGCTCGCTTTTTTCCGGCTCGTCTAAATCCTGTTCGAGCGTCGATAAGCCGTTCTTGCGGGCAGTATTGAAGAAGTCGTTCAAGAACTTCAGGGTGTCCAGATAAACGCTCGCGGTGTAGCGGCTTCCCTTGAAAACCTGAAGGACCCCGCTGACGATGGCCTTCAAAACATAGATTGGATTGCCGATCAAAACCGTCCCCAGGGCGGCGCCACCGATGATCAGCAGCTCAGCCGGCTGCATCAGCACCAGCATGTTGCCTTTTTCCATCAAGTAGCCGCCGGCGATACAGCCAAAGACTACGAGGATACCGATCACTGGAATCATGTTTCTGCGAAATCTCCTATTGGTCTAGCCGACTTAGGGTTACATTAGACATCGGCAGTAAGCAGATCGACCTACATAGCTTAAGCTGGGTGCCCGACATGCACTCAGTGCAGGACCGATAGAATGCTTCCAATCAAGCAAAAGGTGATGAAAGCACGTATAAACTACAGAAATTCGGTAGAGTTAGCGATGGCGCCGCTTTATTTTGCGGACGGCTGGGCGACGTTTTGCGTATTCTTGGGGTCGGCCAGCGCGGTGGAGCGAAGGGCGCCGGGTGTGGGTAAAGTCGAAGCATCCCAACCGCCGCCGAGGGCCTTGATGAGATCGACCGCCGCGTTCATGCGCCGCTGCAAGATGGTGACGGCAATCTGCTGGTCGCTCAAGGCGATGGTTTGCGTGGTGATGACGTTGAGATAGGAATCCGTTCCCGCCCGATAGCGGTCGATTTCGAGAATCAACGCCTGCCGCGAAGCTACTACGGCTTCCTGTTGCTGCACGGCTTCCTCGGCCAGATAACGCAAAGTCGAGAGGTCGTCCTCGACTTCCTGAAAGGCGGAGAGAACGGTCTGCCGGTACGCCGCGACGGTGCCGTCGTAGGCGGCTCGCGTGCCCTCTAGCTGGGCGCCGCGGCGGCCGAAATCGAACAGCGTCTGCGAGAGTGCGGGGCCGGCCGACCAACTGCGGCTGGCATAAGTGAACAGATTCGCGAGACTGGTCGATAGCAAGCCGGCGCTCGCTGAGAGGGTCAGCGTTGGATAGTAAGCGGTCTCGGCGATGCCGACGTTCGCGTTCGCGGCGGCCACCAGGCGCTCGTTCGCCGCGATGTCGGGACGCCGTTCCAAAAGCTGGGAAGGAACGGCCAGAGGAATGGGCGGAGGCGGTCCGTCAATCTTGCTGGCAGCGATGTCGAGGGCGGAGGGCGGCTGACCGGTGAGCACTGCGATGGCGTGTTCGAACTGGGCCCGGGAGACACGGGTCTCCGTGCTCTGGGCTTTCGCGCCGGCTAACTGGGTCTGCGCCAGGGTAATATCGCT
>Ga0105248_10010132_pt1 | contig 10383 bp, 4 predicted proteins | sample KBSS34metaG_FD_81524 | JGI IMG/M metagenome (GOLD analysis project Ga0105248, IMG submission 81524) | Switchgrass rhizosphere microbial communities from Kellogg Biological Station, Michigan, USA - KBS S3-4 metaG | ecosystem: Host-associated > Plants > Roots > Rhizosphere > Soil | place... | reverse complement strand
TGCGAAGGCCAGCTTTGCCTGCGGAAGGTGCGCGTAGTTCTGATCGAGCAGAATCAGCGCCTGGCGAACAATCAGCTTGCGATCCTCGGCGGTGAGCTGTCCGGCGCTGCAAAGGAATGTCGGCAGGTCGACGGCCTTGGCGAGATGCCGGCGGACCGCCGTGCTCAACTTCTTCAGATACGGTGACGCTTTCGGAAACCGGGGGCTACTGGCCTTGGCCTTGCGCGGCTTACGTGCGGCCGCCGCCGACCTTCGACGCTTTGCCATCGTCACGCTCCAGAGATCGGCACGTGCCTCGACGTGATGAGCGCGTTAACTATCGGATGGCCTCCAGGGATTGTCAACGAACGATCATCCTGAATTGCAAGGCTTCGGCGACTTCGTCCGCGCCAATGCCATCGTGACCCGCGAGGTCGGCGATCGTTCGCGCGACCTTTCGGATGCGATCGTAACCGCGCGCACTCAGTCCGAGGCGGCTGACCGCTTTCGACAACACACGGAGGCCGGCGGCATCCGGCTGGGCATACATCGGCATCAGCCGCGCCGTGAGCTCCGCGTTGGTCCTCATGTCGTGGGCTTCGTAACGCGCGCTCTGGCGGCTTCGCGCCACGGCCACCCGCGCGCGGACGGCAGCCGACGACTCGCCTGGGTCGACGTTGCCGAGCGCGTCGGGCGGAAGCGCCGGGACTTCGACAGTGAGATCCAGCCGATCGCGCAACGGTCCCGACAGGCGGTCGTGATAGCTGCAGATCTGGACCGGCGTGCACCGGCACACACGTACGGTGTCGCCGAGAAAGCCGCAAGGACACGGGTTCATGGCGCCGACTAGCATGAAGCGCGCGGGAAAGACGACCGTCCGGGCGGCGCGCGCGACGGTGACGGTGCCTTCCTCCAGTGGCTGGCGGAGGACCTCGAGGACGCGGCGGCTGAACTCGAGCATCTCGTCGAGAAACAGCACGCCGTGGTGGGCGAGACTGACCTCGCCCGGCCGCGGCTGCGACCCGCCGCCGACCAGCGCGGCGTTCGAGATCGTGTGATGCGGCGCACGGAATGGGCGATCGACCAGCAGGCCAGCGCCCGGGGGCAACAGCCCAGCGACCGAATGCACCGACGTGACCTCGAGCGCCTCGTCGATCGTCAGCGCTGGCAGGATGCCCGCCACCCGTCGCGCCATCATCGTCTTGCCCGCACCCGGCGGACCGATCAGCAGCAGGTTGTGTCCGCCGGCCGCGGCGATTTCGAGCGCTCGGCGGGCTAGCAGTTGTCCGCGTACATCCGCCAGGTCCAACGCATCAGGCGCGCGGGGCACCGGTGGACCGGGCGGCGTGCTGGCGGCGGTCGAGGGATCGTTGAGCGCGCGGACGGCTTCAGCCAGCGACGACACGCCGAGCACGCCGAGGCCCGCCACGATTGCCGCCTCGCCGGCGTTCGATGCCGGCAACAGAATCGCCGAAAGGCCCTCGCGCTTTGCCGCTGCGGCGATCGGCAGTACGCCGCGGGTGCCGTGGATCGATCCGTCGAGGGACAACTCGCCGAGGAGCACGATTTCCGGAACATGGCGGCGCTCGACGACACCGGAGGCCGCCAGGATGCCGAGCGCGATCGGAAGATCGAACGCGGCGCCGGCTTTGCGGACATCGGCCGGTGCGAGGTTGACGGTGATCCGGTGCGGTGGGAACTCGAACCCCGAGTTGCGGATCGCGCTCCGGACGCGATCGCGGCTCTCGCGCACACTCGCGTCGGGTAGGCCGACCATCGTGAACATCGGCAGGCCGAAGGACACGTCGACCTCGACGTGCACCGGGAAGGCCTCGACGCCGAACACTGCAGCCGTTCGAAGACACGCAAGCACGTCACGCGGACCTGCAAGCGTCGTCGCAGAAGAGCTCGCCCAATCCCTTCAACGACTTGGAGTCTTCGACCGCTCCCCGGAACGCAGGAAGTGCAATGCCGGCGCGCCAGCCAATCGCAAAAAGCGCCGAACGAAGCCAGCGATGCAGTTATGCTTCCTGCACGATTCTTTACAGCGCTTCTCAATTGCCTCGCCCCGGGAGCCAACGGACATGCTGGATGCCCTCAAGAATCTGACTGGCGGGAAGAACAAGCTGGTCCAGAAACAAACCGATGAGCTCGAGCTGATGGTGGCGTCTGCGCGCGAAGAGCGCGCCGCGATCAGCGCGATGCTGACGACGCTCACGACGCGAAGCCAGAAGCTGGCGCCGCTGAGCCAGACGCTCGAGCAGACGACCCAGCGCGTGACGGGCGTGACCGAGCGGCTCGACGACATCGCAGCCCGCGTGGCGCTGATCGACGATCGCACGAAGGCGCTCGAGGAAGTCGACCTGCGTATCCAGGCGCTGAAAGACGCGGCGGACCAGGCAGAGCAGACGACGCACAAGGCGTTGGGTCCCGATGGCGAGCTGCAGCAACTGCGGGAAGCGCTGCATCAACTGTCGTCGCAGGCACTCTCGACATACGCCACGGTCGAGACGTTGAAGAAAGAGCGCGCATCACTCGACGAGGTGCGCGGCCAGCTCCGTAAGGCTGATTCCGAGGTGAAGCAGTCGCTCAGTCAGTTCGCCACGCTGAAGACGGAGCTCGATCAGGTGCGCGCGACGGCAACGGCGCTGTCGCAGGATTACGGCAAGATCGGCGAGACGTCGCGCGAAGCGCGCGAAGGCACGGCGGCGGCGCTGGCCACCGCCAAAGACGTCGAGCGCCGCCTCGGTCCGCTGACGCGACTCCTCGAGATGAGCAAGAGCGCTGACGAGCGGCTGGCGTCCCTCAGCGCGCTTGCCGAGCACGTGGCACAGCACGCCAAAGCGCTCGAAAGCCAGCAGCAGGCGGTGGAACATGCCGTCGTACAAGCCAATCGCGTCAACGAAATGGTCTGGGCGATGGACGTCCAGATCGCAAAGCTGAACGAGGGCATGACCCAGGCGGCGAAGGTCGAGGAAACCGTCGGCCGGATTGAGAAGCTGACGCAGGAGGCCGCGGCGAACCTCGAAACCGCCGGCACAACCCGGCATCAGGCGGAGCGCGAAACGGCGAAGCTGACCAGGAACGCAGCCGCGCTGCTCGAAGGCGTGCGCGGGCACGTGGAGTCGCTCGGCGCACGGAAGAAAGAGTTGGAGACGTTCGAGGAACGCCTCCGCGTGCTGCAGAACGGCGTCGGCGATGCAGAGGCGCGCCTCGGCGCCCTGATGTCGAACGACAAGCACGTCGACCTGCTGTCACAGAAAATCGATGCGTTCGGCAAGCGCTTCGACACGCTCTTCACGCAGGCCGACGATCTGACCCAGAAGCAGCTGGCGCTCGATGGGTTGGCCGGCAAGCTCTCGCAGCTCGAGGATCTCGCCAAGAAGACCATCTGGCAGATGGACACGCTCCGCCAGAGCCGTCACGATCTCGATGCGCTGCGCCAGGACATGCAGGACTTCCACAAGGTGCACGGGGAGGCGGTGAAGCTGGCAGACCGCCTCGGCGCTGACCGCGCGGCGCTCGACGTCTTCGCCCAGAAGATGATCGGCTTCTCCGCGCGGACGCCGGAATTGGAAGGGAAGCTCGACGCGATTGCGGCGAAGCTGAAGCTGGTCGAAGAGGGAACGGAGAAAGCGACCCGCCTCCACGAATCGGTCGCCGGGCTGGACGCGCACATCGCAAGCGTCTCGGCGCGCCTGCCATTCGTCGAGAAGCTCGAGGCGCGCATCAACACGCTGCACACGACGACGGCCGACGTGGATCAGAAGCTCGCGGAGCAGTTGACGAGACGAGCCGAGCTGGATGCGCTGAGGATCGCATGCGATGGCCTCGGGACTCGGCTCGAGGACGCACAACACCAACTGGCGTCCGTGAGCGCGCTGCAGAAGCGCCTCGTGCCGCTGGTCGCGGATGTCAACGCGCTGAAAGCCGAAATCGGAACCGCCAGCCAGCGCCTTGTCGCGCTGAAGTTCGACGAGACCACGATGATGGAACAGGAGAAGCGTTTCGTGGATCTCCTGGCGTCGAGCAAGGCGATCGCCGCTGAAGTGGCCGAACGGACCCGCCAGGTGCAGACGCTCTCGGACGAGCTCGCGCGGTCAAGCGCCGTGAAGCACGAACTGATCGTTGACCTCGATCGCGTCCAGAGCCGGCAGCGCGAGGCGCTCAGCCAGGTCCAGGCGTCCGAGGATCAGCTGGCGAGGGCGGAGAGCATGCTCGAGCAGCTCGAGCAGCGCCGAACGCAAATGGCGTTCAGTGATAAGAAGCTGGCGTCGGTCGAAGCGCGATTGTCGGAGATCAAGCGGTTCACCGGCGATCTCGAGAAGAGCGTGGCCGCGATTGCCGGGCGGGAGCAGCTGATCAACGCGGTCAAGGCCGAAGTGGAGCAGGTCCACGAGATTGGCGCCCGCAGCAAGGCCGACCTTGCCCACATCGCCGAGCATCGTGGCGAATTGACCGCTCTCAAGAACCAGGTCGATCTGCTGCTGTCGCGGATCGCCGACACCGACGAGCGCATCGCGGGCATCGACGCGCGCCGCAAGTTGATCGACGAAGTACAAGCGAAGACCAACGCGATCGTCCACGTCCTCGACGACGTGCGCATCAACCTCGAGACGGTGGGCGAGCACAAAGCCGTCGTCGATCAGGTCGCGGAAAAGGTCGCGCAGCTCGAGTTCATGCTGCAGGAAGCCCGGAGCACGTTGCGGACACTCCAGCACGAGCGCGAGCTGGCCGAGCGGATCGAGCAGAGCATCAAGCAGTTGCGATCACGCACCAGCGTGCCGGAGGAAGGAAAGCGAACGGCGTAGGGCGGCCGAGAGCAGCTGTTTCTCAACGTCCTGCGACTGTGAGTGTCAGCGAGACGTTGCCTCCTTCGGGCAGCGTCATCCGGCGCGCCTGCGCGACGAGCGTCTCGAGATAATCGGGATCCTGCCACTGGTCGCCGCCGCGGACAGTGGCCGTGGCCTCGACGGCGATTGCCAGGTATTCGCCTGGCGGCATGCCTTCCGTTCGGAAACGTCCATCTGTTCCGGTCATCGTCCGTAGAAAGAAGCGCGATTGCGGATACCACGCTGCGCGGTCTGCGGGAAAAAGGAGGACCGCCGCGGCCGCCGGCCGTCCGCGTGCCGTGACCTGACCGTTGATGGCCGTCACGCGCCGGGACAACACGACTTCAACATCGGTGAGTGATTGACTCGGCCGTCCGAGCGGCAGCGCCGTGTCGGTGACGTCGAGTCCGTTGAGGACAATCGCCTGCAGCTGCCAGCCGCGCGGCACCTGAGAGACGAGCAGCCGCCGCGGACCCGTGAGTCCGGCCAGATGAAATCTCAGGCTGTCGTCCACGTTCGCGCGCGCCGGGCCGCCGCCGACGAGCGGTGACAAATCGCTGTCGACCGGCACCGACGAGACGTTCAATTCGCCAGCCCTGAACGCACCGCCTCCTTCAAAGACGACGCGGCCATCGACCGTCGATCCGATTGCCGTGCGCACGACCAGATCGGAGACGTCGACACCGTTGACCGTGACGAACTGCGTCGACGACTCGCCTTCGTTCCACGCAGCCGACCGGTGCCGTGATGCCTGCAGGACGTAATCGCCGGGCGACACGTTGGGGAACTCGAACCAGCCGTCGCGCTCGATCCGGGCGCCCATTGGTGCGGTCGCGACCGCGCCGGAGCGCCGGCTCGGCATCAGGGCGAGACCGCCGGTGATCGGCTCGCCATTCGAGTCAACAGCGCGTCCGGACACTCGCGCGGTCTTGATGCGCGCGATCGGAAAGTCGATGCCCGACACGTCTTGCGAACGGCCGACGACGACGCGCTGGGCTTCGGCCGGATTCGGCGTCCCAGGGAAGTAGGTCGTGCCGTAACCCGGTAGATCGACGAGTGGCGCCTGCATGTCGATGTGGCCGACGGCGGCGCTGACGAGGTACTCGCCGGGCTCGAGGCCGAAGAGGCGAAACCGGCCCAGGTCGTCGGTGGGCTGCGGTAATCGCGCCATGTCGACGAGACGCCGGCGTCCGCTGATGTAGCGAACCTGTGATGCCCGCGGGACGATGCCTTCAATCGGGTCGCCGTTCTCATCGAACAGGCGGCCCGCAATCGTGCCGGGCTTCGTCATGGTGATCACGAGGCGATCGCGCGTCTCGCCGCTGGCGACGGTGATCTCTTCGCCGGCATCGGACGCGCGCTGCTGGCCGTACGCCGTAATGAGAAAGCCTTGGGCCAACCCGTTGGCGGCGACGCGGTAGGCCCCGGCCGCTTCCTTGGGGAGAACGAACCGGAATACGCCGTCGATATCGGTGATCGCCAGTTTCGGCGGTGCGAGTGTCGCTGCCGTCGGTGCCAGTTGAACCATTGCGCCGACAAGCGGATGCCCCCCGGGCCGCAGAACTCGCCCTTCTATCACGACTGCGGTTGTGTCGTTTGGGTCCCGCAGTGAATACGCAGGCGCTTGAATACCGAGACCAGCGACCGCAGCGCTTACGGTGAAGCTCACACCCGCGTGGTCGTCGCCGGGCTGGAGGGAGAACACGGCGGCCGTCGCGGCGCTCGTAACGCCCGGAAAGTACACGCGCTGTTCCGGGTCACCGCGTCCGGCACTTGAGATGGTCGCCCCTCCCGGGCCGACCGTCATCCGGAACGACGTGGGCGCCGCGAAGATGGCGACGACGACCGGGCCGGCCGGCAAGTCGCCCGCGCGGTATTCGCCGAGGTCGTTGGTCGTCGGCGTGGCAAGGACAGCAGGCTTACGTCCCCCCGGGACAGCCGTTTCGACGATGACCGACGCGCCCACGACCGGATCGCCGCGGTCGTCCATCACCGTCCCGGCGATGACCGCGCCTTTCGGCATCGTGACGATTAACTGTTCCGCCGGTGTCTGGACGGTGACGGTGGTTTTCGCATAGCCGGCCTTGGCGACGCTCAGCGTGCACGGCCCATCGGTTGGCGGAGATAGTGAGAAACGACCGTCGCCGTCGGTGAGAACGGGCGCCGCCTCGCGCACGGACGTGACCGTCACCCTCGCGTTTCGCAGCGGGTCGCCGGTATCGGCGGCAACGACGCGGCCTTCGATGATCGATCGTGATTGCGCGCGGCTGCAGAGCGGCAGGATGCCAGCGAGAAGGACGAACGCGGCCGCAACGCGGCGCATACGTCCCTTATGGTCGATCCCCGGAAGCGATTTGTCGAGGCTGCTGGACTAGTTCGTCGGGCGGTAGACGGTCAGGCGTTGTCCCGCAAGGAGCTGATTGCCTGGCAGTCGCGGATTCCACGTGCGGAGCGACGCCACCGTGGTCTTGAACAGCTGGGCGATGGAGGCCAGCGTGTCGCCCCGCTTGACCTGGTAGGTCGTCTTGACGCGGTTCGAGAGGGCCGCGGGTTGTGCGAGTTGACCGGCAGCCGCCACTGTCGACCGCGCTTCGGTCGCCGGCGCGGGCCGGTCCGTCCGCGCCGCCATCAGCACGGACGTTTCATGCGGCACGATGAGCTTCTGGCCGGCTGAGACACGCGACGTCGTGGTGAGGTAATTGGCCTCAGCCAGGTCCGCCTTGCCGACGCGGAGCTTGCGGGCGACGAGCGCCAGGGTATCGCCGCTCTTCACCGTATAGAACTTCAGAGAAGCCAGGTCCGCGGATGCCGTATCGCTGAGTCGGGACAGCACGACGTCGCCTGTGCCGGCCGGCACCTTTAGCGAGTACTGCGTGTCCTTGACCGGGGTCGTCCACCGGCGCAGCTCGGGGTTCAACGCCTGGATATCGTCGATCGTCACGTCGGTCCACTCGGCGACGCGCCGTAGATCCACCGGGCGCGGCAGCGTCACCTTGTCGAACTGCGTCTGCGGCTCGGGCTCGATATCGAAGCCATATTGCGCCGGGTTGCGGGCGATGACGATGGCCGCGAGGATCATCGGCACGTATTCGCGGGTTTCGCGCGGCAGCGCCTTGGGCTTGTCCGCCAGCTTCCAGAAGCTGTCGAGCCGGGTCGATTTGATCGCGCGCTGCAGGCGTCCCGGCCCGCCGTTGTAGGACGCCAGCGCCAGGTGCCAGTCGCCGTCGAAGATCTTGCTCAGCGTGCGGAGGTATTTCGCGGCGGCGACCGTGGCCTTTTCCGGGTCCGACCGTTCGTCGATGTACCAGTCGCTACGCAAGCCGTTCTCGATGGCGGTGCCGGTCATGAACTGCCAGACACCTTTGGCCTTCACGCGCGACAACGCGTTCGGCTTGAAGGCGCTTTCCACCAGCGGCACGTACGCCAGGTCCAGCGGTAGACCCTCGGCGCGGAACACGTTCTGAATCATCGGCAGATACTTGCTGCCGCGACGCATGCCCTGTTCGATGAAGTCGTGGAGGCGTCCCTGGAATAGCTCGATGTAAGACAACACCCGCTGATTCAGCGGAATGGGAATGTCGTGGTTCGCTTTGTCGGCCTGGGCGGCGTCTTTCAGTTCGGCCGTCGCCGCCGGCGTTCCGAACGTGCCGGTTACGGTGAGGAGCTCGTCGATGGAAGCCGGTTCGTACTTCTTCTCGGTGAAGCCGTCGCCGGTTGCCAGCGCCCGCACTTCGTAGGTGCTGATCTTGTCGACCAGCCGGTCGAAATGGTCTCGAATCCTGGGTTCGGTCCGGCCGCCATAGCTCGAGGCGAGCAGCACCTCCAGAGCGAGGTTGAATTCCGCTTTGGCGGCTTCGACGTGCCCCTGTTCGAGCTCTTTCTGGCCGTTCTTGAAATGTCCGTCCGAGGTGGCGATGAGGGTGAGGACCTCGTCACTCCTCACGGGCTCCGGCGCCTGCGCGCGAACCGGTATCGCCACCGCCATCACGAAGAGGGCGACCAGCGCGGTCAGCGGACGGCGCTGCCAGAGCAGCTTGAACATGGCTGAGGCAGTCTATCAAGCTCAGTGGGGCGGGTCAACAATAAGTCCAACAGGCTCAGCAGTTGCACACTTTAGCCAGACCAGGGCGCCACACGGAAGATGCGATGTTGCTCGCCGAGATCGCGCGCCGCGGGTGTCACGATCGCGCGCTCCGACACAACGAGCTGGCGCCCCGCCTGAATGGCGAGACGGACGTCTTCCTCGCAGACGAAGTCAAGCGGCGGCGCGCTCGCGGCGTCATGGCCAGGTCTGACCCCCGTCTGGCCCTTGAATCCCCGAGACCCGAGGAACTCGTCGATCCGCCGGGACAGCGAATCTGCGTTGATGCCGGCGGGCGGCAGCGGCCGTTCCGGCACAGAGGGTAAGCGGCCGCTGCCTGATGGGGGCGGAGTGGCAACCGAGATAGCTCCGTCCCCACTTCGTCCGCCCATTCGGTCCCAGCGGCTCACCACCGGCGAGACCTCGTAGGCCAGCCGTTTGATGTTCAGCAGGTGGCGCGGCGAAATGTTGTCCGACGTGATGTTGCCGCCGTAGCCGCCGCAACCAAGAGTCATCGCCGGATCGAGCCCAGTCGACAGCCCGACCGACCCGTGCGTGGTGGGCGAGTTGACCACGATTCGGAATGCAGGTTTGTGCAATCCAAACTCGAGGATGACCTGTTCGTTCTGGGAGTGGATGGACATCGTGTGGCCCATCCCGCCGTAGCGGAGAATCTGCTTGCAGCGTTCGCAGCCTTCCCGCCAGTCCTTGACAACGTAGTAAGAAAGTACGGGGCACAGTTTTTCGACCGACAGCGGAAAGTCGCGACCGACGCCCTCGAGCGGGGCCAGCAACACCCGGGTCTCGGGGGGAACGGTGAGGCCGCACTTGCCGGCAATGAACACCGCGGACTTGCCGACGAGCGCGGGATTCGGCAACCGCTGCGGCGTGACCAGCACGCGCGCGACGGCATCCGACTCGGCCTTGTTCATGAAATAGCCGCCCTGCGCGACGAACTCCCGCTTGACCTCCTCGGCAATCGGCTCGTCGACCACCACGGAGTTCTCCGACGAGCACAGCACGCCGTTGTCGAACGTCTTCCCGGTGATGACGTCGTGCACGGCCTTGCGCACATTTGCCGTCCGCTCGATGAACGCCGGCGCATTGCCGGGCCCGACGCCGTAGGCCGGTTTGCCCGCACTGTAAGCTGCGCGAACCAGCCCCATCCCGCCCGTCGCCAGAATCACGGCGACATCGCGCTGCTTCATCAGTTCCTGTGTCCCCTCGAGCGTGACCGTGGTCATCCAGTTGATCGATCCCGCCGGCGCCCCTGCCCGCCGCGCCGCCTCTTCCATGACCTCGGCCACCCGCGTGATGCACTTCACCGCCGACGGGTGAGGGCTCAGCACAATCGTGCAGCGCGCTTTCAGGGAGATCAGGATCTTGTAGATGGCGGTCGACGTCGGGTTGGTCGTGGGAATCACCGCCGCGACAACGCCGAACGGCTCGGCGATCTCGACAACCCGGCGATCGTCGTGCCGGGCGATGACG
>Ga0105248_10010131_pt1 | contig 10383 bp, 5 predicted proteins | sample KBSS34metaG_FD_81524 | JGI IMG/M metagenome (GOLD analysis project Ga0105248, IMG submission 81524) | Switchgrass rhizosphere microbial communities from Kellogg Biological Station, Michigan, USA - KBS S3-4 metaG | ecosystem: Host-associated > Plants > Roots > Rhizosphere > Soil | place... | reverse complement strand
GGAAGAGACGGTGGCAACCAGTTTGGTGGTCCATCGCTTCCCGAAAATCTGCGCATCAACGCGGGCGTCGGACCGCAACTTCCCGCCGGCGGCGGTGGCAACGGCTACGTGGCGCCGACCAGGACGTTCTCCGGCGACGAAATGACGATCACGGTGGCGGGCGTCCGCATGCAGTTGGTGCACGCGCCCGCTGAGACCGCTGACGCGATCTATGTGTGGCTGCCGGACAAGAAGGTGCTCCTGCCCGGCGATACGTTCTATCGATCCTTCCCGAACCTGTATGCGATTCGCGGCACACGGCTTCGGCCGGTCGACGCGTGGGTCGCCAGCCTCGCGAAGTTGGTCGCGGTACAGGCGGACTATCTTGTGCCGAGTCACACGCGCCCGATCAGCGGCGCCGACGCGGTCAGGTCCGCGTTGACCAGTTATCACGACGGCGTGAAATCCGTGCTCGATCAAACGATCGCCGGCATCAAGGAAGGTCTTCGTCCGGACGAGCTCGTCGAAAAGGTCAAGCTGCCGCCGGCTCTCGCCGCCAATCCGTATCTCCAGGAGTTCTACGGGACGGTACCGTGGTCGGTCCGGGGGATCTACACCGAGTACGCCGGATGGTTCGATGGCAACGCGACGAACTTGTTTCCGTTGTCCGGCAAGGAACGCGCGGCCGGGATTCTGGAGCTCGCCGGCGGCGAACCCAAAGTTCTTTCGAAGGCGCGCGATGCCCTGGCGCAGGGCAACTTTCAATGGGCGGCAGAGCTGGCCGACTATGTGCTGGCCATCCATCCGGACGACAAGGACGCCAGAAACCTGAAGGCGCAGGCGCTCACCGCTCTCGGCGAACGACAAATCAGTGCCAACGGTAGAAACTTCTACTTGTCCAGTGCACAATATCTGACGAAAGACGCGCCCCGCTAGCGCGTGGAGACTCTAAAAGGAGTAGCAGATGAAGAGCACCATACTGGCATCGATCGCCGCTGCCATCGCCCTTTTGTCGCAGCCAACTGCCGCGCAGTCGGTCGCGCCGAGCTCGACGGACAAGGTGGTGATCAACGGCTGGGCGCTGAACATGAGCAACACCGCAACCGGCGCCAACCAGATGATCAAGATCAACATCGACAAATGGTCGAGTCCGTCGCAGCGTTCGCTCTTGATCGACACGTTCATGGAGAAGAAGCAGGACGGGCTGCTGAAGGAATTGGAGAAGCAGCCGGAAATGGGGCGCTTCAACTTTCCCGGCTACATGGGGCCCGACCCGAACAACACGATGCGGCTCGGCACCGATATCCGCTACGCGATGAACTTTCCAGGCGAGGACGGCGGCCGCCGTATCGTCGTCATCACCCCGCGGGTCATCGGGTTCAAGGAGGCCGTGAACCAGCCGCGCGTGTCGGACTACCCGTTCTCGCTGTTCGAGATGCGATTCAACAAGGATGGGAAGGGTGAAGGCAAGCTTGCTTACGCGACCCAGATCATGTTCAACAAGAAGACGAACTCGATCGAGCTCGAGAACTACTCGAGCGAGCCGGTGCGCCTGAACAACCTCGAACTGGAAGTGAAGAAATAGCAACGACGCGGCGGACCGAGATCGAACAGGTCCGCCGCGCGCTCCCCGTCCTTCGGACCGACCTCCGGCGCCATCCTCCCACTGCAACCGCGACGCGAAAGGATTCGGCCGCAACTACCTAAGCAGATGCGGGCCGCGAGGTTCCTCTTGCGAGGAATCGGACCCACTTGTACGCAGTTCGCAGGAGGATGCATGAAGGGCAGCACTCGTTCACCCCGCCGCTTGATCACGGGATTCCTAATCGCGGCCATCTGCGCGGCGGCGGCGGCACGGCCGAAGGCCGCCGGGCCGCCGACGCCGCAGCTCAGTGACAACCGGGGTGACACCATTCTGGAAGCGCTCGAAACGGCCGCGATCAACACCGCGCTGACGCTGACCGGCTTCTTCGCCGATCCGCTGACGTTCAGCTATCCGCCGGTGGTCGTGAACGGCCGCGTGCTCAAGCACCCGAACATTCACAATATCTTCGTGGACGATGATTGGGACGCGCACAATCCGGATGCACCCAGCGTTGGGGAGATCGATGCCTTCACCCAGGCGCTGGTCTCGAGTCACTACCTCGATCAGGCCGGTGAATATGACGTGCACCACGCGTCGTTCACCGGATCGCACCAGAGAAGTGTCGTCTGCGCTCCGATCCAGCCGGTATTCGATCATGCCGAGTTCGTCGAGCTGCTCGACTGGGTCAGCTGCATGGCCGGATTCGATCCGCTTCCGGCCCCAGGCGTTTTTCCGCCGCTGAGCGGCGTGCCGTCGCCCAATGACGACACGGTGTATGTGGTCTATCTGCCCCGATCGATGGACATCGTGGACGGAGGCTGCGACAAGCTGGGCGGCTATCACTTCTACTCGGCGGTTCCGATCGTCACGACCGTCGACGTGGTAATCCCGGTCGCGTTCTCGCAGACGTTTGCCTTTGCCGTCGTTCCCACCAAGTGCGCGGCGAGCAGCAATCCGTCGGCCACGCGGGACCAGATTACCCGGGCGATTCAGGCGGTGGCGAGTCATGAGATCATCGAAGCGGCGACCGACCCGCTGGTTGGCACCGGCTGGATTAACAACGCCGTCATCGACAACCTCCACGGGAACTTCTTCTCCGAAGTCGTCCAGTTGTTCAGCAACATCAATCTCGACTTGAAGGTCGGCGAAGTGGCCGACGTCTGCGAAGACAGCTCGCATCCGGATAGAAATCCGCCGGCGTCCCAGCACCCGACGCCGGCGCTGCGGCTCCTCGTCGACGACCCGTCGGTGGGTGGCCAGATCACGGTCGCGCCGTACTGGTCGAATCAACACAACGCGTGCGCGCCGTTCGTGCCGACGAGTACGCTGACGCGAGGGAACCCGAGCTTCGGCTCGTTTGTAACATCGAGCACGCCGCTGACCATCACCGCACTCGATGGCACCGCTCCAGACGATCAATCGATCGGCGTCGCGTCGATCTCGTATCGCGTGTACCCGCCCGGAACAACGCCGCCGGCGTTCACGGTGGCGCCGCCGCCGGTGCAGTTCACGATCTCCGTGTCGGATGGCAGCTATACGATCGACATGTTCGCCACGAACAACTCAGGGATCGTCGAGGCGGCGCATTCGGTGACGGTCGTGCTCGACAACCTGCCGCCGTCGATCGACATCGTGTCGCCCCAGGGCCAGTACACGCACGCCCAGACGCTGACGCTCAACTACTCCGAGAATGACGGGACCGGTTCGGGGGTCGCGTCGGCGACCGCGAGCCTGGACGGCGCGGCCACACTCGCCGGGCACGGGCTGGACAGCGGTCAGGCGATCAATCTCCTGACGGAACTCGCGCTCGGGCCGCACTCGTTCACCGTGCAGAGCACGGATCACGTGAACAACCTCGGTCAGTCGTCGGTGTCGTTCACCATCGTCGTCACCGCCGAGAGCATCAAGGAGGACGTGAATCAGTTCCTGGCGGCCGGCCTGATCAAGAACGGGGGGCTCGCGAATTCGCTGCTCGCGAAGCTGAACGCGGCCGCCGATGCGCGGAGCCGCGGCCAGTGCGGGACCGCGGCGAATGAGTACAGCGCGTTCATCAACGCGCTGCAGGCGCAGGCGGGGAAGGGCGTCGCTGCGAACGCGGCGGCCATCATGATTGCCGATGCGAATTTCCTGATCGCGAACTGCCCGTAGAATCCAGCGGTTGTCGCCGCGGCGTCATCGGCCGCGGCGACACGACGTCCTCAACATTTGGTTCAACGGGTGGCTGCGGCACCCGGCATCGTGAGATGCCCCACGTCGAACGACGACTGGGCCGACATCGCCACTCATTGTGCGCCAGTGCTTTGCGCTTTTGTGAGACGGGCGCCGCTACTGTCTCGCACCCTGGTCCCGGCTGTTCAATCCGCGCTGACCGGATCCAGTGCCCTGCCCGAGCGCTGCGAGCGCGGTTTGCACGTGCTCCCACTGCTGTCGCTCTTTTCGGCTGTCGCGGGCTGGCGCCGGAGCATTGCGATAGAACGCCGTGATATTGACGCGCAACCCATCGGGGACGCCGGCGAATTCACGCTTCGAGAGTCGCTCGAGCAACTCCGCATAGGTCTCATCAGCAAGCGCGTACTCGCCGTGCCGGCTCAGTTGTCCCGTGTCGAAATCCGTGTTCCGCAGGTCGAGCCGCCGATTGCGCACGTCAGCGACGAATGACAGGAATCGCGCCTGCGCCGTGCGAAGGCTCTCCGAAAAGAGCGCGTCGGTGTCGGCGGTCGGGGCCTTGAATGCCAGGGGCTTCAGCGGTCCCACCTTGGGGACGATTCGATACACGATGGCGAGAAAGCGCGCGAACAAGGCCGGTTTCTGGTACTCGCGGCCATAGTCCCGTTCGAACTCGGCGCGCGAATACTTGAGGACGAACGCGTCCCGTGAACGAGCGGGCTTGATCGCTTCGATTTCCTCGCGTTTGTCGCGCCACGCCGCTTCGGTCAGTGCCGGAATCAGCTGGCTGACGGAGTACCGGTAAGTCGCGATCGCTCGATCCTCGCTGGGAAACACGTCGGACATCGACAGACCGTATGTTTCGAGAAACGCGCGCTCGAGGAGCGGCACGGCCACGCGGAATCCGATCAGGCTTCGATAGGCCTCCAGCGGATACGCGCCGCGAGCGGTCTGCGCGACGTCAAAGGAAAATTCGACGATCACGTGTTGTTTGGGCGCTTGTTCGTAGGTGACGGTATCCCCGAATTTCGTGCGCAACTTCGGGAAGATTTTCGGGACCGACAGATTGACCGCTTCGGGATGGCCGGCGTTGTCGTTCGCGTAATGAGCGAGAGCGCCCAGCGCAAACGCGAACTCGTCCACATCGCGCGCGTCCCGGAGGAGCGCCTCGACGAAATCACCCGATCGGCAATAGTGAAGCAGATTACTGAAGAACTTGCTGCCGAACGGGTAGTAGCCGAGATCCTGAATCACCGAGCCGCCGTACGCGAACGATCGGGCCCGCTCGAGGTCCTGAGCGGAGCTGTGCGGAAAACGCCGGACCAGCAGGGGCCGGAGCGCAGAGTCCCATGCGACGTCGATAGCTGACTCGTGCGCGAGCACCGAATAGGCAGCCACCTTCCCCGCACCCGCCGCCACAAGGACACCGACGGCAACGCTGAGTCGCAGAAACCTTCGCACGGTGGTTCCATAGCAAGCGGAATGCCTGAGGCCGTCCTGCTCAGTTGCTCTTGTTATCTCTTTCGGTCATGTTTCTACCGCGTGCCGGGACCCGTTCCCGGCTTCTGTACCTCGGGCGTTGGGGATCGTCATGGCATTTCCCGTTTACCGTCACATGCTGCTGCTCGCGGTCCTGGTGTCAGGCGTCGCAGACACTCGCGTCTTGTGCACATACGTGCGCGCCTGCCAACAGCCCCCGCCGTCGCTTGCGGTGGTCGCTCAAAGCGTCCGACGTGTCCCGACGAAAATCTTCACGGATCTCGGGCTCACCGCGAAGCAGAGCGCGGCGATCGACTCGGGCCAACCAGTCGCGAAGATACTCTCGTGGGGTGGAGCGTCCGACATCTACGTGTTCGGTGCCGTGCACATTCAAGCGTCGCCCGAGGTCTATCTCGAGGCCGCGCGTAACGTCGCACGCTTGAGCGGCACGCCCGGCTATCAGGGTGTCGGCGAGCTTCGCGAGAACGCAACGGTCGCGGATCTCGCCGGGCTGGCGTTCGACCCGGACGATGTGACGGCGCTCAAGGACTGCAAGGCCGGGTCGTGCGACGTGCAGCTGCCGACGACCGCGATTCAGGCGTTTCACGACGGCGTGAACTGGTCGCGGCCTGACGCGGCGGAGCAGGCCAATGCGCTCGCCCGCCCGATGGTGCTGCAGGTGCTGAAGGCGTACCAGAACGGCGGCAACCGGGCGCTCGGGGAATACCGCGACAAAGAGCATCCGTCGCGCATCGCCGACCAGTTCAAGAAGATGATCGGGCGCGCGTCGGCGCTGCCCGACGTTCTACCGGGGATGCGCCACTACCTCCTCGAGTACCCGAACGCGGAGCTCGCCGACGCCGACAGCTTCTTCTATTGGGAAAAGGTGTCATTCGGCCTGAAGCCGACGATTCGCGTGAATCACGCGGTGGTCTATCGCGGCCAGACGCAAGGCCGAGACTTCGGCGCCGTGGCGATCAAGCAACTCTACGCGTCGCACTACTTCGTCACCGCGCTGGACATGTCGGTGTGCGTCGACGATGGAGCGGCGAGCCCGCCGCACGGTTTCTATCTGCTGACGCTCAAAGGCTCGGAGCAGGACGGGCTGACCGGCATCAAAGGGTCGATCCTGCGCAAGATCGTCGTCGACAAGACGCTCTCGTCGCTCGAGAGCACGCTCGCTGCGATCAAGAGCACCGTCGAGCAATCTGGCCGTGGGGGAAGGGACTGACGGCGGGAAACGACTGCGGGCCGGCGAGCTTCAAAAAGCCTCGCCGGTCCGCAGACCTGTGCCGGACTAGAAGTTGATGAGCAGCGCCAGGCGCATCAGGCGCGCCTGCAGGAAGTTCTGCGGCTGCCCCAGTGTGGCCCCGAACGTCTGCACCTCCTGCAGGACGACGTTGCCGTTAGTGACATTGAAGACCGCGAACTGACCCTGGAACTCGTTCTTCCCGACGCGGAAGGTTTTCTTGGCGCTCAGATCCAACTGGTTCCAGCGATCCTGGAACTTGGTGTTGGGCGAGATCAGGTTGACGCCGGGGGCCTGCGTCTGCGAACCCGCGTTAAGAAGAATCGGTGCCGACGTCACGACGCGTGTGCGCTGATTGTTTGGAAAGACCGAGGCCGGCACGGACCAGTACACGCCGAGCGACGGATCCTGCGCTGTGTAGGTGTTGCCCTTGCCGGCGTAGCTCATGAAGACGGCGCTGACGTCAACGCCCCACCCGACGGGGTAGCTGCCCGCGATCTTGAAGTCGTTCCGGAACGGCGGCGTCGACGTCTTGCCGTATTCCTGGAACGTCTTGCCCGACTGGTCGCAGAAGCGGAGCTTGTTCGGGTCGTACTGATCGCAGGTGATCGTGATCAGGCGGTCGTTGCTCCAGCCGCCGAACACGGTCGACCGGTGTGGCAGGCGCGCCGTGAAACTGACCTCGAAGCCATCGTAGATCGTGCGGTTGATGTCGGAATTGACGTCGATCAACTGGCTGGCGTAACTCGAGGCCTTCGCCGGGTTCAGGTTGAACAGGGTGATCGTCTCACCGTTGCCCAGCGGATTGGCGACCTGGAACGACGTGAAGTCTGCCGCGGTCAACTGGGGGTTCTTCTGCGCTTCCTGGTTGTAGAAGTGGCGATGGAAATAGCCGCCGAAGATCGACAGATTGGGCAGCAGCTGATGCTGGACGCCCACCGCGGTCTCAATGTTGTACTCGCGGCTGAGGCCCGGCTCCGGGCTCCTCCCGGTTGACACACCGAAGTTGGCATTCCCGCTCGGCCCGATCTCGCTGTCCTGCGCGATGTCATCGCCGTTGCGATCGTTCCAGGTGCGGCTGTCGGTGACGGTCGTGAACGGGTCGTAGCGTTTCGCCCAGCCGCCGGCCCACGGCAGCATGTACTTGCTGACGCTCGCCTTGAGCGCGGTCCTGGCGTTGCCGAAGAGGTCGTAGACCGCCGCCACCCTGGGCGACGCGTTGTGCCAGTTCGGCTGGCCCGATACGTCATCGCGGCAGGACGCCGGCGCGAACCGCCCGGCGCCGCGGCAGCCGCCCTGGCTCGTGGCGTCGAACAGGTCGAAGCGGATACCGGGACTGATGGTCAGCCGATTGCGCGTCCAGGTGTCCTGCGCGTAGAGACCGAGGTCGCGGTTGACGTATTCGGAGTAACGCGTCGGCGTGTTGTAGACCGTGACGCTGTTCGGGATGCAATTGGACAACACGTCTTCCGAGCAACTCCTGGTCGTGGAGGCGTCGATGTAGTTCTGGACGAGGTCGCCCGTGCGGATCTGCGAGTTTCCATCCACGCCGAACGACCACTGCATGCCGACCTTCAGGTTGTGGGATCCGGTCACGTACGACGTGGCCGCCGAGAACACCTTGCGGTCAGGATAGGTTCCCGTCGAACCGCCAGGGGCCGCCCCCCAGATGTTGCCGTTCGAAGCCGTGTGCGTCACGTTCTTGTACCAATCAGCCGAGAACGGCTGCGCGGCGATGGCCTCGATAGCGGGCTGATAGCGTGCGCTGTATCGCTCGAGGTTCGTCGAGTATCCGAACTCCAGGAGCAGCCGGTTGGTCAGCGCGGACGTGATCTTGACCTGGCCGACGTAGTAGAGCGCATGCATCGGGTCGCGGATGTCGGAGGCGGTGACCGGGTTGTACCCGGAGAGAAGCTCGGGATCCTTGTGCTTCCAGATCCGCTCCAGGTATGAGCTGACCTTCGTCTTCGAATTGGCCTGATACGTGAGCCGGGCGAGCACGTCCCGGACGTACTGGTGCTGAATGGAGGGATCGCCGGGGTTGTGCTGGATGCCCTGGCTGTCCATGTAGGAGGTCGAGTAGAACGAGTTGCCGACGCCTTCGTCCACCGACACGTGCCGCGCCGTGGTGAAGTACCACAGCCGGTCCTTCATGATCGGCCCGCCCATGTTGAAGTTGAAGTCCTGCACGTGCTGCACGAAGTTGCGGTACTTGAACCCTTTATCGATCAGGTCCTGCGTGAGGTTGTTGGCCTGCCAGCTCGGTGCGGTGCCGCCGAAGAATCCGCCGCCCTTCACGGTGTTGCCGCCGTCCTTCGGAATCATGTTCACGCGCACGCCGCCGGCGGCCACTTCGGCCGGCAAGGCGCTCGTCTGGAACACCACCTGCTGCGACAGGGCATCGTCGTTGTACGCCTGGATGTTGCCGTCACCCATGGCGCTGTTGACCGACATGCCGTCCACCTGGATGTTCGTGTGGCGGTCGTCTGCGCCGTGGGTCCGCATATAGGTCTGTTCCATGCCCTGCGAGCCGCCGACGTCCGGCCGGCTGATCTTCACGCCGGGGATGATCGCCCCGACCGACTGCATGTTGCGCGTGGTCGGCAGCGCGTCGATGACCTCGCGTTCGACCACCTGCGTGCGCTGGGCGTTCTGCACGTCGACGAGGGGCGACTGACCCGAGACCGTGATGCTCTCCTCGAGGGAGCCCACCTTCATGTCCGCGTTGATCGGCGCGGTCGTGTTGCCGGCCAGCTCGACGCCCGTGCGCACGAACGGCGAGAAGCCTGACAGCGTGAAGGTGAGCGTGTAGGTGCCGGGACGCAGATCGGTAATGGTGTACCGGCCGTCCGAATCAGTGACCACTGTCCGGGTCTTCTCGATCAGGACCGGGCTGGCCGCTTCAACGCTCACACCCGGTAATACGGCGCCGCTCGCATCCCTGGCAACGCCCGAAAAGGCGCTTTGCGCGGATGCGACGGCAGGAAGTAGAAGAAGCGCGCAAAAGACGGCGAACAGCAGCGAAGCGCATCGACGTGACATTCGGACCCTCCAGATTCTGAGCGGAACCAACCCCGAGCGACGAGGAAACCCGCGACAAACCCGACGAGAGATGAAGAGAGCGATACGAATGAAACGCCGTTCAATAGGCGACGGATATGTAACGCGGAGTGGAGTCTAGGTCAGAGTGCTGCCGCCCTCAAGGACAATTCTGGAGCCTTTCCAGCTCGAGCCCGCCCGGCTGGAGCGCACTTCGGTCCGTTGGATCTCAGGCGCGACGCTACCCTGCACAAGCCGTTACCGCACGATTCGAGCGATCACGCCTCTTCCGCGCTCCACCAGGCCTTCCCGGATCACGAACCGCATCCCGTTCTGAATAACCGCGGGTGCGTTCAACGAAACGGTGACCGTCATGCTGTCACCCGGTTTGAGGAGTTCGACGTCCGCCGGCAGGTCGAAGCGGCCGGGGCCCGAGACGACACCGAAGTCCAATGTCGGCGTGTAGCCATTGAGCGCAGGCCGCTCGCCCCCTCCTTCAGCGCCCGAGAACATGTAGACGTCGGCTTCAAACGTGGTGCGAAGCGAGCTCGAGGTGCCACTGCGCTCCACGCCACGAGGCGTGTTCACCGCTGGGACGGTGAAGTGCGCATCCATGGCCGCCATCAGCAGTGCTATCGAATGTTCTCGCGCGGGACTGACCTCGTCGCCGGGCGCATTCGGGCCAAGTCCCCTGACGATCGGCGTGTCCGCGGCGTATCCATGTTCCTGCAACAGTTCCGTGACCTGTCGCTCCATCAGCCTGAGCAGTTCCTCGTCGTCGACGAGATCGGCCTTGCTTAAGTACACGACCAGTTCGTTGATGCCTGCCACCCGCGCCAGTCGGATCTGCTCGCGTGTCTGCGGCTTCGGTCCATCCGTCGCGCTG
>Ga0105248_10010128_pt1 | contig 10385 bp, 8 predicted proteins | sample KBSS34metaG_FD_81524 | JGI IMG/M metagenome (GOLD analysis project Ga0105248, IMG submission 81524) | Switchgrass rhizosphere microbial communities from Kellogg Biological Station, Michigan, USA - KBS S3-4 metaG | ecosystem: Host-associated > Plants > Roots > Rhizosphere > Soil | place... | reverse complement strand
GCCGAGGAGCACCGGCGTTCCCGTGAACGAGCCGGCGTACTCGCGAGGCGTGCCCGGCGGGCCGATCAGGCCGCCGCTGAGGCCGATCACCGCCGCCCAGCGCCCGGCGTGGCGGGCCGCGAATTCGAGCGACAGACACGCGCCCTGTGAGAAGCCCATCAGTGCGATGCGCTCGCGCGGCACGCCGCTGCCCTCGATGTCCGCCACGAGCCGGCCGAGCGTCGCAAGCGCGGACGACAGCCACGGCTCGTTCTGCTCCATCGGTGCGAGGAACGAGTACGGGTACCAGGTGTTGCCCGCGGCCTGCGGCGCGACGTACGCGACCTCCGGTGCGGTCAGCTCGCTCGCGAGGCCGAGGATGTCCTCGGCCGATGCGCCACGCCCGTGCACGGCGACGACGACGAGCCGCGCGCTCGCGAGCTCGGCACCCACGCGCAGCACACGCCCGCCCGCGTGCGGATCCGCGGTGGCCTTGCTCACCGGCGCTGCTCGGCTTTCTGGTGCGGCAGTGTGAGCGGCGGCAACGCGCGCTCGAGCGCCTGCCGATGCGATTCGAATTGCGCGGGCAGCTTGAGCTGCTCGCCGAGACGATCGGGATGCTCGTCGAGCGCGAAGCCCGGTGGATCGGTCGCGATCTCGAACAGGATGCCGCCCGGCTCGCGATAGTAGATCGAATGGAAGTACGTGCGATCCATCACCGGCGACACGTTGAAGCCCTTGCCGACGAGCTGCTTCCGCCACGCGAGCTGTTGCGCGTCGTCGTGCGTGCGCCATGCGATGTGGTGCACGGTTCCGCTGCCCAACCGGCCTGGGCGGCCGTCGGGAGCGACCACGACATCCACGATCGCCGCATCGCCGCCCGCGCCCATCTGGAAGCGATAGCGATTGCCCTCGTTGGCGGCCTCGCGCAATCCCATCACGTCGCGCAACAGGGCGGCCGTCTCCTCGTAGCCTTCTTCGGCGAGCGTCGCGCTGTGGAAGCCACGGATCGCGTGCTCCGCCGGAACTGCCGCGGACCACGGCTCGATCGCACTCGACGCTCCGGCAGCCACCAGCTCGAGCGGCAAGCCATCGGGGTCCTCGAACGCGAGCACGCGCTCGCCGAAGCGCGGCTCGGCGTCTTCCGGTGCGCGGCCCAGCTCGCCGAGCCGGTCGCGCCAGAACTCGAGTGACGCGCGCGGCACGGCGAAGCTCGTCGCGCACACCTGACCGTTGCCGACCGTGCCACGCGGCACACCCGCCCACGGGAAGAACGTCAGAATCGAGCCCGGCGAGCCGCGCCGGTCGCCGAAATAGAAATGGTAGGTGCCCGGGTCGTCGAAGTTGACCGTCAGCTTCACGAGCCGCAGCCCGAGCGCCTCGGTGTAGAAATCGAGATTGCGCTGCGGGTCGCCCGCGATCGCGGTGACGTGATGGATGCCCGTGATGGTGTGTTCCAGATCGCCCTCCTTCGGCTAGAGTCTAGATCGCGAAACCGAAACTCGCGACATCGCCTTCTTCGAGGCCGTTGCCCATGACCTCCTCCGGCTTACACGTCGTCTTCGGCGCCGGGCAGATCGGCACGCCCCTCGCCGCTCACCTGCTCGCTCAGGGCCACCGCGTGCGGCTCGTTCGGCGTGGCGGCGCTGCCCCCGAGGGCGTGCAGGTCGTCCACGGCGACGCGGGCGATCGGGCGTTCGCGGCCGAGATGGCGCAAGGCGCGAGCGTCGTCTACCACTGCATGAATCCCGCTTACAACACGGCGGTGTGGGATCGTGAGCTGCCGAGGCTGATGGACGCGCTCCTGAATGCCGCGGCGCGCGCGGGTGCGCGGCTGGTCGTGCTCGACAACGTCTACATGCTCGGGCCGCCACGCGGGACGCTGTTGAGCGAGGATTCGCCGATTGCCCCGACGAGCCGCAAGGGCGAGATCCGTGCGCGGGTGAACGAGCGACTGGTCGCGGCGCAGGTGCGCGGCGACGTGCGGGCCGTGACCGCACGCGCATCCGATTTCTACGGGCCCAACGGCACGAACACGTATTTCGGTGACGCGTTCTGGCCGAAGGCGTTGTCGGGTGGCATCGCACAGACGCTCGTGAACCTCGATACGCGCCACACCTATCATTACACCGATGACGTCGTGCGCGGGCTCGCGACGCTCGCCGAGGCATCCGACGACGCGTACGGCCGGTGGTGGATGCTGCCGTGCGCCGAGGCGGAAACGACGCGACAGCTGGTAGGCCGATTCGGCGTCGCGCTCGGCCGTGAGCTCAAGGTCCGGCCGGTGTCGCGCATCGCGATCCGGTCGCTCGGATTCTTCGTGCCCCTGCTGCGGGAGCTGGACGAGATGAGCTATCAGTGGAACGAGCCGTTCATCGTGGACGACCGGCGCTTCCGCGAGCGTTTCGGTGCCGCACCGACGCCGCTCGGTCAAGGTGCGGCAGCCACCGTCGAATGGGCGAACCAGCACTACCCCTGGGCCCAGTGAGCCGTGCACGATGACGCATCGCCCGTGGTGGAGCTATGTCGTGCAGTGGGGGCTGTGGCTCGTCGTCATGGCGCTCGTCATGGGCTGGCTCGCGCGCAGCCGGCAGCGCCCGCGCCCCGCGTCGCGCGAGTGCGAGCTCGTCCACCCGCCGAGCACGCTGATCATGGGGCTCGTCTGTTTCGGCCTGTTCGCGGGGATGGCGATTCTGTCCAACGTCTACCGCAACAAGACGACGACGTGGTGGACGACCGCCATCTTCGTCGGCTTCGCGCTGCTGTCGGTGCCGATGATCACGGACTACTTCATCGGCCGCCATCGTGTATCCGAGGACGGTCTGGCGTACCGGAACTTCTTCGGCGCCTCGAAGTACCTGAGCTGGCGCGATGTGAAATCCGTGCGCTACGCAACGACGATGAAGTGGTTTCGGCTCGAGACGCAGTCGGGCGAGGTGGCGCGGATCTCGGTCATGGTGATGGGGCTGCCGGCATTCGCGCGCCTGTTGCTCGCACACGCGCCGGCCGAAGCGTTCGACGCATCCTCGCGCGACGTGATACGCGCCACCGCGAACGGCAAGCCGCCGTCCGTCTGGGGTTGAACGCGAAACGGCCCGCGACGTTGCCGCCGCGGGCCGCTCGTCTGCAGCATCAGCGCATCGTGCGCCTCAGTGCTGCCCCATCGTCGCCATCGCCTTTTTCATCCGCTCCATGATCTCGTCGGGCGTCAGGTCCTCGAGATGCGTCGAGATCGACCAGGAGTGTCCGAACGGATCGATCACCATGCCGTACCGATCGCCCCAGAACTGATCGCCCATCGGCATCGCCACCTTCGCGCCGGCCGCGACCGCGGTGTCGAACGTCTTATCGGCATCCGGGACGAACAAATGGATCGTGACGGGTGTGCCGCCGAGCGTCAGCGGGCCCTTGGCGCCCATCGCGGGGAACTCGTCGTTCAGGAACAGCAGCGAATCCCCGATCATGAGCTGCGAATGCAGCACGAGCCCGCTCGGGTCCTCCGACACGCCCTTGACGACGGCGCCGAATGCCCTCTTGTAGAACTCGATCGCCTGCTTGGCGCCCTTCACCGTGAGATGCGGCGTGAGCGAGCGCGCGCCTTCCGAAGCGTAGTGCTTGGCCTTCGTTGCCATTCGTTCCTCCAGCCACGCGTTGTGGCGGGCAAGGGGCGTCCGTGCCGATACCGAGGTGACGCCGGCTCCATCCCGGAGGCCGTCGCGCGGGAATCGTTGACGGAAGATATCATGGCCGAGGCTTTGCACGTCGGCCCACTGACCACCGCGGGCCAGACGCGGATGGACGCGGACAGGGAGGTCAGCAAATTGTCGCACGATGCGGTCTGGTATCGAGACGCGATCATCTATGAGCTGCACGTCAAGGCGTACTGCGACTCGAATGGCGACGGCATCGGCGACTTCCGCGGGCTGATCTCGCGGCTCGATCACCTGAAGGACCTCGGCGTCGACTGCATCTGGATCCTGCCGATGTATCCGTCGCCGTTTCGTGACGACGGCTACGACATCTCCGATTACACGTCGATCCACCCCGACTACGGGACGTTCCAGGACTTCCGCGACTTCCTGACCGAGGCGCATGCGCGCGGCCTGCGCGTCATCACCGAGCTGGTGATGAACCACACCTCCGACCAGCATCCCTGGTTCCAGGAGGCGCGCAGCTCGCGCGACAACCCGAAGCGCGACTGGTACGTCTGGAGCGACACCGACACGCGTTATCCCGGCGTGCGCATCATCTTTCTCGATACGGAGCTGTCGAACTGGGCGTGGGATCCGGTGTCGAAGTCGTACTACTGGCACCGCTTCTTCAGCCATCAGCCCGACCTCAATTTCGACAATCCGGAAGTGCGCGAAGAGATGTGGAAGGTGATGAAGTTCTGGCTCGACATCGGCGTCGACGGCTTTCGCGTGGACGCGGTGCCGTACCTGATCGAGCGCGAGGGCACCTCGTGCGAGAACCTGCCCGAGACGCACGAGGTGCTGAAGTTCCTGCGCGGCAGGCTCGACGAGCAGTATCCCGGCCGCATGTTGCTCGCCGAAGCGAACATGTGGCCGGAGGACGTACGGCCCTACTTCGGCAACGGCGACGAGTTCCACATGGCGTTCCACTTCCCGATCATGCCGCGCATGTTCATGGCACTGCGGCTCGAGGATCGAAAGCCGCTCGTCGAGATCATCGAGCGCACGCCGCCGCTGCCCGACGATTGCCAGTGGGGGTTGTTCCTGCGCAACCACGACGAGCTCACGCTCGAGATGGTGACGGACGTCGAGCGTGACTACATGTACGAGCAGTTCGCGAGCGATCCGGTCGCTCGGATCAACCTCGGGATCCGCCGCCGGCTCGCGCCATTGCTCGAAGGCGACCGCCGGCGCATCGAGCTGCTGAACGGCATGCTGATGTCGCTGCCGGGCAGCCCCGTCCTCTATTACGGCGACGAGATCGGCATGGGCGACAACATCTTCCTCGGCGATCGCAACGGCGTCCGCACGCCGATGCAGTGGACGGGCTCGTGGAACGCGGGCTTCTCCACGGCGGACCCGGAGCGGCTCTACCATCCGCTCATCTCGAATCCGCTGTATGGCTACCAGATCGTCAACGTCGAGTCGCAGCGGCGCAACGAGAGCTCGCTGCTCAACTGGATGCGCCGGCTGATCCGCGTGCGGCGCTCGACGCACGTGTTCGGACGCGGCAGCATCGAGTTCCTGCGGCCCGCAAACCATCGCGCGCTCGTCTACTTGAGGACGCTGGGCGAGGAGCAGATCCTCGTCGTGAACAATCTCGCGAGCACGGCGCAGGCGGTCGAGCTGGACCTGTCGACGCTCGCGGGCGCGATACCAGTCGAGATGTTCGGCGGCAGCCTGTTCCCGCGGATCGGCACCGCGCCGTACACGCTGACGCTGACGCCGTATTCGTTCTTCTGGTTCAAACTCCGTTGGCTGTGAGCCTGGGCGTCGAGGAGCGCGCGGTGGCCCGTTCGAGCATCTTGTCCGATGAGCTGGTGAGACAGCTCGTCGCGGTGGGACAGGTCGACATCCTGGTCGGCGTGCCGACGTTCAACAACGCCGCCACGGTCGAGCGCGTCGTCACGACGCTGCACACCGGGCTCGCGAAGCACTTCCCGCGCGAGCGCACCGTGCTCCTCAACGCGGACGGCGGCTCGGACGACGGCACCGTCGAGCGCGTGCTCGGCGCGCCGCTCGCCGACGAGGAGCTGCGCGGCTCGACGATGCTGCGCACGACGCACCGCGTGAGCGCGCACGCGTTGGGGCTGCCGGGTCGCGGCTCCGGCGTGCGCACCGTGTTCGCCGCAGCCGATCTGCTGCAGGCTGGCGCGGTCATGATCGTCGATCCGGCCGTGACCACGATGACGTCCGATTGGGTCGCCGAGCTCGCGCGGCCCGCATGGAAGGGCGAGGCCGAGCTCGTGCTGCCGATCCATCCGCGCGGCCGGTTCGAAGGGCCGCTCGTCACGCAGCTCGTCCGTCCGCTCGTCTCGACCGCGTACGGCCGGCGCTTGCGATCCAGCGTGGTCGGCGGCTTCGGCTGCTCGAATCGCTTCGCGACCCGCATGCTGCGCCACGAGTTGTGGGAGCGCGACTGGATCCGGCCCGCGGTCGACACGCGCATGCTCACGACGGCGCTCGCCGACGACATCGACATCGTGCACGCCTATCTCGGCCCCTGCCGCTTCGCCGAGGCCGGCACGCCGCCACCGCTGAACGAGGTGTTCGGGCACGTCGTCGGCGCGACGTTCGCCTCGCTGGAAGAAGATGCCGGCGCGTGGCTCGGGCGTTCGGAGCCACGCGAGCTGCCGGCCGTCGGCGCGCCGCGGCCATGGGTGGGGGACGAGCCCGGCTTCGACCCGGCGCCAATGGTCGAGCGCTTTCGCGCGGGCGTGCGCGACCTCGAGCCACTGCTGCGCGACATCTTGCTGCCCGACACGCATGCGGCGCTGCAGGTGGTGTCGAGCAGGCGCAACGGTATGCCGGAGATCTCCGACACGCTGTGGGCGTCCACGGTGTACGAGTTCGCCGCCGCCGCGCATCGCGGCGTCATGAATCGCGAGCACCTGGTGCAGGCGCTCGTGTCGCTGTACCTCGGTCGCACCGCCTCGTTCTTCGCCGAGATCGCTCGGTGGAACGAGACGGCCATGGCGGAACGACTCACGGCGCTCGAACGCGAGTTCGAGACCTTGCGTCCGTACCTCGTCGAGCGCTGGAACGCCGAACGCGGGAGGTGAACGATGGCCCAATCGATCGCGGAAGTGCTGAGGGCCGCGTGGCAGGATTTCCTGACGGGACTGCAGTTCTACCTGCCGCACGTGCTCGCGATGATCAGCCTGCTCGTCGTCGGCCTGCTGATCGCATGGCTCGTCAGCTTCGTCGCGCGGCACCTGCTGCGCTGGAGCCGCTTCGATGCGATGGCGGAGCACTTCGGCGCCGCGGAGATGCTGAATCGCGCAGGGCTGCCCGCCGCCTCGGTCGTGGTCGCTTCGCTGCTGTTCTGGCTGGTGTGGGCGGCGTTCATGCTGTCGGGGCTCGGCGCGCTCGGCGTGTCGGGCATCGAGACGCTGTCGGCGAACTTCGTGAACTTCCTGCCGCGGCTCGTCGTGGCGGTCGTGATCCTGGTCGTCGGCCTGCTCGCGGCGAACTTCGCGTGGCGCACGACGCTGCTCGCGGCGGTGAACGCGAACCTGCCGTCCGCGCGGCTGTTGAGCGGCGCGGTGCGCTGGCTGATCGCGACGCTGGCGGTGGCGATGGCGCTCGAGCAGATCGGCGTGGCGAAGACGATCATGCTCACGGCGCTGGCGATCGCGTTCGGCGGGCTGATGCTCGGCGTCGCGATCGCGATCGGCATCGGGGGAGGGCACGTCGCGCGCCGCATCCTCGAGCGCCAGTTCCCCGAGACGCCGCGCAACGAGGCGCGGCCCGACCACATGCCGCACCTGTGACCCGAACTGGCGTCGCCGCGTGAACCGCTGGTAGGGTTCCCGTCCCATGCCGCTCCAGCTCATCGTCAATCTCGGCACCGAACGCCGGTTGTTCCCGCTCGCCTCGAGCCCCATGCGCATCGGGCGCGGCTCGAACAATGCGATCCAGATCCCGGATCCCACGGTGTCCAAGGAACATGCCGAGATCGCGCCCGCGGGCTCGGGCTGGACGATTCGCGACCTCGGCAGCCGCAACGGCACGCGCGTCAACGGCAACGAGGTGCACGAGGCGGTCGCGATCCGCGAGAACGACGCGCTGGAGATCGGCAAGGTGCAGGCGCGGCTCGGCACGGATGCCGCGGCCGGCATGGCTGCGACGGTGTTGAGCCCCGCGGGCGGGCTGTCGTCGTCGCTGAACCTCGGCGCGCGCGAGATCCTGGCGCGCGGCGGCTCGGGCGGCGCCGAATCGATGCGGCTCGTCAAGCTGCTGACCGAAGCGGGCCGCATGCTCGTGCTACCGCGCCCGCTCAAGGAGACGTGCGAGGAGATCCTGCGCTTCGTCGAGCAGGCGGTGCCGGCGACGCGGCTCGTGATCATGCTGACGCGTGACGGCAAGATGGAGCCCGAGCAGATCGCCGCGCGCACCCACGGCGGCAGCAGCAAGCAGCCGCTCGCGATCTCGCAGTCGATCCTGCACAAGGTGCTGAACGATTGCGCCTCGGTGATCCTCGGCGACGCGTCGGAAGATCCGCACTTCGGCGCCCAGCACAGCGTGATCATGCAGAAGATTCGCTCGGCGATGGCCGTGCCGTTGTTCGACAACGAGCGCGTGCTGGGCGTGCTGTACGTCGACAGCATCGATCCGACGCAGGTGTTCAACCGCGATCAGCTCGAGGCGCTCACGCTGCTCGCGAACATGGCCGCGGTGAAGATCACGAATGCGCGTCTGCTCGAAGCGGAGCAATCGCATCAGCGCGTCATCATCGACCTCGCCACGGCGACGCGGATCCAGCGCGGCCTGCTGTTCGAGCCACCTCGAGTGGCCGGCTGGTCGATCGACGCGCGACTCGTCACGTGCCACGAGGTCGGCGGCGATCTGTACGACTTCCACGTGCGCGCCGATGGCAGCCTCGTGTTCCTGCTCGGCGACGTCTCCGGCAAGGGCATCAGCGCCGCGCTGCTCATGTCGTCGGCGCTGAGCTCGAGCCGCACGCTGTACGAGGCGTGCAGCGACCCGCTGGACCTCATGGTGCGGCTCAACGGTGTCATGGTGCGCAGCGTCGAGCCCGGGCGCTTCGTCACGATGTTCGTCGGCATCCTCGATCCGGCGACGGGCAAGCTGCGTTACGTGAACGCCGGCCACAATCCGCCGTTCGTGTTCGGCGCGAACGGCATTCGGCGGCTGGAAGAGGGCGGTGTGCCCGTCGCCGTGATGGCCGGCGCGCGCTACGCCGCGGGCGAAGACACGCTCGAGTCCGGCGAGCTGTTCGTCGGCTTCACCGACGGCATTCCGGAGGCACAACGCGGCGAGGAGATGTTCGAGGAGGAACGTCTCGTCGATGCGATCCAGCACGAGCCGAACGATGCGCCGCTCGATTCGCTCGGCCGGCATGTCATGACGTCGGTCGACGAGTTCCTCGCCGGCGGCCGTCGCACGGACGACATCACGCTCGTGCTGTTGCGCCGCGACTGATCGCGACAAATCGCCTGACGCACTCGTCCCCTATTCTGCAACGCATGGCTTAGCAATCGCTTAATCCACCTGTCGCTAAAGTTCGCGACCCGGCGAGCCGATATTGCGTGCACCTATGGCTCGCAACGGATGGCGACCCGCATGGCACGGCCGTGCGGGATGCAGAGGCTCGGAGGCCTCGTGGCGGCGCACGTGGGCGCTCGCCGTGCTGTGGCTCGCGCTCGCGCCGTCCGTCGCAAGGGCTGCCGCCACCGTGTCCGCGATCGCTCCCGCCTCGGGCAACGTCGCGGGCGCCACGCCCGTCACCATCACCGGCACGGGCTTCGCCACGGGCGCCACGGTCACGATCGGTGGCGTCGCGTGCACGCAGACCAAGGTGATCAACGGGACGACGATCGTGGCCGTCACCGGCCCGCACGCGGCGGGCTCGACCACGGTGCAGGTGTGCAGCGGCGGTTGCAGCGCGTCCGGGCCCTCGTTCGTCTACAACGCGACGACGGACTTCATCAAGACGACGAAGGCGCAGTTCGAGACCGCGGGCGCCACGCTCACGAACCTGACGACCAGCGGTCTCGATTCGACGTTGCGCTGGAAGGACTGGACACCGACGACCGGCGGCAGCGTCGCCGCGGGCACGGACTACTACGTCGTCACGGTGGTGAACGCTGCGGGCGAATCACGGCGCTCGGTGCAGTCGGCCGGCTCCGTGCTCGCGGGCGCGAACAACGCGGTCAGTCTCGACTGGACGCCCATCCCCGGTGCGCTGTCGTACAAGCTCTATCGCACCACCGTATCGGGCACGTACGGCGCGTCGTCTCTGATCGCCAGCATCACCGCGCCCCCCTACATCGACGTCGCCGCGGCCACGTCGGCAGGCATGCCGCCCGCCGCGAACGGCACGACCGGAGGCGTGTTCCTGGCGTTCGGCGGCGCACCGGCTGCGACGTTCACGGCCGGGCCGACCACCACGCAGCCCGTCGACTTCGGCGGGTTCTCGCTGCTCCGGCCGAACGGCACGTTCCTCATCGTGCACGGCAAGAACGGCACGAGCACGTCGGTCTACGACCCGGTCGCGAACACGATGACCGCGGGGCCGACGCTGACCGGCAACGCCGATCGCGGCTCACACGCCTGCCGGCGGTCGAACGGCACGTGGCTGATCGTGCACGGCGATCGCACGACGACGACCTCGCTCTACGACCCGATCGCGAACACGATCGTCGCGGGCCCCGCGCTGTCGGGCACCGTGGGCTGGGGTGGCGGCGCGAT
>Ga0105248_10010126_pt1 | contig 10385 bp, 10 predicted proteins | sample KBSS34metaG_FD_81524 | JGI IMG/M metagenome (GOLD analysis project Ga0105248, IMG submission 81524) | Switchgrass rhizosphere microbial communities from Kellogg Biological Station, Michigan, USA - KBS S3-4 metaG | ecosystem: Host-associated > Plants > Roots > Rhizosphere > Soil | place... | reverse complement strand
TTATGGACCGCATCGTTGACGCCTACGCGCGGGCGATCGCGACCGCGGGCACGGATCCCAAGACCGAGCAGAGCCGGAAAGAGTGGCTGGCGCAGGCGACGAACTATTACAAGTTTCGCCACGGTGGCAGTGATGCCGGGCTGACGGAGATGATTACCAACGCGTTGCAAAAACCGCTGCCGCCGAAGCCGCAACCATAAATGGTCAAGAGAACCGATGGAAACGTGACCGACCTCGAGACGCTTCAGCGTCTCGGGCGGGCGCGTGAGTTCATCGACCACTGTTACGATCATCCGCTGAGTCTCGACCAGATTTCTGAAAAAGCCTGCTTCTCGCGTTATCACTTCCTGCGGTTGTTTCGCGCCGCGTTCAATAAAACTCCACACCAGTATTTGATTGAGCGGCGCATCGAGAAGGCGAAAGAGCTGCTCGGCGGCGATGAGCTGCGCGTTACGGATGTTTGTTTCGAGGTTGGATTTCAGAGTTTGGGTTCGTTCAGCAGTCTCTTCCACAAGTACGTGGGCCACGCGCCCATCACCTACCGCGAAAAAGTCAGGCAACGAGAACAGGCCAAACGCCAGGTCCCCGGCTGTTTCCTCGTGATGTACAAACTCGAGTCGGCCTGAATCGCAATTTTCAAGAAGCAATTTCCCACCGCCGCCCGTATCCTTCGGTGAAACTTTCATTCGAGGAGAAGCGAAATGATCCGCAAAATGTCTCACGCCACGATCTTCGTGAACAACCAGAACGAAGCACTCGAGTTTTACCGCGACAAGCTCGGTTTCAGAGTCCACACTGACGCCATGGTCGGCGAGGATTTCCGCTGGCTGACGATCTGCACTAACGATCAACCCGATTTCGAGATCATCCTGATGGAGCCCAAACCCGGCATGATGATGGATGAAGAGACCGTGCAACAGTTGCGCTCGATTATGCAAAAGGGCGTGCTCGGCGCAGGCGCTTTCAATACCGACGACTGCCGCGGAACCTACGAAGAGTTGAAAGCGAAAGGCGTCCAGTTTCTCTCACCACCGGCCGAGCGACCGTACGGCATCGAAGCCGTCTTCAAAGATAATTCCGGCAACTGGTTCAGCCTGACGCAGCCACGCTAGAATAGGGGCCATTATGGCCCGCATTAAATGGATCGAGCGCAGCTTCAGTTTCAACTATCCCGTCGAGCTTTACCCCGAGATCATCGAGCGCGTCCGCGGCGCATCGGCACGCCTCGATGAATATCTCAACTCCGCCTCCGCGGAAACCCTGGCGCGCCGTCACGACGGCAGTTGGTCTATCCAGGAAAACGCCGGACACCTGTTCGATCTCGACGCTTTGACACTCAATCGAATCGAGCAATACGTCGCCGGCGTGGACGTTCTGCACGCAGCCGACATCACCAACAAAGCGACCAGCGAGGCGAATTACAACAACGTTTCAGCGGCAACCATCGCGAGATCATTTCGCGAGCGCCGGCTCGAAGTCGTAAACCGGCTCGAAAGCCTCGACCCGGAAATGTTCGCTCGCAGCGCGATTCATCCGCGTCTGAACATTCCCATGCGCCTCGTGGATTTTGTATTCTTCGAGGCCGAGCACGACGACTACCATTTCACTCGAATGAACGAACTCTTAAAGTTGTTCGGAGGATAATGCCCAAACTAACTCTCGTCCTGGCCGCACTCCTTTTCTTTTCACTCAACAGCAACGCACAGCAACTCGATCCGATGATCGAACGAGATCTCGCGTCGCTGTTGTCTACCTACAAATCGCTCCACACCGCGCCGGAGCTCTCGCATCGCGAGGAAAAGACTGCATCGTTCGTCGCGGGCGAATTGCGGAAGCTCGGTTTCACCGTCACCGATCGCATCGGGAAGTTTCAAAACTCGCAGTGGACCGGTTACGGCGTCGTGGGCGTGTTGAAGAATGGACCGGGGCCGACCGTGCTCGTGCGCACCGAGCTCGACGCCCTCCCGGTAGAAGAGAAAACAGGCGTGCCTTATTCGAGCAACGTCAAAACCAAGAACGACGCGGGCGTTGAAGTCAGCGTGATGCACGCGTGCGGGCACGACATTCACATGACCAGCTTTCTCGGCACTGCCAAACTCCTCACCGAACTGAAAAATAGCTGGAGCGGCACGCTCGTAATGTTGGGCCAACCAGCCGAAGAAACCGGCGACGGCGCTAACGCGATGTTGCGAGACGATCTGTACACGCGTTTCCCCAAACCCGACTTCGCGATCGCGTTGCACGACAAACCCGAGCTCGAAACCGGCAAAGTCGGCTACACGCCTGGTTACGCAATGGCGAGCGCAACCTCGATCGACATCAAGATCCGCGGCATCGGCGGACACGGCTCCGCGCCGGAAACGACGAAAGATCCGGTGGTGATGTCCGCGCAAGTCGTGATGGCTTTGCAAACGATCATCAGCCGCGAAAACTCACCGCTCGATCCGGCGGTAGTGACAGTCGGTTCGATTCACGGCGGCACGCGTTACAACATCATTCCCGATGAAGTGAACCTGCAACTGACGGTTCGCACTTACAAACCCGAAGTGCGCCAGCGCATCCTCGCGTCGATCGAACGCATTGTGAAAGGCGTGGCATTGACGGCCGGCATTCCGGAAGATCGCGCGCCAATCGTGAAGGTCAGTGAAGGCACCGGCTCGACGTACAACGATCCGCAATTACTCGAACGGCTCGCGGTCGCTTTCAAACGCGCGCTCGGCGAAGACAATGTTGTGCAAATGCCGCCAATGATGGCGAGTGAAGACTTTGGTTACTTCAGTCTGGACCAGAAGATTCCGGCGACGATCTTCTGGCTCGGCGCGTCAGACCCGGCGAAGGTGAAGCAAAGCCGGGAAACGGGCGTTGCGTTGCCGGGATTGCATTCGGGCCTCTTCGCACCCGTGCCGGAGCCGACGCTCCGGACGGGTGTAAAGGCGATGACTTCCGCGGTGTTGGAGCTGATGAAGAAGTGATCCGTGTTTACTGAATGCCGCCGTTGTCGGTGCCAACGTAAACGTCTTTGCTCAAGAGTCCGAGCCACGGATCGGATTTCGGAGTCAGAAAGAGTTCCGCGTAAACCTTGTCGTTGAGCTTCTCGAGATCCATGCGGCTCGCATCGCCGGTCAACCACGCGTAGAGTTTCGGGCGCATCAGGTATTGATTGCGCACGGTGTCGAGCGCGATCGACTCCTGAAACTTCTGCAACATGACGCCAAACTCTTTGTCAGACAGCAGGGGGTTCTGCCGCTTCATCAGTGCGACACTGCGGCTGTCGAGAACTGCGTCCGCAGCGTACAACGCCGCGATCTTTCGCCACGCGGCTTCGTCAGTCAGCTTGCTCAGCGCTTCGGAAGCCCGCGTCATGGCGCGCAGCATATTACCTTCAACTGCCGACTTCGTGATCGCCAGGTTCGCGATGTCAACTGCGGTGACCTCTCCGTTTGGTCCTTTCTGAACGACAAACCCTGCAGGCAGCTTGCCGCCGGTCTTCGCGATGTCCGTATACCACGCCGCCGAAATCTTGTTATTGCTGACGATGTGATAACTGCGTAGCACCACGTCTTTCTCCTGCCCCTGCTTGCCGGCAAGCGAGTTGAACAAACTTTCCGCGTCGGCGAGATTACGCAAAAACGCCTGTGGGCCATACAGACCGGGAAACGCTTCGATGGGACGGCCCGTGGAATCGAGCACGTAGTGAATGCTGTTGCCGGTGATGGTGCGCTCGAGCTTGCGGCCGTCGCCGAAGTCGATCGTGATGACCGGCGCCGGACGCTCTGATTGCCAGTGCAACACAAACCGTTCGCGCAACACTGACGCGATCTCCGCGTTTGAATAAAGCACCGTGCGGAAGAAGCGGCTGTTGGCGCAGCTCAGCTCGTCCGTGAGCCGGCCGAGCAGGCGAAGCGAGAGGATCGGCTTCTTGCTTTCGTTCGCGACTTTCTGCGCTTCCTTGAGATCCGTGTACCAGTAGAGCCCGGAAAGATAACTGTTCTTTTGCCCGCTGACGGCGTCGAGGGCTTTGGTTATGCGTTGCCACTCGGCGTCGGGTTTGAGCTTCGGGTCGTCGATGTGCTGTTTGATTTGAACGGCGTAGCGGGTCATCAAATCATTCAACCCGACTGGCCCAAGCGCACGCAGCTCTTCGATCGCGGCGGCGGATTCAGCCACGTTTTCCGAAACAGCGCGATCGGCCAGCTCAGCGGCAAACGATGTGTGGGTTACAACCAGGATTAGCAGCAGCAGTGAAAGGACGGAGAACTTCGATTTCATCGGGAACCTCCGCGGATTTTGGTGGTTCTTTGAACCGGGGAACGTCCGGTGGGTTGTCCGAGGGAGTTTGAATTTAGAAAAAACCAAGACATAATCGCCGCAATGGTCAGAACTCTCGTGTTCCTAATGCTTTTGGCGACGGCGGTCTATGCCCAAACCACGCAGGAAAAGGTCCGCGATTACCGCCGCGCCAACGAACCACAGCTTCTCAACGAATACCTCGCGCTGCTCGCGATTCCCAATGTCGCCTCCGACACTGAAAACATTCGAAAAAACGCCGCGTTCATCGCGGAGATGATGAAGCAGCGCGGACTGAGCCCGCGTTTACTCGAAGGCCCAACGCCCAACACGCCGCCCGCGGTTTACGCCGAATGGAAAGTGCCCGGCGCGCAACGCACGTTGCTGCTTTACGCGCACTACGACGGCCAGCCGACCGATCCGAAGCAGTGGACCGGAACGCAGCTGTGGAAACCGGTTTATCGTAGCGCGGCGCTGGAAGCGGGCGGGCAGATCGTGCCCGCGCCGCCGGCAAACGAACCGTTGAATGACGACTGGCGCATCTACGCGCGTTCCGCTTCCGACGACAAAGCCGGAGTGATGGCGATCCTGAACGCGTTCGCCGCTCTCAAAGCCAAGGGCGTCACACTCACCTCAAACATCAAGTTCTTCTTTGAAGGTGAAGAGGAGGCGGGCTCGCCACATCTCGGCGAGATCATCAAGGCCCATCGCGAGCTGCTCGCGGCCGACGCGTGGATCATCTGCGACGGACCAGTGCACCAGTCGGGCCGGAAACAGGTCGTGTTTGGCGCGCGCGGCGACGTCAACGTCGACGTCACTGTCTACGCCGCGAAACGTCCGCTGCACAGTGGTCATTACGGCAACTGGTCGCCCAATCCCGCGCTGATGCTCGCGCGTCTGCTCGCTTCGATGAAAGACGACGACGGACGCGTGACGATCGATGATTGGTATACGGACGTCGAATCGCTGGGCGAACGCGAGCGCCGCGCGATTGCCGAAGCGCCGCAATACGACGAAGAGCTCAAGCGGCAACTCGGTTTGAGCCGCACTGAAGGCGCGGGCAAGTCGCTGCTGGAGTTGATCAACGTTCCCTCGCTGAACATCAACGGTTTTGCGAGCGGCGACGTAGGCAGCCTCGCGCGCAACGTGATTCCAACTACCGCAACTGCCGTGCTCGATCTGCGTCTCGTAAAAGGAAACGATCACCGCCGGCAAGTCGAACGATTGATCGCGCACCTTCGCAAGCAGAAGTACTTCGTTACCGAAAAAGAGCCAACCGATGCGGAGCGCGCTCAACACCCGCTGATCGCGCGCGTGACTGTCAGGCCGGGCGGTTACAACGCTGAACGAACGAGCATGGATCTCCCCATCTCGCTCGCAGTGATCGAAGCCGTGCAATCAACCACGCGCGACAAGATCGTCTTGTTGCCGACGTCGGGTGGCAGTCTGCCGCTTTCGATCGTTACCGAAAACCTGAAAACCGTGACGATATCCGTTCCGATCGCAAACTACGACAACAACCAGCACGCCGAAAACGAAAACATCCGGCTCAGAAATCTTTGGGAAGGGATCGAGACGTTTGCGGCGTTGATGACGATGGGCCCAGCACAGGAGGGAGCCAGGAGTGGACGCTAAACTAAACCTGCCGGTACTGCTCGGCACCAATCGCAAACTGCGAAACAGCGTGCACGTCGCGCGCTGGCTCGTCTCCGCGATGGAAAAACGGCCGGAGATCCAGACGCGTTTGTTCGACGTGTCGGAGTTTGCCTTGCCGCACGACGATTACGGACAGGAGATCAAGGATCAGTTTCCCGACTGGCGCGACGCGATTATTCAGGCCGACGGGTTGGTGATCGTCGCCCCTGAATACAATCACGGTTATCCGGGTTCGCTGAAAGCGGTTTTGGATCTGCTGCTCAAGGAGTACATCCACAAGGCGGTCGCGTTCGTCGGCGTTTCGGCTGGCCCCTGGGGCGGCACGCGCGTGATCGAATCGATGGTGCCAATGGTGCGGGAGTTGGGGCTGGCGGTGACGTTTACGGATCTGAACTTTCCGAAAGTGCAGAATACTTTTGACGGCGAGGGAAAACTGCTCGACCCGGCGGTTGAACAACGCGCGGCCGGGTTTCTCGATGAGCTGGTGTGGATGAGTCGCGTGTTGAAGTGGGGACGCGGGAACGTCCCCTCGAAGTATCACCCTCTAGCCTTCGATCAAAACGTGCAGTCGTAGGCTTTCATCTGCATGCGCGCGAGTTCGAGCTGGGTCTTGCAAGCCTCGACCAGACCGGGCTTCGTCTGCGGGTTGGCCGCGAGCTTTTTCCAGTCGGCGCGCCAGGTGGTCATGATGCTGCGAAACTGCGCGCGATTCGTTTCCGGCACTTTGGTGGAGATACAGGTTTCGTAGGCGTTCAGAAAGTTGTCGCACTCCGTCACGCCAACCGGCTCCCCGCTCACCGTCACGCTGTTGCGGTTAGTGCCGGCAGGCCCCGAACAAGCAAAGACGAGTAGAGAGACGACGAAACAAAACGCCAGGAGGAGAGCTCTCGACATTTTTGTTCCCCCTGATAAAATTGGCCGAGCCCGGGGATAATACACCAAAACACAATCCCTCTCCCTAACGCTTCGATCTTGAAGGAAAGCTTTGCATGAAACACCGACTGCTCCTCGCCCTGTTACTCTCTTTTTGTACTTTTCTGCTGGTTTTCGGCCAAACCAGGCCTGCCGACGACAAGGACGACGTCGTTAAAATCACCACCAACCTGGTCCAGATCGATGCCATCGTCACGAAAGATGGCAAACCTGTTCCCGGTCTGAAAGCTGAAGACTTCGAGATCTACGAAGACGGCAACCGCCAAACGATCACCAGCTTTGCTTTCATTTCGAATGTCGGCGCCTCTGCTTCCGCCGCGCCTGAAAAAGGCGCCGCCACTGGTACGGCCCCGGTGCCTGCTGGTCCGATCAAGCGCTACGTGCCGCGTCGCACGATCGCGGTCGTCGTCGACGATCTCGGACTCTCCGCGGAGAGCATGAGCCAGGTTAGAAAGCAGTTGAAAAAATTCGTCACCGAACAAATCGAACCGGACGATCTCGTCGCGATCATTCGCACCGGCGGCCAGATGGGCGCCTTGCAGCAGTTCACTAACGACCCGCGGCTGCTGGGCCGGGCGGTGGAACAGCTCCGCTGGAACGCGTGCAGTCGCGTCGGTATTTCCGTCTTCAATCGCATGGGCGGTCCCGCAATGCGCGGCGACGATCAGGATCCGTGCGGTGGTCAGAGCTACCGGCGGACGCGGAAAGCGCTCGAGTTCATTCTCGATGCGATGGGGCGGCTCCCGGGACGCAAGTCGCTGATCATCATGTCCGACAGCATGCCGATCGAGAACCAGGAAACAACTTTCGGCGGCGAGGATTCTGTTTTCGTTAACACCGACATTACTCACTACGCCGGGGCGTTGAGAAAACTCGCGGAGAAGGCCATCCGCTCGTCGGTGGTTATCTATTCCGTCGATACGCAAGGCTTGCAGTACAACGGCATCACCGCCGCTGATTCCATCGCCACGCCGATCCGTCAAGGCGAGCCGCAGATCAAGCAGATCCTGGTTAACCGTTCAAACCTGCTGAATCGACGGCGTGAAGGCGGCGAGATGATCGCGAAGCAAACCGGTGGTTTCCAGGTTCGCAACTCGAATGGCTTTCAGCTCGATCGCATCATGGAAGATCAGAGCGGCTACTACCTCATCGGTTACCGGCCCACTGACGAAACGTTTAATCGACAGTTTCATCACATCAGCGCGAAAGTGAAACGCGGAGGAATGACGGTGCGCACGCGCTTCGGCTTCTTTGGCGTCAGTGAAGAAGAAGCCGAACGCGCGCAGCCGACACAGCAGGACACCACAAACCTCGCGTTGATCTCGCCGTTCGGCGCACAGGATCTCGAAGTCGACGTGAATGCGTTTTTCGCGAACAGCCAGAACGAAGGCTCGATCGTTCGCTCGTTCGTTTACCTCAACGCCGCGAACCTTACGTTTACGCCCGTTAACGATCGCCAGGAAACATCGCTCGAGTTTCACGGCGCGATCTTCGGCGACAACGGTGTGATCGTCGAGCAGGTGAAGAGCGGCGCGGTGCTGAGTTTGCGGCAGAGCGAGTATGAACAGGCGATGCGCGAGGGTGTGCGGCTGCGGTTTGACATGCCCGCGAAGCGTCCCGGCTCGTACCAGGTTCGCGTTGCAGTGCGCGACCGCAGCTCGTCGAAGATCGGATCGGCGGGTCAGTTCGTTGCGATTCCCGATTTGAGAAACAATCGACTCGCGGTGTCGGGCCTGGTTTTGCGCGCTGCGGAGGAAAGCTCGACGCAAACGCCGATACTCGCGAATCCGGCGAGCAGGCGCTTCCGGGCCAACTCCGATGTTGAGTTTGCGTTTGTGATTTACAACGCCACCCTCGATCCCGTAACGCAGTTACCAAACCTGGTGATGGAGACGAAACTTTTTCGCGACGGAAAGGTTGTCAAATCTGCGTCGGACATGGCGATCGGCGGCGCGAACCAACCCGACCTCGCGCGGCTGTTCACCACCGGAGTAATGCGGCTCCAGCAGGATCTCGAACCCGGCAATTACTATCTCCAGGTGGTGATTACCGACAAAGCTGTCAAAGACAAAGACAAACAGCCCCCGGTCACACAATGGGTAAACTTCGAAATCGTGAAGTGAGCCAAACAGCAAACTACGGGAGACCAAATGAGAAAATCGATCAGTCTTTTAATGTTGCTCGTCTTTTGTTCAGCCACTGCCTGCGCGCAGCATACGAACGGAAATCATCACGGCGCTTCCGCTTCGCCAGGCGAGACTCCTGAAACGCAGGAGTGGGCCAAGCAGCGGCTGGCAAAGTCTTCGCGCCATCAGGAGTGGGTGAAAGTGAAAAATGGCGCGCGCGAAGTGAGTAGTTTCGTGGTCTACCCGGAGGTTAAAACAAAGGCGACCGCGGTCGTCGTGATTCACGAGATCTTCGGCATGAGCGACTGGGTTCAGAGTCTGACCGACCAGCTTGCGGAAGCGGGTTACATCGCGATCGCGCCGGATCTGCTGTCAGGCATGGGGCCAAACGGCGGCGGCACCAGCTCACTCGATCGCCAGGCCATCGGACAGAAGATTCGCGATCTTCCGCCGGATCAGATCACTGCCGATTTGAATGCAGTCGCCGATTACGTCTCGAAGTTGCCGGCGTCAAACGGCAAGGTCGTCGTCGCAGGTTATTGCTGGGGCGGCTCGCAAACGTTCCGTTACGCAACGAACAATCCGAACCTCAAGGCGGCGTTTGTGTTCTACGGCTCCGCCCCGACGAGCGGCGCCGACAACGCGATCGACAAAGAAGCGCTCGCGCGAATCAAGGCGCCGATCTACGGCTTTTATGCCGGTAACGACGCGCGCATCAACGCCACTCTCCCCGCAACCACGCAAGCGATGACGGAACTGAAAAGGACGTTTGAGCCGGTAACCTACGAAGGCGCGGGGCACGGTTTCATGCGTGCCGGCGAGGCCCCGGAGCCTGCCGATAAATCCGCCGCCGACTACCAGAAACAATTCGACGCGTGGCAGGCAAACAAAAAAGCCCGCGACGAGGCGTGGGCTCGCTGGAAGAAGTTACTCGCGGCTATTTAATGTTCCTCGCTGCTATTTAAACGCGCGCCGCTCTCTGCTAAACACCGTCCGTGTTGTCTGTGTTTATCTGTGGCTCGTAAAACTCAACCACTTCTTTCGCAGCCGCGATCACTTTCTCCCGTAGTGATCGCGGCTCAATTACTTCCAGCTTCGCTCCAAACGAAAGCGCGTACTCAACCGCCATCTCCTCGACGTCAAACCCCACCGAGATCCGCATCCACCCGTCCGGATCCGTTTCCACCGTGTCTCCCACACGCGCAAACCTGCCCGCAAAGCGCAGCCGCAGAAACACATCAGGCGACACGCGAAACTGCGCCGCGTAAGTCGGCAGTGCAGACTTGAACGCCGTCGTCGATTGCTGCCAGTACGCCGCGAGATCGAACCCCTCCGGCGCCACGCACTGCTGGTCCAACACTTCCGCCCGCGACATTCGCGAGA
>Ga0105248_10010124_pt1 | contig 10386 bp, 7 predicted proteins | sample KBSS34metaG_FD_81524 | JGI IMG/M metagenome (GOLD analysis project Ga0105248, IMG submission 81524) | Switchgrass rhizosphere microbial communities from Kellogg Biological Station, Michigan, USA - KBS S3-4 metaG | ecosystem: Host-associated > Plants > Roots > Rhizosphere > Soil | place... | reverse complement strand
CTGGAGCCGGGTCGTGGCGCAGGCGGCCGCCGAGACTCCCTCGATCCCGATCCCGCCGCCGATCACCTCTGCAGAGCGCGTGCAACGCCTGCGCCGGGCGCAGGACCTGATGCGGACCGCCGGCATCGGTTCGGTGCTCGTCGAATCCGGCCCGAGCCTCGATTACTACACCGGCGTCCAGTGGCGGCGCAGCGAACGGCTGGCCGCCGTCGTCATTCCCGCTGAAGGCGATCCGATAATCGTCACGCCCTTCTTCGAGCGGCCGAGCATCGCGGAGATGCTGCTGGTCCCCGCCGAGATCCGCACCTGGCAGGAGGACGAGGAGCCGCTGAAGCTGGTCGCCGACTTCCTCCGCGAGCGAAAGGTAGCGGCGCTCCCAATCGGCTTCGAGGAGACCGACCGCTTCTGGATCGAGGACCGACTGAAGCGGCAGATTCCCGGCGTTGCGATCGTCAGCGCCAATCCGGTCGTCCGCGCGCAGCGGATGATCAAGTCGCACGCCGAGCTCGCCCTGATGCAGGCGGCGAACGAAATCATGCTTGCTTCGCTGAGCTATGCCGGAACGCGCACCAAGGTCGGCATGACGCCTGCCGACATCGACGCGATGATCGCCGCGGTGCACAAGAAGATGGGCTCGGCCTATGACGGCGGACTGGTGCTGATCGGCGAAGCGTCGGCCTATCCGCACGGAAGCAAGAAGCCGCACGTCGTCCAGCGCGGTGACATTGTCCTGCTCGACTGCACCAGTTCGGTCCACGGCTACCAGGCCGACATTTCGCGGACCTATGTCGTCGGCACACCATCTCCAGAGCAGCGCAAGCTGTGGGACCAGGTCCATCGCGGCCAGCAGATTGCGATCCAGACAGCTAAGGTCGGACTCCCCGCGGCTGCCGTCGACGATGCAGTGCGGAGGACTTACGAAAGCTGGGGCTTCGGACCCGGTTATCGCCTTCCGGGATTATCGCATCGCACCGGACACGGCATCGGCATGGAGGTGCACGAGCCGGTCTATCTCGTGCACGGCGAGACGACGCCGCTGGCGCCCGGAATGTGCTTCTCCGACGAGCCGGGCCTGTACATTCCGGGCAAATTCGGCGTCCGCCTCGAGGACTGCTGGCACATGACAGAAGCCGGCCCGAAGTTCTTCACCCAGCCGCCCCCGAGCATCGATCAGCCTTTCGGCGAGGGCACCGCGCCTTCGCCCGAGCGCGGCTAGCGGCGCTCCGCGAAGGCGAGCCTGAACGCCAGCGCGCCCATTGCAGTCGCGGCCAGGTATCGCGCGGTCCGGCCGATCCATGAGACGTGACGCAGCCGCTCGGCGGTCTCAGCCGCCACCAGCGCGACGATGATGTTCACGATCGTTCCGGCGAAGTCGAACCAGAGACCGAGGCAGAGGATCTGCAGCGCCGGGGTGGCGGCGTGCGCGTCCACGAACTGGGGTAGGAACGCGAGGAAGAATAGCGCGACCTTCGGATTGAGGATGTTCACGAACGCCGCGGCGCGGAACAGCCGCCATCCCGTTTGCCGGGACGCGTCACCTTTCGCTTCGACGTGCCGGTCCGACAGGATCAGTGAGATGGCGATGTAGAGCAGGTATGCCGCGCCCACCCACTTGATGACGTTGAACGCGGTCTGGGACGCGGCGAGGATCGCGGAGAGGCCGAGCACCGCCGCCAAGATATGCACGAGCGTTCCGGCGCCGATTCCGAGTGCGGCGATGACGCCGTCGCCGCGCCCGCCTTTCGCGGCGCTGGCGATGACGAAGGTCATGTCGGCTCCGGGAACGATGTTCAGCGCCAAACCGGCCAGGGCGAAGGCGAGAAAGGTCGCCAGCGGCGGCAGGAGCTCGATGCCGCCGACGCTCAGCATCGATCAGCGCGCCGGCGGATGCGGGCGATGGTGCGCGGGCGCGGGCAGCGGCTCGATGTCGGGCGAGAACTCCGGATAGAGATCGCCTTCCCAGCGCGCGACGACGCTCGACGCGACCGCATTGCCGACGACGTTGGTCGCCGAACGGCCCATGTCCAGGAAATGGTCGACCGCGAGGATCAGCAGCAGCCCGGCTTCGGGAATGTCGAACATGCCCATTGTCGCCGCGATAACCACCAGGCTCGCGCGCGGGACTCCGGCCATGCCCTTCGACGTCACCATCATGACCAACAGCATGGTGATTTCCTGGCCGATCGTCAGATGGATGCCATAGGCCTGCGCGATGAAGATCGTCGCGTAGGTCATGTACATCATCGATCCGTCGAGATTGAACGAATAACCAAGAGGCAGGACGAAGCTGGCGATCCGTGGCGGAACTCCGAAACGCTCCAGCGCCTCCAGTGTCCGGGGATAGGCCGCCTCGCTCGACGCGGTGGAGAATGCCAGCACGACCGGGTCGCGAATGTAGCGCACGAGGTGGCGCGCCCTTGAACCCACGAACACGAAGCAGGCGCCGATCAGCAGCGCCCACAGAATCACCAGGCCGAGGTAGAAGCTGCCCACGAACTTGCCGAACGTGAACAGGATCGCCGGCCCCTTTTCGGCGATCGCGCTGGTCACGGCGGTGAACACGGCGAACGGCGCGAACCGCATCACGTAATCGGTGACCTGGAGCATGACGCGGACGAGGGATTCGACGCCTTCGACGATCGGCTTGCCCCAGTCGCTGACGGCGGTCAGCGCAATGCCGAAGAACAAGGAGAAAATGACGATCGGCAGGATCTCGTTATTGGCCATTGCCTCGAAGATCGACTGCGGGACCACGTGGGTGACGAAGTCCTTGAGGTGGAAGGCGCCGGTTTCGACCCCGCTCGCTGCGGTTCTGGGCGGGATCGGGAGATTGAGTCCGACGCCGGGTTCGAGAACGGTTACGAGGATCAATCCGAGCGAAAGCGACACGATGCTCGCCAGAATGAACCAGCCGATCGACCGGAATGCGATCCGCCCCAGAGCCGTTATGTCGCCCATGTGCGCGATGCCCGCGACGAGCGTCGAGAAGACGAGAGGCGCGATGATCATCTTGATCAGGCGCAGGAAGACGGCCGTGACGATGCTGAGGTAATCGGCGATCGACTTGAGCTTTGCCGCGCTCGCGGGAGTGCCGTCGTCGATCGAATAATTGATTGCCCAGCCAGCGATAATGCCGAGGACGAGGGCGATGAGGATGTAACGGGTCAGCTTTTTCGGCATGTGTCTCCCCTAGGCCATCTCCACCGCGGCTGAATTCCAAGCCCCTGAGTGGAGCGGCGTCAAGTGCTTCACAGTCAGGGAAGCGCTGGCTACCGCGGCGCGCATGACCTTCTGGGACACGCTCGATCCGAACTACCGGGTGATCCTCTGCGACGTCTGGGGCGTCATTCACGACGGCAAGCGGCCGTATCCCGGCGCGGTCGAGCGGTTGCTCCGCTGGCAGCGCGAAGGGCGATGCGTCGTCCTCATCACCAACGCGCCGCGCCCGAAGGAGGCGGTCGAAACTTATCTCGAGCGCGTGGGCGTGCCGGACGGCGCGTGGGACGCGATCGCTTCGAGCGGCGAGGCGGGGATCGCGGTGCTGCGCGAGCTTGGGCGACCCGTCGGGTTGCTTGGAACTCCAGGCGACCGCGTCGACCTCGAAAGCCACGGTGTATCAGTCACCGACGATGGCGATTTCACGGACCTCTGCTGCACCGGCTTCGAGGAGCATCGGTGGGAGATCGAGGAATATACCGCTGACCTCGAGCGCTGGGGGGCGTGCGGCGTCCACATGCACTGTCTCAACCCCGACCGGATCGTGCTCTACGGTTCGCGCCAGATCCCCTGCGCCGGGGCGATTGCCGACGTCTATGAGGCGATCGGCGGGAAGGTAAGCTGGTACGGCAAGCCCTATCCGGCAATTTATGAGCACGCATTGCGCCGCGCGGGCGTGCCTGCGCGGGAGCAGGTGCTGGCCGTCGGCGATGGGCTTCAGACCGACATGCTCGGCGCGGCGCGAATGGGGTTCGACGCCGTGTTCGTCAGCGGCGGAATCCATGCGGGCGAGCCCTTTCCGCAGGATTTTGCGGACAGGCACGGGCTCGGCGACTGGCGTCCGGTGGCCGTGGTCGAATCGCTGCTGTAAGCCTGACGCATGAACGTTCATTTCGGGGGGCCTGACCAGCCGGCGCGCGCGCTCCGGAACCTGCTGGAGGAGCGCGTCGATGCAGTTCCGGCGGGCGGCTGGATTGACTGGACGACCTATTACTTCCGCGACGAGGCGCTGGCCGCAGCGCTGGTGCGCGCGCACGAGCGCGGCGCGAGCGTCCGTGTTAGTATCGAAGGACTGCCACGGCATCGCGGCGCAAACGATCGCGTGATCGAGATCCTGCAAGGCAGGATTGGCGACGGACTTCGCATGGAGAAGCGCTTCTTCGGCGCGTCGCATCTTCACACCAAGCTCTATTGCTCCGGCGGTGAGCGACCACATGCGCTGGTCGGATCGTTCAATCCATCGGGCAATGACCCCGAAGACCCGGCGGTGATCGCCGACATCGGTGACCAGGATCGCGGGCACAACCTGCTGGTCGAGATTGATGATCCGCGGCTGGTGCAGTCTTTTGCAGCGAAGTCGAGCTTCGCGCTCGGCGGGGAACAGGCTTTCTTTTTCCCGCGGCTTCGCGGCAACCCGTTGGACGCGCGGCTCGCGGAACTCGGGGCGCAGGCGAGGCTGCGCATCTCCGCGTCGCATTTCAGGGACGGCCGGACCGCGCAACTCCTCGTGCGGCTCGTGGAGCGAGGCGCTAGCGTGGAAGTGCTGACGCATCACACGCTGCGCCGGAGCCCCGAGCCGCTGGTCCAGCTTCTCCGCTCGGGCGGCGTCCGCACCTTCCGCTACGAGCATCCCGAGGAGCTTCCGATGCACGCAAAGTTCATCCTCGCCGAAGAAGTGGGGAAGCGCTGGTCGGCGTTCGGGAGCTACAATCTCACGCGCACGTCGCGCTGGCTCAACCAGGAGCTGCTGATGTTCTCCGACGATCCGCAGTTGTGGGCCGCACTCGACCGCCGCTGGGGCGAAATCCTGTCCGAGCCGTGGGTGAAGTCGTGAGCGAGGCTCCGCTCAACATCCTGATGATCGACTCCCATGCGGAGATCGAGCGGGGCGGGGCGATCCAGTGCGCGCGCCTCGCCGCGGCGCTCGCCGAGCGCGGGCACCAGGTCGCCTGCCTGTTCGACGAGACGCGCGACGCGTCCGAGCGGACCGGCGCGGAATGGCAGAGACTGACGAATGCGGGAGTTACGTTGCTTCGGCGGCCGCTCCTCAGCCCCTCCGCCATGCGCAGGTTCCGCGAAACGCTCGACGTCCTCGGCCCGGACATCGTCCACACGCACAAGAACAAGGCGCTCTATTTCCTCGCCGGTGCGACCCTGAACCGGCGCAGCTTCGGCTGGGTCGCCAACCGCGGCACCGAATATTCGCTGCTGCGCGAGCCTCCGGCATGGGCGATCCACCGCTACTGGGTCGACCGGATCATCCCCGTCGCCGATGCGGTGAAGGATCAACTGATCCGCGACCGGATTCCGGCGGAGAAGCTGCAGACGATCTACGGCAGCTTCGACGTCCATCGCTTCGACCCGGCGACGAGTGGCGAGGCGATGCGGCAGGCCTGGCGGGTGCCGGCGAGCGCGCCGCTGATCGGCATGGCGGCCTCGTTCAAGAGCCGGAAGAAGGGGCAATCGGACTTCCTCAAGGCCGCGGCCGGCCTGCTGCGCGAGCGGCCCGACGCCTATTTCGTGCTCGCGGGCGATGGATCGCCGGCCTTCTCGAAGCACGAGGCCGAAGAGCTCGGGATCGCCGATCGGGTGCGCTTCCCCGGCTTCGTCAGCGACATGCCAGCCGCGCTCGCGGCGATGGACGTGGTCATCTGCGCCTCGACCCGAGGGGAGGGCCTCACCGGATCGATACGCGAGGCGCTGGCGATGGCTCGGCCGGTCGTCTCGACCGACGTTGCGGGAAACCGAGAGCTGGTGCGGCCCGGCGAGACGGGCCTGCTGACGCCGCCGCGCGACCCTGTGGCACTGGCCCGGGCGGTCTGCCTTCTGCTGAGCGACCGCAACGAGGCGGCGAAGTTCGGGGCGGCGGGACGCAAGCTCGTGCTCGAACTGTGCACCGACGAGGCGCGGGCGACGAGAGTGGAGCAGCTGTACCGCGAGCTCCTTGCGGAGCGCGCCGGCTGATCATTCCAGGACCGGCGTTTCGGCGTCTTCGAGGATCGCGTGCCCGGCCGCAGCCTCCACCGCCGGCCGCTTGCGCGGCCTGACGCGCCGGTATTCGGTCAGGAGCTGGGCGATTAGCGTAAGCACGGTCGCGGCAAAGCCGAGGTCGAATGCGACCGCCGCGCCGACGACGCCATATTTCCATGAGAGCGGCGCGACGAGGAGGAAGAAGGCGGCGGTGCCGATCAGGCGGGCCTTGAGCGGCGCATCGGGACGGTCGAGCGCGTAGAGCATCGGCGGGAGCGGGAAGCTCAGCACGCCCATCAGAGGTACTGCCAGGAGCACCATCAGCACCGGATAGGCGCCGAGGAAGTCCTTTCCGAAGAGCAGCTGCACGAGCGGCTTGCCGCCGACGAACAGGATGAGAACGGCAAGAAGCGCAATCCCGCCGGCAAAGGCCGAGCTTCGGACCATGAGCTTCCAGGGTTTCTTCGTACGGACGTCCATCCGCATGATTTCGGGATAGAAGACCTTCGCCAGCTGGTCGGCGGGGCGCTGGGCTGCGTCGGCCAGGGTGGACCCGACGCGGAACAGAGCCGCTCCCGTAGGGCCGAGAAGTCCGCCGACGACGAGTCGGGCGATCGGGCTCCAGGCTGCCATCACGCTCGCGGTCAGGTTGACGTGGATGGCGAAGCGCCACGCGCCGGGTAGCGTCGTGGGCCTGAGCGTCGGACGGATGCCCTGGAGAAGGCCCTCCCGCTTGAGCTCCCGCCACGCGAGGAACCAGAAGACAAGGTCCGCGCCGAGGTCGGTGACGTACCAGATGGCGACATAAGCAGCGAACGGCGCCTGCATGACGAACGCGATGGTGGTCAGGATCACTCGGCTGATCGGGCTGAACGTCCCCTGCCAGCTGATGAGATCGAACCGATTGAGCGAGCGCAGGACACCGGTCGGCGTCGCGGCCGCCATGGTGGGCAGCATCGTGCAGTAGAGCAGGGCCAGCCACAGATCTTCCTGGGCGATCCCGAACCAGGGCGCGAGGAAGGGGAGCACGAGGACCGCGACGATCATGCCGCCGATGCCGCTCACCACGTCGAGCGCGAATGCGAAACCGGTAGAGGTCTTGAACTCCTCCGGCCGGCCCTCGCTCAGCGCCTGACCGCCGTAGCGGACGATCAGCTGCCAGCTTTCGAACTTGCTGAGGCCGCTCGCGGCCTTGGCATAGCTCTGGATCAGCACGAGTGTCCCGAACATCACGACGCCCAGGCCGCGCCCAGCCATGGCAAGCGTCGCAATCCCCGCGATCGCCGCGACGATGCGCGACGCGCCGAGATAGCTGCTGTTCTTGAGCAGCGAGCGGAAATGCTGGTCCTTGAACCAGTTCTTCATGGGGCAGGGGTGTAGGTGAACAAAGGCGCCATTGCGAGGACCCCAGAGGGGCTCCGGGATGCGAAGCAATCCAGCCCCGAGTCGGGATTGCTCCGCTGGCCCCGCAATGACGCCAGCACTTACGCCGGTTCAGGCACCCTTTGCTGGATGACCTTGTCGGCGAGCGGACCGTTCAGTTCCGCCAAATGGTCGAATTCGGCTTCATAGGTCGCAAGCCCCTGGCTCTGCGAGCGCAGCTCTGCCTCAAGGCCGCTGAGTTCCGCCTCCGGCAGCAAAGCCTCGATCCGGTCCCAGCCAGTCCAGCCGTCGCGCGGGCCGAGCCCGAGCATCTGGCCGCGGCGGCCGGCGACCGCGGACGTAATCCGGCTGGTGGCACTCGACGGGCAGACGACCGTGAGCTTGTGCATCGGCTCCAGCAGGTGGGGGTGAGCCGCGGTCAGAGCCTCGTGCATCGCGATCCGCCCGGCGAGGCGGAAGGCAAGCTCGGAGCTGTCGACGCTGTGATAGCTGCCATCGACCAGGGTTACAGCGCAATCCACCACGGTAAAACCGAGCGGTCCCTTGACCATCGCCTCCCGGACGCCTTCCTCGACGGCGGGGATCCACTGCTTCGGGACGGACCCGCCGTGGATCTTCTCCTCGAAGATGAAGCCTTCGCCGCGGGACAGCGGGCGGATCTCGATGATCACGTCGCCGAACTGGCCGTGGCCGCCGGACTGCTTCTTGTGGCGGCCATGCTGGCGGACCGGTTTGCGGATCGACTCCTTGTAACCAACCGCCGGCGGATGCGACTTCACCTCGACGCCGTACCTGCGCTTCAGCCGCGCGAGCACGGTGTTCAGATGCTCGTCGTTGACTCCGCGCAGGCGTATTTCGTGTGCGGCATCGTCATGCTCGACGACGAGACCCGCGTCCTCCTCGGTCAGCCGCTGGAGCGCGCCGGAGAGCTTCACGTCGTCCTTGCGGTCGGCGGGCTCGATCGCGAATGCGCAGTTGCGCGCCGCGAAATCGATCTCGACCGGCGGCGGCAGCTTCCCGGCGCCGATCCATTCTCCGGACTTGACGCTGTCGACCTTGGCGACCGCGACGACATCGCCGGCGCTCGCTTCGTTGACCTTCTGCGTCTTTTCGCCCTGGACCTTGAACAGCGAGCCGACGCGGGAATGCTCGCCGTCCCCGGTCTTCATGTCCGAGCCTTCGTGGATCGGCCCGCCGAGCGCTCGGGCGAGCGCAAGACGCCCGATCGAGCCGTGCACGACCTTGAAGACGTACATTGACGGGTCGGAGACCGAGAGCCGGTCGGCCGCGGCCTGCGGGCCCGGCGCTTCGTGGCGCAACGCCTTCAACAGCCGCCGCACTCCCCATGAGCTGCTCGCCGAACCGAACAGCACCGACACGCCGAGGCTCTCGCCGGTCTCGCGGGCGAGATCCTGGAAGACCTTCTCGGGCGTTGGGACCTGATCCATCAGCAGCTGTTCGAGCAAATCGTCGTCATGGTCGGCGAGCTGTTCGAGCATCTGGGTCCGCGCTTCGATCTCGCGATCATGCAGGTCTGACGGGATCTCGATCCGCTCGGATTGCTTGCCGGCGCGATATTTGAACGCGCGCTCGAGTGCCAAATCGACGAAGCCGCCGACCTTTTCGCCGTCCCAGATCGGAATCTGGCGCGCGATGAGCGGCGAAACACTCATGGGCTGGAGCGCCGAGAGGAGGTCGCGGACACGGCCGTGCGCCTGGTCGATGCGGTTGACGAAGATGAGGTGCGGGATGCCCAGCTCGTCGAGAGCGCGTAGCGCAGGGGCCACGAGCGGCGCCCTGGCCGGGTCGGGATCGACGACCACGATCGCGACGTCGGCGATGGCGACGGCCCGCGCCCCGTCAGCGGCGAAGCCGACCGAGCCGGGCACGTCGACGATGGCGAACTCGTCGCCGAGATACTGGAAATTATAGAGGTTGAGCTCCGTCGAGCCTCCTCGCTGTCGCGACTCTGGGCTCGAATCGCCGATGCTGGAGCCGTTGGCCGTGGACCCCAATCGGTCCGTGGTTCCGGCTGCGAACAGCATTGCCTCGGCAAGGCTTGTCTTTCCTGCGCCGGCGGGTCCCACCAGCGCAATCACTCGGGTGCCTTTGGATGGTTGTCCGGCCATGCGACTCTCCCTTCGTGCCGTTACGGCGCGCGAGTCGCTCCTAGGAAGGCGCTCGGGCGCCTATGAGGAAACAACCACCGTCCGCCTGTTTTCAGCCGTTTGCAAGGGGGCTCGTTGTGCGCCCGGCACGGCTCGGCGCGGAACGGCCTCGCGATGACGGCCGTTTTTCGGCCGATGGTCGACAGCAAGGGTCACCAGGCGAAATCGCCCGCGGAAATGCCGGCTCCGGCGTGGAAGGACATCGTCGGCCGCACCTACAAGCGCATCTGGGACGACAATGTGGGGCTCGTCGCGGCCGGGGTCGCCTTCTACGGCTTCTTCGCGCTGCTTTCGCTGCTCGGGCTGATCGTGCTCGCCTACGGATTCTTCGCCGACCCGCACACGGTAATCGAGCACATGCGGACCTTGCTGGCGATCCTCCCGCCCGACGTGGTGGAGCTGATCGGCGACCAGCTCATGACAGCGGTCGAGGCATCCCAAGGGGCAAAGGGACTGGCGGTCCTCCTGGCGTTCCTCGTGGCGGTCTACGGCGGCACGAATGGTGCAGCGGCGATCCTGACGGCGCTCAACATCGCCTATGAGGAGAAAGAAAAGCGCAATCTCCTTCAATTCTATCTCGTCGCCGTAGCGATCGTCTTTGGAGCGCTCTTCGTTGCGTTGGTCGCGTTGGCCGCCACGGCGGGGCTGG
>Ga0105248_10010122_pt1 | contig 10386 bp, 7 predicted proteins | sample KBSS34metaG_FD_81524 | JGI IMG/M metagenome (GOLD analysis project Ga0105248, IMG submission 81524) | Switchgrass rhizosphere microbial communities from Kellogg Biological Station, Michigan, USA - KBS S3-4 metaG | ecosystem: Host-associated > Plants > Roots > Rhizosphere > Soil | place... | reverse complement strand
GGCGTCATCGCCAAGCGAGGATCACTCGATCGCATCGTGACGCTGCTCGAGCAGGGCGACATCGTCGTGTTTCCGTTCGATCAATACGCCGGCGATGCCGATGGCATCGACGTGGAATTCTTCGGAGAGCCGGCGGGCACGTTCAAGAGCCTTGCGGTGATCGCACTGTCCACGAAAGCACCCGTGTTGCCGGCCGCGTGCTGGCGCAACCCAGACGGCCGGCACGTGCTGCGCTTCGAGCCGCCCGTTCCCCTGGTGGATGTGGAAAACGTCAACGAATCGATCGTGCGCACGACGCGCGCATTCAATGCGGCGATCGAGCGGCTCGTGCTCCGGCACCCGGAGCAGTGGTGGTGGGTGCACCGCCGGTGGAAATCGGCGCGCCGAAAGCGCCGTCGGCGCCACACCGGGGCCGGGTCACCCGCGGGGGTTTAAAGTAGCAACTGCGACGGGACGACCGCGGGCGGGGTCCCGCAGGTCCGTCGCGCTCGACGGGTCTTCAACCGATGATCAGTTCGCTTCTGGCGCCGAAGTTCATCGCGTTCTACCTGTTCATCGCGGCAGGCGTTTATGTGCATTACCGCGGACGCGTGAGGCATGGCTTTTTCCGTCAGCTGACCGATCACTCGACGCTGATGGCGCCGTACAACGCCTTGATGTACATGTTCTCGGCGGTGCCGAATCGTCCGTACGTCGAGGTCGACCGCTTCCCGCAGCTCAAGGCACTGAAGGAGAACTGGCAGACGATCCGCGGCGAGGCCCTGCGGCTTTTCGACGAGGGGCACATTCGCGCGGCGGCGACATACAACGACCTGGGCTTCAACTCGTTCTTCAAGACCGGGTGGAAGCGCTTCTACGTGAAGTGGTACGACGAGCCGCTGCCATCGGCGAAGGCGTTGTGTCCGCAGACTGTCGCGCTCGTCGAATCCATTCCCGGGGTGAACGCCGCGATGTTTGCGCTGCTGCCCCCGGGCAGCAAGCTCGGCGCCCACCGCGATCCATTCGCCGGGTCGCTTCGTTATCACCTTGGCCTCGTCACGCCGAATTCCGACAGTTGCCGGATCGTGGTCGACGGCGAGCCGTACTTCTGGCGGGATGGCGAACCTGTGATGTTCGACGAAACGTTCATCCACACGGCGGAAAATCGCAGCGACATCACGCGCATCATCCTGTTCTGCGATGTCGAGCGACCGCTCCGCGGCCGCGTGATCAAGTGGCTGAACCACGCCGTCGAGCTCACGCTGATTCGCGCGAGCCAGACCGAGAACGCGCCGGGCGACCATGTCGGCGCGCTGAATCGCGTGTTCAACGTCGCGTATCGAGTGCGCCTCGTCGGCAAATGGATCAAGAAGAAAAGCCGCTTCGCTCACTACACGCTCAAGTGGCTGATTCTCGGCGGCGTGCTATACCTGATCCTGCGCTGACCTTTCTTACCCAAGGAGCACTTCATGTCGTTGTCGATGCACCAGTTGTCCGTCACCGTGTTCACGAAGACGCTGTCGAACCTTGCGCGCGTGCTCGAAAAGGCGAAGGCCCACGCACTTGAACGCAAGGTCGAGGAAGCGGTTTACACCAGCGCCCGGCTGTATCCGGACATGCTTCCGCTATCGCGCCAGGTACAGATCGCAACGGATATCGCGCGGGGCGCGGCGGCACGCCTTTCGGGCGTCGAGCCTCCGTCGTACGAGGACAAGGAGCAGAGCTTCGACGAGCTGATCGCGCGCGTGCAGCGCACGATCGATTACATGGCGTCGTTGAACGCGAAGGATTTCGAGGCGGCGGCGACGCGCGAGATCACGCGACCGGTGCGCGGCGAGCCGCACAAGTTCACGGGCGCCAACTACCTGCTGCAGTTCGCGCAGCCCAATGTCTATTTCCACGCGGCGATCGCGTACGGGATCCTGCGGCATAACGGCGTGCCGCTCGGGAAGGCGGATTTTTTGGGGAGTCTGGACTAACGCGAGTGTCGGAAAATTTTACAAAAGCCAAGGGCGTGGTTATGCTTTCCGCAACAGTCGATTAATATTCAATGACTTAATTGCGTATCAATTCCTCGGCTTACATCTTGCACTCTCGTTCCAAAATTCTCAAACCAAACGTTTGAACGGTTTTTTTAAAGTCGAGGATTCTCCTAAGACATTTTTAATATTTTCTTAATCCGGTCCCGATCGGGTGGAGTAAGCTTAGGCCCCGCAGCGATAACACCAAAAGTATTTCCTCGCCTTTCGAAACGTATTGTGAGGGAAAGATGCGTTTCACTACCCCCCGGATCAAATCGGCGCGCCTTGCGTGGCCATTGGCTGCGCTTACGGCATGCCTTTGCGCGAATTACGCCGTAGCGCAAACCGCGTCCAGCGGTTCGCGCTGCGAACGTCCCCCAGCGAAGGCCGTATCCGTGCAAGGTACCGTGGAGGCGCAACGCGTCGGCGCCCCCCAGTGGGAACCTGTCAAGCTGAACGACACGTTTTGCGCGGGCGACGCGATCCGCGTCGGTGACAGGAGTCGCGCGGATGTGTCGCTGCTCAACCAGTCGGTACTCCGACTCAATGCCAACTCGTCGATCACCGTCGAGGCACCGAAGGACGAGCAGACGGGTGTCGTGGGACTCCTTCAAGGTGCTGCGCATTTCTTTAGCCGCGGGCCGCGCAGTCTCGAAGTGCAAACACCGTTCACGATCGCCGGCGTACGTGGGACCGAGTTCTACATCGGTGTCGAGCAGAACGAAGCGCTGCTGACGGTTTTCGAAGGTACGGTCGTCGCGCAGAACACGGCGGGAAGCGTCGATCTCACGAGCGGCCAGTCCGCCGTCGCCGCCAAGGGACGCGCGCCGGTCCTCACGGTCGTCGCCAAGCCGCGCGACGCCGTGCAGTGGGCGCTCTACTACCCACCGGTCGTGTACGTCAGCCCCGAGGCGGCCGGCAGCAACGAGGGGCTGCGCCGCTCGGTCGATGCCTATCAGGCGGGCGACATGCGCGGCGCATTCGCCGCTTTGCCGCCTGATGTGTCGGACGGGCGCCTGCTAACGTATCGTGCGCATCTCGCACTGGCCGTCGGCCGTGTCGACGATGCGCGCGCGGACATCGCGCGCGCACTCCAGGCCAATCCGAATAACGCCGACGCGCTCGCACTGCAGTCGATCATTGCGGTGGCCCAAGGTGACAAGGCCGCAGCACGTGACGCGGCGGAGCGAGCCGCGACCGCCGCGCCCAATTCAGCGACCGCGCAGATTGCCCGTTCCTATGCGCTGCAGGCGCAATTCGATCTTTCAGCCGCCCGCGCGGCCGTTCAAAAGGCCGTCGAGCTCGACCCACAGAACGCGCTCGCGTGGGCGCGGCTCGCGGAGCTCGAGTCGTCGTTCGGTGAAAGCACGCGTTCTCTCGCGGCTGCCCGCAAGGCTTCCGAGCTGCAACCGAATCTGTCGCGCACGCAGACCGTGCTCGGGTTCGCGTACCTCGTGCAAGTGAACACGGTTGAAGCGCGCGCGGCGTTTGAAAAAGCCATCACGCTCGATCAAGCCGATCCGCTGCCGCGTTTGGGTCTTGGTCTTGCGAAGATCCGCGAAGGCAATCTCTTCGAAGGCGGTCGCGACATCGAAGTTGCGGCGAGCCTCGATTCGAGCAACGCCATCGTCCGCAGCTACCTCGGGAAGACCTACTACGAAGAGAAGCTGTCGCCGCGTGACGAGCGCGAGTTCGGCGTTGCGAAGCAGCTCGACCCGAACGATCCGACGCCGTATTTCTACGACGCGATCGCCAAGCAGACGACGAATCGGCCAGTCGAGGCTTTGCAGGACCTCGAGAAGGCGATCGAGCTCAATGACAACCGCGCCGTCTATCGTTCACGACTTCTCCTCGATTCCGACCTCGCAGCTCGCAGCGCGAGCCTCGGCCGCATCTACAGCGATCTGGGCTTTCAGGAGCTTGCGCTGGTCGAAGGCTGGAAATCCGTCAACACCGATCCCAGCAACTTTTCCGCGCATCGCTTCCTGGCAGACAGCTATGCGGTCTTGCCGCGCCATGAGATCGCGCGCGTAAGCGAGTTGCTCCAGTCACAAATGCTGCAGCCGCTCAGCACGACGCCGATCCAGCCGCAGCTCGCGGAAAGCAATCTGTTCCTGATCAGCTCCGGCGGACCTGGCGTGGCGTCCTTCAACGAGTTCAACCCGCTTTTCACCCGCAACGGAGTGAACGTGCAAGCCAGTGGTCTCGCGGGCAACAACGGGACCTCGGCCGGGGAGGCGATCGTAGCGGGTATCTACGGAAAGCTGTCGTACAGCTTCGGCGGCTTCACGTTCCGCACGGACGGCTTCCGGCAGAACGCCGATCAGAAGGACAACATCGCCAATCTGTTCCTGCAATACGAATTCACGCCGCAGACCAGTGCCCAGTTCGAGTATCGATACCGACACACGACCGCCGGCGACCTGCAGCTCAACTTCTTCCCGGAAGATGTTCTGCCGAATCTGCGCACGAGGGCCGAAACCGAAAACTATCGGCTGGGTCTGCGGCAGATGCTCGCCCCGAACTCGGTGCTGCTCGTCTCGCTCGCCTATCAGAGCCGCGACACGCATCTCCACGACTTCACGCCGGACGTCCTTGCTATCGACATCCGTGAACCGAACCTGCACGGGGCCAGCGGCGAAATTCAGCATCTCTACCGTTCGGCAACGTTCAACATCACGAGCGGCGTCGGATATTTCGACATCAAGCGTGAACAGGTCACCGACGTGACGTTCGAGCCGCCGCTGGACTTTTTGAGCTCCAGCAGCACCTCGGATCTCGACGCGAAACATACCAACGTCTACGTCTATTCTTATATCAACACGGTGCCGAACGTCACGTTCACGCTCGGCGCAAGCGAAGATTTTTTCCACACCCCCAACACGACTTCGTCGGAGTCGAAGAACCAGTTCAATCCGAAGTTCGGCGTTACGTGGAACGTCCTGCCGAAGACGACACTGCGCGCCGCGGCGTTCAGGACCTTCAAGCGGACGTTGCTCACGAACCAGACGCTCGAGCCGACCCAAGTCGCCGGCTTCAACCAGTTCTACGACGACCAGGAATCGACCGATGCCTGGGTCTACGGCGCCGCGGTCGACCAGAAGTTCACGTCCGCGGTGTTTGGAGGGCTGGAATACACGAGGCGTGATCTGACGGTTCCGATTCCTTTCCTGAACGCGGAGACCGGCGAATCGTTTTTGGAACGCAGGGATTGGAGTGAGGACGTCGCGCGGGCCTACTTATTCTGGACACCCCATCCGTGGTGGGCGCTAAGTGCCGAATACCGGTACGAGCGATTCGAGCGGACCGACGATTCCGGCTTCGGCTTCAAGGATGAGACCACCCATCGGGTGCCATTGGGAGTGCGATTCTTCCACCCGTCCGGGCTCAGCGCCGGCATTACGGGGACGTACTACCATCAAGACGGAAACTTTCAATCCAGGGGCGTCGAGTGCTGCGTCGCCGGCACGAGCTCTTTCTGGATCGCCGATGCGGCCATCAGCTATCGTTTTCCCAAACGATATGGATTTTTCACCATTGGCGCGACAAATCTATTCGATAAGAAGTTTCTGTACCAAGAGACCGACTTCAACAACATAACGATCCAACCCACCAGGACTTACTTCGCCCGAGTAACCCTGGCGTTTCCCTGAAAGCGGCAACTTCTGACCCTTCTCAACCCTCATCAACCGAAAATGAGTCCATCATGCGAACCAATGTACAGTCGACTTTCTTTGCCGCGTTGATCGCGTCGGGAGCGTTGTTTGGAGCGCCCGGCGTCCAAGCGGTGTCCGCAATTCCTGGTGTGTGTTCCGACACGCCGACGGGTCTACTTCCGTCGTGCACGTGCAAGTCACCGTCCGGTTTCACCATCTCGCTGCAAACAGAAATTCCTTCGCCCACCCAAACCATCTACCGCTATGCCGTGAGCGGTGCCGGCAATGCGAAGGTCAACGCTATTCGTGAAACACAGGTCGTCGTCCCCCGTCCGGTTCTAACAAGCAATCAGAACCCTAACGAGGGCAAGGGCGTGATACTCGGCAACAGCGTCACTGCGATCAACGACTTTTGTGTGGCCGATCCCAATTCCGGCAACAACAAGGGCAACTGCCAAGGATTTCTAGTCCATGCGCAGGTGCTGAGCCCAACCAACACGTCCGGCACCATCGACATTCCAGTCGGGAGGAACGTTGCCGACGGCATGGTGACCTTCAATATCATCGGCGGCAACGGGAACACCGAGCTCTGCTCCGCCGTCAATAACGTTGGGGCCGTCATTACGCCGCAAAGCGGCATAGCGGGTCCCGGCGACATCGGCGATCCGTTCCAGCCGAAGTTTGCCCTTCAGGACGCGACGGTCGCCAATGGCAAGTGCATTGCACACCTGGTGTTCGACAAGAAGGGATTCATTATCGATGTTACCGCCGATAACGCGCCGGGATACGTTCCAGGCGCAGGCGAAACGAATTGCACCGCCGTGTCCGTGACAGGAGACATCATCGTAAACAACGCGCCGCTCAAGAACAACACGGGTCCCCATGGCATCACGTTTGGCACCGGCACGACAACGTGCTATGGACCATCGATTCCGAGCCCGGCTAAGTGCGTGTGCACGAAAACACCGTGCCCGTGATTCTGCAATGCGGATGCGCAGTGCACTGAGCGAACGATTTTTGGCGTCCGTATCGCTAGTCCGAATTTCACTCGCCCGCCGATTCGGAAGCGAGCGGTTCAGCGGTAGCTCCGAGTAGCGGCGCGCGCTGGTGATGACGGCTAAGCGGATCACCCCGCTTAGCCGTTTCCTTTTGCACGTGCTTGCATCATTCCGTCCGCCGAGCGAACGCGACGGGCGCGGCGGATCTCCTCAACGGACAAGATCGTGTTCGGCGCGACGGCAATCGGCATCGGTATTCTGCGCAGTACCCGTTCGGAAACGGGTTCGCCGGCCGGGGGTCCATGCGAAATGAGCACTTCCCGGCGCGCAACCGGATATAGGCCGCGCGTAAACTCGCAGCAAGCACCAAGTGACGACGGCCAAGCGGTACATTCCGCTTAGCGGTTTCCTTATCCCCGGACCGTATGACTCCCCGCTTGCCCTCGACGGACCGGCGCGCGCGACGAAGTCGCAAGACGCCGCTGCACTTCTTCAGGGTATGGCAGCGCAGGCGACGCGGCGAGCGCCGATCACTGCTCCGCGCCCTCGTCAATCCGACGACGCTATCCATTGTGACGATTACATGGGCGGTCGGGCTTTTCTGGTTTGGTGCGCCGGTGCTCGATGCTATCGAGCTCAACCTGCTGGACTTGCGTTTCCGCCTGCGCGGGCCGATCAAACCCCTGCCGACCGTGGTCCTGGCAGCAATCGACGAACGCAGTCTCGCAATCGAAGGTCGGTGGCCGTGGCGCCGCTCGACCATTGCCAAGCTCGTCGAAAAGCTTGCGCAGGGCGGCGCGCATGCCATCTGTTTCGATGTCCAATTCTCGGAACCGGACGACAACGCCAATCTGGCGTTCGTCGAGGACTTGTCGCGGGAAGTCGACGCGCTCGCGCTCAACGACAAGCGCCTAAACGCGTTCCTTTCGCAACGGCAGACCGACGCCAACAACGACAACGTGCTCGCCAAGGCACTCGAACGTTCAACGGCGCCGGTCATACTTGGTTATTTCTTTCACATCCGTCAAAAGGAAAGCGGACTCAACCTTGCGCCCGAGGAAATCGCGAATCGATTCAACGAAATTTCGGGCTCCAAATACCCGCTCGTGTATTACACGGATCCGGATCGTGCCGCTCCTTTCATCAAGGCTTATGCGCCGCAGACCAATTTGCCCCTTCTGACCAAGGCTGCGGCGGCGTCCGGCTATTTCAGCGTCGCCACCGATGTAGACGGCGTGGTCCGGTGGATGCCGCTCGTCATTCAAGGCGGCGACGAACTCTTTCCCGCACTATCGGTGCTTTGCGCACAAAAGCATCTGGCCGCTGCGTCACTATCGGTTCGAGTCGGGAATACCGGTGTGAACGGCGTGCAGATCGGGGATCGTTTGATACCGACCGACGAAACGGGCCAGATGCTGATCAACTATCGAGGGCCGGCGCACACCTTCCCGCACTACTCGATCAGCGACATCCTGCTTGGCAACGTCCCGGCAGGCACATTTCTCAACAAAATCGTGATCGTCGGCGCGACTGCGATTGGTATCGGCGACCTGCGAAGCACGCCTTTCGGCCACGTCTTTCCCGGACCGGAAGTGCACGCGAACGTCATCGACAACATGCTTGCTGCCGACTTCATCGAGCGCCCTCACTGGTCGGGAATCTTCGATCTGATGGCGATCATTCTCCTAGGCGCGATCATCGGAGCCTCGCTGCCGCGAATGAGCGCCATCAAAGGCTTCCTCTTTGCCGTGGTGATATTCGCTGCATACGTAGCGCTGACGCATCTGCTTTTCGTCAAGGAGCGCGTCTGGCTGAACATGGTCTATCCGATGTTCGCGCTCGGCGCCACGTATACGATGCTCACCGTGTATCGTTTCGTCTCCGAGGAACGCGAACGCAAGCGGATCAAGGACACGTTCAAGCAGTACGTCGCCGCCGACGTTATCGAGGAGGTGCTGAAGTCGCCCCAGCAACTGCGGGTCGGTGGGCAGGAAAAGGTGCTCACGGTCCTTTTCAGCGACCTTGCCGGATTCACCGCATTCTCCGAGCACAACACCCCGCAGCAGGTGATCGAGCTCCTGAGCGAATATCATGACCGCATGACGGAGCGCCTGTTCGAGCATCAGGGAACGCTGATCGGGTATATCGGAGACGAATTGATCGCGCTTTTCGGTGCTCCAATGGAACAAGCGGATCAGGCGGAACGTGCCTGCGCAGCCGCCCTGGCCATGCTGAAGCAGCGAAACACGCTGGGCGACGAATGGGTGAAGATGGGTCGTCCGCGTTTACGTGCGCGCACCGGAATCGACACGGGTGCGATGCTGGTCGGGAACATCGGGTCGAAGTATCGCTTCACTTATAGCGTTCTCGGCGACCACGTCAACCTCGCCTCGCGGCTCGAGCAGATCAACAAGGTCTACGCTACTCAAATCATCATCAGCGAGAACACCGCCCGGCTCGTCGCTTCGTCGTTCGTCCTGCGCCTCCTCGACGTCATCAAGGTAGTCGGCCGTCAACAGGCGCTCGAGATCTACGAGCTCGTCGCGCCGATGGACCGGGAGCTCGATGCCGAGCACCGTAAGCTTCTCGCGTTGTACGCGGACGCGTTTGGGGCATACCGCGAACGTCGCTTTGACGCGGCCCTTCAGGGCTTCGATGAATGCCTTGCCGTCAGGCCCGACGACGGCCCGTCCCGCGTACTCGCAAATAGATGCCGCCTCTATTCGCTGACGCCGCCCGCCGAGAGCTGGGATGGATCATTCGAGCATTTGTCGAAATCCTAGTGCTGCCCCATGACGGGTCTGAATGAGACGCACTGGCAACAGCTCGCCGACTCAGCCAAGGCGGCTAGTTCGCACGCGTACAGCCCTTATAGCCACTTTCGTGTCGGCGCCGCAGTCATGACGGTCAACGGCGGCGTTGCGATCGGGTGCAATGTCGAGAACGCATCGTACGGCCTGACGATGTGCGCCGAGCGCAACGCAGTGTTCCGCGCGATCGCGGATGGTGCGACCGCGATCGTCGCCGTCGCGTTGTATACGCCGACCGCGCAACCTGTTTCGCCGTGCGGTGCGTGCCGTCAGGTGATTGCCGAGTTCGGTCGAAATGCCCGCATTCGCGCCTACTGCGACGGTCCCGACAGGATGGAATTCACGATGGAAGCGCTGCTGCCGGCGGCCTTCGCCTTCACGCCGGAGGCCCTGTAAAGTGAGCCTTTCCGATAAGTCGACTGCAGCATCCGACAAAGATGACAGGGAGACGGGAGCGAGCGGCTCAAAGGTTCTGCGCCAACCGACGGCGCGCGGTTTCCCTGTCGATGCCACTGCGCGACGCGTAATCAACGAGTTGATCCTCGGCGATCTTGCCGACCGCGAAATATCGCGAGTCCGGATGCGCCAGATAGAAGCCGGCAACGGATGCGGCCGGCAGCATCGCGTAGTTCTCGGTGACTTCCATCCCGATCTGCGCTGCGCCGAGCACGTCGAAGAGCGGCGCCTTGGCCAGGAAACTCACCGGCCGTTTGGCTGTGATGCCGATGATGGTTGCGTCCATCAGCGAGTTGGGATGATTGGCGCAGAGCAGCACGGGGCCAATCTGCGGAATTTTGTCGGCGTCGGTGATTTCGATGGCGTTGGGCATGGGACCTCCGAGGACTGGAGATGCGGGCGGCTACGGTTTGACGGGTTCTTTTTTGAGGGCGTTGGCGAGGGCGTCTTCGAAGAGTTCGCGGAT
>Ga0105248_10010121_pt1 | contig 10386 bp, 9 predicted proteins | sample KBSS34metaG_FD_81524 | JGI IMG/M metagenome (GOLD analysis project Ga0105248, IMG submission 81524) | Switchgrass rhizosphere microbial communities from Kellogg Biological Station, Michigan, USA - KBS S3-4 metaG | ecosystem: Host-associated > Plants > Roots > Rhizosphere > Soil | place... | reverse complement strand
GGCGAGGCGGTGAGTATCCGGCGCGTTTCCGCCAGCCGGCGAATCGTAATGGACGAATCGTTTTCGTATTCGCGCGTGCGGATCGCAAGATCGATGCTGTTGTCGATGATGTCGAGATAGCGGTTAGCGGTTTCGACATGCACCGCCACTTCCGGATAAAGGCGTGTGTATTCGGGAATCAGCGGCGCGATGTGCAAGATGCTAAAGGACAGCGACGCCGAGATGCGCAAGGTGCCGGTTGGGTTGACGCTGCTTGCCTGTGCGGCAGAGTCGGCTTCCTTGGCTTCCTGCAGAATCGCCTTGGCGCGCTCTGCATATTCGCGGCCGATCTCGGTGAAATACAGCCGGCGTGTGCTGCGTTCGACGAGCCTGACGCCTAGTCGGTCTTCGAGACCCGACAGATAGCGCGTGGCCGCCGGATTCGACATCCCGAGTGCCTCGGCCGCGCGGCTCAGACTTCCAAGCTCGGCGGTCTTGACCAGCAACTCGAGTTGCGTCCATCGATCCATGTGTCTCCTCAATTCTTCCGGTGGCGGGAAATATCATTTCCGACCGGACTATCGCGGTCTCGATACACGCAATATACCATCAGGATCCAGGCTCACCGCGTTGTCTTTAGACATGAGTTGGCCTAAAGACACGCTAGACAACGCTAAAGAAATATACCGCTAAACGGTCAGCCTTAAAGGCGCCGTCCATCCCCGGAGGAGAGAGATGAAAGCAGTCCGGTTTCATGGCAAACGTGACATTCGTGTCGAAGAAGTCGCCGCACCGCAACAGCCGCTTGCCGACGATGACGTTCTGGTTCGCCCGCTGGTGTGCGGCATTTGCGGCACCGACCTGCACGAATACATCGGCGGCCCGATCGTGACGCCGCGCACGCCGCATGCTTACAGCGGCGCAACCTTGCCGCAGATTCTCGGCCACGAATTTTCGGCCGAAGTGCTCGACGTTGGACGTGACGTCAAACACGTATCCGCCGGCGACCGCGTGTCGGTGCAGCCGCTGGTGTCCCCCCGCAACGATTACTTCGGCCGGCGCGGCCTGTTTCATCTAAGCCCCTGCCAGGCTTGCATCGGGCTGTCATGGAAGTGGGGCGGCATGGGCCAGCAAGCGGTAGTGAAAGGCTACAACGCGATTCCGGTACCGAAGAAGCTGACCGACGCGCAAGCCGCGATGCTCGAACCGTCGGCTGTGTCGCTCTATGCGCTGGATCGCGGCCGCGTCACGATGGGTTCGACCGTGCTGATTTCCGGTCTCGGCCCGATCGGTGCGCTCGCGCTGCTGGGCGCCAAAGCGGCGGGCGCTTCGAAGATATTCGTCGCCGAGGTCAATCCGAACCGGCTACGCAAAGCGCTCGAGCTGGTGCCCGACTGCATCGCGCTCGATCCATCCCGAACCAACCTGCTCGAAGCGATTCGCGATCAGACCGAGGAAGGCGTGGGCGTCGACGCTGCGATCGAATGCGTGGGTCTCGAGAAATCGCTGAACGCTTGCGTGGACGCCGTGCGTCCTCAAGGCGTGGTGGTTCAGGCGGGGTTGCATTCGTCGCCGGCCAGCGTCGACGTAATGAAATGGGCGCTCAAGGACATCACGGTCGAAGCCACCTGGTGCTTCCCGACCTATAGCTTTCCGCGCGTTGCATCGATGATCGAAAGCGGCGCGTTGCCGGTCGAGAAAGTCGCCACCGCACAGATCGATATGGACCATGTGGTACGCGATGGCTTCGAAGCGCTGCTCGACCCTGCCGGCAATCATTTGAAGATTCTGGTGAACGTGGGCGTTTGAGCTTCCGATGCGATACGGCCCCCGCCATCCTGCTATAGCGAGGTGGCGGGGGCCGGCAAAATCACGCCGTCATGCGTCGTTGGTCAAGGTCACCTTGATGCTGCTGCCAGGCTCGACGTTCAACGCAGCCACCGCGTCCTTGAGATCGAACCGGTGCGTCTGGATCGGCGACAGATCGATGCCGGTCTTCCCGAGAAAGCGGATCGCCCCAGGCCACACTCCCGGCGAACCGATGCAGCCGCGCACCGTCAGATTGCGCATCTGGATCTGGCCCAGATTCGACGCGATCATGCGATCGATACTGATGCCTACCATCGATACCCGCCCTTCTTCCGCGGCAAACTCGAATACCTTGCCGACCGACGCATCATGACCCGATGCCTCGAGCACCAGTTCCGCACCCTTGCCGCCGGTCAGCGCCCTCACCTGTTCGAGTGCGTTGTCAGCCGGATCGATCACCGCATCGACGCCGAGCTTCAACGCCGCTTGCCGGCGATGCGCAACCGGGTCGATTACGATCACGCGCGCGCCCATGCCGACTGCAGCGGCCGCCGAGCACAAGCCGATGGTGCCGCCGCCCGACACAACCACCGTCTCACTGGCATTGGTGCCGCCGGAGCGCACGACCGCGTAATAGCCGCACGTGAACGGCTCGATCAACGAACCGGTCGTATCGTCGAGCTCGGCCGGCAGCTTGTGCAACCATTCCGGCTGAACCGCGAAATACTCGCGATCCGCGCCATCGAGCGAGAAGCCGAAATGATGCAGCCGCTCCGGCGTTTGCACGACACATTCGCCCACCACGCGGTCGCCGACCGCGAGGCCCGACACCGAACGCCCAACCTCGACGACTTCGCCACACCATTCGTGGCCAGGCGTGACAGGGTACGAGATCGGAATGATGTAGCGGCCGCCGAGCAGTTCATAGTCGGAGTGGCAAATGCCAACCGCGCGAGTGCGGATCATCACCTCGGTGTCTTTCATCTGCGGCATCGGCACGTCTTTGACCACCGGCCGGCCCGGCGCTTCGAATACGAGAGCCTTCATTGTTGTCTCCAGAATGTTTTAAAAAGGAAACTGTCAGCCGACAGTCACGACCTGGCCATTCTGTGCCGAAGCGATGATTGCTTCGAGAAGCGAAACGTTGTCGATCATCTCCGCGCCTTTGACCGGATAGTCCGCCTCGCCGCGCACCGCGCGCGCAAATGCGACGAGGTTGTCGCGCACCGGTTCCACTGGCGCCACATGCGACACATCGATCGGCATACCGGTGGATGTTTTCGTCACGACCCATCCGTCCGGCGACTCCACATGCGCCTTGTCGCGAATGTCGACCCAGCCCTTGGTGCCGAATACCGCGAAGCGCGACACGAAGGGCGTGACCAGCGTTGCGCTGACGTAGGCGGTGCCGCCGTTCCTGAAGCGGATGTGCGCACTCATCGTGTCGCCTTGCGGGAACGACGAAGCGAGGTTCTCGCAACTCACCCTGACGTCGCGCGCCGGACCCAACAGGCGGATCGCAAGGTCGGTCAGATGGATGCCGGTGGCCGTCATGCCCGCCACCGGCGCATGGCTCGCCTGCAGGCGCCAGTTGGCGGGATCGAGGCTCAGGAATTTATCGTGGCTGAAATTCGCTTCGACCTGCAGGATGCGGCCCAGCGTGCCATCGCTTGCTGCTGCCAGCAACTGCGCGACTGGTGGTTCGAAGCGACGCTCGTGGCCCATGCCGAGCACGAGGCCGCGCGACGCGCACGCGTTGACGGCACGCACGGCGCCGGCACGCGTCAAGGCGAGCGGTTTCTCGCAGAACACATGCTTGCCCGCGCTGACCGCCTGCTCGATCTGCTCCTCATGCAGATCGTGCGGCGTGGCGAGAATCACGGCGTCGACCTGCGGGTCGGCCAGCGCCGCCGAATACTTGCTGTGAAAGCGGATGCCCTGCTCGGCGCAGAAAGCGGCGGCTGTGTCGCCGAAGGGTTCGACTGCGCAGACTACCTGCAGATCGCGCGCGGCGCCTCTGGCTACGGCGACCATCTTGCGCCCCCACCAGCCAAGACCGACCATCGCTACTTTTACGGGTTCTTTTTCCATCTCGTCTCCTTGATCGATACGACTGGAAAAAGATTAATCGCAGTTGCGACAGACACCAATCGGTCAGGTATCCAGATTGGACATTTACCGCGATGAACGACTACGAACTGCTCCGCATCATCGAATTCACGGATAGCACGCGCGCCCCTTTCGTTGCGCATATTCCGGCCATCGCGCCGGACTCCGACTGGAGCATCACGAGTCACCTCGTCAAGGCGAAGCTGCAGCAGCGCGACGTGACGATTTCGCAGTTGATCAAGGTCTCCGGGCTCGCATATGGCACCGCGCATCGGCGCATCCATCAATTGATCGAGCAAAGGCTGATCGACGTCGCGCCTGCATCGCCGGGAGGCAAGGCGCACGTGCTGATCGCGAGCCGCGAATTGCTTGAACGCTTCGAAAGACTCGCGCTGCAGGTGAAGTCGCTGATCACGACGCTAATGGGCCATCGCGATGACAGCCAGCGCTCGGATCAATACTATTTCGGCGAGCCACGCGGCATGCTCGAGCAGATGTTGCCACCGGCGGATCTGCTAACGCTGCGCGGCGGCACCTCTAAACGCCTGAAATTCCTGCTGCATGACGATAACTACTTTGCGGCGCTGCGTAACCTGTGGATCGACTTCAGGGCCAATGCCGGACGCAGCGAAGATTTCCGGCTTGCGAGCCTGCCCGAACTGTACGAGGCCGCGCTGTCGAACAGCGCGCGAAGCGAATCGGAATTCGATATCGTCGCGCTCAATTACCCGTGGCTCGCGGAATTTGTGCGCAAGGAACTGATTGCGCCGCTGCATGACGACAGCCATCCGAACTATGCGCGGGTGCGGGACTTCCATCCTGCCGCACTGGAATGCGTGACGCACGAAGGGCGTCCTTACGGGCTGCCGATGTACGTTACCGTCGAATCGCTGGTGGCACGGCGCGATATCTTCGAGACGAATGCACTGGCTTATCCCGCGACGCTGGCTGAACTGCTAGCAGTTGCACGGCGGCTGAACAAACCCAGGCGGGGGCAGTATGGGATCGTCTGGAACGCTGCGCGCGGCATGCCGATTGCCAGCGCGTTCATGTTCCTGCTGAACGCGCATGGTGGAGCGGTGCTCACCGACGACGATGGATGCGAGTGGGGCCGCTCGACCCCATCGCGGCCCGCGCGCGCCGCACTCGATACGGATGCGGCACACGCTACGCTCGCATTCATGCGGGAGTTGCTAGCGGTCTCGCCGCCCGGTACGCTGAGTTTCGACTGGGAAGACAGTCTCACCGAATTCATGACGGGACGCTCCGCGCTCTGTTACGCATGGACCATGCGTGCGGCGCGGCTCGAACTCGATCTACGCTCGAAGGTGAAGGGTATGGTGAAGTTTCTGCCCCATCCGAATCTTCGCGGTGTGCGGCGTACTGCACCGCTGGGCGGGTTCTTTCTCGCGATACCCAGTAACCTGCCGCCACGCCGGGCAGCGCTCGCACAACAGGCGCTGCGGTGGCTGACCTCGTCGGAAGCGATGAAATCCAATGCGAAAGATGAATTGCCGATTGCACCGCGCTTTAGCATGAGCTCGGACCCCGACCTGGACACGATTTCGCCCATTGTCAGTTTCGTGGACAAGCTCGCGCGCAATGGCCTGATCTGCAATACGATGCGACCGCTCACGCCGGTGTATTCGCGGATCGAAGAGATGTTAGGGGTGGACGTGCATGACGCGCTGTCGGGGGCGACGTCGCCGGAGACGATGCTGCGAAATGCACAGCGCAAGGTGCAGGCGCTGCTGGAAGCAGTGGGGTTGGCGGGGTAAAACCATCGGCCTGCTAAGGTGGAAACAGAAACAGGCCGATGGTCGTCAAGATATGACCTACGCCGGAATGATCCGCTCCGCCTTCAGCCGGTCGAACAACGCAAAAAACGCATCCACGGTGCTCTGATAATCCATAAACCCGGCTTTCCGGCTCTTCGACATATCCGTCAGCACTTCCATCGGCCGGCCGAGATCCGCATCGGTATGCCACCACGACACCAGCTTGTCGACGTCCGTTTCCTTCAGCTCGAACCGTCCCGCCACATCCCGCCATTGCTGCGCGGCATCCTGCATGCGCGACTCAAGCGGCCGGACCGTGCCATCGAATTGCACGGCCTCAACCCCAAAGTAGCCGGCAATCCGCTCCCACATCCACTTCCAGCGGAACACGTCGCCGTTCACCACATTGAATGCCTCATCGCGCGCATCCGGCGACGTAGCGGCCCATTCCAGATGCCGCGCCAGCAGGCGCGCATCGGTCATATCGGTCAGGCTGTTCCACTGCGCGGCCGACCCCGGAAACACAAACGGCTGCCCGGTGGCCTTGCAAAGCGTCGCGTAGACCGCGAGCGTCACACCCATATTCATCGCATTGCCCACCGCAAAGCCGATGATGGTATGCGGACGGTGCACGCTCCAGCCAAACCCGAAGCGCCGCGCCGCGTCGAACACGCGGTCTTCCTGCTCGTAGTAGAAGTTATCGACCGGCTGCCGTCCCTGCTCTTCGCGAAACGGCGTGATCGGCACTGCGCCGGTCGCATACGCTTCGAACGGCCCGAGATAATGCTTGAGCCCGGTCACCAGCGCGACATGCTCGATGCCGCCCTGCGGCCCCAGCGCATCCAGCACGTGCTGCACCATCGCGCCGTTCACGCGAATGTTTTCCTTTTCCGTAGCCTGGCGCGCCCATGCCGTAAAAAACACATGGCTGAACTTCTGCCCGGCCAGCGCCTGCGTGACGGATTCAGCGGAGGTGAGATCCGCGGTGATCGGCTCGACCGAGGCCGGGACCGCCGTGCGGCCGCGCGATAGCCCTGCTGCGCGCCAGCCGGTCGAATGCAGCTGGTCAGCCAGATTGCTGCCGACAATGCCGCTTGCGCCAATAATAAGTGCCCGTTTTTCCATGAGAGATAACCAGAAGTAAATGCCTGTCGACACGGGCAGGTTCTGCGACCGCGTGATACCCGTGAACCAAATTGTCTCCGATGATGAAGCGGCCTGAAACAAGGCCTTTGCGGATCGATCGGGGCCGCCACCCAACTGCAGCAGCAAGCCGCGCACCTCACCGGATCTGCAAAAGCCTCAAACCCAAGGCCGCCTAGAATCCTTCGAACGAATTGCGCCCCGGCCGCGCACCGTCATACGCTAGCTGCAACAGATGACGGATCGCGCGTTGCGACAGCGGCCGCGGATTGAAATACGGCGCACGCATCGCGATTTCGGCGGCAACATCGAGGTCTGCGGCCGTCACACCCAGCGCCGCAAGCGACGCGGGTGCGCCAAGCCGCCGCGCGAGATCGTACAGTGCCGCGGCCGGATCGTCGGTGGCAAGCGCTCGCGCCAGCCGCTCGGAAGCCTCCGGCACCGCCGGCAGATTGAACGCCATCGCATACGCCAGCACCACCGCATGCGTCTCCGCATGCGGCAGATTGAACGAGCCGCCCAGCGTATGGCAAAGCTTGTGATGCAACGCCATGCCGACATTGCCGAGCACCGTGCCGCACAACCACGCACCGTATTGCGCACGCTCGCGCGCGGCCAGATCGCCGGCGTTGGCGATGAGCGCGGGCAAACTCTGCGCGAGCGCGCGAATCCCCTCTTCCGCAAACATCGACATCACCGGGTTCGCATCCTGCGCATACAAGCCTTCTGCCGCATGCGCGATGGCATTGAGCCCGCTGGTCGCCGATAAACCTACGGGCAGCGTCAACGTGAGGCTGGCGTCGTAGATCACCGTGCGCGGCAGCACCCGATAGCTCTTGCCGGTTTTCTTCTCGTTGCCGGAAGTCAGCCCGTAGATCGGTGTGACTTCGGAGCCCGCGTACGTGGTGGGCACCGCAACGATCGGCAGCGAGGTCTCGAGCGCGATCGCCTTGGCGAGGCCCAGCGTCGAACCGCCGCCGGCCGCGATCAGCCCATCGGCCTCGATGTTGCGGGCCGCTTCGACACCGGCTTGCGCGGTTTCCACCGGCACGTGCATCACGGCGCGGTCGAAAACCTCCACGCAACGCTCGCCGCCCAGCTTGCGCACGCGGTCGGCGAGAAAGCGCTGTTCCGGGGTGGCGAGCACCAGCGCGCGACGAATGCCGAGTTCGTCGAGCTCTTCGGCAAGGCGCTCGAGCGACCCGGCGCCGAAGATGATGCGTGCAGGACGGCTGACGTAGGTGAACGGAGTCATGATGATCGATTCAGAACAAAGTCGAATTCAAGCGTGCTGAATGGCGTGTCCATGCGCGTGCCATCCGGCGCAGTGCCTTCGGGATGCGAGACCCATTGCGCGATCAGCGACGAGCGCACGCCGAACACCGCATCCGAATCCAGATAGGTGTCGCCTTCGCGGAATACGTGCGTCACCAGCCGTTCATACCCCGGCGCCGTGATCATGAAATGCAGATGCGCGGGCCGCCATGGATGCCGGCCGAGGCCCTTCAGCATCGCACCGACCGGACCGTCGTGTGGAATCGGATACGGCTGCGCGACGATCGAGCGGAAAAAATAGCGTCCGTCCGCGAGGCTGTGCAGCACACCGCGCGCGCGGTGCGCATCGTCGCCCTTGTATTGCACGTCGTAGAAGCCTTCCGCATCGGCTTGCCACACTTCGATGCGTGCGTTCGGCACCGCTTCGCCGTCAGGACCCTTGATCTTGCCCGATACGAAACACGGCTCGCCGTGCGCGCCGTTCGCCACGTCCGCGCCGTTTTCATAAACAGGTGCGCCCTCGACGAAGAACGGCCCGAACACGGTCGCCTCCGTGCAGCCCGGCGGCTTACGGTTGGCCATCGCGGTAACCAGCATCGATAGCCCCAGCGTATCCGACAGCAGGATGAATTCCTGACGTTTGTCGTCGGTGATATGGCCGACCTCGGTCAGGAAGCGAATACCCTGCTCCCATTCGCCTTCGGTCAGATTCACTTCACGTGCGAACGCATGCAGATGGCGTACGAGACTTTCCACGACTTCCTTCAGCCGTGCATTGGGCGCCTCTGCATGGCGTGCGAGCACGGCTTCGGTAATGGTGTGTTCGTCGAGATTGCGCATGGCGATACCTGTCTTGAAGGGTTCTATCGGTTATCGACCCGCTTCAGGAAGGGCCGGATATCGACGCTGCGCCAGATACCTGCCGAATTGAACGGATCGTTGCTGTTAAATCGCATCACGTCGGCGATGTCGTCGGCTTCGTAAAGAAAGAAGCTGCCGATCATCGTTTGCTGATCGGCGGCCAACAGCGGCCCGGACATCACCATCTTGACCGGCGTGGTGGCCAGATAGGCCTTGTGTGCATCGTAGTGGGCCAGACGCTTTTCCACCATGCCTTCGTGATCGAGGCAGTAAACAGTAAAGTGCATTGCGATTCCTTGAAAGTTAAATGTTTCGTTTTGAGTGTAGGCTTATGTATGGCTCATGCAGCCGCTCAATGAGCAATGCCTGCGGCCGCCTCCACCGCGCGCACGATCGAGAAAAAGTCCAGTTCGGCACCATCGTGCTGCACGTAGTGGGCAAACTGCTCGCGCACCAGCGCGGCGGCAGCCATCGGCACGCCGGCTGCTGCGCCCGCGTCCACCACCAGCGACATATCTTTCAGCATCTGGCTCGACGAAAACGCCGGTGCGAAATTGCGCGCTTTCAGCGGGTCGAGCTTGTATTTGACCAGCGGCGAAGCGGCCACGCTGTCGCCGATCACGGTCAGCATCTCGTGCCAGTCGAGACCGCCTTTTTCGCCTAGCGTCAGCGCTTCTGCCAGCAGTACGGCGGTCGAGCCGACCAGATGGTTGATCGCAAGCTTCAGATAGCGCGCCTGCTCTAGCGCGCCGACATAGTATTGCCGCGCGGAAAGCGCTTCGAAAGCAGGCAGCGCACGCTGGAACGCAGGCTGCGGGCCGGATGCGAAAACCGTCAGCTGCGCTTTTTCGGCCAGCACCGTGCTGCCCGATACGGGCGCGGCGACGTAATCGATACCGCGCTCGCGTGCCACTTCGCGCACGCTCGTCGAAACTGCTGGCGACACCGTGCTCATGTCGATATATACGGCGCCGTCGCGTGCATTGGCGAGCACGCCTTGCGGGCCGAGCGCGACTCTCTGCAACACGTTGTCGTCGGGAATGATCGAGAAGATCAGTTCGCTCGCGGCCGCCAACGCGGCGACGCTATCCGCCGCATGCGCGCCGCTCGCCGCCAGTTCCGCTGCGCGTCGTGCATCGACGTCGTACACCGTGACGTGAAAGCCGGCCTTCAGCAGATTCGCGACAATCGGCATACCCATCTTCCCGAGACCAATCCAGCCGATCGCGGGCTTATGCTGCGTCGTATTCGTTGTATTCGTACCAGTCATGCAAATCTCCAGCGAATGCGTTAGCGCGTTTGCGGATTGATCAGGATCTTCATCTTGTCGCTGCCCTTGTCGCCCAGCACGTCGAAGCCTTTCGCGACAACGTCGTCGGCATCGATCAGATCGTGAATCAGCTTTTCCACCGGGAATTTGCCGTTCGCGATC
>Ga0105248_10010116_pt1 | contig 10389 bp, 13 predicted proteins | sample KBSS34metaG_FD_81524 | JGI IMG/M metagenome (GOLD analysis project Ga0105248, IMG submission 81524) | Switchgrass rhizosphere microbial communities from Kellogg Biological Station, Michigan, USA - KBS S3-4 metaG | ecosystem: Host-associated > Plants > Roots > Rhizosphere > Soil | place... | reverse complement strand
GTTGCCCTCCATGGTGGAGGCGAAGCCGCACTGGGGGCTTAGGGCTAGTTGGTCGAGAGGGAGAATCTTTGCGGCTTCCTCGATGCGGTGGAGCAGGTCTTCCTTTTGCTCCAGAGCTGCTACCTTGCTGCTTACCAGGCCGAGGACTACGGTCTTGTCTTTGGGTACGAATCGCAGCGGGGCGAAGCTGCCGGAGCGGGCGTCATCGTATTCGAGGAGGAAGCGGTCGACGGAGAGCTCGTGGAAGAGGCGTTCGGCGATGGCGTCGTAGCCGCCCTCGGCGTACCAGTGGCTGCGGTTGTTGCCCCGGCAGAGGTGGATGGCGAGGGTTACTCCGGATTTCGACCCCGGCGACATGGACCCGTCGCCGGGGGCCCCGGCCTGGCGAGCGGCGGCGAAGCATGCGTTGTCGGCGGCCAGAGAGGCTGTGAGCATCTGGTCAACATCTACGCGAAGCTCGGTTTTCATCCACTCGCACCATTTGGGGTCGAGGAAGTAGCTGTAGCGCGGGGCGTCGATCTGGAGGTAGGAAACGCCGCTGGTGGAGAGGGTTTTGAGGTCTTCGACCATGATGGCGGTGATTGCCTCGAGGAGTGCGAAAGGGTCGGGATAGACTGCGTCGGTCACGCCGTACTTGAAGGAGATGGCGGGGAACTGGGTGGCGCTGGGCAGGGTCATCTTGATCGGCCCTGGAGCGTGGGCTTTGAGGTAGGGCAATTCGTGGCCGGTGAGCGGCTGGCGCTGCACCAGAGGCGCGTTGACGATGCCGGTGATGCTGCTGGCCTTGGGCTTCTTTTGCGCTGCTTCGTCCCATTGGCGGGGGACGGCGTCGCCCAGGTCGAAGCCTGCTACGGCGTCGGTGAAGTCGCTCATGAAGTTGGAGCGGCGGAGTTCGCCGTCGGTGAAGACGCCGAGGCCGAGGTCTTTTTGCTTTTGGAGGACGCGTGTTATTTCTGTGTCTTCGAGCGCCCGTAGCTGATCGGCGGGGAGATGATTTTGGCGGGCTTGGAGAAGGGCTGCGGGACGCAGGAAGCTTCCTACTTGATCGGCACGATAGGCGGCAGCGGTCATCTGGTTCCCTCGAATTTGGTTATGTTTTGGAACGGATTTTTGGGGCAGAGACAGCTTACTACGCGAGAGGTTTGCCATGTTTGCGTGCCGGATTGTTACGGACCCCAAACAGGCTATGTGCCCTGGTGGCTGGACGGGAATCGTTGGTGGTATTCGGCAGGGGTTTCGATTACGAATGCGGTTTGTCCTGCGAGGACTGTCAGGTCCTGGTCACCGGTGACGAGCAGATGGGCTTTGCCGCTTTGGGCCAGATCGAGGAATGTTTGATACTTGGGGTCGCGGCAGAGGATAGGGCGGGGCGTGAGCACCGGGATGATTTCGCAATGGGGAATGTAGTCGGATAGCAGTTCCAACTGATCTTCGGGAGTCAGGCGAAATTTGGGGTAGCTGAGGACGCGCTTTAGTTCAGCAGCAGCTTCGCGGGAGATGAGGGGGACGCATTTGCTGTTTTGCCAATGCTGGCGCAGCCAGGAGAGTGATCCTCGAGAGAAAAGAAGCGCAGAAATGACGGTGTTGGTGTCGAAGACTACGCGCAATTGGCTGGGCGTTGCTGCTTTCCTGATGTTGCGGGATTTCAACGCGGTTCCCGAGCCCAGGCTACGGCGTCGGTGACGTCCTGCTCGACTATGCCGAGGTCGGCTAGCTTTTGCCGTACTTCATCAGCTCGGTTTGGACGGAGGGGGCGGAGGGTGATGCTGACGCCGTCGGTGGTTACGTCGAAGTATTCGACTCCTGAGAAGCGCACAGCCAGGGATTTTGGGAGGGTCAATTGGTTTTTTACAGTCAACTTGGCTAGCATCATCGCCTCATTCAAGGAAACAAGGAAATCTTACCAATATTCCAAGGTGGTTTCAAGGGCTGCCGGTACGCCTTTATGCATGTTTCGGCTAATGTAGATGGATGCGATGATGCGTTTGATTTGCGAAAGGTGATGACTCCCATTCCGCGAGTTTCTATAGGACAGCAGACTTTCTACGGCCCACCTTCCGGATCACGCCCACAAGACTGGCAACGAACAGTGTAAGTATCAGAAGCAGAAACGATGCAGCCAGCAAGTATGCAGAGATTTCCTTCCCTGTAGCATCCTCGTTCCAGTGAAGATCTGCGCCGGAACGGCTCAGCAAAAAGTTACTGACAATCAAAAGCACTAGCGAGGAAGCTGTGGGGCAAACTAAACACACAGTCCTGCAGACGAAGTTATTGAGGAATTTGAAAAGGCCGCTCCACCAATAGGCGGCCCATGTTGCAAGGAGAGTGGGTGCGGCGAGGCCTATCCAGAAGAGCATTCGATCTTCCCGATGGTTGGGGGGAGAACGGGTTTGGTCTGATTTGAGTCAGACCAAACCACAGGTAACTATTTATCCGTGAGGGCTTCTACGCCGGGGAGTTTTTTGCCTTCGAGGAATTCGAGGCTGGCTCCGCCGCCGGTGGAGATGTGGGTGATTTTGTCGGCTACTCCGGCCTGGTTGATGGCTGAGACTGAGTCGCCACCGCCGATGATGCTGGTGGCATCGGTGTTGGCTGCGACTGCATTGGCGATGGCGTTGGTGCCGACGGCGAAGGCGGGGAACTCGAAGACACCGGCTGGGCCGTTCCAGAGGATGGTGCGGGCATCGGCGACTACCTTGGTGATGGCTTCGATGGTTTTGGGGCCGATATCGAGGCCCTGCCAGTCAGCGGGGAAGTTTTTGGAGCTATCCCAGGGCTGGGTTTTGGCTGTCGGTGAGAAATCGTCGGCGAGGATGTTATCGACTGGAAGAAGTAACTGGACGCCGTTGGCTTTGGCCTTGGCGAGGGCTTCTTTGGCTACTTCAATCTTGTCTTCTTCGACGAGGGATTTGCCGGTGGTGACGCCGAGGGCGCGCTGGAAGGTATAGGCCATGCCGCCGACGATGACCAGAGTGTCTACCTTGTCGATGAGATTGTCGATGACGTCGATTTTTCCGCTGATCTTGCTGCCGCCGATGATGGCGACAAAGGGCTTCTCGGGCGATTCGAGAGCTTTGCCGAGGTAGGTCAGCTCTTTTTCCATGAGGAGGCCGGCGGCGGCGGGCTTGAGGAAGTGGGTGATGCCTTCGGTTGAGGCGTGAGCGCGGTGAGCCGAGCCGAAGGCGTCGTTGACGTAGACCTCGGCGAGGGAGGCCAGGGCGGAGGCGAAGTGGGGGTCGTTGGCCTCTTCTTCGGCGTGGAAGCGGAGATTTTCCAGGAGCAGGACCTGTCCGGATTCGAGGTTGCCGGAAAGTTCGCCGGCGATTTCGCCGATGCAATCGGGTGAGAAGCCGACATTGACGTCGAGCGAGACTTCTTCGTCGAGCAACTCGCGCAGTCGGTCGACGACAGGGCGCAGGGAGTACTTTGGATTGGGCTTGCCCTTGGGGCGGCCGAGGTGTGAAGCGAGGATGACCTTGGCGTTGCGGCGCAGCGCGTACTCAATGGTGGGCAGGGTTGCGCGGATGCGGGTGTCGTCGGTGATTGCCGAGCCGTCGTCGGTCAGGGGCACGTTGAAGTCTACGCGGATAAAGACGCGTTTGTTGCTCAGGTCCAGATCGCGGATCGAAAGCTTTGCCATGAAGTTTACTTTCCTTCTGCGCTGGGGAGGATCGCGTCGAACTCGATCTCCACGCGCCATTTCGGGTTGAGTAGCTGGGCCACAACGACCATGGTAGCCGCTGGACGAATATCGGTAAAAAATTCTCCGTGCACGCGGCCTACCTCTTCCCAGTCGGCGGCGTGTGTCAGGTACATGCGTGTGCGGACTACGTCTTTCAGCGAAGCTCCGGCGCGAGCGAGAATCTCCGCGGCAATTTCAATGATCTTTCGCGTCTGTGCGCCTACATCCGCGTCATCCGCGCCTACTGGGCCGGTGCCGGAAACGTAAACTGCATTGCCTGCAACAACAGCGCGAGAGAAGCCGATGATGGGTTCGTAGGGGGAAGTGCCAGCATAGTTTTGTCGATTCATCTGCAATCAATCCCAAGCGGAAAGGAGTTTGGTGCCGCATTCTATGCAGCTTAGGCGGTCTTCAGTTGCTTTGGTGATTCGAGTACTGCAGACGGGGCATCTGCGAAGAGTCCTATCCAGGAATAGCCCAAGGACGATGAGTGTGAGAGTGACAACAATCAGAGAGATTTCGAATGTCTTGAGATATTCGCTGAAAGGTTCAACAGCGGTAGAATTCAGGAGTGAGGCACCGGCGGCAAGAAGTCCAGTGACGGCCGAGGTTCGATTGACAGAAGCTATGATCTGTGAGCTGCGAATGACAGAGACGCGGACGGAATCGCTGGGCATTTGAGAATGCTTGGAGGTCTCTGCTATCGAATCGCTCGTATTGTTATTCATGTGTAACCTCATCAAGACACGTCACACTTTATTAGATGGGTTCGAGATGCGTCGATGAGGACGCCGGAAGAGCTTTGCAAAGAAAGCTCTTCCGGGTACTTGTCGTTACAGCCCCTTCGAAACCAGGAAGCCGATCAGATCGACGACGCGGTTGGAGTAGCCCCACTCGTTGTCGTACCAGCTGAGCACCTTGACACTGTTGCCGACGACCTTGGTGAGCGGTGCGTCGACGATGGACGAGAGCGCGTTGCCCTTGAAGTCGGAGCTGACGAGCTCGTGCTCTTCGAAGCCGAGGATGCCCTTGAGTTCGCCTTCGCTGGCGGCCTTGAGAGCGGCGTTGACGGCCTTGGCATCGGCGGTCTTCTCGCTGATGAAGGTGAGATCGACGATGGAGACGTTGGGGGTTGGGACGCGGATGGCGAAGCCGTCGAGTTTGCCGGCGGTCTCAGGGATGACCAGCTTGAGGGCCTTGGCGGCGCCAGTGGAGCTGGGGATCATATTGATGGCTGCGGCGCGGGCGCGGCGCAGATCCTTGTGCGGGAAGTCGAGGATGACCTGGTCATTGGTGTAGCTATGAATGGTGGTCATGATGCCGGAAACGATGCCGAAGTTCTCGATGAGGACCTTAACGACAGGCGCGAGGCAGTTGGTGGTGCAGCTGGCGTTGGAGATGACGTTGTGAGCGGCCGGATCGTACTTGTCCTGGTTGACGCCGAGGACGAGGGTGATGTCTTCGTTGGTGGCCGGGGCGGAGATGATGACCTTTTTCACTGTCTCGCCGAGGTGAGCCTTGGCCTTGGTGGCGTCGGTGAAGTGACCGGTGGACTCAACGACTACCTGGGCTCCGGTGGAGGCCCAATCGAGCTTGGCGGGATCGCGCTCGGCGAATACCTTGAGTGCCTTGCCGTCGACGATGATCGAATCTTCGGTGGCCGTGATCTCGTTCTTGAGGTTGCCGAGGATGGAGTCGTGCTTTAGCAGGTGGGCGAGGATCGCGGGACTGGTGAGATCGTTGACGGCTACGAATTCGATCTCTGGATTGCCCAGAGCTGCACGGAAGACGTTGCGGCCGATGCGGCCAAAGCCGTTAATGCCAACTTTTACTGCCATGATGTGGTCTCTCCTTAAAGGTGGGTACAACTAGCCAGGGTGGGTTATGAGGATCAGAAAAATCGATACAACGGTGTTTGCGTGCCGTGCTTAACCGTGTCAAATCCGTTGACGGCAAGCGCTTTCACCAAACTCATCAGGTTATCACTTTTGTCAACCGGATCAAAGCGAATCTACGCGAAATCGTAAACATGGGCTGGATTGTTTCTGGCCCGTTTCGGTCGACGTAGTAACCGCGAATGAACCTCTTTCAGTGCAATTGATGAGATAGCATGAGGAGGAGTGTGATAATCGGAAACTGAGGCGGAGACAGCCCATAACAGTATGAGAAGACGTTCCAAGCGCGAACCCAACAACTCTGAATCGACCGGCCGTATCGGTCACGAATTGCCCGCAAACCAGCCCAAACCTCTGGTGCCTACGTACGGCGATGCTCCGCTGCCGCCGCGTACTGCGGCGCCTGCGGCTGCAGCTGCTCCTTCGAGGACGGCAGAGCCGCGTCACGAGGGACGCCATGGGCGTGCGCCTCGTCCGCAGCCCCGGTATTCGGATGAGGATGCGGCGCGGCTGGAACTTGAGACGCAGCCGGATACTCCGACGCTGCCTCCGCTTGAAAATGAAGCGGCAGGGCGTTCGGCGCAGGACCCCAAGGGATTTGTGGTGCTGACGATTGGCCTGCCTGGTTCAGGCAAGACCACATGGTTCAAGCGGCGGGGCGTTACGCCGCTGTCGAGCGATATGCTGCGGACGATCCTCTTTGATGACATTACGGAGCAGCGCTATCAGGGGCTGGTCTTTTCGACGCTGCGGTCGTTGCTGAGGGCGCGGTTGATTGCGCGGATGCCGTGGAACTATGTGGATGCCACTAATCTCTCGCCGCATGAGCGCCGCCAGTGGATCAAGATGGCCTCCAGCTTTGGCTATGAGGTGCAGGCGGTGTATTTTGATGTGCCGCTGGAGATATGTCTGGAGCGCAACCGCAAGCGGGACCGGCCGGTGAGCGAAGACGTGATGCAGAAGATGGCGGAGCGGCTGAAGGCGCCGTTGTTTGATGAAGGGTTTAGCAAGATCACTGTGGTGCGGGTGAAGAGCGGCAACTGATATGAGTGAATTGAAAGCTCCCTACGTGGAACCCTGGTTGAGCGGTTCGTATACGGAAATACCGGCGGCGGGGCGGGCTGTGTTGCATGCGCTCGATCTGGCTCATGAGGACATAACCAAGTGGACTACTGGCTTGACTGATTCGGAGGTCCATTCGCTGCCGCTGGGTCTGCCATCGGTGGCCTTTCATCTGAAGCACATTGCGCGTAGTGTCGACCGCATTCTTAGTTATGCGGAAGGTGGTCAGATTACTGCCGAGCAGATTGCCGCGCTCAAGGCTGAGCAGGGTGGGGATGAGTCTCTCGCTGAACTGCTTGCCGAAGTGGAAGAATCCTTCTCCAATGCCTCTGGCCGTATCCGCGAGCTCGCAGCAGCCGATCTGAATACGCCGCGGTTTGTGGGGCGTAAGCAATTGCCGACCAGTCTGGGTGGGGCCCTGATTCATGTGGCGGATCACACACAGCGGCATGTGGGGCAGGTGGTTACTACGGCTAAGGTGCTAGTGGCGCTGCGAGGGTAGAATGAAGCCGATTCACACTGGAGGCGTCCGTGAGATTGAAGCCGGGGTTGATCCTGACAGGTGCCGGTCTAATCGCCCTTCTGATCGTCCTGTTACCTAGCATCACAGGCAACACCATTTTTGGTCCGTGCGCGCCTAACACGGTCATAGGAATGTTTCTGTTTTCCGCCGGCGTGATCAGCGGCGGTTTTGGCTTAATCTATCTCGCACTCGCAGGCTTGTTCGCGTTTCTTGATATGAGGCTTAGGCGAGCCGCATCCCACAGTCGTTCATAGCAGGGAGAACCCTACTCGGTTTCCGCTGCGATCATGTCAAGAATGTGGCCCATCTTTTCCTGCTTGGTCTTTAGGTATTTTTCGAAGGACTCTTCCGGGGGGATTTCGGCTGAGATGCGTTCCACTACGGCGATGCCGCCTGCTTCGAGGGCGGCTACTTTGTCTGGGTTGTTGGTGATGAGGCGGACTGCTGTGACGCCGAGGAGTTCAAGCACTTTAGCGGGGAGCTCGAAGGCGCGGCAGTCAGCGGCGAAGCCGAGCTCTTCGTTGGCCTCGACGGTGTCGAGACCCTGGTCCTGCAGTTCGTAGGCTTTGAGTTTGGCCATCAGGCCGATGCCGCGCCCCTCTTGCTGCTCATAGAGCAGGATGCCTGCACCCTCGTCGCGAATCTTGCCCAGGGCGAGCTCAAGCTGCTGGCGGCAGTCGCAGCGCAGGGAGTGGAAGACGTCTCCGGTAAGGCACTGCGAGTGAATGCGGACCAGCGGGGGCGTCGTATGGATATCGCCCATTACGACTGCGACCAGGCCCTCGACTTTTTTGCCTTCGTTTGCGCCATGTTCGCAGCAGGGCAGCATGCCCGAAATCTCACCCTCGAACCCGTAGATGCGGAAGTGACCCCACCGCGTGGGGAAATCTGCTTCGGCTACCTTGCTGACCTTGTCATACGCCATCTTCTTATTCTACGCCGGTCGTGTGTTGCCTTTGAACTGTGGAGCAGTGCGTTACTCCAGTACGTAGACGATCCCCAAGATGATTGCTACTGCCAGCGCCGTAGCCAGCAGGACCAGATGCCTTCGCCCGAAGGGGCGGGGCCGGGCATGGTGTACATGCCGTACGGTCACGGTGCTGCGGCCGTTCCCTGAGTTTGGAGTTCCATCCGGGACAGTTGTGTGGGCCTCTTTCGAAGCGACCCGGAGAGACTTGAGCGTATAGCCGAACCTGGCGAGGATCCTTTTAGCGGAGCGATCTTCGCGTAACACACCGCGGACGAGGTGCTCTACGTCAATGGAGTAACGGCCGTCCGAGCCGGCCTCTTCGGCTGCGTAGGCCAATGCGCGTTTGCTGGCGTTGGTTAGAGGAACTTCTCGATGTTGCGACGGCTCGAACTGCGACGCTCCGGATTGCGACGGTCCGGTCTGCGACCATGTGTATCCGAAGGCTGCTGCCAGTTCTTCTGCTTTGCCTCGAAGTCCATGCAGGGGGGAGGGTTCGGGATGGTTCTCGCGCACCGAGCCGAGGATTAAGTCGCGGGTACTGATTTCCTGCGCATTGTGACGCAAGGCTGTTTCCATCGAGAGGAAGATCGCCCGGCGGGCCGACTCTGTGTAGCGCTCAAACACGACTCCACCTCCAGTTGCGGCGATTGATCAACAGCGTTGTCTCCGATTCTAGCTGCAGACAAATCCTGCGCTCCCGCTGGTAAAGTGAATGCGTGGCGGTGCTTCAGTGATTGACCAGAAACTCATTCTCATCACGCTGCTGGTGAAGCTTGGCGTCGCCGCCTCTGTCTCGAGCGCACTGGCGCGGTCGCGGAGCTTTCAGCGGTTGCTATTTGCCGAGCACCGGCAGCGCCGCCAGACGCTCTCGCTGCTGGCTTTTTTCCTGGTGCCGCTTACGCTTGGCGTGTGGGTGCGGATTACGGTTCCGAACTTTCTGGCCGCCGACATTTCCTTTGAGACAGTGACGCTGCTAGGGCTGCTGCTTGGTCCTGGCTGGGCGGTGCTGAGCGCGCTGGTGCTGGCGTTTCCTGCGACGCTGCGCGGGGAGTACCTGAGTGCTCCGTTCCTGGCCAGCGTTGGCTTAATTTCCGGCACGTTTGGCGGGTGGGTGGAGAAGGAAGAGATCTGGTCCTTTACGCCCTTTGTCGATCTGAGCATCTACCGGTGGGTGCGGCGCAATCTGCGCAAGCCTAAGTTTGACCGGCAGATCTTGCTACTGGTGCTGATTATCGGTATGGAGATGGCGCGCGGATGGATCGCCGGTACTTATCCGCACCGCTTGTTTGCGCTCGATCCGGATGCGATGTGGCTTCAAGTGCTGGTGTGGCTGTGTGCGCCGGTGGTGGTGGGCATCTGCCTGAAGGTATGGAATGCACTGCGTATCGAGCTCAAGCTGGAGGAGCAGAAGAGGCTTGTGTTGGAGGCGCGTTTTGATGCGCTGCAGCGGCAGATCAATCCGCATTTTCTTTTCAACACGCTGAACTCGATTGCTTCGCTGGTGCGCCGGAGGCCGGACCAGGCGCGCGAGATGATCGTGAAGCTGGCGAACCTGCTGCGCGGGCTGTTGAAGGATCATGGGACTTACGTGCCGCTACGCGAAGAGCTGAGCTTTACCGACGACTACCTCGATATTGAAGTGGTACGGTTTGGCATAGAGAAGCTGCGCGTAGTGAAAGAACTGCAGCCTGAGAGCCTCAATGTTTTAGTACCGAGCATCCTGCTGCAGCCGCTGATTGAGAACAGCATCAAGTATGGGCTTGAGCCGCGAATCCAGGGAGGCACGATCACGATCCGGAGCCGGATTCAGGGAGAGATGCTGATCGTCGAGGTGGAAGACGATGGCGTGGGGATCGTGCTCAAGCCGGAATCTGCGCTTCGGCGGCAAGGGGCGGGCATCGGCATGCAGAACGTGCGGGAACGGCTTGAGGTGCTGTATGGCAGCCGAGCACGGTTTACGGTTGTCTCAAGGCCGGGCCGGGGCACGCTGGTCTCGATAGAAGTGCCTGCGGAGACCGTTCCGGAAGCGAACTTGCGGCAGGATTACGCGCCTGTGCCTGCCAGCAAAGACTCGTAGTACTCCACATAGCGGGGAAGGATTCGTGTGGAGCAGAAGCGGTCCTGGGCTGTCTTGCGGGCAGCCTTGCGCATGGCCTGGTGGCGGTCGGTGTCGCGCAGCAGGGCGACCGAAGCTGTGGCCATAGCTTCGACATCGCCGATGGGGAAGAGGAGGCCGTTGACTCCGTCATCGATCAGT
>Ga0105248_10010114_pt1 | contig 10392 bp, 5 predicted proteins | sample KBSS34metaG_FD_81524 | JGI IMG/M metagenome (GOLD analysis project Ga0105248, IMG submission 81524) | Switchgrass rhizosphere microbial communities from Kellogg Biological Station, Michigan, USA - KBS S3-4 metaG | ecosystem: Host-associated > Plants > Roots > Rhizosphere > Soil | place... | reverse complement strand
CTCTGAACGCGATGAATACTGCGCACCTCCAACTCGGTACCGAACGCCTTCGTGAATAATGACGGCGGCCCTTCGATGGAAATGCTGTAGGGACTGATAGCGACTATTTTGAAGCCCAGATCAGCAAGCCGAGCGGCGGCCTGATCCTGAGTAGCTTTACTGGGCCGGAAGTTTTCTATGTTGGAAGCCGCGATTTGCTCCGGTGTTGAAATCACGGACGGCCCGTCAGGCGAGGTCGTTAACAAGACCTGCACACTGACATTTTCCGGAGGCGGAATCGCCGACCTGGTTGGCTTGCGTGGCAACGCCACGCTGACATGGAGCGACTCTCGTTTACTTGAGCGAGTGCGCTGCCCGGATTTTTTTGCAGTAGTTTTTTTCTTCGCCATTTGTGGGTAATGGGCAAAAAGAAAAAAACATTTCTGACGGGTCCGGACTTCATTCTCGTCCTGGAAATAGGTTGAGTACTAATCCCATAAAGATAAAGAGCAAAGCACGAAAGTCCCCCACTTAATGTCCTAATACTTGTTGACTATGAGGAGGGCTAAATGAATTACGACTGTGAAGTGAAGAAAGAGTCTGAATGGCTGGTTATGGTTTACCTCGCCGGTGACAATAACCTCAGCCCGTTTTCCATTGCGTTCCTACAGGAGCTCGAGCGTGTCCAACACAACAAGGATGTACGGGTGGTCGCTGCATTTGACTCAACCGCACCGTGGCCTAAAGGCGCGCGATACGTTGAGATCAATCGTGGTCAGGTGCACCCCCATCCCTGCGGAAAAGTCGATTGGCCGTTACACAACGACCTCACATATCCCGGTCACGCAGTTGTCAGTCCTGATCTGTGTGAAAAAATAAAACAACCTCCACTCCCTACCGAGCCAATCGCCAAAGAAGCCCTGGCGCGATTCCTGGATTGGGTAACCCACTGCTATACGGCGAAACACTACATGCTGATCTTGTTTGGTCACGGAGTGTTAGTCGCGGGTAATACTTTTCTGGCTGATGACAACCCTCCCAGCTACATACGACTCAGTGAGTTCACCCGAATTCTTCGAGAGAAGTTTGGCAGGCAAAGGCTCGACATTTTGGCCTGCGATAACTGTGTGATGAACGGCATAGAAACCGCCGTCGAGCTGTATAACCATGTCGACTACATGATTGGCTCTCAAAGTTTAATGCTGGCGAACGGTTGGCCTGTTGTGAAAGTCATCGAGGAAGTCGGAAAGGGTCACGCTAATAAAGCTGACGCGAGAAAGATCGCCGAAAACGTGTTGCGCGTCTGCGCCAGGAACGTCCTCGACTTTGCGCTCATGGAACGCTCTTCCGAGCAAGCGATTATTGACGTCAGTCAGTTCGGAAAACACGACCCGCTGGTTACCGCAGTGAGAGGGTTGTCAGCAAAACTGCAGTGTGGGTTGCGATTCAAAAAGGGCCCCCATGGTCCGGAGCTGTATTATCCGGTCGTCAGAGACGTCGTCAGGCTTGCGAGATTGGAAGCGCAGGCTTACTGGAACGAGACCTTTGTCGATCTCTACGACTTTGCCGCTCTATTGATCGAACGGTGTAATCAGTTCATCGACACCATAAACGGAATGGTCAACAGCCTGACGCCCTTCCTCCCCCGGTATCTCACAAATTACGACATGACCGTCAAAGATGTTGTGCGTCCGTGGCCGCTTATACGGATCCTGCAAGATATCACCCACTGGTGTAAAAAAATCATTGATTGTTTCCGCTGCGACAACATCGTTCCTCATGCTTACTACGTGTGTCCGCAGCTTCAGTACTCACATGGGATCTCGATTTATTTCCCGTGGACGTGGCCGGAGCGCCCGATCACGTTTTATCCCACAAAGAAGAACCCGAACGACTATATTCTGAAGACACCGCTCCACGAATATGAGTCCTACCGGTTCGCAAACAAACACTATGGTGATTGGCTACGTTTTCTCAAGGCCTTTTTCCGCGCCACGCTGAGAGATGTGCGTAGGGTTGAGTACGACTACAAGCCCGATCGTCACCGGTACTATGATAAGAGAGAGGTGGTGGACAAGTGGGAGGCAAGGGCGATCGAACCGCAAAAGTCAGGGTCAGATACAGGCGAGCCCGATGATTGCGAATGCCCGCAGATAAAGAATTACCCGCGTCGATTCTATATCTCACCAGCGGACTGTGAACGGCGGATGGACATCTATGGACTGACGAAAGATGATCATGCGCCTCCAAATAAGGTTTCAAATTGTAGCGGCAAAGTCTCTTACCTCGGTTGGAACATCAGAGGCTTCCTGGCGAAAGCGATCGGGCTGCCACTGGTAACCGGGCAAGCCCAGGCCGACGATTTCGACTGTCCGAAGAAGAAGTAATCGGAAATACTTTGCCGTTTCTTCCCATTGTTCATTGAAAAGAAGCCCAGCAGCAGGAGGACTCAATGAGAGAAAACGGCAAACGAGCTCCGCTCGATTACAGTAAGTGGAATCACAACGGCAATGGAAAGAAACCGCCGAAGTGGACCATCCTGGTCTACCTCGGCGGTGACAATAATCTCACCGCAGACTGCATCAACGTGCTACAGCAACTCGAAGCTGTGAAATACAACGAAGATGTTTGTGTTTTAGCCTGCTTCGACTCCAACACACCGTGGCCCAAAGGGTCTCGTTACCTAGCGATAAATTGCCGGTGGAACCGGGACGATAACGGCATCGATTGGCAGATTCACAATGACCTCATTGCGCCGCGTCATCGAGATCATGACTTTATACCGCCTGATTTCTGCGACTCCGCTATTCCTCCAAAAGGACGCGATATGAAGCGGACGGACGTTGCTGAAGGACTGAGGCGGTTTTTGCGCTGGGCAATAAAGCACCACAAAGACTCAGAACACTACATGCTCGTCCTCTACGGACACGGCCCCCTCGTTGCCAACCAAACATTTCTGATGAGAGAGAATCCGCGGAGCTCGCTGAAGTTGAATGAGCTTCGAGAGGTGCTCAGCGAACATTTTGGACCCGCGCACAACCGCAAACTCGACATCCTCGCATGTCAAAATTGCGTGATGAATGGCATTGAGACAGCCTACGAAGTGCGGGATCAGGTCGATCTGATGATTGGTTCTCAGGGCCTGGTGCTCACATCAGGGTGGCCTTACGACAAAATCGTCAGCACTGTCGTCAAGAATGCTAAAGAGACTCCTGACAAGATCGGCGTTCACCTGCTGAAGTCATGCGCTCGTCACATGCTCGATTTTACTGTTATGGATCGCTCGTCAGAGCAATCTGTGTGCAATCTCAAGGCTATGCAAGAGCGCGCGCAAATGACACCGGCTGTGAGAAATTTGGTGCGCGCGCTTAAGGAAGGATTGGCTTTCGACGAAGATTCGCCCAAGCCGGGAGTATTGATGTATCCGGTAATCTGTGATGCAGTTAAACTAGCACGACTGGAAACACAGACTTACTGGGGCGAGACATTCGTCGATCTTTACGACTTCTGTGAACGTCTGCTCAAGAAGTGTAATGAAGCGGTTGTCACACACAATGATCTGATCGAGCAGATCGAGCTTAAATTGAAACCGCAAATGAACAAAGGATTACAACCTCAATTGCGAAACACAAAGCTCTTGAAGCAGCTAAGAAAGATCATCGGTTGCTGTATTGATGTAATAAACGAAATCAAAAAGATCGTGCCGGCGTCGTATTACATCGGCTGCGACCTCCAGTATTCGCATGGTGTCTCTGTGTTTTTTCCGTGGACCAGCCCAGGCGAGCCATTCACGTTTGTGAAAGTCGGGGACGATTATCTGTTAAAACCGGTCTTTGAAATTTATCGTCAGTGCACATTTGCGAGGGAGTCTCGCTGGCCGGATTTTCTGCAGGCGTTTTTTAAAGCCACTATCAGAAAAGTGCGGCGCGCTGATCGCGACTTTTCCCTTCGCGGTACGACGGAGAACCTCTCACTGGGATTCGTTGAGGAAAATATTCATCCTTTGACCGAGGTGCTTACGAGTGACTTGCAGAAGTCCGGTTCTGACAGTGGTTTCGTCGATCTCGACGTGTGGTCCAACGTCAAAAATTACCCGCGCCGAAACTATTTGTCTCCGGCTGACTGCCGCCGCAAAGTCCTGACGGACGGCCGTCAAAGGCCTGGGGCTAAAACTCAGTTTCCAGACCCGAAATCACCGCCGGTGTCGTATCTTGGCTGGAACATCTCAGAGTTCGTGGCCAGCCTGATACGAGAACCGGCGAGGAGAAACGGAAGGCCAGGAAACGCGGTCGCACGCAGCAAAAGGAAAAGCGTGAGCAGACAACCGTGAGAGCTTTTCAAAGTCAGAAATCCTGGACCGGGTCAGTACCACCTGATTGACCCACCCGCCTAGCACGGAGTGGTACTGACTCGGTCCACGTCTGATTTCTCTGTGCAACCTCAGCGTTCTCTGTGTCTCTGTGGTTAACTAATTGACAGCACACATAACCACAGAGACACAGAGAACGCTGAGGGCACAGAGAAGAGCGATCTCAGGAGTTTTTACAAAGCCCCATGAAACCTTTCCCTCTAATCATTGGCTGCCTGCTTCTGTTAACCACCCCTTTTGCCTCGACGACTTCGGCGCAAACTATCGAAAGCCTCGTGACTGTTCAATCCCGCCGGGATGCTCTGTCAAGATTACTCGCACAGAAAGAACAATTCGCCGGCGCCGCAGATCAGATCTCACTCGTAAAAGTGAACAATCAGATCGTTGACGTGCAGCTTAAGTTGTCCGAGCTCGATTCCGCTCTCGCGGTTGTGAATGAGTCGCTAAAGATTGCCCGGCAGTTCGCCGGTACGGAGAACGCAAATTTACTCGTCGATACGCTGGTAGTTTTCGGGCGCACGTACATCCGACGCAGCGAGAACAACAATGCGTTGTCACCGTTAAATGAAGCGCGGGAGTTGAGCCGTGAGTTGAAATACAGCGAAGGTGAAGCGCAAAGCCTCCTCCAGATTGCAATAGCATATTTCGAGCTGAACAAATATCAGAAAGCCGACGAGCCCATCAATAGTGCGTTACAAATTTGGAAGGAACACCCGAATCAGCGCGGCGAAGCTGAGGCGCATCACATACTGGGCTTGCTTTACCTCGTAGGCGACGAGCCCCCGAAAGCTATCGCGGAGCTGAAAAACTCTGAAGCCATTTGGCGCTCAATCGGCGACCGGACCGAGCTCGCCAACAACCTTCTCGATCAGAATATCCTCGCTATCAGACAAAGCCAGTGGCAAACAGCTCTGACGCTGCTCAACGAAGCTCAGGGACTTATTGTCGAAAAAGAAGCAGAGCCTTTTCTGGCCGGGAAAATCGCGATGACCTTCGGAGATGTTTACGAAGCTTACGGACAATTAGAGACGTCGCTCGCTTACTTCCGTGAAGCATTAACTGATTACAAGGATCTTGGGCGTGAGAAACGAGCCGCAATCGACGCCGCTAATCAGGTGGCTCGATTGCAAGCGCGCCTCGGCGACTATGAAGGCGCAAAAAAACAGATCCAGGAAGCACTGGCTGCTTCAATCGAAGTAGATAACTCCTTAAACCTCGGCTTGAGTCATGAGACTTTCGGCAGGATTTGGCTGGAAGCAGGCTCTTACGAATCCGCACGCACGGAGTTCTTAGCTGCGGTCAATTATTTGACGACGAGCAAACCTCAACGCCAGTGGGCTCGCGCTGAAACCTATCTGGGACAAACCGAATACCTGCTCGGGAATCTCACGGCAGCCTCGGAAGCTTATGAAAAAGCATTAACGTTCTTCGAATCCGCAGTCGACTACACAAACGAAGCCGCTCTGCGCTATGGACTCGGGAAGCTCGCGTTAAAACAACGGCGATTTGACGAGGCAGATAAGCAACTCAAGCGCTCGATCGAGTTGACGAAGCAGCTACGCGAGAATGCCGCTAGTAAAGATCTCAGAAGCTCGTTTCTGGCGTCTGTGCATGGACGTTACGAGGCTTACGTCGAACTGTTAATGACGCGGTTTGCCGGCACTGGTAATCGAGACTTTGAGAGACAGGCGTTCGAAGCCAGTGAATCGGGTCGAGCGCTCGCTTTGCTTGATTCGCTTCGTAGCCAGCAGAAAGAGATCAGGCGCGCGAGTGATCCGTTGCTGCTGAGTGAAGAGGCAAAGTTACAGAACCGGGAGCAACAGTTACGCGACTCACTCGCAGAGCTGGCCAGCCGTGGCGGGTCTGAAGCCGATCGAAAAAAAATCAATGCTGACCTGACCGACGTTAGCTCACGCTACGAAACGCTCCAGGCACGCATAAACACTAATGCCAAGTTTACGAATCTTCTCTGGCCCGAACCTGATTACAAAAAGATCAAAGATCAATTAATCGACTCCAATACGACTCTACTGGAATACTCGCTCGGCGATACAAACAGTTTCGCGTGGATCGTTACGCAAAACGGACTAACAAGCCGGAAACTCGAAGACAAGCGCATCATTGAGACCGCTGTTAATCAGTTACTCGCTCTTCTGCAAAAACCCTCGATTGATTCCGACGATGAAGTTCGACTGCAAGATGCGGTGAATGACGTCAGTCGATTAGTTCTCGAGCCGGTTTCCGATCAACTTCGAACATCCCGCCTGATCGTCATTGCTGACGGCGGTCTGCAACGCGTTCCGTTTCAAGTGCTGAAAGCGTTCCGGAGCGCCACCGAACCGCTCGTCGCGCAGTTTGAGATCGTTGATGCGCCTTCAGCGTCGGCACTTGCAAGCGTTCGTCAGGAGAGAATGCACCGGCAACCAGGCACAAAGATGGTGGTGGGTTTTGGCGATGCGATATTCGCCGAGGATCCCTCAAAGCCAATACCAGCGGATACAAAATCCACCCGGGCTGATGAGACTCGTAATCTTGCGACACTGCAGACACTCTTCAACGCCAAACGCGAGTTGCGTGCAATCGAAGATCTCGCTGGGAACGAATCGACGTTTTACACGAAGTATGCCGCCACGCGTGACAACTTTCTCAACGTGAACTTTAGCCAGTTTCGAATCGTGCACGTGGTTACACACGGCATCTTGAACGACGTAGAGCCACAACTATCGGGTCTTTATCTGACTCGGGTGGATTCGAACAATCATCCGCTGGCGGGATTCATCGGACTGACGGATATCTACAAAATGAATACCTCTGTCGATCTTGTCGTGCTCAGTGCGTGTCAGACTGCGCTCGGCCAGGAACTTCGGGGCGAAGGATTGGTTGGCCTGACGCGTGGATTCATGTACGCGGGAGCCGCGAGCGTGGTCGCAACTTTATGGCAAGTAGACGACGCGGCCTCCGCTGAGCTGATGAAGTATTTCTATACCTACCTTTTGCGAGACGGCATGACGCCGCCGGCAGCTCTGCGTGCAGCTCAGAACCAGATCCGCTTGCAGCCAAAATGGAAGTCTCCTTACTACTGGGCGGGCTTCACCATTCAGGGTGATTATGATCTGAATTTCAAGTCGCCGGATCGAACCACTGGCAGGGTACAAAAGCTCGTGATAATTCTGGCTGTGAGTGTGATGGTGATCGCTGGAGGGTTGTGGTACCTGCGCCGTCGCCACCGTCAATTAACATCGAAGCGATAATTGCCTGGGATTGCTTCTTCGGTACCGTCAGTCTTTAACGCGGTCAACTCCAATGCGTATTCTCCGTGCGGCAGATCCGCTGCGGGTATCACAACGGTAACAACATTCTCTTTATGGTCCACGACCTTCACTTGTTTTCTATCGATCTGATTATCGAGTACGGCTTGAAAACGTGTGCCCTGCGGGAAAGATTTGGGCAGCGTCAGCGCCGCCCTTAATTCGCCGGCGTCAGGAGGGAGATTTAGTTTGTAAGGTAAAGCACTGCCGCCGCTGCTGCGGCTGAGCTGTGTATTTGTTAATGCAACTGTGATTGTCGTTTGCGATTGCTGACGAGAACGTATCCAGAGCCCTGCAACACCGAGCACCACCACCACAGACGCCACCGCTACTGCCCAGTGTGGCTTTCTCCAGAATGCTGCGAGTTTTTCAAAGAATGACGGCTGTGGTTGAGGTTCAACCGTTTGAGGACGTTTCAAGCAGCTTATCGCGAGGGCGAGAACGTGTCGTTGACGACCTTCTGTTGATGCGAGGTAGTTGTGCTCAAACCATTGCCGGTCGTTTTGATCCAACTCTCCGGCGCAATACTCTTCGATGAGCTCGCCCTTTGAAACCTCCAGCTCTTCAAAGAGATCGTCTTCGACCATCAGACGCTCTTCGAGCTTCGTCAGCTCCTCATCGCTCAGGCGCCCGAGAAGATAGTCTCTTACTCTTTCTTGATCATGGTTACTAAGCACCATTCGGAACAACTACTTTCCGGCCATCGGGGAGACCTTTCAATTAAATATGTCTTCCGACGCCAAAGCGTTTCACTGGCTCAGCAGGTGACTCAAACACTGCTCAATACAAGGGCGTAACCGTGAATGGATATGACACACTCGTATTCTAAGGGCGTTAATTGAAATTCCCAATTCCTGCGCAATTTGTTTTCTCACATGGATCTTTTCCTGTTTGTTTTTCTCGTGATACCTGAGCACCAGTTGTCGTTCAGCCTCGTTCAATTTCTCCTCTAAACAAAGATCGAGGCAGCTACACCTACGCTCAATTTCGTCCATGTCGGGCGCCGGAGGCGGCGCAGGGGGAGGTGGTTTCGGGGGTTGCAGGGCGAGCTTTTTAGCTACGCCATAAAAATAAAGGGCTGGGTCGCCACGGTAATTCTCGATGAGCCAATCGATTTTCGACACTACTACGTCGACAGTTTCATCCGCCAGATCCTCCGGATTGTAACGGCCACGGCAGGAAAAAATCCTGATTAATCGGAGACGAATTCTTTCGTGCTTCAGGCCGGCCTTTTCCGGATCGGGATCAAGCCATCGCCATAGCTTCTCGAAAGCTTTCTGAGTTGGCCCTCGTTTATCCATCTATGCTGATTAATGTTTCCTGGTAGAACTGCGAAGAACACGGCCGACTAAAACCGTGGGATAACCGGGCAGCGAGAGTAGCCGCAGAGTATGAACTTTAACAATCGATGTCAAACTGTGGTGGCGTTAGCAAAGAACAGAACCGAGCGCGGTAGCGAAGATGTTGCCCGGGGCTTTCGATGAAGAGCAGATACACGCCTGTTTCGGGAACGTTGATGGTGAGCTCGTAGAGACCGTCGCCGAGTGAGTGCGGTTGAGGTCGATGAAGGTTTTGCTTTTACATCGCGTCTGAGGGCGTAGATCATTGCCGAGGGATTTTCGGTTCGTGTCACACCACGTGTCACATCGTTGAAAGAGATTTCCCGCAAAGACGCAAAGGCGCAAAGAAGAACTCAAGTTTTTCTTTGCGCCTTTGCGTCTTTGCGGGAGAAATCTACTTCGCCGTCATGAGGGTATCTCGCAACCCGAATCGTCGTAAGCGTCGATAAAGTGTTGGTCGGTTGTAGTTGAGTATCTGCGCGGTCTTTTTGATGTTGCCGCCGGTGCGTTCGAGCGTCTGGGCGATCGCCTCACGCTCGATATCTTCCTTCGTTAAAAACGGCGCTCAACTGATCCGGCAGAATAACCCCCCTCAAGTATTCCCCATGCGCAAACAGGACCGCGTGCTCGATCACGCTCTCCAACTCCCGCACATTTCCCGGCCGCCATGCGCTTTAAGTTAGACGAATCGATGCTGAAGTTGCGGCAATTTGGTCAAGAGAATGTATTCAGCCGCGGATTTTCGCTGATAAACGCGGATCGGATTCGCGTTCATTTGCGACAATCCGCGGCTTAGATAGTGAAGGGATAAGCATCGGCACTGATCGACGATACTTTTCGTAAGTTTCGCCATGTTCGCGAACGAGATCGCGCTCTTCGAATCGGATCGCCAGCAGGATGTAGGCTGTTGTTGCAATCGAAAACAACAGGTGCGCGGCTGTCATCACGGGCGTCATCCAAAACGCGAACAGCCAGCCGACGTAGAGTGGGTGTCGCACGATCTTATATGGTCCGGGAGTCGTAAACTTCAAACCGCCTTGCGGCTGACCCAGCAAGTTCCGCCAAACCTGACGCAGCCCGAACAAGTCGAAATGGTTGATCAGGAAGGTAGAAAAGAGAACCAGTCCCCAGCCAAACGCAAACAGACTACGCAACACGAATCGTCCAGCCGGATCTTCAACTGACCAGATCACGCCGCCGAGTGGCCGCCACAACACAAACAACAAAATCAACGCGAGACTCGAGAAGAGCACGTACGTCGAGCGCTCGATCGGCTTCGGCACGATTCGCGTCCACCACTCTTTGAACCACTTGCGCGCCATCACGCTGTGTTGCACGGCGAAAAGCGTGAGCAGCGCGGCGTCAATCGCGAAACTGATGACGAGCGGCCCGGTCG
>Ga0105248_10010110_pt1 | contig 10393 bp, 9 predicted proteins | sample KBSS34metaG_FD_81524 | JGI IMG/M metagenome (GOLD analysis project Ga0105248, IMG submission 81524) | Switchgrass rhizosphere microbial communities from Kellogg Biological Station, Michigan, USA - KBS S3-4 metaG | ecosystem: Host-associated > Plants > Roots > Rhizosphere > Soil | place... | reverse complement strand
TGGAACCAATCACGGAAACCGAATCTGAAGTTTCATTCACCGCCGGCTATCGTGATTCCCGGGGGGCCGAACATCTGCGAAAGGTTTCTCTCGACGTAGACCGTTTGACGGTTGCAGACGAGATCTCCGGAAAGTTTACAATGGCTGTTCTGCGATGGCGTTTGAAACCGGGCAATTGGGTCATGGATGGCCAGCAAGTGATCCTGGGGCAGGAGTCTCTGCGAATTGAATCGACCGTTCCAATTCAACGCATCAGTTTGGTCGAGGGGTGGGAATCGCTCTATTACGGTCAAAAAACCCCGGTTCCCGTTCTGGAAGTTCAGGTCGGCGAAGCTGGATCATTGAAAAGTATTTATTCCTCGACTGCATGAGAGTTTTGTATTTTCACCAGCACTTCTCGACCCCAACAGGCGCGACCGGGATCCGCTCGTATCAGATGGCCAAAGCTCTGATTGCCCGCGGTCACGAGGTCCTGATGATATGCGGGCGTTACGCAGGAGGAGATTCCGGCCTGCGAGGATCTTTTGTGCGCGGCCGACGCACGGGAGTTGTCGATGGAATCAAAATAGTCGAATTCGATCTGGCCTATTCGAATTACGACAGCTTTATCAAGCGGTCGCTCCTGTTTCTGGCCTTTGCCTGTCGCAGTATTGGGTTGGCTCTGACTGAAAAGTACGATCTCGTCTTCGCGACCAGTACGCCTCTGACAGCGGGCATTCCCGGAATCTTTGCTCGAGGGTTGCGGCGCAAACCATTTGTTTTTGAAGTACGCGACCTCTGGCCCGAATTACCGAAAGCGATGGGAGTGATTCGCAATCCGATCGTCCTGGGACTACTGAGCGTGCTGGAATGGCTGAGCTATCATTCCGCCAATCGGCTGGTTGGATTGTCTCCGGGAATCGTTGAGGGTATAGAGAAACGCGGTGTCCCGGGAGACCGCGTCACGATGATCCCAAACGGTTGTGATCTAAAGGTTTTTGATTTTCCGCCGAATGGCTGGCGTCCTGAGGGTGTGAAGAATTCAGATCTCATGGCTGTGTTTGCCGGCACGCACGGCATTGCCAATGGGCTGGATAGGGTCCTCGACGCGGCTTCAGTTCTAAAAACGCGGGGTCGTAATGACATTAAACTGGTGCTGATTGGACAGGGAAAACTCAAACCGATGCTTCAGGAGAGGGTTCGTCAGGAGGGCCTGGACAATGTTATCTTCCACGATCCGGTCGATAAGTCCGGCCTCGCAGGCCTGATGGCGCGCACGGACGTGGGCATGCAGATCCTTGCGAATTTTCCGGCTTTCTACTACGGAACATCGCCAAACAAGTTTTTTGATTACATTGCTTCGGGACTTCCGGTGCTGAACAATTATCCAGGCTGGCTGGCCGATATGATCAAGGAGCATCGATGTGGCTACGCAGTGCCGCCTCAGGACGCGAATGCATTTGGCGACGCCCTCGAAAACGCGGCCGACCATCGCGAGGAATTGTTGGAGATGGGAAAGCGAGGCCTCGGCCTGGCCCGTGAGTGTTTTGATCGGGATCTCCTGGCTGCCCAATTTGTAGACTGGCTGGAAGGGGCGGTTGCGACGTGAAGCGGCTTTTGGATGTGGTCCTGGTTCTCATTACCATGCCAATCTGGTTATTCTTAATGCTATGGCTGATGCTGCTGGTCTATTTCAAGCTTGGCAGCCCGGTCTTTTTCAGGCAGAAACGTCCAGGACTGAAGGCTGAACCGTTCAAGTTATTCAAGTTCCGAACGATGACGGATGCTCGTGATGCGGAAGGAAAGTTGTTGCCGGACGCCGAGAGGTTAACGGACTTCGGTCGCTTTCTGCGCAGCACCAGTCTGGATGAACTGCCGGAGCTGATGAATGTCTTGCGCGGCGAGATGAGCCTGGTCGGTCCGCGGCCTTTGCTGATGCAGTACCTACCGCGCTATTCGGCGGAACAGGCGCGGCGCCATCAAGTGAGGCCGGGAATGACCGGTTGGGCGCAGGTTAATGGGCGTAACACCATCACCTGGGAAGAGAAGTTTGCTTTGGACGTGTGGTACGTTGATCATCATTCATTGGCGCTTGACCTGAAGATTGTCGGGCTGACGATTGGGAAGATGCTGAAGCGCGAAGGCATCAACGAACCGGGCGAGGCCACGGCGCGTGAATTTCTCGGGAGTTCAAAAGAAACCCTGTGAAACGAGTTGTGTTTATTGGCGCCGGTGGGCATGGGCGCGAGATTGCAGAAATACTCAAGCATCAATCGCAGAAGGAGCCCGATCTCTTGCCGCTCGGGTACATTGATGATGATCGCAATTTATGCGGCCAGGTTTTGCATGGACTCCCAATTCTCGGCGATTGGGAGTGGTTCAACGGCGTCGATAGAAAAGAAGTAGCGGTGGTCTGCGCGGTAGGCTCGCCGCGGATCGTCCGCAGTTTGACCGACCGAGCTGCTGACCTGGGGTTGGAGTTCGTAAGCGCAATCTCACCGTCGGCGTGCATTTCTTCGTCGGCAACGCTTGGCCGGGGAGTCATAATATTCCCCAATACGGTGGTCAGTATCGACTGTCTGCTGGCAGACTATTGCGTCGTGAATGTGGGAGCAACGATCAGTCACGATACCAGGATCGGACGCTACAGTAATGTTAATCCCGGTGCCCGCCTGGCCGGCAATGTCAGCATCGGCGAAGGTTGCTACGTGGGAATGGGAGCAAGTGTAATTCAGGGACGATCAATCGGAGATTGGACCGTAGTTGGCGCCGGCGCGGTCGTGACCAGAGATTTACCTGGCAATGTAACTGCGGTCGGCGTGCCAGCTGCAATCATCAAGAATAACGAAAAGGGGAACTAATGAGCGATCAACCAGCCATTTTTGGCAATGAACCAGTATTCAAGAACAAAATTCACATCGTCAAACCACGGTTACCGGCTTTCGATGATCTATCTCAGGATGTAAGCGGACTCTTTCAGAGCGGCATGGTCACTAAGGGTCAGCACCTGCGAGCCTTCGAAAAAGCGGTTGAGGAACATCTTCGTGTTAAGCACGCGATCGCTGTTTCAAGCTGCACCACTGGCCTGATGCTAACTTATCAAGGCCTGGGGTTAAGAGGTGACGTCGTTGTGCCAAGCTTTACCTTTATGGCCACTATCAGCTCGATGATTTGGGCCGGCTTACGTCCGGTGTTCGCCGATGTTGATCTCGCGAGCACAACACTGGATCCGGTTGCAGCGGAAGCCGCGATTACGCCGGAGACGAGCGCCATCGTCGCCGTACACAACTTCGGAAACCCGGCAAAAATCGATGAGCTTGAAAAGCTTTGTGACCGTCGGGGGTTGAAGTTGATCTTCGACGCGGCACATGGTTTTGGGGCGCTTTATCAGGGTGTGCTGGTTGGCCCACAGGGTGACGCCAACATCTATAGCCTCAGTCCGACGAAATTGCTGATTGCCGGTGAAGGTGGTATCGTCGCGACGAATAATGATGATCTGGCGGAGAAAATACGAATCGGCCGTGAGTATGGCAACGACGGGAACTATGACAGTCTCTTTGCCGGGATCAACGCGCGGATGGCAGAATTCAACGCTTTGATGGGACTGCATAGCCTGCGTCTATTGGAAGACGCCGCCCGCCGTCGCTCAGAAATAGCAGCTCTTTATCACGAGCAGTTAGCAGAAGTGCCGGGTATAGATTTTCAGCAGGTAGAAGCCGGCAACCGAAACTCCTACAAGGACTTTTCGATTGTTGTCGATCCGGAAGCTTTTGGCATGTGCCGGGATGATTTGGCTACAGCCCTGGAGGCTGAGAACGTAGACACGCGCAAGTACTATGAACCTCCCGCCCATCGCCAGACCGCGTACCGCCAATATGCTCCATCCGGGGATGTTTTGCCGAATACTGAAGTACTCGCTACCCGCAGTCTGAGCTTGCCGATGTGGTCGCACATGGACGATGACATCGCCCTGGGTATTTGCCGGGCGGTAAAGAGGATTCAAGCATCTGCCGGCGAGATTAGGATGGCGCTCGGGCAGGCAACAGCAGCGTCGATTTGACAGCGTTTCTTCATCCTCATTTTCAACGGAGGTAGTTTTTAATGCCTAAGTGGCGCTCGTTTCGGCTCACCCAGCAACTGGTCTTGCGTGTGGTTTCAGACGCACTGCTGGTTAATGTCGCTCTCATTATCGCTCTGGCGATGCGCTTCTCGTATCTGGTTGCCTTCGAGCTCGAGGCAGAGATCAGCCGTCGTCAACTTTTCTGGAGTTATGCAAGGTCGTATCGCAACAGCGCCGCGTTGCTGACGGTCATCTGCCTGGGCGTATTTTTTCTTAGTGGCTTTTACACCTACGGGCGCGCTTATCGCGGCCGCTACAAAGCTCTGATCGTAGCTCAGGCGGTCAGCCTTAGTTACCTTCTGTTCGGGTTCATCCAATATTTCCTTGGTGATGTGTTGCAGCTGCCCCGGGGCGCCCTGGTCCTGGGTTGGGTGGCCACCATGGCGCTGTTGATATTTGCACGGCTGTGGTCGTTACTTTGGCGTAACGTGTTGCTCGCTGAGCATCAACTGCTCGAACAGCCGAAACTCGAGGAGATCAAAACCGTCCTGGTTATCGGCGGGGCTGGTTACATTGGTTCAGCGCTGCTGCCGAAGTTGCTGGATCGAGGTTACAAGGTCCGTTTGCTTGATCTGCTCCTCTATGGTTCCGACCCGATCGGCGACGTATTGAACAATCCCAATTTGGAAATCGTGAACGCGGACTTCCGCCACATCGACCGCGTAGTCGAGGCGATGCGGGGGGTGGATGCGGTAATACATCTCGGTGCGATCGTGGGCGATCCGGCCTGCGAACTCGATAGCGAGCTGACGATCGAGATTAATCTGATGGCCACGCGCATGATTGCGGAAGTAGCCAAAGGAAGCGGCGTGCAACGGTTCCTTTTTGCGAGCACCTGTTCCGTTTATGGCGTCAGCGACGAGATCCTGGATGAACACTCTCACCTGAACCCTGTCTCACTCTATGCCAAGAGCAAAATCGCTTCGGAGAAAGTTTTATTAGCCATGGGCGATAACTCGTTTGCTCCGACCATTCTCAGGTTCGGAACAATATACGGGCTGTCTGGCCGGACCCGATTCGATCTGGTGGTTAACCTGCTGGCGGCCAAGGCCGTGACCGAGCGCAAAATTACAATTTGCGGCGGCGATCAGTGGCGTCCTTTCTTACACGTGGATGATGCGGCGTTGGCGGTGCAGACGGTTTTGGATGCGCCGCTCTCATTGGTCGGAAATGACGTCTTCAACGTCGGTTCGGACGAACAAAACTACACGATTCAAGGGGTCGGAGAGTTGGTGAGGGATATGGTCCCAGGTTCGGAGATTGTCAGCCTGGGAGCTGACACTGATGCTCGCGACTACCGCGTCAGCTTCAGGAAGATCCGGCAGACGTTGGATTTTGTACCCCGATGGCAACTCGAGCAGGGAATTGAGCAGGTGGTTGACGTCGTTAAGAACGGTGTCGTCCGCGATTATCGCGATCCGATTCATAGCAATGTCAGATTCCTGAATGAGCACGGAATAGTAAGTCTCATCCCCCGCGGAAATCACTGGGCGCACGAGCTCATCAATGAAGCTCCGACGGCCCAGCCGGGGCTCAAGAAGGTGGCGGGCGGGCAAACTCATTGACGAATCCATGGGGCCAGTGTTTTCAGCAGAAACCCGTCCACCTGTCCTCAGGTTCTCCAGTCTGCCAGGCTTTGAAATTGCTTCTGGCCTGGCAATCCTTAAATCAGTTTTTGAGCTCGATTGTCGGCTTGAGAAGCTAAGTCCTTAACGCTGCTTTCATGAGAACTGCGAGATTACTCGACGGGTTCATTTTTGCCGGACTGCTTGTCCTCATCGTAATCGTTGCGATTCCTTACGGAACGGTGGATGCATGGTGGGAAGCAATATTTGAATGCGCCATCTGGTTATTCACCGCACTTTGGATCCTGAGAGTTGCTCTGCAAGGCGATTCGCAGATTCGCAGACTGTCTTTTCTCATTCCGCTTGTTCTAATCGCCATCTATGCTTTCGCGCAGACGGTCATTTGGCCCGCGTGGCTGGCGCCGGCATTCACCGGACTCTCAGCCCAACGAACTCTGACTATTGACCGCTACCAAACCTTCTTAACGGCCCGTAAGACCCTGGCGCTCACACTGTTTCTGGCCTTGTTGTTTATTCATACATCAAGCCCGGGGCGTTTTCGTTGGTTGGCGCGTGTCGTCGTCGGTGTGGGACTCGGCAGCGCGTTGTTCGGGATTCTGCGACAGTTATTGCAGTCGCCGGACGCGACCAGCGGATTTGTGCTTCCGTTTCTCTATCCGGGTGTGGGATACGGACAGTTCATCTCTCCGAATGTTTTTGCTTATTTGATGGAGATGACCATGGCATTGTTGGCGGGTCTGGTGTTCGGAGGAGGATTAAGACGCGATCGTATTTTGATCTATCTGGCGATGATTATCCCGATCTGGGCAGCGCTGGTTTTGTCGAGTTCACGCGGCGGAATAGTCGGCTTAATATGTTCGATTGTTTTTGTCCTGATCATGTCGCTGAGTTGGTATTCGTCGCGTCGCGCTGCCCGCCAGGATGGCGGTGAGAATCGCTGGTGGATTCTTTTGGGAAGATCACCCTGGGTTAGCGTCCTGTTGGTGTTGGTGGTGGTCGGGACATTGGTGGCCGGAGTTTTTTGGATGGGAGGAGAGACTCTGGTTTCGAAGATGGGGCGGACGTCAACCGCTCAGGACACTATCGATGGCCAGTCTCGGCAGGAGATTTGGCGCTCGACTACCAGGCTGATTAGGCAGAATCCCTGGACCGGTGCCGGCTTTGGCACTTACTTCCTGGCAATACCGCAGCACCAGAACAGTTCCGGGACGATCAAACTTGAACAGGCGCATCAGGACTACCTGGATTTGGCCGCGAGCGGCGGAGTGGTGGCCGTGATTCTGGCAGCGTGGTTCATTTTCAGCATCATCTGGAGAGCCAGAAGGGCGTTGCAATCGCGGGACGCCTATAGACGAGCGGCATGTCTCGGGGCGTCTGCGGCAATCTTAAGTGTTGGCATACACAGCTTTGTGGACTTTGGCTTACAGATCACTGGAATCGCAGTAATCTTTGGAGCTGTGCTGGTGATTGCAATAGCTGACGAACGCGTGGAGCAGCGTGGAGGAAGAGCCGCCAGCGCGCATTAAGAACCCGTTCTTATGTTAGATCGCCGCCTCGAGCAGCTTGAGAATCAGTGAGCGAGGCCGTCACAAACAAGAATGACTGAGTTAATTGAATCAAAAGAGAAGCGGAGATTTGGGTGGGTGGTGATCCTTCGCTTCGTCGTTGCAATTATCGTTTGGTTCTTCTGCTACCAACTGATTGTTGGGTCGGCGCGAACGGGTCTTTCGCGACTGTTCACTATGGTGGCGATTGTGCAGCCGACGGTTGAGCCGGCGGATCTCGCCGTAAAGATTTCTCCCGCTGACCCGGAAGCACACTACACCAGAGGATTGACACTGATAAATTTACAGCGATTGCCTGAGGCCGTGGTTGAACTAAGGCAGGCAATCCAGTTGCGTCCGCATCATTATTATCAGTGGCTTGACCTCGGCGTGACCCTCGATCGTCTTGGGGACCAGGCTGGAGCCGCGGCAGCTCTACAAAAATCTGTTGAGCTGGCGCCCTCATTTGCGCAACCACGTTGGCAGCGTGGCAACCTTCTTTTCCGCCAGGGGACATACGAGGAAGCGTTTCAAGATTTGCGGTTAGCTGTGAAAAGCAATCCGAGCCTTTCCGAGGGAATGCTCGAACTGGCCTGGGTCGCCGCTGATAATGATGTGAATAGGTTTGAAGCGCTGGTCAAGCCTGAGACTTCCCTAAAGCGGTTTGAGTTAGCCGCCTTTTTGGCCCGACAAGAGCAGAGCGCTGAGGTCGTTAATCAGATTAGAATTGCGGGCCAACCTCAGGGCGAAGCCGACCTGAACTTCTTGCGACAGGCAATCACCAAACTGCTCGCCGATCAAAAATTTGCAGATGCCTACGCGGCCTGGTCGTTAACCCATCCCACATTAGTTGGGGAGGGCTCGAAAGGATCCGGCATACTGAATGGTGATTTTGCTAATCCAATTCCTCAGAATGACCCCGGATTCGGTTGGCAACTAGCTGTCGTGCCGAATATTGCGATGTCAATTGACACTGGGGGGCCTCAACCAGGCGCTCGAAGCATTCAACTCGAATATAAGGGCGAGAGTGCGTCCGGAAGCCAGCCGATCAGGCAGCTCGTCTTACTCGAGAAAGACACCAGGTATTCTTTAAGTTTTATGGCCAAAACGGACAACCTCGTTACTGGCGGCCCTCCAGAAGTTGTCATATTTGATGGAGCTGAGACCAGGCTGCTTGGGCAGTCGGGCCCCATTTCCGCAGGAACCACCGGATGGACCCCTCATAATATTGATTTTTACGTTGACGAAACCACGTCGGCAGTACATATTGGGCTCCAGCGAGTGGCCTGCAGTCAGAATCCCTGTCCCGCATTCGGACGGCTGTGGCTGAGCAATTTTGTGGTCACAAAGAAGCGATCGTGAAGGGGCGGTTGCCGCCAGGAAGGTGATTTTTCCGACATCCCCAAGGCGACGTAAACAAGTTGTTACAAAGGGGTTTCCGGTCGAAAAATTCCCGAAAAGTACTTGACTTTGGAAACTGAATGTTCTACATTCTGCCTTCCCCACAGAACGACGTAACAGATTGGGGAAGTTTTTTGGGTAATTCTCTAACCTCAGGAAGGGTGAAATCCATGCGATTCAATCTAAATCCCGGTAGGATTTTAACGGTGTTCCTACTGATTGCCGTTGTTAATGTTTACGTGTTTGCGAACGGCGCCGTCGTAAATTCGAAGGCTCTGCTCGGACGACTCGTAACCATGAGTAACCGGCCAGTCATTGTAAATGGCGCCGAAGCTATTACAGGCACCATCATTCTGTCGGGAGCCGAATTGAGAACTCCCGCCGCAAACCTCGCCACTGTGCAGCTCGACAAAGTTGGAACAGTGACAATCGCGCCTAGCTCTAGTGTAGTGTTGAACTTCGATTCGAAGAATGTTGCCGTTCGGGTGATTTCTGGAGATGCGACAGTTACAACCGCTGATGGAGTGAAAGGCACTGTCGTCAATGCTAATGGAGCACCGAGAAATGTACCGAATGCTCCAGTGCCGACCGACGCTGATACCGCTCGTAACTGGGGTATCGCTGGCGTGGCAGTGGGCGGTGCGGCCTTCATTTGGGCCCTGATTGCCTGGAACACAGCGAACGACGCTAATGACCGAGCCGCTGCTCTTGAAGCTCAGTTGGCAGCACTTCGCGCTTGTTTAGCTACTCAGTCGACAAGTCCGGCAAGAGTCTGCACCAGCTTCTAAATCAGTTCTTAGCTGGTCTCAAAAGGACGTACGAAAGAAGACATGCCTTGGCGAAATTAGCTGGGCATGTCTTTTTGCGTTTTGCCACAACTTGAAAAATCTTGCCGAGGTCTCTGCTTGGTCATGAGTTTAAGTGAACAGCCTGACAGGTACGATCAATCCTGCGCCTCTGCATTAGAGCATCTCCAGGTTAGCGCCAGCGTAACCAGGGCGACAGCTGAGCAGTGCTCCAGCTCGATTGTTAATGTGGCGAATTTGATCGTTAGCTGTTTTCAGGCAGGGCATAAATTGCTGATTTGCGGAAACGGAGGTAGTGCCGCCGATGCGCAGCACATGGCCGCCGAGTTTGTAAACAGATTGAGCAAGGACTTCGAACGGCCGGGACTGCCGGCCATATCCTTGACCACGGACACTTCTTTCTTGACCTCTTACGCCAATGACTACGGCTATGAAGGTGTCTTTGAGAGACAACTGAGGGCGCTTGGTCAAAAGGGTGATGTGCTAATCGGCATCAGCACGAGCGGAAATTCCGGGAACGTGATTAGAGCACTAGGCGCGGCCAGAGAGATCGGAATTCAAACGATTGGGTTGATCGGCGAAGGCGGGCAGATGACCTCAATTGTCGATCAGGCCGTAGTCGTTCCCAGTCGTGACACTCAGCACGTTCAGGAAACGCTATTGGCGGTCGAACACGTTATTTGTTTATTGGTTGAGCAAGCCCTCTTCAATCGCGCAACGGCCTAACGCGGTGCATCGGTCATTCGGACAACCGGGCAATGGTTGCGCCTAATCCCCCCGCATCCGGCGGAGCATCGGACCATTCAAGGACGAATGAGCTGCGACTGAGGACACTACGGACAATCCCGCGCTGAACGCCGATGCCTTTGCCGTGAATAATCCTGACTACGCGGAAGGCCTTCAGATGTGCTTCGCGTAGATATTCCTCGAGAACCACCTTTACCTCTCGTGGGGGGA
>Ga0105248_10010106_pt1 | contig 10394 bp, 9 predicted proteins | sample KBSS34metaG_FD_81524 | JGI IMG/M metagenome (GOLD analysis project Ga0105248, IMG submission 81524) | Switchgrass rhizosphere microbial communities from Kellogg Biological Station, Michigan, USA - KBS S3-4 metaG | ecosystem: Host-associated > Plants > Roots > Rhizosphere > Soil | place... | reverse complement strand
TTACCAGATTGCAGCTGGACTGGCAAGCGGCTACGGCCCCGCGTCTTTTTCCGCTCATGAACGGCGAGCTATCGCTATATCCGTTGACTTCGACGGAAACTCAATTGGACTTCTTTGGGATCTACGAGCCACCCTTCGGCGCGGTCGGGAAGACCATGAACGCGGTCATCGGACATCGTATCGCTGAGGTCTCGGTGCATCGCTTCGTAAGCGACGTGGCGGGATATCTTCGGCAATCTCTGAGCGAAAGGTAAGAAGTCGCGGGGCTGTCGGCATCGAAGCCCACACCCACCCAGCTGCATCGCTCGGTCCAGCCTGGGTGCCAGCCTTCGAGGGGGCTCTTCTTGGAAGTACATCTGATAGACGGCACCTACGAACTGTTCCGCCACTACTATGCCCTTCCCTCAGCTCGGGACGCACAGGGCCGCGAAGTCGCCGCCGTTCGTGGAGTTCTCGCGTCGGTGCTGGGAATGATCAAGGAAGGGGCCACCCATGTGGCGGTTGCGACCGACCATGTGACTGAGTCTTTCCGCAATGACCTGTGGACGGAATATAAGACGAGCGAAGGAATTGATCCAGACCTACTCGCCCAGTTTCCACTGCTTGAGGAAGTCTTAGCGGCAGCAGGTGTGGTGGTTTGGCCAATGATAGAGTTCGAGGCCGATGACGCCCTGGCAGCCGGTGCTTTGGCCGCTGCCGCCGATCAACGGGTTCACCGCGTGATTCTCTGCACGCCGGACAAAGATCTTGCGCAGTGCGTGTCCGGGTCGCGGATTGTGCAGTTGAACCGGCGTACCCGCACAGTCTTCGATGAGGCCGCGATTGTCGAGAAGTTTGGCGTGTCGCCGTGTTCAATCCCCGACTTCCTTGCTCTGGTGGGAGATTCCGCCGACGGATACCCGGGCTTGCCCGGATGGGGTGCGAAGTCCACAGCCGCAGTGCTCGGAAAGTTCCTGCATCTCGAGTCTATTCCCAAGGACTGCCGCGAATGGCACGTTAACGCGGCGGGCGCGAGTGCTCTGGCTGGGACGCTCTGCCGGGAATGGGACCGGGCGTTGCTGTTCAGAACGCTGGCCACGCTCCGATCAGATATCAAACTCTTCGCAAATGTCGATGCATTGAGGTGGAAGGGACCCACACCTGCGTTTGACGAGATTGCGGCAGGGCTTGACAAGGCGCGCACCGAGCGCCGAGGCCCGTCAAAGAAGCGTTGAAACAGTGGTACTTATGCACTCGAGGCAGATCAGTTGATTCAACCTGATGGACCACAAACAAGTGCTCGGGCGATCAAACCCTACCATGAGTAGTGCACCTGATAGGTGAGAACTTTCTCGCCATCAGGAGGAATCTCGACCGTGAACGCCACGGTTTGACTATCTATCTTCTTGAACGGTTCCGAACTCTTGCTGATGTCCCAGCTGCTCCATCGGTACAAATGCTCCACCACTCTCACCTGGGCGGCTGCGGCCTTGTGGTTTCGTAACTTTATTTCGAAGCTTTCATCGACCCAACTGGCGGTCGAATTCAGCTTGAAGTCCATGCGATGGCGCTCGCCGGTCAGATCAAATGCATTTCCGGTGTAGATTCGCGAGAGCTCGTCTTTGGGTGTGTGATCAATTTCATTCTCGCCGATAAATTCCAATTGTCCATCATCATCACGCCTGTAGAACCGCACCTTCCCCTTGGGCAAAGGGATACCCAAACCATTGTCCTTGCTGTTCTTCAACTCGCGCATAACCCAAACCTTCGAATTGAAGGCTGTCCCAAATGCCTCCTGGGCGCGGATGTTTTCCATGGGCCAATTGTTGTAATTGGGATCTTGTTTCCATCCGTCGTACACGTAAATTGTGTTCGACTGAACCCGCTCTGACCGCAGGAACTCTACCTGCTTGGTTTCACGGTCGTGCAGCGTCGTCGGCCGTTCGAGCGAATACAGGTGATACTCATCGAAGGCTTTTTCTGTGACCTGGGGTCCCTCCATGGCGGCTCCCTGCTTCTTGCTTCATTAGCAGATCTCCCTGTTTTCGAACTGGAAAATGATCTACTGAATTTTCGCTGGTTGGAAACGCTGCCCAACGATCAAGTGCTTGCGGTTCTCACGGAGATCTATGCCAATCCTCCGGCGCCACAAGCCGACTTTATTCGGGAAGTCACGCTGCAAGAAATAAGCAAACGGGACGCCCCCAAAGCTCAGGAACTGTTCACTTCTCGCGTGCTACGGCTCGACGAGCCATTCGACTTGTTTCGCATTCGCTATATGAAGCTGCCGCCTAGCCGTGAACTCGATAGAGAGTTGATCCGTATTCTTGAGGACCGCTGGACCGAGCGAATGTCTCGCGTTGCCCCTATTATCGGCCTGTACGCTACCGACTCAATCCTTCCCCGGGTGAAGAAAGTCTACGAGGTTTGGGGGCCAAGTTGGCCATGTTCGATTGAGGCCGGTCTTTTGACGTATTTCCTCCGGGTGGATCCCGGATATGGAACTGAGAAATTGGGCCCTGCCCTGGCGGCCTACAATGACATGGGCACCAGTGACTGTAGGGTAAGCCTGCTGGTTGATATGGCTCTCCTTCGTAATCCGCCGGAATTGAAGCCATTTGTCTCCGCTGCATTGAACGACTCAAGACCTCTGGTCGCGGCGGCAGGTGCACAGGTTACCGGATTTGAGGTTGAGGACAAAGTCCGGATGGGAAATCTCGTCAGGCGACTGCGTTTGCTTCACGAGGAGTGGACAGGTTTCGACGAAAAAAGCAAATCTGATACTGATTATATGCACAGGTGGCAATCGGGCTACGATGAACTCGAACGCATGATCACCATTGATCTTGTGAACGCAAATGATTCCCGAGAGAACACCGCGGTATGGAGAAGCGTGCTTGACGTTTGTGTGACTGAATTCTGCCGCAAGGAAATGAAGAGTCGACTCGCCCGCAGCAGCTTCTAATAGGCAACCACCCGGCAGGAGCCGACTGAGCGCTTTTCAGCTACGATGCGAAGGCTCGAAAGCGAACAAGCACATCGAACCCTTTTGCCATATCTTATTGGCAGAGCTTGGTTTTCGATCCTCAGGGGAGAGGCAAGGTTTCGCCATTCGTTTTAGCACCCGAACCGCGCTGTTCGCTCTAGTATTGATGGCGCAGATGGTTATGGCGCAATCGGCGACCCTGACCATTCTTGTGCTGGATGAGAACTCAGTTCCGGTTCCCGCAGCGCGAGTCACCTTACAAGAACTCAACGCAGGAGCTCTTCGCTGCGAAACCGGATTTGCCGGCACTTGTCAATTCTCGAATCTCACTCCCGGAACTGCACAGCTTCGAGTTCAGAAAGAGGGCTTTTACGCCGTTGCGCTATCCGACGTAAAGCTCGGGCTTGAGGGCCGCGTCGACGTGACGCTTTCCCATGTGCAGGAGGTGAAAGACGTCGTAAATGTCACCGAGTCTCCTCCCGCGGTCGATCCCGGAAAGACCCAGGCGCAGGAACAACTGACTGGGATCGAGATCATCGACATCCCGTACCCGGTCACGAATGACTATCGCAACATCCTTAATTTCATGCCTGGGGTCCAACAAGACTCTAGCGGCCAACCCCATTTGGCCGGGGCCCACACTTATCAAACTTTGACGTTGTTTGATGGCTTCAATGTCACCCAACCATCCAACGGTCTTCTACTGATTCGCGTGGCTACCGACGCCATTCGCTCGCTTCAGACGGAAACCAGCCGATACTCCGCCGAATACGGCAAAGGTTCAGGTGGAGTCCTGGACATCAGCACGGGGACAGGCGATAACCACCTCCGCTTCCTCGCAACTGATTTCATCCCATCGGTCCAGACCAAGAAGGGCTTGGCTTTAAACGAATTCAACCCGCGATTCATCGTGTCGGGGCCCGTTCGCGAAGGCAAGCTCTGGTTTTATGATGCAGTCGACCTCGATTACCTCAATACCGTCGTTTCTGAATTGCCCACCCACGCAGATTCCGATCTCTCGACTCGCTTTGGCAACTTTCTCAAACTGCAGGGCAGCGCCAGCGCTCGAGACACTCTTACCGGCGGATTCAACTTCAACTATCTCCGTGACCCGTATTCCGGGATCTCGCCAGCGAACCCTCAAGCCTCTACTCCCCTGTTCACCCAACCCATTTATCAGGCGAGCGCAAAGGAGCAGCATTACTTCCCCAGTGGAGAACTTCTTGAAGTTGGGCTGGGCTTCAACCGCTATGATCTCGACGAAACCCGTCACGGCTCGAGTCAGTATTTCCTGACTCCGGAAACTGCCGGCGGGAGTTACTACCTCAGCGCACACACCAGAGCTGACCGCTGGCAGCTCTCCTCGAATGCTTTTCTGCACACGCGCCATTGGCACGGACAGCATGACCTCAAGTTCGGCACCGATCTTGATCGTCTGGTTTACGATGCTACTTTCCACCGTCAACCAATTGTGTATCTGGCTGAGGGACAAATCTCTCTCCCTCTGAATGGCTGCTTCGTGGTTCCATCAACCTGCACCCGCTATTCAACGTTTCCCGGAATGCCTGCTGGCACCACCCGCAACTTCGAAGCCAGTGCCTACGGCGAAGACCGCTGGCACCTGACGAGCCGTTTGCTCCTCGAAATGGGGGTTCGTTATGACTGGGACCAAATCATTCGCCACTCTCTCCTGTCCCCTCGATTTTCAACTACGTATTCGATCGACGCTTCAGGCAAGACGAAGTTCTCCGCCGGCGTGGGTATCTTCTATGACGCCACTCCACTTTTCTTGATCGCCCGTCCGGACGCTGGCACTCGCCAAGACTTTTTCTTTTCCACTGCTCCTAGCGTCGTCGGCCCCATCGTGTCCACGTTCTCGGCGAATAGCCAAAGGCTCCAAGCGCCGAGGTTCGTCAACTGGAGCCTTGCTCTTGAACGAGAACTTCCAGCCGCGGTCTATCTCAAGGTGGAATACATTCAGAAAGTCGGCGCGCACGGACTCGTTTACGACCTCGCGAACAATAACGTCCTGAACGGCAATTTCGTGCTCCAAGACACTCGTCAGGATCGCTACGACGGTTTTCAGATCCAGGCACGCCACGCCTTCCCGAATGGACACATGCTGTTTGCGTCCTACATGCGATCAAATTCCCGGTCCAATCAGGTGCTCGACTTCAATATCGATAATCCCCAGTTCAGTCGACAGCAGCCCGGGCCTTATGCCTGGGATAGTCCCAATCGATTTCTGTCTTGGGGATTGCTTCCCATTTATAAGGGCTTCGATTTCGCCTACTCGACCGAACTGCGAACGGGGTTTCCCTTCCATGTGGTCAATGACCAGATCCAGTTAGTCGAGCCGCCCGGGTCGCGTCGATTCCCCGTTTGGTTCACACTTAACACTCACATCGAAAAGCGCTTTCGGGCCTTTGGTTATTACTGGGCCATCCGTGGAGGCTTCGACAACGTCACCGGCCACAAGAACTACACCTACGTCAATAACGACATCAACTCTGCGGATTTCCTTCGATTTGGCAACTATGAGGGCCGGGCTTTTACCGGTCGCCTCCGCTTCTTGGGGAAGAAGTGATTCCGCAAGCTACGCGGTTGCTTCTCCATAGATCTCGGCAAGCCGGTGCTCGATTTCGGCGACCTTCTGGCGAAGGTGCTGCTTGAGCCGGAGAACATGAGGATCGTTGTGAGGCACCAGCCTGAGGTCTTCGAGCGATTGGAGGCTACCCTTGAGCGATTCGAGCAATTGAAAGCTAATGGCTTCCCGCTCGTATTGAGCACCCTGGCGCATAAAGTAAGCGTTTTCTTTTGGACTCGCCTAAGATGCCATGTCGGAGTATCAATGTGCGATACCGTACATTCTGTATTTATAGAATCACTGCACGGGGGCAACGCACAGGTCCTTCAGGAGCTGATTTTGACCAGTTTTTGGGCCTGACGGCAAGACCCAGTACGACATAAATAAGGTAGTGATAGGAAACACCCGTGCCATGCCCAGCTCGGGTGTGCTCTTGCGGCAAATTCGCCGACAGCAGGGTTAGGTCTAGAAGCTGAATCCTGGAGCTAATTGCACGGGCAACACCGTCACTGAACCGAGCCCAAAAACGGCGGCGGAAACAGAGGTTGCCAGCGAGGTGTTTACGACAGCGGTGTTGTCGCAAATCGTGACGCTACCGAGATTGTTGTAGCAAACATTTCCGGCGTCTAGGCGAGCTTGGACGGTGACGACATGCTGTCCTGATCCCACCTGTTTCAAAATGAAATTGAAGCTATGTGCACTTGTTGTCGAGAGAATTAAGTCGATCTGTTCAGGCGTGCACGTACTGAGATCCACAAGGCAGGTGCTGGTAATTACACTGCCCAGAGTTGCGGTCAGCTGCTGAATTCTGGCGTCGAACACGATTCCGCTTCCCGCGGCATCCGGATACCCGGCACTAGAGAAGTAGGCTGGGGTGGTCTGGGGCAAAAGTCGGGGCTTTGCCCCACGATCAACGGGAATCAGTTCAGTGAGAATGCGTGCGATGGCTGGAGCGACCACAGGATGTTCTTAGAATTTTCGTGCTGAATCATCCCTAACTTATCCAAACCTCTGATGCGTTCTCCAAAACTCGGCCCAGCCCTGTTTGGGAGGCCCGCAAACGTAAATGTCGGGATTATCCTCGCTCTCTTCATTCTTTACCCCAAGCGAGTTTCCGTTGTGACCTGCGACCCGACAGCCGGTGAAAGCCGCATCCAGTTGTTGTTGCCTCCAGCCGACGACAATCAACGTGTTTGGTAGAGACGCAGGATAGCTCCTCAGCCATCCCGAGTTCGTGAGTTGAATCGCTGGCGGCAGATGATACTCTGACCCCAAAATCGTGATTGCGCCGCCTTCGCCATAATTTCCAACCACTATTCCGAAGTTCTCTCTCTGCTCAGGGGTGAGCCCATCCCGGACATCGGCCACTGCACGCACCAGATCGTCCCAGCCAATCTCCTCGCGCAGATCGCCATTGTTTTTCAGCGCAAACTCTCTCAACCGGCCACTCGAAGCCCAGGGAATGATTACCAGTGCAAAATAGATCCCGCAAACTGCCATCCCCGCAAACAATGCGACCTCGATGGTCCAGCGCCAGGTCCGGCGTAGGTTCGAAATCCAGCGCTCGCCCGCAACCGCGCCCATCGCCAGCAACGCGGGATAGGCCGCGCCGACATAGTAGAAGCGGGCCTTCGTCGCCGCGAATAGCGCTAGCGGAATTACATACATCCAACCCAGCATCCGGTATCGCTGGTTGCGAAATGAGAAAAACAATCCCGCAATCCACAGAGGCGCTGACGCGAGATTCGTCGCGATGCGAAACTGATCGAGCCAGAATCCTTGGCTCCTTCCTTGTCGCACATCGCGTGCGTGAATGTGCTGCAGGAAGTGCAGTGAAATGAGGTCGTGGCGAAACTGCCAAATGAGATTGGGCAGACAAATCAGGAAGGCCAAGGCCGCTCCAATCCACAACCACTTGCTCTGAAAGAACCGCCTCCCGCCCGTCAACGCCATGCCACCCACAATGCCAGCAACATAAAACCCCATGGTGTACTTGGTCATAAACCCGAGGCCGATGACCGCACCGATAGGTACACACCACCGCGGATCGTTCGAGTTCAGCATCCGGATAACAAGGTATGCAATCAACACCCACCACAGGTAATCAAATGTCGTGTATTGAAACTCCGTTCCTTCAAACATCGAAAGCGGCGACAGGGCCACGGCAATTGCAGCCGTGATCTGTGCCAGGCCTCCTCCGCCGAGTTCTCGTGCCATCAAGCCGCTCAGCAAAACAACCGCAGACTGTGACACGACTGAGAACATTCGCAGCCCTATCATCGAATGTCCAAACAAGGTCATCGCCAACCGCTCTACCAAAGGCGTGAACGGCGGATAGGCTACGAATCCCCAATCCATCTGCAACGAATCACTCAGGGTCTGCAGTTCGTCGCGGTGAAAGCCGTAGCGGCCGTTCGTTGCTATGTGCACAACGGCCACTAACGAAGCGATGGCCAACAAACTCAGGTTGTCGCGACGACGGGATGGATCGATGTGGCTGGGTGCTTGCTCTATCAATTGATTCCGCCTCTAGATCGACGTCAGACATGATACGGCACTTGAGCAGGTCAATGAGGTGATCATACAGAGCTCCTCGATCTACTGAACCAACAGCTGTTTCACTTGAGTGCGCAATTTCTGGTACTCGGGATCGTTATCCAGTGGAGGAATGGGAGCGGCTTCGAGCATGGCGTCCTCATGCCGGTTGAGTGATACCTGCAGATAGGTGAGAGCCTCCGACCGCATCCCCAATGCGGCGTAGATAGCCGCCACGGCATAAGCTGAACCTCCTCCGCGATCAACCAATTCTTTCTGCACGGGCAATTCGCTTTTGAGTAGTCCCGTGAGCCCGCCAGAAGCAAGGCCCTTTTCTCGAGCATCGGCGACAGCGAGTCCCGCCTCGTCGTGCCTTAACACTGCCAAGCGCCTCCATTCAGCGAGTGCTCGGCCATAGTCTTTCTCCTCCCAGTAAATGCGCCCCAGATAATCGTGGGTGGAGGAAAACTGGGGTTCGGTTGTTTCTAGCTGAGTGAGGAGATCAAGCGCTTCGGCGTGCTTGCCCGATTGCCAGAGCATGAGCCCTTTGTCAGCTAGTATCGGGGTCGACGAGGGCTCCAGTTTTCGTGCCTGTTCAATCTGATCGAGTGCTTCCGAGTAGCGATTTCTGCCTAGAAGGTAGGTGGCGTACCAATGATGGGCGCGGACTGAGTTCGGATCTAGTTCGAGGGCGCGCTTGAATTCCCGTTCGGCGGTCACGGCTTTCCATGACCACCAATAGGTTACGAAGGCTAGAGATATGTGAGCTTCGGAAGACTTGTCATCGAGCTCCGTCGCACGTTGGGCGGCAGACAAAGCGCGGGGATACGCTTCGGTTGGCGACATGGCGCCGAATTCTCTTAGCAAGCTGTAACAATCGGCCAGACCTACGTAGGCTTGAGCACCATCGGGATCTTTGACAATGGCTTGCGTGAAGTAGTCGATTGCCCGGTTGAGATCGTCCGGAGTCCGGCGATTCCAAAAATATCGTCCCTTCAGATAGAGTTCTTGAGCTTCGGGACTAGGCACGTGCTGATTCGCGGAAGCCTTAAGGAAGGGTCCGCCTTTGCCCACGAATATGGCGACGCTCGCAACAAGAACCAGTAGTAGCAGCCAAGAGCTCGTCCGCGACGAGACTAGAATCTCAGTCGCAGATCTAACCACTCTCGAAAGTGGCTGTGAGTCATTCCCTGAGACTGGACGCTTTTCGTCCTCGTGGCCGGGTTCGCTTACCCTGCGGTTCGGGTCTGCCTCCCGGCCTGGCCCTTTCAGCCAGTCAGCCAACTCATCGCTGTAGGCAAAAACAGCACCGCGACCGCCTCCCGGCACACGATGCACCGGAAGTCCGCGCTCCGTTTCCCAGCGTTTAACCGTGCGTTCAGCCCGTGCGAAAAATGCAGCAATTTCCTTCCACGAATCCAGCCGCTTCTTCTCGAGCGGGTCGGGACTTGCTGACATAAGAAAGGAGACGACCCTTCTTGGCCTGAATAGGCCCCATTTGTCCCTTGCTGGGGGATTTGCAAGGCGGGCAGAATTTTAGCACAGGCTGAGTAGTACTGCTCCTTCGGTTGCGCATGCCAACCTACGTCGTGCTGATTAGGACGAAGCAAATAACGGGCTCACCTATTCCCGACCACATTGACACCGACCGACATACGCAGGGAGAAGTACGTTCGCATGAAACTCGCAGAGCTTGGGAGACCAATCCATGTCGTGTAGGCGATGCAGTTTCGACAAGACCGGCACTTTCGTGAGCGAGATCGCGATTCATTTTCCGGGCCTCAATGGACTAAACAGACCGATTGTCTGGGTCTTTCCCGAAGTAGCGGTCTGCTTTCGCTGTGGATTCTCTGAGTTCATCGTCCCAGAAGAGGACTTGTCCGTGCTCTCGAAGGATTGAACGAGCGCCTTTTCCTGCGGCTCATTCCCCACGCAAAAGGCCCGTTCCGCAACGAGTCTGTGCAAGGAATTGCACACGGGGAAGGGCCTTTCACAATCCGCTCCAGGCAAGCGTTTTGAGGGACTTTTAACTTGACAGTCCTGAGGATTTCATTTCACCTAACTAAAGTAGTCCCTTACGGCGACGCAATTCATCCCTCCCCCTTTGCTCGTCGCGGCTCCCAGGAGGGCCAGATCAATGTGCAAGTTTCGTAGCCTTTTGTCGGCATTCGTGTGCCTCTGCTCTGCTGGACTTTGGGCTGCATCAGGAGCATCGCAAGTCTTCGTCTCCACGGGAACCTCGGGCATCGTTTACGGCCTGAATACGGCGAATGGTGCGCTGACCACCCTGATTTCGAGCCCCGGGTC
>Ga0105248_10010104_pt1 | contig 10394 bp, 6 predicted proteins | sample KBSS34metaG_FD_81524 | JGI IMG/M metagenome (GOLD analysis project Ga0105248, IMG submission 81524) | Switchgrass rhizosphere microbial communities from Kellogg Biological Station, Michigan, USA - KBS S3-4 metaG | ecosystem: Host-associated > Plants > Roots > Rhizosphere > Soil | place... | reverse complement strand
ATCAATGGTTATCACGCGCACGTCACTCACGCCGCACCCTCCTGATCATCGCCCTGCTTGCGCTTCTCGCCGCTGGTGCGCGCTTTCGATTTTTCTATTTTCGAAAGTCAGCCGTCACCAACGGACTTGAAGCGCTGGTTCATGCTTATGAAGGTCGCCGGCCACTCCCGGCGCGTATCTCTGGTCTTGCGTATGCCCCCTTTATCTCCCGTAGAGGTGAAACTGACGATTTCGACGCAGTCAATCGGGACCTTGCCGAACGATTGCTGCTGGAAGCGGTAGCTGAGAAACCCACCTCTTCAGCACGTCAGGCGCTTGGCCAGTTCTACCTGATGTCGGGAAGTCCCACCAAAGCGATGTTCCAGTTCGAGGAGGCTCTGAAACAGGATAGCAACAACGCAGCGCTTCGAAACGACTTTGGCGTGGCGCTTATGGAGATGAGTCACAAGTCTCCGGCGGGTGATTCTGACAACACTTTGCTCTACGCGGCGAAAGCCCTCGAAGAGTTTGAGACCGCATTAAAGCTCGATTCCGCAAACGTCGAAGCTTTACACAATCGCGCGTTAGTGCTGGACAACCTGAAGCTGCCGCAACAGCGCGACCAGGCATGGCAGGCTTACCTCGCTCGTGAAACGAACCCGGGCTGGACCGCTGAAGCCAAACGAACCATTCAGAATTTATCCCAACCGAATTCAGAGCGGTTGAACCACACGCAGTTGTTGGAAAGTTTCCTCGCCGCAACTCTCGCGTCCGATGAAGAGCGCTCGTGGCGTGAGTTAACTCGCAACAAGGAGATGATCACAGATACGTTCATTCCCCAGGAGCTTGCCTACTCTTTGCTCTCTGCGTTGTTGACTAACCACACGGATGAGGCCACAAAACTAACAAACGCCCTGCGCTACGCAGGAAAGCTCGAGCTCGAAAAAGCCGGCGACCCGTTCGTTTCGGAGATGGCTGCTTTTTATTCGCACCTTTCAGTCGAGCAACAAAAAATGCTTCAGGAGGCGCACGTCCAACTCAGGAACGGTTACGCCGAATGCCAGAAAGGCAATTACAACGCTGAGCTGTTCGAGCAGTCGCGCAAGTTGTTTCTGCGCGCCGGCGACGTGTTGGAAGCGAAGATATGCGACTACTGGATTGCTTATTGTCTGAGTCAAAAACCGGAGATTGAGAAGAGCACTGAGCTGCTTACTTCGCTCGCGAAGTTTGGCAAAGCAAAGCATTACTACTGGCTCGAAGGACAGGCCACCGCCTGGATCGCAAATAATCACACAGAGCTGCGCGAGTATTCCAAATCACTGGAGAGTTACGACGCTGCCCTCTCGATCGTGACGAGGATCAACGACGTCTACAACCAGCAAAAGGTTCTCACTCAAACCGGCAACAACTACATGCTGCTCGGCCAGCCCGAGCGTGCCCTGCAATACGACTGGCGGGCGCTGCAACTGATCGATCCGGCGTCAAACAGCGTCCGCCAAACGTGGCGCACTTATCTTTACACCGCTCGCGCCCTCGCCGGGCTTGGCTTGTACGAAGCTGCCGCGCAATACGGCGCCGCGATGCTCAGCCTGGCGGTGAATGATCCCGCGATGGTGCATTTTTCTTACCGCTACCTGGCCCAGATCAACGGCGGCAAGAAAAATTTTCCGGAAGCGCTTCGTCTCGCTTCGGAGAGCATGAAATTCGCCGATTCACTAAAAGACCCGTTCAAGCTTCGCACCGAGTCGTTGTTGCTGCTCGCTCACCTTCAGCGGCAGTCAGGCGCGATTCAACAAGCAGTCAGCAACTACAGCGAGGCGATCGACAACTACAACAAGATGAAACCGAGCATCTATAAATACGATGCTCTCAAGGGACGCCTGCTCTGTTACGAAGCGCTCAACGATGGAGCAAATTTCGAAGCCCAGCTTCCGATTGTGCTCGAAGAGTTTGAGAAGCAGCGTGAGGACATCTTCGAAGAACAGAATCGAAACGTCTTTTTCGATCGCGAACAAAACGTCTACGATTTTGCGATCGATCATGAGGTGGAGAAGCACGACTATTCGAGTGCGTTGGATTACTCGGAACAGTCACGCGCTCGCTCGCTGCTCCAGGCGCTAAATGAAAAGAACCCTGAGACCGCTTCTGCCGCGCCGCTGCATCCAGCCGAGTTACAACGCGGGCTGCCGGCGAACGTACAGGTCTTGCAATATGCAGTGCTGGACGACAAGCTCGTCATCTGGCTTATAACCAATAACCGGATCGACGCTAAAACTAAGAACATTCGCGCTGACGAGTTGCGCGCCCTCGTGACGGAATACGTCAAAGGGATTTCCAGCGGTCCAGGCAAGGCGGACAAGTTGCGCGCCGTCTCGCAGAAGCTGTACGAGACGTTGATTGGACCATTCAGCGACGCTCTCGATCCGCGTCGTGTGCTCTCCATCATTCCCGATAAGGCGCTGAGTTACGTCCCATTCGACGCCCTCATCTCGCCCGCATCGCAACGGTATCTGCTCAGTGAGTTCTCGTTATTTACGTCGCCAAGCTTGAACGTCCTCGTGCGCGCTTCGTGGATCGCGAAAGACTACTCGAATGCGGGCGCCGAAACACTGCTCAGCATCGGTAATCCATCTTTCGATCGCGGGGAGTATCCGGAGCTCGACGACCTGCCGGCGGCGGCGCGAGAAGCCACCGGAATCGCAGCTAACTATTCGAAGTCGTACCAACTGATTGGTCCGCAAGCTGTCAAGAACGCTATCGAAAAGCAATTGCCCGCGGCCGACGTAATCCACTTTGCGGGACACTACGTCACGAACCATGCGGAGCCGCTGATGTCGAAACTCGTGCTCGCAAAGCAGAAAGGATCCGAGAACGGCGATTTAAGGCTGGGCGAGCTGGCCGATATGAAACTGACGCGCCCGAAGCTGGTGGTGTTGTCGGCATGTGAGACGAGTGGACAAGACTACTACAACGGTGAAGGTCTGATTGGAATCGCGCGAACGTTTTTGAGCACCGGCATTCCCCTCGTAGTCGCTAGCCAGTGGCCAGTCGAATCGGAATCGACGGCGCAACTGATGTTGAAGTTTCACCGTTATCGAAAACTCCCCGGAGTTTCCAGTCTTGCAGCCCTGCGTAAGGCTCAGCTCGAGTTGCTCGAAGATCCAAATGGTCTTTACAGCGATCCATATTACTGGGCGGCCTTTACGACAGTCGGCGGCTACGCAGATTTCTAAATCAAGCTAAGGAGAAAAACGATGCCCCTGTCACATAACAATGTAACCGCAACCGTTTCGTTAACAGGCCTGGCGCTCGGCTGTTACAACAAATCCACTCAAAATTATGAAGTCGGATTGATCCGGCAAAAGACCCACACCTTGACAATTGAAGTCACTAAAAAACTGGCTGGTGGAGATTCGGTGATGAAGTTTACGCTCGACAAGAATCACCGGATCTTCATTGATGCCGAGAATGCCATCTTGCCGGAGAACCCCATATACATGGACGGCGAGAATTTCAGTCGTAGTGATGATACCCATGACAAGGAAGACTTCCGGTGGGTGATCGACTTCGAAAAGGAATTGAATAAGGGAAATCCGGTCACGTTACAGCGCCCTGAAGAGCTTGTCGTGACGGAGATGTATGTGTCGAAACCGACACTATATGCTGATCGTTTATTGATGTCCGCCGATCCGTTCTTGCTTGTAACAATCGATCCCACCACTAACGGTCCTGTGAACGAAGCGCCGAAAGATTTCGGATTGTTCACCGAGGGGATCAAGGCCGACATCAGATGTCAAAACGGTGGCGCCGTGATCCTTAGAGTCGATGGTCCACAAGGATTTCAGATACACCTTCCGCATGGCTCTGCTGCGCCCCACGAAATCGTTATCGAGAACATTTGCCCGCCGAAGGCAAATGGTACGAACAACGGGGCTAACGGCGAGGTGGCGGCCGGCACGAACAGCGGAGAATCAAATGGCGCTGCCACAGAATTCATTCCGTCTGATTTCAGTCTGTACTACTCGCTGATTGTCGATACGGACGGAAAAAAGTTTGACCTCAAACCCTCGAACCCTGACGAAGAAGGCGAGGGCGCGGTGTGCAACGGCAGTTCTCTCGGATCCCGAACGAGTCTGTTTCCATTGCCAGCGTCGTCCTCCTAATCGTTCCTCATCCCAAAGGAGCAGATTATGGTATGGAATCTCAAGTTCAACGGAACCCCAGTCACCTTGCAAGTGGCCAATCCGCTTGCAGTACTGCCCGAGATCGCCCCGACTGTGATACCCAAGTGTTTCAAAACAAAGGCGCCGGACGATGCCGCAGACAGTCTCGAGGACTACGATCACCGGCAAAGAGATCGCGAGGTATTTCAAAAAGCAGGTTGGCGATTCGGTGGGTCTGAATCGCTAGCGGCTACTGCGCCACAGACCAAAAGATCTCGTCCGGAGAATGAAACTCCTCGTCCGGTATTTGTTACGGATACCGGCGACTTTCTGATTGGAACTGACGTCGCTACCGTGCAACTGAACGCGGCTGCTATGACGACGGGAGCGACGGCGAAAAATGTGCTCGCTGAAGATGGTCTAACAATACTTCACCAGCTTAGTTTTGCTCCTCATCTTTACGCCGTTCGTTTACCTTGGAAAGCACCATTGCAAGAGACGATCAATGCGCTTCAGGCAAAGACTCACCGCTACGTCTTTGCAGAGCCGAGCATGCTGCAACGCATGAGCGGCCGCGAAATGCCCAACGATGCGGATTTCAAATTCGCGTGGCAGCATGGCGCGACACTAGATAGTGGTGGTGGTTTTGGCCTGGATTCGATCCCCGCGTGGGAGATAACTACGGGCAAGAGTGAGCAGCGTCCGGTGCGTATAGCCGTCATCGACAATGGTATGGACATCGCTCATGTTGACTTACGTGGCGCGATAGTCGCCGGTGGCTTTTTTACTCCTGAAGAGCCAGGTGCGGGTATGGCCACGTTCACTCGTTTTACGCCTGAGATAGAAGGCTTTCCGCGCCGCGGTCACGGGACGTTCTGCCTGGGAATGGTGGGCGCAAGGCGGAACAATGGTAACGGAGGTTGTGGAGTTGCTCCTGATTCAGAGCTGATTGCGATCGCGTGTGCGCATGATCAAATAGGGAACCAACTCACACTCGCGCGCGCGATCGAATTTGCGGTTAATCCCAAATCTGTTGATCCTGATGGGCCGGAAACCCTCGGGGCTGACATCATCTCTTGCAGTCTCAGGACGGCAGGCGTACTGGAGACGGTGCTCGAGATAGCGATCAAATCAACTACTTCGGGACGGGGTGGCCTGGGAATTCCGCTCTTCTGGGCGGTTAGTAATCGAAACAACCAGCCTATCAGCATAGACAAGGTTTGTTCACATGAAACGGTAATCGCTGTTGGCCGTTCGAATCGAGATGGCTTACCGGACGGGTCAGCGTCTGGTCCAGAACTGGATTTCCTCGCTCCGGGCGTTGATGTTTTAGGACCTACGCAGGGGGAAGACAACATCAAGAACACTGGGACGAGCTTCGCTGCGCCGCTGGCGGCTGGCGTTGCGGCTCTGGTAATGGCTCGTCATCCTGAGTGGCCTGCTATAAAAATCCGCGAGCGTCTCCAGGACACTTGCGACAAACCAATCGTCGCCGATCGAACCACTATCGGGTTTGGTCGTATTAACGCTCACCGCGCCGTTCAGGAGAGTCAAAACGGTAATTGAGATTCTCTGCGTACCTTTGCGGACTCTGCGTTGAAATAGCTCTTTAACGCAGAGTCCCGCAGAGTCAGGCAACGAACACGCCTCGATCCTCGTCTCACCGCGCAAGAAGTCTTCATAATTTCGTTCCTCTAGTCTCCCCGCGGTTGTCTCCCCGGCAATCCACCTTCACTAGGAGTACGACAATGAAGCCTAAGCACCTAACCACAATAACCTTTTTCTGTCTCCTCCTCGCAGTAGGACTGTTCATCAACGCCGTGGCCCAAAAGCCGGACGCCGCGGCCAATTCGAGTTACCGGCTCTCCGGTCCATACACTCACGGCAATCTCACCGTGTTTCTCGTACACGGAAAGGATTTGACCAAAAAGACCTTCCTCACGCTTCAGGAAGCTCTCGCGCAAAAGAAGGTCAGGGTTTATGAAACCAAAGACGTGAACGAGCTTGCCATCAGAAATCTTTCGAACCAGGACATCTACGTTCAAGCCGGCGATATCGTGCGCGGCGGCGATCAGGACCGGATGATCTCGATGGACTTCATCGTTCCACCAAACTCAGGCCGCATGCCGATCGCGGCGTTTTGTGTCGAATCGGGACGTTGGAGCAAACGCGGAAACGAGGAAAATGCGTCGTTCGGCAGCTCTGAAAACATGATCGCGACGAAGGATCTCAAGCTCGCGGCTAAACGAGAGCGGTCGCAGGAAGCCGTTTGGAAGAATGTGAAAGTTGCGCAGGATAAGTTAGCTGCTAATGTTGACGCTGCTGCCCCGGCCCTCGTGAATACGTCAAGTTTCGAGCTATCAGTCGAGAATGCGAAAGTAAAAGAAACGATGGAAGCGTACATCAAGGCGCTTTCCGGAATACTGCAAAACAAATCAGACGTGATTGGCTATGTCTTTGCGATTAATGGACACGTCAACAGCGCTGACGTTTACGCTTCACGCGCGCTGTTCGCGAAGCTCTGGCCCAAGTTGCTCAAGGCGAGCGCGGTCGAAGCGGTGGCGGAGTCGAACAAAGACGCCGAGGCGACGCCGGTCGTGAGTGAGGTTGTTCATACGTTTCTCACTGACTCAGAGAAGGCGCGGGCAGAAGAGCGACAAGTGACGCGGCGCGTGAAGGTCGTGACGCGAGAAGACGAGAAGAACATCTTCTTCGAAACCCAGGACCGTGCGGCAAACGATGGCTGGGTACATCGAAACTACATCCGGAAGCAGTAACCACAAGAAAAATTTTAGCCACAAAAAGGCACAAAAACACAAAAAGGATCTTTTGAGAAATTAAGGCGCAGAATTCTCCCGCACGAGAATTAGGCGCCTTAACTCATTTTGTGTTTTTGTGCCTTTTGTGGCTAAAAATTTTGTGGCTAAAAACCACAAAGGCGAGCGACTGTTCACTAGGCCGCTCGCCATTGCTTTCGGGGTGAGGGTTATTGTCGCGCGTGGGGTGTTATTTTCAATGCGACGCTTCAATGGTTATGACTTTAGTGGCTCAAACATTTCAGAAATATTTTTAGGCGGGTGGTTAGTGAGGACTTACTCGATTACACGGAAAGAATATTTCTCGATAAACTCGTTGGCGCCCGACTCCGAAACACCACTCAACTTCAATTCATAATCTCCCGGACTCAGCACCTCTCCAGTGATAGTCACTGGAACGATGTACTGCTTGCCCTTGGGTTCCATTCTTAACTCACCACGCGTTTGCACTGACTTGTTTTCCCGAAACAGCTCAGACTTGTAGTTTCGAAAACTCGGGTTTGCCAGCTCGAGCTCTAGTTTTAAGTCGTACCCTTTTGGTGGAACGTTCACTCGTGGCGCAGCAGCGGGTGCAAGCGTGACCACAACCACCGGCTCGATACCTGGCTGGGCCAAACGTGACTGCGGTCTTCTGTAGCCCAACCAACACAGCAAAGCTACTGAGATTAGAACCACGCCGGCTACTCCAAACACCATCACTGGCCGGCCAGCCGCAGGCAACATAGAAAAGGTCAAAGGTTTTTTAGCGGGAGCGCTATTTTCAACGTGAGGTATTGCGGCGGCGGCTAGATTTGAGTTCACATAGCGTTTTAGTAATTGCCCGAAGCGCAGGTTCTTCTGACGTTCAGCGGTGATCAGGAAGTGAGTCTCAAACTGTTGCCGCTCGTGTTCGGATAGACCACCGGCTACGTATTGATCGATCAACTCTTCTTCAACGAGCAAAAGTTCTTCGTAAGTCTGGGGCGTAGAAAGAATTTGCTCTTCCAACTGCGTTTTGCGATCGGCATCCAAAACGCCCAACAAGTAGCTTCTTACCTCTTGTTTGTCAGCGGTGAGATTCAAATTGTGTCTCCGGCAACGGGTACTTCTAATCTTTATGACTGAAGAGCGCCACTTATTTCATCCCAGTGAGCGCTCGATACACTTTTCAACACACTCTTTCAGGCCCATCCGAATCCGATAAACCCGAATACGCAAAGCATTTGGAGCGATTCCGCGCTCTTCTGCGAGGGCGCGTCGATGTTCTGTTTCCGCGGACCCATCGGCTCCGTGATACCGCAGCAGCAGCTCGCGATGCTCCTTGCTTAGCCGCTCGATACAACGCTCAAGACAACTATATTCCAGCTCGATCCGGTCTGGATCGTTCGTTGGAGGCGGCGTGGGTTGAGGAAGTTTTCGCCTCAGGTGTTCGAGATGAACTTTGTTAGCGACGCCGAAGAAGTAGCGTGTGCGGTCGCCGCTAAAGTCTTTCCCGATCTCTTTTAGCTTGCTGGTGACGCGGTTGATTGTTTCGTCGGCGAGGTCTTCGGGCTCGACGCAGCCGCGCCCGGTGAAGATCTTGATCAGGCTGCGCCGGATTTTCTCGTACTTGAGGGCGGCTTGTTCGCGATCGGAATCAAGCCAATCAAGCAACGCGTCAAAAGCTTCCTGTGACAGTTCCCAATCTTTGTTCATTAGACGGCCAGAGTTTTACCGAATCGTTCGGATGTGGGAGATAGAACTTCACGGTAGCCGGAAACTGATAATGGAAACTACCCTCTTTTTGGTTACGTGCTCAGAACTGAAGGGACGCAAGGATAAAACTAAGAGCCTGGTAACTCGCAGGCACAGTTAGCCTAATTGGGAAGGCATGTCAACGATAAATTTTGTGGGGCACTTTGCCGCATAGCAGCGGGCGGCCACGGAGGGCCGCCCCTACAGTTGTAGTCCACCACGCAACTTCGTCGAATGCGCCCGGTGAGCAACAACTGTAGGGGCGGCCCTCCGTGGCCGCCCGTTGGCTCAATGCGTGATCTTTGTTGAGTAGAGGATGCCGTACATCGCGTCTTTGTGCTGCTCGTAGCCCTTGCCGGTGGTGGCGAGCATTAAGTTGATCATCTGCACCTGACCCAAATACTTCCGGTAGGCGAGCCATTGCAGACGGCGGAAGTCGTCAGGCTTTTCGGGATTCGCTTCGCGAAACTGAACACCCGTGAGGCCGTCGATCTCGACCCACTTCAATTCGTCGACTTCACCATTCTGCGCGCGTGTCTTCGCGCCATCGTAAAACGCCTGAATGCTCGAGTCGGTCGGGAAATCCGCACCCATCGGCGAGATGCTCACATTTAACGTCGCGCCATCACTGCCGCCGGGCGAACGCCAGACAAACGACTTCGATTCATTTTCGAGCTCGGTCCAGGTTGGCGGCACCGTAAACGACATACCCTGACGGTCCCACTTCACCTCTTTACCGCCGGAGAGCGCCGCTGTTTGCGCGGCTGTCGGTTGCCCGTGCTCAGCGGATCGCGCACTGCCGCCGCCTGTCGCGGATGGACCAGAAGTCGAGTTGGAATTCTTAAACTTACCGGCGAGGTTGCAAAGTGAAAGGGCGAAACCGAGAAGCAGCAGGACCAGTATGTTTTTCATGTTTGTCTTTTACCATAAGATTTGCGGGATTCACATAATAGATCCATCTCGTGTTATCCTATGGCCCCTTCCCTTCTTAACACCCCCTGTAAATAACGTCGCGCGCCGAGCGCGAACTATTCGGAGAATGCCTTATGAAAAACACCGACGTCAGACCGCCGGTCTTTATCCTTGTATTAGCTATCTCAGTATTCGTTATTGCAGCGAGTGGTTGTGCGCGTGAGCCAGTTGCGAATGCGAATGTGAACACCAACATCAACACCAACGTTAATGCCAACGTCGCCGCCAACACGAACATCAACGCCAACACCGCGCCATCAACATTGTCGGCGCGTGAGCCGGACGCCTACAAGGCCACCATCGTCTTTACCGCCGAAACTGAAGGTGGAGACAAAGCCATCGGCATCCCAACGCTCTCCGCCGACGTCGCGAAGAGCGGCAGCGATCGCCGTCTCTCATTCAAACTTCCAGACGGCTCGGATCTGATCTACCTGGAGAAGGCAGGCGTTCAATACGGCATCGCGCCCGCGCGAAAGCAGTATGCAGAGCTGACACCGGAAGCCACGGGCTTTCAAATTCAGAGGCTAATGACGCCGGGTCAACTCGTGGCGTATCTCGATCGACTGCAGGGCATCCAATTCGTCGGCGAAGAACAACAGTCCGGCCGAACAGCACTGAAATATCGCTACGCGCGAACTTCGCAAACGCAAACATCGGACGGCGAAGTCCATACAGAATCGTTTATCTACGTTGATAAAGACACGGGACTGCCGCTGCGCGCGGAACTTTTCAGCGAAGCGAGTGGTAATGT
>Ga0105248_10010103_pt1 | contig 10396 bp, 8 predicted proteins | sample KBSS34metaG_FD_81524 | JGI IMG/M metagenome (GOLD analysis project Ga0105248, IMG submission 81524) | Switchgrass rhizosphere microbial communities from Kellogg Biological Station, Michigan, USA - KBS S3-4 metaG | ecosystem: Host-associated > Plants > Roots > Rhizosphere > Soil | place... | reverse complement strand
TCGCCTTGGCGCGATAGCAGTCGGCAGACCAGTTGAAGAGCGGATCCGCGATCTTTCAACCAAAGCCATTTCTGGTGCGACGGAAGCGCGTGTAGAAGCGATTCGAGAGTTGTCCCACTTCACAGGCTTCCCGCTTGAACGACAATTCTTTCGCTGGCTTTTCGATCCTGACGAAGCTGTTTCTCACGAAGCGGCAGCAGCTCTCGTATCGAGCCGTCCGACTCCCTCGCTCGAATCATTCAGAGACGCATTGCGGTCTCAGTATGCGGCGACAAGGCGTAGCTCGGCATGGGCCGTTTCCTCTCTGGTTACTTTGGCAAGAGCACCTGAGCCATGTGCGGCATTGCTGATGCCTCTTGTGCACGATTCCGACATGCATGTTGTTGAGGAAGCGCTCATTGGTTTATCCCGTTGTCCACCGGATCATCAACACGTCTCGCCCGAGGCTCTCAAAGCAGCTCTGACGGCAGGGGCACCTGTTATCCGCGGACTGGCAGCGGATGCGCTTGCCAGGCATTTTCCCGCAGTGGCAGCAGTGGAAGTTCCCAAGCAGCTTGAGAAGGATGAGGATGCACTGAATTTATTCAATTCACAATGGACCGCTGCCGGCCGACCGAAATTATCCGAGCAAGAGATCGGTAAAACTGTCGAACTGTATCGCGCGCAGATGAAAGAAATCCGCGCGCTGGCGCACCTGCCAGGATCCCTCGGATCAAAGGCGCTGGCGGTGCAGGCATTTCGCGAAGGTCATGACTACTCAATGATGCCGATACTAGTAAGCGGCTTCGACATTTGGGATCGCCTCTCGGACGATCCGGGTCCTGCAATGACGGGTCTTCAATCTACCGATTCTGGCGTCGCTGATTGGGCAGAATGGTGTTTCGTCAAATCAGGCCCGGGTGCACTGCCTGCGGTTCGAAATGCTCTTCGCAGCAGTCACGGAGAGTTTCGGAGGAGGCTGATCGAGATCGTGGCATGGCAGGCGGATGTAGATGCCATCCCTCTGCTCCAGCAGATTTCGACCAGCAGCCATGACGACGCCGAACGGGAACTTACGAAATGGGCGATCAGCACTATCAATGATTTGGATGTAAAGGCACCTGCCGCTCCGTGATTGCCACTTCTACCTGGGATGGCCAGGATCAACCAGGTGGGTGTCGAGCCTGCGTTGTCAGATTGAGTCGCGAAGGACAGCAGTAGATGAGCATTCTCGAAGTCCGAGGTTCACTTGCCCGAGCTGGCTCGCTGTTCAGCCGCAACGCGGAGAGCGCGCCGTCGGAAGCCCAACGCTCGCAGCATCGATTTCGCAGAATCGCAATGACTGGAGTCGCCACAATGGGAGCTCGTGGCGTTGCGGTCGTCACTTCCTTGGTCGGTACACCACTGGCGTTTCGGTATCTGGGTGCTGAGCGATACGGGGTGTGGATGACTCTAACAGCGATCATCGGTGTAATGGGGTTCGCTGATTTAGGCATCGGGAATGGCGTGGTGAACACCATCGCGCAGGCCTATGGAAGAAGCGATCGTGGCATGGCTCAAAGATATCTGACCAGCGCACTCGCACTCCTGACAGTTCTCGCTGTACTGATCTGTTTCGTTGGCGTTTCGTCCTATCCGTACATCCCATGGACGCGAGTATTCAATGATCCGTCTCGCGCACTGACGGATGAAGGGGCCAAAACGTTCCTCGTGCTCTTTACCTGGTTCCTTGTGAACTTACCACTCGGGATAGTTGCGAGGGTGCAATCCGGCTTTCAGGAAGCCTATTGGACGCAGTTAATTGCGGCGGGCGGCTCTGTAATATCGCTTGCAGCACTGGCGATAGCTATTCTCGCCCGCGAAAGTCTACCCGTTCTCGTATTCGCGTCAACCTTCGGAACAGCTCTCGCCGTGCTGTTTAACGGATATATATTATTCCGCCGCCGCCCCTGGTTACTGCCACGATGGAAGGCATTTGATGGGCATTCCGTCAAGATGATCTTCCGGCTAGGGCTCATGTTCTTCCTGCTGCAGATAGCGGGGAGCGTCGGCTACACGTCAGACAATATCATCATCTCGCAGATTCTGGGCCCTCATGCAGTTTCGGTGTTCAGCGTTCCGCACAAGTTATTCAGCATTGTTTCGGTTATCGTAGGCATTGTTCTGGGACCGATGTGGCCAGCATACGGAGAGGCGATTGCCAGAGGAGATTTGAATTGGGTTCGCAAGACTTTCTGGACATCCTGCCGTTTGCTGCTCATGCTCATCGTCCCGGTCTGCCTGATACTCGCACTCGCTGGACCCTGGATCATTCGCATCGCAGTTGGCAAGTCGTTGGCGGTCCCGCATTCCCTCTTTGTCGTGCTTGCCGCGTGGGGAGTTGTCGCTTCTGCTTCCAACCTCATGACGGTATTGCTGAATGGCGCCAGTCGTCTGAGGGGGCAGGCAGTGATCGCCGTGATCTCTGGTGCGATTAATCTTGCACTGTCAATTCTCTTGACGCGGCGATTTGGCGTGATCGGCGTTTGTCTGGGATCGATAATCTCGCAGCTGTTCATCTCGATCCCGGGGAACATCGTTCTGGTCAGGGGATTCCTGTCAGAGATGGTTGAAGCGAAGACCGGCGCCTCTGCCTTGCCGCATGCGGCAGATCTTTCGCTATAGATCAGGTGAGCCGATTCTTCAGAAATGTGCCGCAGTTGTGGAATAGAAAGGGCTCTCGGCGTTGGACGCGGCATTCCAGAGTATGAGGCGAAGAGGCACGAGGAAGCATTCAAGAACGGTGGCACACTGCTTTCGGTCCATTGCGACACGTCTGAGCAGATCGATGCGGCAAAGTCATCGTTGCAAGAAACTGGCGCTCACGATATAGCCTCGGCCAGCGAATCAGGGTCAACAGACAAGTCCGGCGGTCGAGAGACCTTTGGCAAGCTTTCAACGACAGACGTGAGTGATGACGACGCAGTTGTTGCCGGCAACACCCTTCCACGGCGCTAAAGAGCCAGTGCTGCCCAGAGTCCGCTCAATGGAAGGTGGATTCTTCATTTGATAATGCGCAGATCTGGCGCAAGCGAATGATCTGCCTCGTGAAGCTGCCGGGCCAGCCGGAATGATGAAAGCGCTGAATGAGCGTCTGAGTTTCTATCGAGCCAGGCTGGACGTGGATTTCGGCGTCGCCATGCTGAGCATTAGCCGCGAAAACCCGGTCAAAAACAAATTTGCTCCAACCAGTATTTCAAGTGCCCAACCGGAAGTTGAAGGCCAGTGAATCGAGATCAGGCCGCCAAGCAGCAGCGTGGTCAGCCCGTTTGTCAGAAGCCACACGGAACCCATTTCGTCACGCATCCTGAAGTACGCGATGAGGTCGAGTACTCCCTCCGCCAGGATGATTGCCGAGAGATACATTGTAAAAGTATCCAGCCCGGAAAGCGGATAGATTAGAAAATAGACACCGCCGATGAAGTAGATAATTCCGAGAATCACCTGCCAAATGGCGCGAGGCGTTCCGGTGCCTAAGAACATCATGCTCACGTGCGCTATACCGCCAGCAGTCAGCAGCCAACCGATCAAAAGAGAAGTAGGCACATCGGCAATTGCGGGCACCGCAATGGCCGAAACCCCAAGAATCATGAAGACCGCTGCTACTCCGATTGACCAGGTGTCAGCTTTCCTGATGTTCGCAAAGGGAACACGCAAGTAACGGGTCTCAGCGGCTCTCGCCATCAGACACCTCTTGTACCCGATCAGCTAACCTCAGGCGCGACATGACTAAGATGAGATTCCTTCGCGCGAATACGTTATACCAGTGGCATGCTCGTCGCGTTGCAGCCTCTTCACGTTCAGTTCCCAAGCTAGGCCAAAAGTACGTAGGACCAGGATTCCGTACCAGTTCGGATCGAATTCATACCAGACCAGGCCATGTCGGACCGACTGGGGATAGGCATGATGGTTGTTGTGCCAGCCTTCGCCAAACGTCAGCAAAGCCACCCAGAAACTGTTCCTGGAATCATCCGAAGTGCGAAAACGTTGTTTTCCCCACATGTGTGTTGCGGAATTGACAAGCCAGGTCGAGTGGAGCCCGACTACAGTCCGAAGGAAGATACCCCATAAAACGTATCGCCATCCGCCCACAAGTAGGAGCAAAACGGCCAATATGGTTATCGGCATCCAATGCCAGCGGTTTATGAAAACATGGAATCGATCTTTGCGAAGTTCGGGTACGTAGGGCAAAAGTACAGCCGAGTTCTGTTGCATGGTCTGACCCGTCAACACCCAGCCCATGTGAGCCCAGAATCCTCCATCATGCGGAGAATGCGGGTCGCCCTCTTTATCAGTATTTTGGTGATGAAGTCGATGTGTAGCGACCCAAAGGAGAGGTCCTCCTTCCAGCGCTAACGTTCCGCAGACCGAAAGAAAGTATTCCACCCACTTGAAAGTCTTGTAACCCCGATGGGTGAGAAGTCGATGGTATCCCATACCGATGCCAAGGCTGCCCGCGACCCACCAGAGAATTGCCGAGAGTATGAGCGCTTTCCAACTAAATACGAAGAGAGCTGCCAGGGCACCGGCGTGGAACAGCACCATGACAAAAATTGTTACCCAAATGGCTGGCTGCCTGAATGTTCTGTCGCGTTTCAAGACTTCTAGTATTTGCATAAATCGCCCCGGGTGATCGATGAACCATCTGTCGCATGTTCAGCGTCATCGGCCACGATTCTAAAATTTGTGCCTGCTGGCCCTTCGGATGCCGCTACGCGCGGTGGGTAGGCCGAACTAGATGGGGCTGCACTTCGCTACCATCAGGATTCCATTGTCTCATTACCGCGGCTGGTCAAAATTGAACGGTTATAGACGACTTTCTTGCCATCACCCATTCACAGCGCCTGTTGCGGCACAACGAGGAGTGCGGCCGGCCGGTCGATGTGATAGGAAATATAAGATTCACTTTCACGTCGGCAAAAATATTGGGGTGCCCGTTCTATCCGCTAAACGGGACACCGAAAGCGAGGAGAGCCGAATGAGGTGGACGAGTTTGCGAACCAATGATTTTGGGTACCCTGCCCATTTGTCTCCAAACGCGAATGGCAGGAGCATTCATGTAGAGGAGTCGAATCTGCTCGCGGCTTTCTCCGCGCAGACTATAGACACTGATGATTCTCAAGAGGCTGGTGTTGCCGGACTCCTCTAAATATCGCTGCATACTCAGAGCCGGCGCGTTTTCAAGGTTCTGAATCTCCTCGGCACTCTGCGCAACAATGTGATAGCCCGCAGGCATCGGATCGTACTTCTCCGTGGGGCGCCGGAGCAGGTCATCCGATGTGTGAAGCGAGTCTGTTATTGGAATGCTCATTGCGCAGCTCGCTTCCAGAGCCAGTAGTAGCGCCGCCAGCAAAACATACAGCGAACGGGTCGAAGAGCAAACAGCTCCCACACTCCGTCGATCCGCTTCATCTCCGCTGATTTAAACCGGGTCGAGCCGCAGCATGGGCAATCGCGCCGGAACCAGAGGACGCGAGGTAGCCAGTTAGGCCGCCCGGTGGCGACGGGACTCATCCCTGACCCGTGTTTCCGAAATATGCCCAGAAATTCAACGGGCCGTCCCGTCCCCCGAACTTGGATTAGCTTCGAGCCATGCGAGAAAGGCGCTTATGCTGCCCGTGGCAAGTGCGATACAAGAATCAGCTGCTCCGTAATAGAGATTGATCGTATCCCCATCCGAATCGATGGTTTGCCCGCACGGAAACACTACGTCATTTACGTCCCCGGTACGTTCATAGGAGGCTTCGGGTCCGAAGATCCAGGATTCTCCCCGTTGCAGGCAGACATCCGGCCTTTCAAGGTCGAAAAGCGCAAGTCCTAGACGATAGATGCTGCCGGAGGCGGTATGCCGTACCCCGTGATAGATCGTCAGCCATCCTTTTGGCGTTTCAATCGGTGGGGAACATAGCCCAATCTTGTTAGCATCCCACCATCCACCACGACGCGCTTCCAGCATGATTTTGTGGCTTCCCCAATGTCTTAGATCAGGTGAAAAGGAGATCCACATGTGAGCGCCTAGTGTTGTCACCGGCCGATGAATCATCGCCCAGTAGCCATTGATTCTCCGAGGCAGCAAGGCGGCATCCTTGTCCTCGGGCTGCATGATCACCCCGTATCGTTCAAAGTTCCGGAAGTCTTTGGTCAAGGCAAGTGAGACCCCTGGCCCCCCGCGAGCAAACGACGTGTAGGCTACTGCATATTTCTCAAGTTCCGGAACATAGGTGATGCGGGGATCTTCAATACCCCAGATTTCTTCGGGGTACTCGCGATTGGCGAGGAGCGTGGGCTCTGTATCGATACGCCATTCGTCGATACCGTTTGAGGACCTTGCGGCGCAGAGATGAGAAATGCCACGCCGATCTTCAATACGACACAACAGCAACGTGTCTCCGTCCGCAAGTCGGACCGCTGCAGCGTTGAACACACTATTGATGGGATAGGGCCAATGCTCTCTGGTAAGAATCGGATTACTGCCGTGACGTATGAGGAGCGGGATCTCGGAAGATGTCGTCACTTCGTTGGGTTGACGACTGGCTGAAGGATGAAGCGAATTTGGGGCGGTTTTAAAATTCAACTGGAGACGCTCATTTCATGGCACGTTTCTTCTTCGCTTGTTACGGCGACAGTCTGCATATCGAGCAAGGCCATCAGGAAGGAGAGAGTAGATTCAGCGCCCTGGTTTTCGTTGACGCGGTCTGGGTGGAGTCCATCTTTGCATCCACCGGTCATGACATCGTAGAGGGGAACTCTGAGGTCATTCTTGCCAAGAAACCAACCGAATGCCCGACGGGCTTCTGTATGCCAGTGCAGGTCCTTCGTCAGCCTGTACAACTCAAGGCAGGCGGCAATTGTTGCGCAGGCTTCCACCGGCTGTTGATCGAAGCGGGGCCTCTCTCCACCTTCCTTGAAGACCCCGTTCGAACCGATTGGCACAAAAATCTCACCGCGATCGCGGTGCTGGGCAGCAAGAAGCCACTGTAGAGCCTCAGTGCCTGCTGCGACCATTTGCTTATTATTGCTACGCCAACCGGCAAGTATGAGCGCCTGCGGCAATCTTGCGTTGGAGTAGGAAAGGCTCTTTTCGAACCACTTCCATGTGCCTGTCGCGCTGCGCTCGTAGATATCGAGCAGTCGATTGGCCAATGTATTGCGATGGCCTTGAATCGTCCTATCGCCGGGGAACGATGCCAGATACTCCTGCATTCCAAGCACGGTGAAAGCCCAGGCGCGAGGGCTGCCAAAATGTAACGCGGCAGGTACAGCAGCCTCGAAGAGTCTTCCCGCGGCGCCGCGCAAACCAGCATCCTTTGATTGACCCAATACGGTTCCCAACGCCCAGAGGGCCCGTCCATGGCTATCTTCCGAACCGACCTTCTCCAGCCAACGGCGGTCGTAGCCCAGAAAGTTTCTGAAGCGGCCTGAATCGGAATTGAACGCAAGCCAGAGGAAAGCAAGATACCGGCCGGAGAGGCTTGCGTGCTCGGCGTTGCTATCTTCTCCCAGCGTCTGACTGAGCCGCGTGGATACGATGAGTGCGCGTGCATTATCGTCTGTCGTGTATCCCTCGCGCGTGTTGGGCACCGTGAAGATTGCGTGCTGTAGCATGCCCGTGTCGTCAGTCATGGCCAGAAGATGGCTTGTATTCAGCATGGGCAGCTGATCGGCCTGCTCGATTAGCGCGATATCGAGATCATCCAGGATGGCAGTTCTCGGCTGCAGCGAGCGTTCGAAGCGGGCGCGCTGAAAGCTCGCCATGTAGGCCTTTGCCGTTCTTGGCCAAGTCGTTCCTCGCGAGTGCAGGTAAGCTCTTTTGCGCATCGCGTGCCGTTCTGCGTCGTTTTCCAGCAGGGCAGTCACAGCTTCTGAGATGGCCTCAGGATTCTCAAACGGAACGATAACTCCTCGCTTTTCCGCCAATAATTCACTGGCGTGCCAATAGGGAGTAGAGATGATCGCTTTTCCAGCCCCGAGCGCAATGGCGAGCGTTCCCGAGACAACCTGGGCCTCCTGCCGGTAAGGCGTGATGTAAATATCTGCGGAGCCAACGTGCTCCACAAGCTCTTCTTCGCTTACAAACCGATTGTTGAGAATTAAGTGATCGTCTACCCCAAGCTCCGCTGCGAGAGCCTGCAGGCTCTCTCGATAGCGCTCTCCTTCGCGTCGACGAATATGCGGGTGAGTCACGCCGGAAACGATATAGACCACATCCGGATGATGCGAAAGAATTGCAGGCAGCGCCCGAATGACGTTTTCAATGCCTTTGTTTGGAGATAGAAGGCCGAACGTGAGCAACACGGACTTGCCCTCCGTGCTGAACTTATCTTTGAAGTAGTTTGGATCCATGAAGGGGAGATCCGGTACACCATGTGGGATCACATCGATCTTTCCGACCGGGACCGCATACACATCGCGAAGTAGCTGCGCTGCAAGCTCGCTCATCACGATCAGCCTGTCGGAGAGACGTGCGATCTCTTCAAGAACGAGACGCTGATTGGCATCTGGCTCACGTAGAACCGTGTGCAGCGTCGTCACCAGAGGCATTTTCAACTTGCGCAGCAGTGAGAGGATATAACGGCCCGCAGCTCCTCCGAAGATACCGTATTCATGCTGAAGGCAAACAAGATCGTTACCGTTGAAGTTAAGGAACTCCGCCGCCCGTTCGTAGGATCCAAGATCTTCCTGTGCGAGCTCGAGACGGACCTGATCAGGGTAGTCGTAGCTCGAATCGGGGTCGTTAACCGGAATTGCAAAAAGCCGGCCTTGGCCGAATTCATGCGTTAAGGCGTTGCAAAGGTCTGTAGTGAAAGTCGCGATGCCGCATTCACGTGGCAGATAGTTGCCAATAAATGCAATGCGGGTCGGCAGCGGAAGAGTGCTGGCTTCTGACTGATCTTGAGGGTGAGAGGGTCGGCTTTCAGCCGGTCTGGGGGGAGTGGTTATCTTGTGCGATGGCATTTGTCCTGATTTCAGTTTGTTACAGAAGCCTGATATCAACTACAGACCGTGGGGCATTTGCTTTGACTCGATAAATGCGTGGCAAGGTGATCTATCGAGTGCTCTGCAGATGATTTTGAGCGGACATTTCCATGGATGCATCTTCCTGGATATGCCGAGCGAACATTGTCACGTTAGCGATATAGAGGCCAGGAACACGCGAGACGTGAAGAGAATCAAACTCCGCGGCGTTGAATTGCATGCTTACTAATGAGAGTGCACCGTGCAAAGCCTTATGGATTGCCGCCTCCCAGGTACTGCCAATTCCGCGTCGTGAATAGGATTCCTGCACCCACATGAAATGCCACTGGGCAGAGCGTATTGCCACGTCGAACACGTGCGACTCCATCCGCTGAACATGTGTCCAATCAGTACGAAAAGGCTCTACAAGCACCTCTGGATGTTTCGGCAGGATGCAAGTATTACGCAGGAACATGGAATGGAGCTTCAAAGTCTATACGCTTTTTACAGGCGCCATCTCGCCACGTTCCGATTTATCGTTCTTTTGTAGCGCCGCTTCGGCCTGTTCATCACCTGGAAAGCCCGTCGCATCTGCCTGGTGCGTTCGCTCCAAATGAATCTCCGTTCGACGGCGGGCAGAAAGATGATTATTTACGTCGGTCCTTTTGATGATGCTCACGGCAGCTCCTGTCGCTGGTTTTCTTGCGTTAGAGGCGCTCGTCTGGAGCCAAGCCCGGAATGCCGAAGGCGAGAAGGACACGCTGAGCCTCCTTCAAGCATACGCTCAAGCGAGCTCGAGTGCCGGGACACTGATTGTTCCCGAGGAGAGAGTCGAATTGCACTACTCACTGTGGTTTCCTCGGGACTTATTCACCCTGATTGCTTTGCAAGCGGGGGCTGGCCGAACAGGATTCGGTGAATCATTGATTGGGGGTTTCTTGGCATTGTGCTCTGGTAGCTGGTCGAAGAGGACCACATTGAGAAGCGACTTATGCACCTGAATTCGGCCGTCGTAGCCTATGAAACCGAGGTCGCGAAAGCGATTCATAAAGAAACTCACCCTCGAGCGGGTGGTGCCGATCATATCTGCCAGGGTCTGCTGGGTAATTGGCGGGATAAGGGTCTCAGGTTCGCCGGGCTTGCCGAATTCCGCCATGACCAGGAGAGTTCGCGCAAGCCGTTTTTCGCTGGAATTGAAAAACTGGTCGACAAGATCGGCCTGAGTCCGCATGCTTCGCGCGAGAAGGAACTTAAGGAACACGTCAGCGATGGATGGTTCGTCATGCATCACGCGGGCCATTTCATCCCTGTCGATTCTAAGCGCGGTGCAGGCGTCAACAGCTGTGGCTGTAGCCAGGCGCCGCCCAACGATGCTAGCAAGAGACTCTTCTCCCACGAAGTCCGTAGCAAGCAGAAGGGTAAT
>Ga0105248_10010096_pt1 | contig 10399 bp, 7 predicted proteins | sample KBSS34metaG_FD_81524 | JGI IMG/M metagenome (GOLD analysis project Ga0105248, IMG submission 81524) | Switchgrass rhizosphere microbial communities from Kellogg Biological Station, Michigan, USA - KBS S3-4 metaG | ecosystem: Host-associated > Plants > Roots > Rhizosphere > Soil | place... | reverse complement strand
TTGGCGATGAGGATGTGGCCGTCGGTGCGCTCAAGTACGGCTGGGTGGCCTACAGAGACGGCGTCGATGTCCTGACGGGTGGGAAGGGTTTTGCTGGGCCACTTGGTGTGGTCCCAGCCTCCGCCTTGTAGCCATGCGCCTGCGGGCTGCTTGGCGGCGTATTCGCTGATGCGCTTCTGCATGTCAGCGAGGTCTTTTGTGCCGTCGAGGTCGATGGTGAGTTTTTGCTGGCCTGCTCCGGCGATGTGGGTGTGAGCGTCGATGAAGCCGGGCATGACGAATGCGCCGTGGAGGTCGACGATTTTTGTGGTGGGTGATTTGCGGCGAAGGATGTTGGCGTCGTTGCCTACGGCGATGATCTTGCCCTTTGCGACCGCGATTGCCGTGACCTGTTGCGGCACTGGAGATGGGTCGTCTGCGCGGAGGTGGGTTCCGGTGAGTACATTGCCGTGGAAGTAGATGATCTCAGGATCGGTGGATAGGACGCCGGTCGGCTGGCCGAGGCAGAGAGAGGCTGTCAGCAGAGAGACAGAGAGTGAGAGGAGTTTCACGCGGTCGAGTGTAACGCAGCACCTGAGTTGTCAGCGGATGATTCCGCGGAGAGCTGAGGTGCAATTTGTGTTGCTGCGAGAAGGAGAAGAAGGATGCGGCGCAGGGCAGTTTCGCGGCCGGTTGGGTCGTACCACTCCTCGATGGTGTGGATGTTGCCTCCGATGCCTCCCGTGCCGATGGCGAGGGCGGGAATGCCGAGGGAGAGCGGCAGATTGGCGTCGGTGGAACCGAGGCGCTGCTCGGTGGGGAGCGAGAGGTGGCGGTCTACAGCGCGGAGGGTGGAGAGAAGAGCCGAGTCATCGGGGAGCGATGCGGCGGGGCGGTCGCCGATGGTCTCGATGTGAAGCGCAGGTGGTTGCGAAGTGGCACTTTCCGTAGCGACGGTGTATTCGAGGATGCGGCGGACCTCGCTGGCGGCGGAGTGGAGATGCTCGGTACTGGTGGAGCGAAGCTCGATGAGTGCAGTTGCGGAGGAGGGGATGGAGTTGACGGAGGTTCCGCCCGAGATGTGTCCGACGTTGAGCGTGGTGACGGGAGCGCTGGAGAGAGGAAGGTCGGCGATGTCGGCCAAGGCCCGGCTGAGAAGAAGGATGGGATTGGGCGCGCCGGCATCGGACCATGAGTGACCGCCGGGACCGGTGATGGTGGCGCGGAAGCGAAGGCTGCCGAGAGCGCGGGTTACGACGCTGGATGTTCCGCTTCCTTCGAGAGCGATAGCGGCAGCGATGCGGCCTCGATAAGGACCTCGCTCGAAGAGATAGCGCATGCCGCGGAGGTCGCCCTCGCCCTCCTCACCTACGTTTGCTGCGAAGAGGATTGTGACCGGCGAATTGATGCAGGCATAGCGCAAGGAGGCAGCGATGGCGAGAAGCGCTGAGAGGCCAGCCCCGTTGTCGCAGATGCCTGGGCAGTGGATGCGCTGGGTGTCGGTACGCTGGATGGGTTCGGTGGAGGTGCCGGGTGGAAAGACGGTGTCGAGGTGCGCAGAGATGAGAATGCAGGGGGCAGGGGTGGTCGATTCAGGAGCCAACTCTGCGAGGGCGTTGCCTTCGTCGTCGAGGTGAACGTTGGTGAGGCCGAGGGTACGGAAACGATCGAGGAAGAATTCGGCGCGTTGCTGTTCGTGAAAGGTGGGCGCGGGTATGCGGACGATGTCGAGCAGCCAGTGACGGATCTGCGGCTGGTGGAGATGCAGCCAGTGAAAGGCGCGATGCACCGGTGTGAGAGTTGCCAGCTGCGTAATCCGTTGATGGGCGGCGGCAGACATTTGGTTTAAGAAGAGTAGCGCGATTCGTGAATTGAGGTTGAAACCGCGGGTCCTTCGACTCCGCCGCGCTTCGCTCAGGATGACACATTGTTGTAGGGGCTAGGAATAGTCGACCTCGACGAGGAAGAGGCCTTGCGGTGGTGCGGTGGGGCCTGCGGAGGAGCGGGCGCGGGCTGCGATGATTGCGGGGACGAGTTCCGGCGCAGTGCGGCCCCGGCCAACGTCAACGAAGGTCCCGACGAGATTGCGCACCATGTGGTGCAGGAACCCGGAGCCAGTGACCCGGTAGAAGAGTAGGTCACCTTCGCGGTACCAGGCGGAACCGAATATGGTGCGGACGGAGGTCTTTGCGGGGGTTGCGGATGAGATGTCGTCTTCATCGGACGCGATGCGATTGGTGAGGTCGGGATCGGTGGCGGCGAAGGAGGTGAAGTCGTGGGTTCCGATGACGTGTGCGGCGCCTTGTTGCATGGCCACCAGATCGAGCGGCCAGGTACAGTTCCAGACGAAGGGCGCGAGTGTAGGCGGGCAGATGGGTTGGGGGGCGATGCGGTACTCGTAGGTCTTGCGGCGGGCGCTGTGTCGGGCGTGGAAGTTTGCGGGAACTTCTTCGATGGAGACGATTCGGATGCTGGTGGGAAGGATGTGATTGAGGGCGCGCTGGAGGTTGGAGGCGGGGATGGGGGACGCGAGCGAGACGCTGGCGACCTGCCCGAGTGCGTGGACACCGGTGTCGGTGCGTCCGGAGCCCTGGGGGAGGACGGTTTCGCCGGTGACGTGATGGAGGGCCCTGGCGAGGGTGCCCTGAATAGTGGGAAGGCCGGGTTGAATCTGCCAGCCGTTATACGGCGTGCCGTCGTAGGCGACTGTGAGCTTCCAGTGAGGCATGGGGATAGATGGACGGTACCATGCGAGGACTTTTGCGATCCCTGATGGAGCAGGCGAGGTGCGTGTGTTGATTCCCGGAGCGCGGTGGAACGGAGTAACAATCGGGGGTTGATATACTTAGCTGGCTACGAATCGGGGAAAAATTGAAGCAGCCGATGGGAACGAAGCGGTTAGTGTGTGCGTATCAGTGCCAAGCCGCAGCTTACCGGTCCATTGGTCTATAAGATGATGCCCGGCTGGCCACCATCTTTAAGAGTCCTTAGGAACGTGCGGCGCGTCTTAGAGAGCTAACGAAAGAATATGAGCCGTTGTGACTTGGCGCTGGTTGTGCCGGGTTTCAGCAAGAAAAAGAGAAGTCCCGGCGAACCGCCCAGGTGTAGGGAGGTGCCCGTCCGGGTGGATGGAAACGAAGGAAGAGTTGGAGAGCGCATCGTGAGATTAAGGGATATGCAGGCGGCGGCGAGCATCGCATTGCTGCTGATGAGCGTGAGCACACAACCGGTGATGGCGCAACAGTCGGCTCCCCAGCCACAGCCGCAGTCGAGTTCGACGGCACCAGCCGGGCAACAAACGGTGGTAACGGACACGACAGGAACAGCCGGACTACCGCAAGCTCCGACGCCGAAAGAGATTGGCCCGCTCTATCTTCGCGACACAAGCATCGACTATACGAAGCCCAAGAGCCACTTCTGGAATCCGCTCGCGCCTTACACTGCGACTAACGTTCCTCAGCCGCGGCTGGGCAACTCGCCCCAGCTGGCTCAATTGCTACGCGACGGCAAGATCTATTTGAGCCTTGCGGATGCGGTGATGCTTGCACTGGAGAACAACTACGACATCGAGATTGCGCGCATGAACCTGGACATTGCGGACACGGACATTTTGCGGACTAAAGCTGGTGGAACAGTCCGCGGTGTTTCGACGGGTTTGGTGGCGAACACAATTGGAGGGACTACATCCACGATTCAGGGTGGAGGTGGACCAGGCGGAACATCCAGTGGTACGGGTGGTGGAGGTGCCGGGCTTTCGGGTATCGTGGTGAGCACCAACGGTGGTGGACCCCTTCCGATCAACCGCGATCCGGTACTGACGGGCACGCTGCAGTATGAGGCGGCCAACATACAGCAGACGACGACCTTCCTTACTGGAACCAACACTCTGCAGCAGAATACGGGAACTTACAATTTCGGCTATCAGCAGGGATTTGTCACAGGTACGACACTAAATTTCAGCTTCAATAATTCACGGAGCACCACGAACAGCGTCCGATCGAACTACAGTCCGCAGGTGAACTCGTACTTTCAGATCAAGGGAACGCAACACCTGCTCCAAGGGTTCGGACCGTGGCTGAACACGCGCTTGCTTCTGCAGGCGAAGAACGATCGGCGAATTACCGATTCGGCATTCCGGCAGCAGCTGCTGTTCACGGTGACCCAGGTGGAGAACATCTATTGGGGGCTAGTGAGCGCGTATGAGGACGAGCAGGCGAAGGAGCGCGCACTGGCGCAGTCGACGCAGCTGACTTCCGACAATCGCAAGCAGTTGGAGATTGGCACGCTGGCTCCGCTGGACGTGGTGAACTCGGATTCTGCGGTTGCGGCTGACAAGCAGTTACTGGTTGCCTCGCAGACGAACCTCGAGTATCAGCAGCTACTGATGAAACAGGCAATCGCGCGAAACCTGAACGATCCGGCGCTGTCGGCTGCTCCTGTGATTCCGACGGACCGCGTAGGTCTAGACCGGCTGCCGGAGGAAGACACTCCGACCGAGGAACTGGTGCGGCAAGCGTATGCGAACAATCCGCAGATCGAGCAGGCCGCGCTGAGCATGAAGAACAACGAGATCACGATCAAGGCGTTTAAGAACAATCTGCTGCCGACGGTGGATGCATATGCCTTCTACGGAGGAGCGGCGCTGGGCGGTGCGCAGAATCCTGCGCTCTCGTGCTCGAATTCAGCAATACCGATTCCTTGCCCTCCCGGCACGGTGCCGACGACTGGATACGGGGATGCTCTTCAGAACACCTTCAACAACACGTACCCGGATAAGGCCGTGGGTATAAGCATCAATATTCCGCTGCGGAACCGGATTGCGCAGGCGGACCAGGCTCGATCGCAGATGGAGTATCGGCAGTCGCAGATGCGGCTGCAACAACTCTATACGCAGATTCGTATCCAGGTGATCAATGGGCAGTACGCTCTGACGAACGATCGCGCCCAGGTGCAGGCGGCCCAGGCGTCGCGCGATTTCGCAACACAGAGCCTGGACGCGGAACAGAAGAAGTACAGATTGGGAGCTTCGACCACGGCGCTGGTTCTGCAGCAGCAGAGGAACCTGGCGACGGCGGACAACAACTTGATCTCGGCGACTGCGGCGTATGCAAGAGACCGCGTAGCGCTGGGGCAGTTGCTCTCAAACCTACTGGATAAGTACGGGGTCAAGATCGAAGACGCGGCGACCGGCAACATTGCGCAGCAGCCAACGATACCGGGGCTCACTACGCCTAAGACCCCGGACGCTCCGAAACCGATCTCGGCGACGCCGCCGCCACCCCCGCAGTAGAACGATACGACGCATGAAGGCAGAGCCCGGGCTTCGGTCCGGGCTTTGCCGTTGGGCCATGAGGTAGAGTGTTGCGGGATCACCGAATGACTGAAATACACTGGTGAACATGAAAGACGGACAGGAAACGAAGCAGTTGAATGCCTTGGCTGAGGCCGCCTCAGCGTATCTCCGGTCAGCGATGCATCAACCAGTGGAGTGGCATGAGTGGGGCGAGGAGGCCTTTGCGCGAGCGAAGGCCGAGGACAAGCCTGTCCTGCTGGATATTGGAGCGGTGTGGTGCCACTGGTGCCATGTGATGGATCGCGAGTCGTACGAGAATCCTGATACTGCGAAGATCATCAACAGGCACTTTGTTGCGGTGAAGGTGGACCGAGACGAGCGGCCGGATGTGGATACGCGCTATCAGTCGGCGGTTCAGGCGATCAGCGGGCAGGGTGGGTGGCCGCTTACGGCGTTTCTGACTCCGGAGGGTAAGCCGTATTTCGGAGGAACGTATTTTCCGCCTGAGGATCGGCATGGCCGCCCGGGGTTTCCGCGGGTTTTGCTGACGATGGCGGAGTCTTTCATGAAGCGGCGCGACGAGGTGAATGATTCGGCCGGAAGCGTGATGGCCGCGATCGAACACAATGAGTCGTTTTCAGGGCGAGCGGGGAATCCGGGACCGGAGCTGGTGGCGAAGCTGGTGGCTTCGGTGTTGAAGCAGTTCGATGCGCGGTCAGGAGGATTCGGGTCACAGCCGAAATTTCCGCACTCGGGGGCGATCGACCTGCTGCTGGATGCGTCGTCGCGGGTCTCTGTGGGACCGAACGGAGTGGCGGGAGAGCAGGCGAAGCGCGCAGCGCTGGTGACTCTTGAAAAGATGTCGCGGGGAGGAATCTACGATCACCTGGCGGGAGGGTTTCATCGCTATTCAGTCGATGAGCGGTGGGTGGTTCCTCACTTCGAGAAGATGGCGTACGACAACAGCGAGCTGTTGAAAAATTATGTCCATGCCTTTCAGACGTATGTTGAGCCTGAGTCCGCGAGAGTGGCGAGGGAGATTATCAGGTGGATGGACGAGTGGTTGAGCGACCGTGAGCGCGGAGGGTTTTATGCGTCGCAGGATGCGGACTTTTCGCTCGACGATGATGGCGACTACTTTACGTGGACGCGCGATGAGGCCGCAGCAGTGCTGAATCCTGAAGAGCTTGCGGTGGCGAGCGCGTTTTACGACATCGGCGAGATCGGCGATATGCATCACAATCCGGCGAAGAACGTGCTGCATGTGCGTGGCACGCTGGAAGGCGTGGCGAAGTCGAACGGCGTGTCGCTGGATATGGCGCGGGAACTACTAACTTCGGCAAGAACGAAGATGTACGCAGCGCGGCTGAAGCGGCCTACTCCGTATGTTGACAAGACGATTTACGTGGGATGGAACGGGATGTGCATCTCGGCGTACCTCGAGGCTGGTCGGGTGCTGGACATGCCGGAAGTGCGGGAGTTTGCACTGAAATCGCTGGACCGCGTCCTCGCAATGGCGTGGAAGAGTGAGACCGGAATGGCACACGTGGTGGCTTACGGCGAGGGTTCTGGTCAGAGGGTCGCGGGCGTACTCGATGACTACGCACTGACCGGAAATGCCGCGCTGGACGCTTGGGAGGCCACAGGCGAGATGCGCTATTACGAGGCAGCCGAGTCGATTGCAGAGGCGATGGTGAAACGGTTCTACGATCCGGTTGGTGGAGGGTTCTTCGATACCGAATCGGCAGCGGATGGAGAGCAGAGGCTGGGTGCGCTGACGGTACGGCGAAAACCGCTGCAGGACACGCCGACTCCGGCGGGCAATGCAACAGCTGCTGCTTTGCTGCTTCGGCTGGAGGCTTTGAACGGGCGTGAGGACTACGCGGTGAAGGCGCAGGAGACGCTGGAGACATTTGCTGGAATTGTGGAGCACTTCGGATTGTATGCGGCCAGCTATGGCCTGGCGTTGGAGCGCATGGTACAGCGCGCGGTGCAGGTTTGCGTGATTGGAGATGACGCCGAGGCACGAAGGCTGGAGGCAGTGGCACTCGCACGGTATGCGGTGAACAAGAGCGTGATCCGCTTCCGGAGAGAACAACTAGGCGCCTTGCCGCCGTCGTTGGCTGAGACACTGCCGCATCTGCCGGACCTGAAGGATGCCGAATTGGGAAGCTTCGCGGTGGTCTGCAACGGCAAGGGCTGTCTACCTCCGGTGCGGACGGTAGATGAGCTGATTGCGGCGATGAATCAGACGTTGTAGTGCCATGACTCAGGCCAAACAGATCGTTATCTCGGGCGGACCTGGGGCGGGAAAGACTGCGCTGCTCGAGGAACTTCGTCGGCGCGGGTACTCGTGTTCGAGTGAGGTTGCGCGCGAGATTATCCAAGAGCAGGTGAGTGCTGGTGGTGATGCTCTGCCGTGGGCAGACCGGGAACGCTATGCGCGGCAGATGCTGAATCGCTCCGTTGCTGCGTTTGAAGAGAGTTTGCGCATTGGCTCACCTGTCTTTTTCGATCGAGGAATCCCAGACACGCTCTGTTACGTGCGGTTGGTGGGGCTCTCGTGTGAGTTAGAACATGAGGCAGCCATAATGTGCGATCGGCATCGCTATTGGCGGCAGGTTTTTCTGGCACCACCATGGCGGGAGATTTATGAGACCGATTCAGAGCGAAGGCAGGACTTCGATGAGGCCGTAAAAACCTACAGCTTGATGCAGAAGACTTACGAGGACTGCGGCTATGAGGTGGTGCAGATTCCCTTGGCTTCAGTAGAAGAGAGAGCGGCGTTTCTCCTGGGAGAAATTGGAGAGGCTAGGCTCCGATAGTCGGAGGGGCAGGCGGCGCGGTTGGGTCGGCCTTTTGCTGCATGATGAGCATGTTGGATGAGACCCCAAGGGGGATGCCCTCTTTCTCAAAGGTCAAGATGATGCGGCGGCGCAGTTCGCGGAGAACACCGTCGCGTTGATTCGCGCGCACACGGATGTTTATGGGGTAGACGACTTCGCGGCCGCGGATGTCGTTGACGCCAAGGATGTCAGGGTCGGATATCGCGATGTCTTTGAATACCGAGTCGTTGCGGACGTCGTTCGCGAGGCGGCGCAGGATGTCCATCACACGATCGGGGTTTGCGCTGGCGTCCACGGATACGGGAAGCGATGCGATGGAGTAGTCGCGGGACTGGTTGGAGACCGTGGCGATCTGGCTGTTGGGAATGAGGTAGAGGGTGCCGTCGCCGTCGCGCAGTCGAGTGCTGCGCAGAGAGAGGTCCTCGACGGTTCCCTTGAGGCCGGCGATGGTTACCGTCTCGCCGACGTTGTACTGATCTTCGAGGAGAATGAAGATTCCGTTGAGCATGTCCTTGAAGATGGACTGTGCGCCGAGCCCGATACCGACGCCGAGGATTCCGGCAGAGGCGAGGAGCGGCTGGTATGGGATGTCGAAGATAGTGAGGACTTGCAGGAAGGCGAGAAAGCCGATGACGCCATAGGAGGTGGCGCGAAAGATGGAGGCCATGGTGCGGAACTGGGCAGCGCGATGGAAGTTGCCAACCTGCTGCTCGGCGCTCTTCTGCAGGCGGCCGACGAAGAACTTCACGATACGAAACAGGATGAAGACAACAATAAGGATGCCGACGAGCCTAGGGAGCTTCTGGCTGACAAAGGCGACGATGTCGTTATGCCACTCGTTGGCAAAGACACGGGAAAGGCGTTGTTCTTGAGAAGGTTCTTGCAGGGCCTGGGCCAGAAGGCGCATGATACTGGCATCTCGCTTTCGCTGTGGAGTTCTTCCAGAATGCAGGAACTCCAAACTTGGATGCAAAGCAGCGACGGAGAGGGAAGGGGGCCGTATGGCGACAATACGGGGTGCCTGGGTAGGAGCGGCATTGTTGGCAGCAGCCTCTGGAGTAATGGGAGTTGGACAGCGTCAGGGCTCTACACCTCCTCCGCAACCTCCTTCGAGGACCGTTACCAACTATCCGCCAATGGTTGGAATGACGCCGATGAGCGGGATGGATCCGTCTTCTTCGCCGGATACCTTGAGTGCGCGGATGGCGGAGCAGCAGGCCCGTTCGCGGAACTATGAGCGTCAGAAGAAGCTGGTATCGGACACCGACAGACTCGTCGGGCTGGTGACTGACCTCAAGGCAAAGGTGCAGAATGGCGGCGACCTCTCGCCGGCAGATATGAGCAAGAAGGCGGAAGAGATAGAGAAGCTGGCCAAAAGCGTCAAGGACCGGATGAAGGGATGAGGACGCCCCGTGGGGCCGTTTTAGGGTTGATTGAGCGCGCCTGCGGTGTTGATCTGCGGGATGGGCAGAGTGGTTGTGGGTGGATTGGCGGTAGCACGCAGGGCGTTGATGACCCGGGTGGGGTCCCATTCAGGATGTACGGAACGCAGCAGGGCGACAGCTCCGGCGACGAGTGGTGCTGAAGCGCTGGTTCCGATTGCCTGAACGTATGCAGTATGGCCGAGATTGAAGCAGCCAAAGCTATGACTGGAATCCGTGGGGAGGCCGTCGGATGTGTTCGGAATCCCTGAGCTGCAGGCTCCGCGAATCCATCCGCTGACGGCCATGTCGGCACCTGTGGGGTAACTGCCGCCGGGGGCGGCGAGGGCGTTGAGCGGAGCACCGCGATTGCTGTAGTAGGCGAGTGACGGGGAGCCGGGGAGACATGCCGCTCCAGAGCTGGTGTTTTCGATGCAGTCGGGGTTGGTAGAGGCGGTGACGGCGAGGACGTTGCGGGACTGTGCAGGGATTTCGATGTATCGCGAATTGGTGAGATCGTAGCCGTCGTTTCCGGCGGCGGCTACGAGGACGGCTCCCGCCTGCGCGGCAGCGTAGGTGACGCGATCGAATGCCGCTTTTACGCCTGCTCCGTCTCCGGTGGAAAGGTCGATGACGACGCCGAGCGACATGGAGATGACGTCGGCGTGGTTGGCGATGGCGTGGTCTATGCCCTGAATGACCCAACTTAGGAGTCCGCTGGCGGCGCCGGCTGTGCAGCGTGCGGTTTCGTTGGCGGTGGGCATGGTCAGGGGCATCCTCTCAAGCACCTTGATGTTGAGCAGGGTGGCGGAGGGGGCGACTCCTATGAGACGGCCCGTGCCGGGGCCGAGTGCGGCAGC
>Ga0105248_10010093_pt1 | contig 10400 bp, 8 predicted proteins | sample KBSS34metaG_FD_81524 | JGI IMG/M metagenome (GOLD analysis project Ga0105248, IMG submission 81524) | Switchgrass rhizosphere microbial communities from Kellogg Biological Station, Michigan, USA - KBS S3-4 metaG | ecosystem: Host-associated > Plants > Roots > Rhizosphere > Soil | place... | reverse complement strand
GCCGCGGCGCGATCCGCGCACCTGCCGCGCCGCCCTGCCCCATCGTGCCGTGACAGGCGGAGCAATAGGACTCGACGAACAATCGCTTGCCGTTCTGCCCATTTCCTTCTGGCACCGCAGCCTGGGCCTGCAGCGACGGCACCGCAAGCGGCGCGCTCAGCATCGAAACCGCCAAGCCGATCAGTACAGGTTTCATGATCTCTCCGCGACGGCTGTCATGGTTTCGCCCACCAATCCTTCTTCGTCCCGCCCGGGCTTTCAGCCAGTCTCTGTCAGCATCAAGCGCAGCATGTTCAACGCGGCTTGAGCGGCCTGGAACTTCACCTGCTCGCGTCCGCCCACGAATTGGAACGTGCGGACGCGCGCCATCGCCGCGACGACAACGGCGATCGCGACCGTGCCCACCGGTTTTTCGACCGTCCCGCCGCCCGGCCCGGCGATGCCGGTCACGCCGATTGCGACCGCCGCTCCCGATCGTGACTGCATGCCTGCAGCCATGGCGCGCGCGACCGGCTCGCTGACCGCGCCATGCTCGGCGATGAGCGGTGCGGGCACGCCCAGCATGTCGACCTTCGCCTGATTGCTGTAGGAGACCACGCCGCGGTCGACGTAGTCGGAGCTTCCCGGCACATCGGTCAGCCGCGACGCCAGCAAGCCGCCCGTGCACGACTCCGCCACCGCAATCGTCAGGCCTCTGGATCGGAGCATCTCGCCGACCACTGCTTCGAGTTGTCGCCCGTCATCGCTATAGATCGAATCGCCAAGAACGCCGTGCAGTTGCTGGACCGCCGCGTCGAGGGCCGCTTCGGCTTCGGAGCGGCCGGCGCCGTGCGCGGTCAAGTGCAGCTCGATTTGACCGAGGACCGCCAGGATCGTCGTGCTGATCGGCACCGCCTGCGACGCCCACGCGCTGTACACCGGCTGCGCACGTGTATCGACGTCGGATTCCGTGCGACCGGTGATACGCAGCACCCGCCTGAACAGTCCGGTGCCGCCGCTGCGCGCGCGCAGACGCTCGCGAATGACCGCCTCGAACATCGGCTTCATTTCGCGCGGCGGTCCCGGCAGCAGCACAATCGCGCAGCGCCCGCGCTCGATCCACAGGCCCGGTGCGGTGCCGTTCGGGTTCGGCAGCACGACGGCGCCGCGCGGCACCATCGCCTGCCGTCTGTTGATCTCCGGCATCGTCATGCCGCGACGCGCGAAGCGCTCGCGAATCCGCTCCGCGATCGACTCGTCGACGTCGAGCGGCAGCTCCAGGGCGCGCGCGAGCGAATCCCGCGTGACGTCGTCTTCGGTCGGCCCAAGACCGCCGGTGACCACGATGACATCCGCCCAGCGCAGCGCACGGCGGAACAAGTCGGCAATCTCCTCGACGTCGTCTCCGGCCACCACCTTCAACCGGACGTCGACGCCGATTTCATTCAGCCGCTCGGTGATGAACAGCGAATTGGTGTCGACGCGAAAGGGCGTCAACATCTCCGTCCCGACCGCAATGATGCAGGCGTTCATCTGGTCATCTAATCATCTGGTTATCTGGTCGTTGATGTGGCCATTGATCTGGTCATCGATCGGGCGGTTGATCGCTATCTCGTCAATTGGACAATCAATGACTCGATTCCCAGGCGACCAGATGACCAGAGGCATAGTCGTAGTGCAAGGTTGGCATAGACCCCCGCCATCGCGTCGTCGGCCATCACGCCCAGACCGCCGTGCAGGCGTTCCAGCCGATTGGCGGGAAACGGTTTGATGACGTCCGCTATGCGAAAGAGGAGGAAACCGAGGATTGCGCCGGGCCACGCCACCGGGTTGGCAAACAGCGTGATCAACATCCCCAGCACCTCGTCGATGACCACGTGCGAGGGATCGGTTCGAGCGAAGTGCTGTTCGGCGACGCTCGCGCTCCAGGAGCCGACGACACCCACGCCGGCAATCACAGCCGCGTGGATTGAGGGCGAGGCTGGAAGCGCCGCCCAGAGCACGAGCCCGACGATCGATCCGAACGTGCCCGGCGCGATCGGCGCGTACCCGGCGCCGAATGCGGTTGCGAGCGCGAGCGCCACGCGGTTCCTCACGCCGAGGCGCGGACGACCCGCGTGCCGGCCAGGCGGTCGTGCAAACCCCGGCGATCCGGTGAGAAGAACGCCGTCAGGAAGCCTAGACCCGCGGGAATTGCGAGGATCGCCCACATGACGGTGCGTTGCAGCGCGCGACCGACGCCGAGCGGCTCGCCTTCGTCAGCGCTGACCACCCGAATGCCCATCACCATCTTGCCGAGCGTTTGCCCGCCGGCGGTGAACCCGACCAGGTATCCCCCGTTTTCGAGGGCCAGGAACGCCAACAACGGTCCTTTCGGGAGGACGCCGAGCTCCCAGAACGTCAGACCGCAGAGCGCAATCGTGAAGTACACGACCAGGACATCGACGACCGCGAGAATCAGCAGATCGATCACGACCGCGAGAAACCTGGCGATGAGACTGGCGGTATCGCCCTGATCCGGATGAGGAAGATGTGCCGACGATGACGACGAGGCCGAGGGTGCGCTTCGGTCAACGATGGACGACCGGTTCGCGGGCGAAGGAAACGACGCTGCCGGCGGCGCCGTGCCGGCCGGCTCCAGGTCGAACGCCAGGTCGAACGACTGGGCGCGCGGCTCCGACCGAAGTCGCGGCACTTCGGGCGTCGCGCGCCTGACCGCCAGCGGCTGTCGCGGTGGCGACGGCTTCGTGATGAGCGGCGCATCGTCGGGAGCGATCGGTTCAAAAAGCGGAAGGTCGGGCGACATCGAGCCCGCGGCGGCGTCCGTTTCGGTTTCCTTGAGGAAGCTCAAATCCTCGAGCGGATTGCTCTGTTCTTTCGGCTGCTGCTTCAACGACAACTCGGATACCGGCTGCGGCGTCGAGAGCGCGAACTCGTAGCCGCAGTTGCGGCAGCGCGCGACCTGTTCGACGCCGAGGTAGCCGCACTTTGGACACTTCATGACGGACACTTCATGACGGACACTTCATGACGGACACTTCATAAGGGGCTTCGTCGCGGGCATTTCTTGACGGACACGTGTCTTCATGGCTGGCGGGCGACTTCGCCGTCGCGACCTGGCGTGGCAATCGAGGGCGGCGGCGAGAGCTCCAGCAACTGACGCTGGATATCGCCGCGCAAGCGATCCGCGTCGGATTTCTCGGCGTCCGTCGCGCGCACCAGATCGAGCTCCGACAAGGCTTCGTGCAGCCGACCACGCAAGGCCAACGCGCGCGCGCGGCCCAGCGCCATCTCGGCGCGCCTCGGCGGTGGGAATTCGGTTTCAACCGACGCCGGCAACGTGGCGGACGTCCCGATCGCGTCCTGACCGCCGAACCACGACCATGGCTCCCGCGTAGCCACGGAGTACGCACTGACAGCCACGACAGCCAGCAGCGCCATCGTCAACAAGGCCGCGAACCGGGAGCCAGTTGGTGCATGGTGCGCTGACGCGGCTGCGGGCAGATGCGGCTGGGTCGCGACCTTCGACACCGCCGTTGGCCGGGCCGGGCCGTCGTCGATCGAGGCCGGGCCGCCAGCCGGATGACGATTCAACCGATCGAGCAGCGGGTGCAGCTCGTCGGCCCGGGCGCCGCTTTCCACGGCCGCCTGCAGCAGCCGGCGCGCTTCGGATCCATGCCCCCTGTCGAGCGCCGCGGCGCCGCTTTCGAGCAACTCTTCGGAACGGCGCTGGCGTTCCGCGAGCGCGCTGCGCGCCCGATCGATGTAGGCACGCGCGCGCGCGTGACTGCGATCGAAAAAAAGCGCCCGCGTCCAGACGTTGATGGCGCCCTCGTATCGGGCGGCGAAGTAGTGGTCGAGACCGGCGAGGAGCAACTGCTCGATCTTCGCGTCGCGATCCGCGTCAGGCGCGTCGGCGATCGCGCGTGAGCCGTCGATGCGAGACGAATCGGCCATATGAATTGATCGGGTCGAAATTATAGCACTGGCGACCCGGCGGTCCACTGCGGATGGAAAGAAGCACCACCGAGTGCACCGAGAAACAAATTCCTCATCGCGGCGGGCTCGGTGTGCTCGGTGGTCGTTTTGAGAGCGCCAATCGGGCACGCTCACCGCCGCTCCAGAATCGTGAACGTATCGACCGCCTCAAGCAGTCGAAAACGCGGGTCTTTGAGAATCACCTCGCGCGTGCACACGACGCTCCCCGCTTCAGCCAGCTGCTTGGTGGCGCTCGACCGGCTGTTGGCCAGCACGTAGCGTCCGCCCGACACGAGGAGTGGGCTCCACGCGTCCCACGTCGCACGAAAGCCTTCGAAACTGTTCAGCGAGTCGCTGAACACGAAGTCGAGAGGCGCTTCGCGCGCCGCCACAAACCAGCGAGCGGCCTCGAGATCGCTCAGCCTGATCCAGCGAACGCTGCCATTGGTCTCCTTCTCCACTTCGCGATGTCCGATGATCTGCGGCGCGCTGAAACCAAAGCGCCCCGGCACATACGGATCGATCCCGAATATCACACCGTCGCCGGCCATCGCCGCACGCAGCCGCCTGGTGTTCACGCCTTGCCAGCAGCCGATTTCCGCCAGCCGCTTCTTCCCCGCGGCGTGACGCTCGAGGCTCGCACACTCGGCCGCCGTGTACATCGTCCTGGCGGGGGCGAGGTGCAACGTCCACAGCAGGAAATGCGTGATGACGTTCATCGGGCTGTGCGAACAAATGACGGCAGCAGCCGAGACCGCCGCGGCCGCACGGAGACGCCTTCAGCATTCCCGGCTACCCCCGCCTGCGCTGCGATCGACACGTGGCGTTTATTCACAGGCTCCTGTGTCGCGCTTCGAGCGCGGCGGCGGCGTTGACGATATCGCCCCACCGCCGCGTACGACCACGAAGGCGTACACAGAGGTCGCGGAACGCACGAAACCCGTCGCGCGCTTCGTTGGCCCAATGCAACGTCACCGGAACGGTCAAGCCGTCGGCCGCGGCGATGGTGCGATCGAAACGGGTGAGGTGTTGCAACGTGACGTCGTACGCTCCCCGGTACGATGGCACGTAGAGACTCCGCAGCAGAAATGAGGGTCCGGCCCGGCATCCGAACGCCGTGACCGACTCCGGACCACCGCAGATCAAGGGAAAGCGTTCGGCCAACACACCAAACGTCAACGGATCGTATCCGTTGTACGGGGCGACGAAGCCAATCGTCTCGAGTTGCCGCGCGCGCAGGTGCTCGTCGGCTCGCTCCAGCGCCGTGCGCAACGCGCCGGCCGGCATCCCGGCCAACTCGCTCGGGTAGTTGCGGTAGCGGCTCTTATGTGTGAAGCCGTGGAGTGCCAGCTCCGTACCTTCCGACGTGCACGTGCGCAGGGTGTCGACGTCGGAGGCAGAGAGCGGCCGGCTCTCGCCGTTCACGCTGAAGAACGGGGTGACGGCCAGCAAGTACGGCAGCTCGTGCTCCCGGGCAATCTGATGAAACCGCAGGAAGTCCTCGCGGCCGGCAAAGGGCGAGGGAAAATCATCGACGCGTAGCAGAAACCGGCACGCATCACGGGCCAGCGCCACGCCAAGCGCCGAAGCCGTCACTCGGCGGATCCGCTGCAGCTGGCGGACGACCTGCCGATGATTGAGCGGCACGGCGTCTCGGACGGCGCCCATCGTGACCAGCAGCTGCCGCGCGGTCTTCACGTTCGGCCGCTCCGCGAGCACCACGGTCGAGGACGAGCACTGGATGCGCACGAGATCGGCGCCCTCCCGCCACGCGCGAAAGTCCGGGCCGCGGCGGAACAGACCCTTGCGAAAGGGCCGGCCGGCCCAACCGCCGTCATCGATGACGACGCGGACTGACGGATTCGCGGCCAGGAACGGCGTGAGCAGGTCGTCGATCCAGAATGCGATCGTGAGCCCGAGGTCGCAATCCTGGGTCCGGATCTCGACCGCGCTAGCCATCGGAACCATCCGGCAGCGCGACCAGATTGCGCAGGCGCGTCCGATCGACGTGATCCACGGTCGTCGACTCGGGAAAGGTGTCGATCTCGGCGAAACGCGTGTAGCCAACCGAGGTCAGAAACGTCAGGACGTCGTCGGCGGTGCCGCCGGCGGCCTCGGCGCTGAGCGGATTGAGCTCGAAGATGATGGTCGGGTGGCGACCGCGGAGGAATTGCTCGGCACCTTGCAGCGCGGACAACTCGCTGCCCTCGACATCGAGCTTCATGAGGACTCGCCCGGGCAGACCCGGCCAATCGATGGCGTCGTCCAGGCGCACGGTCGTGACGGTGAGGCGGCGGTGGTCCGACGTCGCCGAAAAGCGCGCGTATAGACCCGCCGAACCCGAGCCGGCCGACGGCAGGTAGAAGCAGGCCTCGCCAGCCTGCGCCGCGCAGGCGCACTCGTGTACCGTGGCCTGCCGGAACCGGTTCGCCTCGAAGGACCGCCGCAGCAACGAGGCGAGACGGGGCTGCGGCTCGAACGCAGTCACCGTGCCGGAGGATCCGACCAGCGGAGCGGCCATCAGTGAGTAGCTGCCGTGATTGGCGCCGATGTCGAGAAACGTGTCGCCCTGGCGCAGGCACGCGTGCAGAATGCGGGCTTCGTGGCTCGGCGACTCCACTTCGCCGAAAACCCAGAGCATGCGGCGATCGCACAAATCGATGAACACCGTCAATCCATGCAGCGGCACCGCGGCGTCACGCGTGAGTTGCAGCGTTTTCGTGAGCGTGATGACCACGGACAGCAGCAGCGACCCGCCGCGAACGATGGAGCGCGAACGGTCGGCCATCAGACGCGAATACCACGCATACGCCCGGTAGAGCGGCGGCAGACTGCGGCAAATGCCCGGATTGTCAAACCAGTCAAGGGCTCCCGCCCTTGATATCCCAGGAAACGCGGAGCCCTTGCCTGGTTGACTGTCTTCTTTGGCGCGCTCCGCGCGCCCAGGACCGCTATACGGCCCGCTACCAATCGCTGCAACGGGTACAGAGTTCTCGCCTGGCGCCGCATCGCGGTCCAATGCATGGGATGTTGTGATTGCTAGCCCGCGCGCCTGCCGGCGTTGATGACAGAATGTCTCGATCCTCTCAGCCGTGCGTGCCCAGGAATATTGCTGCGCCACCTGCTGGGCGCGTTGACCGATCTCGCGAGTCAAACCAGGGGTTCGGAGACAGCGCTCGAGCAGTTTGCGCAGGTCCGCGACAACGCCGGTTTCGCAATACAAGGCCTCCGTGCCGTTGGCCGCGATGTCCGGCAACCCGCCTTCATTGAAACCGACCACGCAGATGGCACAAGCCATCCCTTCGAGAAACGTCTTGCCGAAGCCCTCGAAGAGCGACGGAAAGAGCAGGACGTCATGTTGCCCGTAGAGAGAAATCAGGTCCCTTCGGTCCAGCCACGGCACGGTCGTGAGCCGCTGACCGAAAGCCGGCTCAAACCGGGAGCGGATGCGATCGATGGCATCGCCGGGCACCACGAATGTGATCGACGCCTGCGGTTGCGCCAGGCCGATCGCCGGCAGAATTGACTCGAGGACCGCCGACCCTTTGAGCACGAGATAGTTCCCGACGTACAGCATGCGAACGGCATCGCCGCCGTCGCTTCGCCGCACGTCCGAGCGGAGGAACGGTTCATCGAGCCCGTACGGGATGACGGCCACGCTCTCGGCGGGCATGTCATATTCGCGCTGCACGTACCGCGCGCCGCTGGCCGACGGCGAAATCAGTCCGTGACACGCGCGAAGCGTGCGACGGCACGCTCTATTCACGAGGGTTTTCGTGAGCTGCAAGCCAAGACGACGTGCCCTTGAATACGGGCCGTCCCAGGCGAAACTCAAGCGAGCGGCATTGAAGCGATCTTCCCAGCCATGGGTGACGTTGAGAAATAATGTCGAGGGATACTTCGCCGGCAGATTCTCGAACGCGAGGTAGCCATACGGCTGACTGATCATCACGACGTCGTAGCGGGCCCGCGCCAGCTGATCGGACACTTGACGGAACTGGCGGCGCGGCAGCTCGAGCCACCGAGACAGGCTCGGATGCGGCAGTCGATACGGCTCGGGTTGCTTCCACAGGTGATCGACCTCATGACCACGCGTCGTGAGCGCATCGGCGATCGACAGCAACGAGCCGGCGGAACCGGAGTTCGGGTCGCGTACGAAATCCGCGACGTCGAGAAACCTCATGGGCGGCACTCGGCAACTGCAGCCAGCAGCGGGCCAAGCTGCCGCATATGCGCCGCCATCGTGAACTTCCTGGACAGGTCCCAGGCGCCGGCACGCAACCCGGCGTGGTGTTCGGGATCACGCAGCGCGCGCACGATCGCCTCGGCCAACCCTTCGACCGTCGGCGGATCGCCGGGTGCGAGCTCGCCTGATTGTCCGGCGATCAACCATTCTGGAATGCCACCCACCGCGTAGCCGACCGCGGGCAGCCCCAGACATCCCGCTTCGACGCCGACGAGGCCGAAGGGTTCTGGCCACAGGCTCGGGACTGCCAGGAGATCGGCGGCCTGCATGATGTCGTCTCGCGTCTCCCGATCCACCCATCCATGGAACTCCACGGCGACGCCGACTTCGTGGGCCAGCGCCTTCAATCGCGATTCCTCCGGGCCGGTGCCGAGCAGGCTCAGGGCGAGGTGAAAACCGAGCTGCCGCTCGGCACGCGCGATGGCTCGAATCAAGTAATGGGCGCCCTTCACGCTGGTCAGCCGTCCGACCGTGACAATCCGGCCCGCATAAGGGCGAATCGCGGATGGCCGAATGGCGGACATCGGCGCGGAGGTCGGAACAGTCACGAGGTGAAGTCGCTCAGCGGCCACACGATGACGGCTCAGCTCGTCGCGCATGTAGTGACTGGCGACGACCACGGCATCGTAGCGAGGCAGCAACGTGCGCCGGCGGGACTGGATGGCGTAGGTCGACCACGCCGCCAGCGGGTTGAGCGCCCCGCAGCGCCGGGGATAGTGGAACAGCAGACACATCGGCCCGAAGGTGCGCGAACAGGGTCGCGGCCGCGGAAAGCTGTGACACTTCGATCCGGTGCCGCACGTGCCGTAGAAGTCGTGGGCGAACATGACGGAGGGATACCGGGCAATCAGCGCCTCTTCGAGGTCGGGCGCATTCGAGCCGTGGGAATAGCTGACGTCGGGCTGCCACGCGGCGATCGCGCGGAGCGCACCGGGGATGCCGAGGCGCGCCACGCACCATCTGGGAAGCCGGTCACCCGCTGGATCGACCGTGGCTCGCCCCTCCTCGATTTCGTAGCCGTGCAGCAGGCCGACCTCATCGCCCCTGGCCAGCAACTCCGGAATCAGCATCCGAACGTAATGCTCGCTGCCGCCGACGAGGCCGCGATGCCAGCACACCTGCAGCAGCCGCACCCTAATGGCCTGTCCTGTTCATTGGGAAGCAGAAATCCGCCGCGAAGACACGAACACCGGGAGACGATCCCTACTCTAGTGGACCTTCGTGGCTTCGTGCCCTCGTGGCTGCACTGGATATGAGCCGCGCGCGCGACTAGACAGCCTCTTCTTCCGTCTCGGGCCGCCTGGACGACGCAATGCCGAACGCCTTCATCTTTCGATAGAGGTTGCTGCGCTCGACACCCAGGACCTCGGCGGTGCGCGACATGTTGCCCTGCTGCTCGGCGAGCGTGCGGAGAATCAAGTCCCGCTCGAATCGATCCCTTGCCTCGTGCAATGTCAGGCGCTCCGCCATCGACTCCGGCACGTCCGGACGCCGCAACGCATCGGGATCGAGAAAGCCGAGGTGCCCGGCCAGAATCGCGTCGCCCGGCACCATGATCATCAGCCGTTCGATGACGTTGCGCAGCTCGCGCACGTTGCCCGGCCACGGATAACGCTGCAAGGCGGACAGCGCCGCCGGATCGAAGGTCTTGATCCGGCGCCCGTCCTCGCGCGCGAACTCCGCCATGAAGTGGTCGGCCAGCAGGCCGATGTCGTCGGGCCGATCGCGTAGCGACGGCACGAAGATCGGGATGACGTTCAACCGGAAATACAGATCCTCGCGAAAACGGCCGCCGCGAATCTCCGCCTGCAGGTCCTTGTTGGTGGCGCACAGCACCCGCACGTCGACCTTGATCCGCGTCGCGCCGCCGACCGCTTCCATGGTCTGCTCCTGCAGGACGCGCAGCACCTTGGCCTGGGTCTTCAAGCTCATGTCGCCGATCTCGTCGAGGAAGATCGTGCCGCTGTCGGCGGCTTCGAACTTGCCGCGGCGGTCGGCGACCGCGCCCGTAAAGGCGCCGCGCACGTGCCCGAACAGCTCGCTTTCGATCAGCTCCTCGGGGATCGCCGCGCAATTGACTTCCACGAAGGCGCCCGCCCGGCGGCGGCTCAGCGCGTGGATGCTGCGCGCGACCATCTCCTTGCCGGTCCCGTTCTCGCCGTAGATGAGCACGCGGCCGTTGGTCGGCGCCGCCATC
>Ga0105248_10010088_pt1 | contig 10401 bp, 9 predicted proteins | sample KBSS34metaG_FD_81524 | JGI IMG/M metagenome (GOLD analysis project Ga0105248, IMG submission 81524) | Switchgrass rhizosphere microbial communities from Kellogg Biological Station, Michigan, USA - KBS S3-4 metaG | ecosystem: Host-associated > Plants > Roots > Rhizosphere > Soil | place... | reverse complement strand
GAATACCGCCTGCCCAACGGCCTGCAGGTGCTGCTGGTACCCGACGACTCCAAGCCCAGCACCACGGTCAATCTCACCTATCGCGTCGGCTCGCGCTTCGAGAACTACGGCGAGACCGGCATGGCGCACCTGCTCGAGCACCTGATGTTCAAGGGCACGCCGCGCAATCCGAACGTCTGGGCCGAGTTCACCCGTCGCGGCCTGCGCGCCAACGGCAGCACCTGGTTCGACCGCACCAACTACTTCGCCAGCTTCGCGGCCAACGAGGACAACCTGCGCTGGTTTCTTTCCTGGCACGCCGATGCGATGGTCAACAGCTTCATCGCGCGCAAGGATCTCGACTCCGAGATGACCGTCGTGCGCAACGAGATGGAGATGGGCGAGAACGACCCGGGGCGCATCCTGTTCGAGAAGACCCTGGCGTCGATGTACCAGTGGCACAACTACGGCAAGGACACGATCGGCGCACGCTCCGACGTCGAGAACGTCGACATCTCGCGACTGCAGGCGTTCTACCGCCTCTACTACCAGCCCGACAACGCCACGCTCATCATCGCGGGCAAGTTCGATCCGCAGAAGACGCTCAGCTGGGTGCAGGAGTATTTCGGGCCGATCCCGAAGCCCCGCCGCACGCTGCCGCACTTCTACACGATCGACCCGGTGCAGGACGGCGAGCGCGCCGTGACGCTGCGCCGCGTGGGCGGCACGCCGCTGCTGTACTCGGCCTATCACGTGCCCGGCGCCGCGGACCCGGACTACGCCGCGGTCGAGGCGCTTTCGCTCGTCATGGCGGACGTGCCCGCGGGACGCCTGCACAAGCGGCTCACCGAAAAGAATCTCGCCGCAAGCGTCGGCGCATTCGGCGAGGGCCTGCACGACCCCGGCTTCACGCTCTTCACCGCGCAGCTCGCGCCCGGCCAGGACCCGGAGAAGGCGCGCGCGGAAATGATCGCCACGCTGGAGTCGATCGACAAGGAACCCATCACGCAGGCCGAGCTCGACCGTGCGAAGACCAAGTGGCTCAAGGACTGGGAGCAGGAGTTCACCAATCCGGAAACGGTGGGCGTGGCGTTGTCGGAGTCGGTGGCGCAGGGCGACTGGCGTCTCTTCTTCCTCGTGCGCGACCGCGTGCGCGCGCTCAAGCTCGCCGACCTGCAGCGGGTGGCCGAGCAGAACCTGCTGCCCTCCAATCGCACCTTCGCGCAGTACGTGCCGACCGAGAGCCCGCGTCGTGCGCCGACACCGCGCGACGTCGACGTTGCCGCTCAGTTCAAGGACTTCAAGCCGCAGGCGGCGGCGGCCGCCGTGGCAGCCTTCGACGCGACGCCCGCCAACATCGACGCCCTCACGCAGCGCTTCGAGCTGGCGAGCGGCATGAAGGTGGCGCTGCTGCCCAAGCCCACGCGCGGCGAGGCCGTCTCGGCCTTGCTCATCCTTCACTACGGCGATGAGAAGAGCCTTGCGGGGCAGGGCACGGTGGCTTCGATGACGGGCGCGTTGCTCGACAAGGGCAGCGCCAGCCTGGATCGCCAGCAGATCCAGGACAAGCTCGACGAGCTCAAGACCGAGATGTCCATCAGCGGCGATGCCACCGCCCTGACCGTGAGCCTGCGTTCGCGTCGCGACACGCTGCCGCAGGCGATCGCGCTGGTCGGCGAGCTGCTGCGCCGCCCGAGCTTTCCGAGCGCGGTGATGGAGGAGCAGCGCACGCAGTCGCTCGCCGCCATCGAGCGCGCTCGCAAGGAACCCGAGGCGGTGGTCGCCAACGCCATCGCGCGCCACGGCAACCCCTATCCGCGCGGCGACGTCCGCTATGCGCGCACCTTCGACGAGATCGAGTCCGACCTGAAGGGCGTGACGCTGGAGCAGGTGCGCGCCTTCCACGCGAAGTTCTACGGCGCGAGCTACGCCGAGTTCGGCGCGAGCGGCGATCTCGACGCGGCCGCGGTGCGCCGTGCGCTCGAATCGGCCTTTGGCGACTGGCGCAGCCAGGCCTCGTTCACGCGCGTGCCCAACCCGCCGGTGGCGGTACCGCCGCTGCGCGAGCTGCTCAGCACGCCCGACAAGCAGAACGCGACGATGCAGACGCAGCAGACCTTCGGCCTCACCGACACCGACCCCGACTACCCCGCGCTGCTCGTGGCCAACCACATGGTGGGCGGCGGCGGCAACTCGCGCCTGTGGAAGCGCATCCGCGAGAAGGAAGGGCTCTCTTATGGCGTCTACAGCTTCGTGCAGTGGAACAACTTCGAACCCAACTCCACCTGGGTGAGCGAGGCCATCTTCGCGCCGCAGAACCGGGGCAAGGTCGAGAGCGCCTTCAACGAGGTGCTCGCATCGACGCTGAAGGACGGCTTCACCTCGGCCGAGCTCGACGAGGCGAAGCAGGGCCTCATCAATGCACGGCGGCTGCAGCGCGCCCAGGACGAGCGGCTCGCGGGTGCGCTCGCCTACAACCTCTACCTCAAGCGCGACTTCTCGCTCGCGCAGCGAGTGGACAGCGCCATCCAGGCGCTGACTCTCGACCAGGTGAACGCCGCCGCGCGCAAGTACCTCAAGCCCGCCCAGTTCGTGACGGTCTACGGCGGCGACTTCAAGGGCAACAACTGAGACTGCAGGCGCGCCGGGTCGGTCAGTCGACCGGCAGCGGCGCGCTCGGCTTGATCTCCTCCAGGCAGATCATCGAGCGCACGTTCGCCACGCCCGGGATCTGCATCAGCCGATCGGTGAGGAACTGCGAGAGGTTCTTCAGGTCGCGCGCGACGACCTTCAGCAGGTAGTCGGAATCGCCCGAAACGGTGTGGCACTCCAGGATCTGCGGGAAGGAGCGCAGGATCTGCTCGACCTCACGCACGCGGCCAAACTGCTCGGGACCGAGGTCGACGCTGACATAGGCCATCACGCCATAGCCCAGCGCCTCGCGATCGACGTGCGCGGTGTAGCCGCGGATCACGCCGCGCTCCTCCAGCGCTTTGACGCGGCGAAAGCACTGCGGCGCGGACAGGTGCACCGCAGCAGACATCTCCACGTTCGAGGCACGTCCGTCACGCTGAAGATGGGCGAGCAGGCGCCGGTCCAGCGCGTCCAGGTCTGTCTTGTCTGATTTGTCCATGGTGCTGCCGTTCTCTGGCGCAAGAAACGTGTGCGAGTTTCGCGCCGTCTGCAAGAAGTAGAAAGCACTTTGCGTCGGCCAACTCTTAGAGTCGTCGAGGTACGAGCCGCTTTTCAAGTTCCCCTGACGCGCTCCCGGAGAAGTAGTCATGACCGCGCACCCCGCCTTCCCCTTGTCGGCCAGCCCCATCGCCCTCGAGGAAACCTATGGGGCCCGCAATTACGCCCCGCTGCCGGTGGTGATTGCGCGCGGGGAGGGCGTCTACCTCTATGACACCGAGGGCCGCCGCTACCTCGACATGATGTCGGCCTATTCGGCGGTGAGCTTCGGCCACAGCCATCCGGCGCTGGTGCAGGCGCTCGTTGATCAGGCACAGCGCCTGGCCGTCACCTCGCGCGCGTTCCACACCGACCGGCTGGGACCCTTCCTGCAGCGCCTTTGCACGCTCACCGGCATGGCGCGCGCCTTGCCGATGAATTCCGGCGCGGAGGCAGTGGAAACCGCGCTGAAGGCCGCGCGCAAGTGGGGCTACGCGGTCAAGCACGTGCCCGCGGGCCGCGCGGAGATCGTCGTGGCGCAGAACAACTTCGCCGGCCGCACGACCACCATAGTCGGCTTTTCCAGCGAGGCCCAGTACCGCGATGGCTTCGGCCCCTTCGCGCCCGGCTTCGTCGCCGTGCCTTTCGGCGACGCGCACGCGCTGGAGTCGGTCATCAACGAGAACACGGTCGCGTTCCTGGTCGAGCCGATCCAGGGCGAGGCCGGCATCGTCGTGCCGCCGGCGGGCTATCTGCGTGCGGTGCGCGACATCTGCACGCGCCACAACGTGCTGATGATCTGCGACGAGATCCAGACCGGCCTGGGCCGCACGGGCGCCGTGCTGGCCTGCGATCACGAAGGCGTGAGGCCCGACGGGCTCACGCTCGGCAAGGCGCTCGGCGGCGGGCTGCTGCCGGTGTCGGCCTTCCTCGCGCGCGAAGACGTGATGGCGGTCTTCACGCCGGGCGATCACGGCTCGACCTTCGGCGGCAATCCGCTGGCCGCTGCGGTGGGCGATGCGGCGCTGAGTCTCCTCGTCGAGGAGCAACTGGCTCCGCGCGCGGCGCAGCAGGGCGAGCTTCTGATGTCCGAGCTGCGCTCGCTGAGCCACCCCGCCATCACCGAGATTCGCGGCAAGGGCCTGCTCGTGGGCCTGGAGATCGACCCGGCATTCGCCAGCGCTCGCGCCGTGTGCGAGGCACTCATGCACGAGGGCGTGCTGACCAAGGACACGCACGGCACCGTCGTGCGCCTGGCGCCCCCGCTCGTCGTCACGCCCTCGCAGATCGGTTTGGCGGTGTCGGCGCTGGAGCGGGCGCTGGCGCGCGTGGCGCCTTGAGGGCTGGCCTCAGGGCGCGTCGGACTTGAAGGGGTTGCGCTCGCGCAATTCGTCGACGTAGGCCTCCACGCCCGCGCCTTCGCGGTCGAGAAAGCGCGCCACGGCGTCGGCGAAGCGCGCGTCGGCAAGCCAGTGCGCCGACCAGGTCTGCACCGGCATGAGCCCGCGCGCCATCTTGTGCTCGCCCTGCGCGCCCCCTTCGAAGCGCGCGTAGCCGTGCTCGATGCACCACTGCAGCGGCTGGTAGTAGCAGGCCTCGAAATGCAGGCAACGCACCGTCTCGAGCGCGCCCCAGTAGCGACCGAAGGCGTGCCCGCGCTCGGGGTCGATTGCCAGCAGCGAGCAGGCGATGCGCTCGCCACCGCGCAGCGCGGTGAACATGAGCCAGTTGCGCGGCATGGTCTGCGCCATGCGTGCGAAGAAGTCGCGCGTGAGGTAGGGCGTGGAGTGGTGCGCGCGGTAGGTGGCGCAGTAGCAGCGGTGGAAGAAGTCCCAGTCGCCCTGCGTGATCTGCGCACCCTCGCGCACCTCGAACTGCACGCCTTCCTCGCGCACATAGCGGCGCTCCTGCTGGATCTTCTTGCGCTTCTCGCGCTGCAGGGTCGACAGGAACTCGGCGAAGTCCGAATGGGGCTGCGGCTCGCGGTTGCGCCAGTGGAACTGCACGCTGCTGCGCATGAGCCAGCCCGCTTCGCGCGCGGCTTGCGCGTCGGCCTCGTCGATGAAGAGCAGGTGCGCCGAGGAAAGCTTCTCCTGCGCCACGAGGGCCACCAGTGCCGCGAGGATGAGCTGGCGCGCGTCGTTGTCACGCGCGAGCAGGCGGGGGCCCGGCACGGGCGTGAAGGGCACCGCGTTCAGGAGCTTGGGGTAGTAGGCGAGACCGGCACGCTCGTAAGCGTCGGCCCAGGCCCAGTCGAAGACATATTCGCCGTAGGAATGGCTCTTCAGGTACAGCGGACAGGCGCCAAGGAGCTCGTCGCTGCCATCGCGACGCACGGTGAGGAACTGCGGCGCCCAGCCGGTCTGCGCGCGGGCGCTGCGTGAGGCGTGCAGCGCGTCGAAGTAGGCCCAGCGCATGAAGGGCGTGGCGCTCGGGCTCGTCTCGACGAGCGCGTCCCACTGCGCGGCATCGATGTCCCGCATGGACGCATGGAGGCGCACCTGGATCGGGGGCAGCCCGGCTTCGTTACCATCGACCGACGAATTTTCAGAATCACGCCTCATGCGTTCCTGTGCCCCATGTTGAAAGTCGCACTCGTCCAGTTCAACGCCACCGTCGGCGACATGTCGGGCAATGTGCGCCGCATCGTCGAGATGACCCGCCGCGCACATGAGAAGGGCGCGCGGCTCGTCGTGGCCCCCGAGCTCGCGCTGTGCGGTTATCCGCCCGAGGACCTGCTCCTGCGCCCGGCCTTCATGCACGCCTGCGACGAGGCCTTGCTGGAGTGCGCGAGGCAGCTCGCCGACCTGGACGGGCTGCACCTCGTCGTCGGCCACCCTCATGCGAAGGCCAAGGATGTTCGCACGCGCTCCATCGCTGTGCAGCGCCGGCTCAATGCGGCCTCGGTGCTGTCGGGGGGACGCGTGCTCGGCACCTACGCGAAGCGCGAGCTGCCCAACTACCAGGTGTTCGACGAGCGCCGGTATTTCGAGACCGGCCGCGAGGCCGGGCTCGGCCCGCTCGTGTTCGAGGTGGCCGGGCGACGCGTGGGCGTGCTGATCTGCGAGGACGCATGGTTCGACGAGCCCGCGGCCCTTGCGCGCGAGGCCGGTGCGGAAATGCTCGCGGTCATCAACGCCTCCCCGTTTCACCTGGGCAAGGCGGGCGAGCGCGAGCAGCGCATGTCTGATCGGGCGCGCGCATGCGGCTTGCCGCTCTTCTATTCGCACCTCGTGGGCGGGCAGGATGAGGTCGTCTTCGACGGCGCTTCGTTTGCCGTCGACGCGCAGGGCGAGGTGAGGTCGCGCGCTCACACCTTCGAGGAGGAGATCCTGCTCGTCGATGTCGCCGAGAACGGCGGCCTGAGCGGTCCCATCGCGCCCGTGCCCTCGCTGGAGGCGCAGGCGTGGTCGGCCCTGGTCACCGGCGTGCGCGACTACCTCGGCAAGAACGGCTTCCCCGGGGCCATCATCGGCCTGAGCGGGGGCATCGATTCGGCGCTGGTGCTGGCGGTGGCGGTGGATGCGCTCGGGGCCTCGAAGGTGCGCACGGTCATGATGCCCTCGCCCTATACGGCCGAGATTTCATGGGTGGACGCGCGCGACATGGCGCAGCGCCTGGGTGTGCAGTACGAGGAAATCGGCATCACGAAGGAGTTCGATGCGTTTCGCGCATCGCTGGCCGCGGATTTCGCGGGTCTGCCCGAGGATGCGACCGAGGAAAACATCCAGGCTCGCATCCGCGGCACGCTGCTGATGGCGCTTTCGAACAAGACCGGGCGCATCGTGCTCACCACCGGCAACAAGAGCGAGATGGCCACCGGCTACTGCACGCTCTATGGCGACATGGCCGGTGGCTTCGCGGTCATCAAGGACGTCGCCAAGACCTGGGTCTATCGGCTCGCGCACTGGCGCAACCAGCAGGGGGCCTCTCCCGTCATACCCGAGAGGATCATCACCCGCGCCCCTTCGGCCGAGCTGCGCCCGAACCAGACCGACCAGGACAGCCTGCCGCCCTACGACGCGCTCGACGCGATCATGCAGCGCTACATGGAAGAGGATCAGTCCATCGAGGAGATCGTCGCGGCGGGCTTTTCACGCGCTGATGTCGAGCGCGTGACACATCTGCTGAAGGTGAACGAGTACAAGCGTCGCCAGGCCCCCGTGGGCATTCGCATCACACATCGCGCCTTCGGGCGCGACTGGCGCTACCCCATCACCTCGAAGTTCCGTGCTTAAATTCCCAACCCTTTCCTGGATGTCCGGAGCAGAGTCATGAAGCAGATCACCGCCGTCATCAAGCCCTTCAAGCTCGAGGAGGTGCGGGAGTCGCTCGCCGAAGTCGGCGTCTCCGGACTCACGGTTACCGAGGTCAAAGGTTTCGGCCGCCAGAAGGGCCACACCGAGCTCTATCGCGGCGCCGAGTACGTCGTCGACTTCCTGCCCAAGGTCAAGGTCGAGGTGGTCGTGAAGGACAGCGACGTCGAGCGCTGCATCGAAGCGATCGTGAAGGCCGCCAAGACCGGCAAGATCGGCGACGGGAAGATCTTTGTCACGCCGGTCGAGCAGGTGGTGCGTATCCGCACTGGCGAGACCGACGAAGCCGCGGTCTGACCGGCGGATCGCGCATGAACGAAGGCCCGCGAAAGCGGGCCTTGTTCGTTGTGCGAGCGGCTTGGCGCTCAGGTGGCGCTGAAGTCGTCGTGATCGACGCTGCGCTCGGCCAGTTCGGCCATCCGATCGAGCAGATCAGCAGGTTCGCTGCGCACCTGGAGCACGTCGAACTGCGGCGAACTCAGATAGCCCTCGGCCACCATCCGGTCCATGAAGCCGAGCAGGCCGTCGTAGTAGCCCTCGGTATTGAGCAGACCCACGGGGCGGTCGTGGTAGCCGATCTGGCGCCACGTCCAGACCTCGTACAGCTCCTCCAGCGTGCCGATGCCGCCGGGCAGGGCGATGAAGGCGTCCGAACGCTCGGCCATGGCCTGCTTGCGCTGGTGCATCGTCTGCACGACCTGCAGCTGGGTGATGCCTTGGTGGCCGACTTCGCGCTGCATCAGCGCCTGCGGGATCACGCCGATGACGTTGGCTCCGGCAGCCATGGCCGCATCGGCTACGACGCCCATGAGCCCGACCTTGCCACCCCCATAGACCAGCCGCCAGCCGCGCTCGCCAATCAGGCGGCCCACTTCTCGCGCGGCCTCGACGTGCGACGGCGTCGCACCCGTGCGCGAGCCGCAGTAGACGCAGACGGAAAAGGGTCGGTGCATGGCCTTCACCGCGCCTCGTTCGCCGCGCGTGCGTCGACGAGGCAGGTGCCGCAGACCACGTCGTGCCAGAACTGCCGCTGCGGGTTCCAGCGCGAGGACAGGGCGTACACCAGCACATAGCCGACGAGGATGCCGAGGGTGCCGCCGATACCCAGTCGTGGCACGCCCAGCGCATAGACGAGGGCCAGCGGCGGCAGGAACCAGATCCAGCTCAGCAGGTAGCGTGCGAGCGCGCGGCCCTGCGTGACGGCGCCGCCGTCTCGCGCTCGCAGCTTCACGTGCCAGGTCTTCATGGCCAGCGTCTGGCCGCCATGCGACCAGAACCACACGAAGTAGACGCCTAGCACGAGGAACAGGAAACCCATGCCCACTTCGCGCAGCTGGAGCGCATGGCGTTGCTGGGTGAGGGTGCCGAAGACGTAGTCGGCGAAGAACAGCACGCCGAACAGCAGCACACCCTCATAGACGAAGGCAGCGAGGCGACGGCGCACCGAAGGTGCCGGCATGCTGGCAGAAGCGGCCTGCGCCGCGCGAACACCCGCGTCCGTCATCGCGGGTCAGGGGCGCTGGTGGCGCGCCGACTCGGTCGCGGCGGCCTGCGGACCGCGCTGCGGCAGCAAGGTGGCCGAATCGACGAACTCCGGTGTGGCCGCGATCTTCGGCTGGCCCGTCTGCGTGTGCGTCGGGGGCGTCGGCTTGTTGGTCACGAGGTTGGTGGTGGCGCCAGGGCGCGCCTGCACCACCGCCGGCGCGACAGCGCGCTGGCGGCCGCTGTCGTAGGGGTTGGGGACTGTGTTGATCTTCTTCTGGGTGCCGTCGCCGGCTGGCTGGGCGGCTTGCGTCTTCCGCGAGGGTTCGCTGGCGTGCGCGCCGCGGGCGGCGAGCTGGCGGCGCTGCTCTTCGGGCAGCTGCTGATAGGCCTCCCAGCGGCGCTGGCGCTCCTCGGGCGTGAGCGTCTGGGCGCCCTGGAAGTTCAGGCGCGCCTGGCCACGCTGCATCGGCGACAGCTTCACCCACTCGTTCATGCGGCCCTGGATGCGGGTGCGCTCATCGGGCGTCATGTGCGGGAAGCGCTGGGCCACGGCCATCCATTTTTGTTTGCGGTTGGCGTCGATGCCGTCCCAGTCGTGCTCCAGCGGCTTGAGCGCCTCTTTCTGCGAGGGGCTCAATTCACTCCAGTGCGGCCCATCCGGTGCCCGGGCAGCCGTGCCCGGGCCGCGGGTCTGCGCGATCGCGCCAAGGGAGATCGTGCCGAGCACGGCGGCCATGGCGAGGGCGAACGCCAGCCCCAGCGAGCGGGCCTTGGAAGAACGCGGCGATTCGCGGCTCACTTGCACCATCGTGTTACCCGCATCACTCCCGCGGGGCCTTCAGGAATTCCACGAAGCCGGGATCGGCATAGGCCGCCGGCGGAACGTCATCCGCCAGCAAAGCCGCGTCGACCTCGGCCGCGACACTGATCTGCTCTTCGCGCTGGCGGTGCTGGATCAGCACCAGACCGCCGACCAGCACCACGATGGGCAGCGCGGAGGCAAGTCGCCACCACCAGCCGGTGCCCTGGTCGCCGGGGCCACCGAGCACCAGGGTGCCCGAACCCGAACGCACGACCGCCTGCTCCGGGGCGGCGACGGCGGCCTTGCGGCTCGCGGCTGCACGCTCCATGGCGCGCTCGCGGGCAAACCGCAGCCGCTCGCTCACGTCGTGCGGCACCGCGTCGGCGTGCTCGCCCAGGCGAGCCGTCAGGCGCAGGGCAAAGCGCGCCTCCAGGGCGTCCAGTTCAGGGCGAGACAGGGCAGAGTTCGGGTTCTTCATAGCGAAATTCCCTTGGCCTTCAGGGCGCGAGCGAGCGCATGGACCGCACGCGAGCAGTGGGTTTTGACGCTGCCTTCCGAGCAGCCCATGGCCTGCGCGGTCTCGGCGACGTCAAGTTCCTCCCAGTAACGCAGCAGAAAAGCTTCGCGTTGACGATCGGGCAGCTTCTG
>Ga0105248_10010087_pt1 | contig 10401 bp, 7 predicted proteins | sample KBSS34metaG_FD_81524 | JGI IMG/M metagenome (GOLD analysis project Ga0105248, IMG submission 81524) | Switchgrass rhizosphere microbial communities from Kellogg Biological Station, Michigan, USA - KBS S3-4 metaG | ecosystem: Host-associated > Plants > Roots > Rhizosphere > Soil | place... | reverse complement strand
GCGCGGAAGCGCGGCGACATGCGCCGCAACATCGCGGATCATGAACGGTGCGATCCCGACGACAATCAGTGCGACCTTGGCCGTCTCGCCGAGACCGAAGGCGATGAACAGGATCGGCAGAAGCGCGATCGGCGGGATCACGGCAATGCTCGTCACCAGCGGGCCGAAGGTGGTGCGGATCGGCGGCAATACGCCGAGCAGCAGGCCGGCGCTCAGTGCCGACAGCGTGGAGATGCCCAGCCCGATGCCGAGCCGCTGCATGCTGGCGAGCGTGTCGGCCCAGAAAAGCAGCCGTCCCGACAGCGGGTCCGGGTGGAACAGCAGCGACATCGCCGCCACCATGTCGCCGGGCAGCGGCAGGATCTTGTCGTTGGGATTGACCGCGTGCCGGCTCGCCGCGACGAGGACATAGACCAGCGCCAGCAGCAGGATCGGCAACGCCCCGAGCAGAATCGCCGGGCCGCGCCGGATGCGTCGGTTCACCCAGCGCATGACACCGAAATTCCGAACCGCCCGCGACGATCAGAGCTTACCATCAGCCGCCATTTGCATGTAGCTCGCATCGAAGCGCAGCGTGATGTGCTTGGGATCGCCCAGAGTCTTGTTGCCCGGGAATTCCATGCCGACCGCATCGGCGGATTTCGCCTGTTGGCCGAACAGCCCCTTGGAATAGCTGAAGTCGCGAACGCGCGTCATGGTGGTGACCAGCGCGGGGGCCGAGGTGGCCGCGACGGCTGCCTTGGGATCGGTATAGAGGTAAGTCGTGGACAGCTGGCTGTCGAACATGGCCGGGGTGGAGCCCGCCAGTTGCGCCATCGCCGCACGGGCGGCCTTTCCTTCGGCATCCTGGCGCTGCATCAGCGCAGTCGTCTCGTACCAGATCCCGGCCAGCGCCTTGCCGAGCTTGGGATTGGCTTTCAGCGTCGCGGTGTCGACGACCAGCAGGTCGAGGATCTCGCCGGGGATGTCGGCCGAGCTGAACACCTCCTTCGTGCCGGCCGTCGCCTTCATCGTCGAAAGCTGCGGATTCCAGGCGACCGCAGCCGTGACCGCCGGTGCCGAATAGGCGCCGACGATATCGGCGTCCGACGTGTTCACGGTCTTGACGTCGCTCAGCGCCATGCCGACCGAGTTGAGACCGCGCGCGAGCAGATAGTGCGAGACCGACAGCTCGACGAGATAGACCTGCCGCCCCTTGATCGCCGCGAGATTGTCGGCGTTCTTCAGCAGGATCCCGTCGTTGCCGTTCGAATAGTCGCCGACGATGATCGCGCTGGTGTCCTTGCCGCCGGCGGCGGGGATGGTGAGTGCGTCCATGTTGGCCACCGTCACGCCGTCCAGCTTGCCGGCGGTGTATTGGTTCACCGATTCGACATAGTCGTTCACTTGGACGATGTTGATCTTGAGCCCGTATTTGTCGGCCCATTTCTTCACGATCCCGGCCTGCTGGGCATAGGGCCACGGCATCCAGCCCGCGTAGATCGACCAGCCGATGCTGAACTCGGTGCGCGCCGCCGCCGCCTTGTCCGCGGAGGGCGAGCAAGACGCCGCCATGAGTGCGCATGCCAACAGCGCCAGCCGTCCTGCGTCGCGAATGCCGATGAGCATGATTCGTCCCCTTTCGCACTGCAGCATTGCCGCAAAGCCGGGCGTTGTCCAGACGACATTATTACTATTGCGATGATTGGTAATATCGATATCATCGCGGCAGCGCAGGCGGGATCGGGCGGATCCGTGAGGCGCATCTTCCAGGGAGAGCATGCATCGGAGGCGTTGTGCCTGGCGGTCGGACCCGCCTGGTCGCGGGGAGAATTCGATGACGCAGACCTATAATCCCGCGCTATCCGGCAACCCGCAATCCGCGACCGGGCGGGCCTATCCCAATGGCAATCCCGATCTAGGATATAATCCTGTCGGTGTCCGCAATACCGACAGCGCCGTGCCGCTGCGGCGCAAGGCGGCCGTGGTCCACAATTATGCGTGCGACGGCCCGGCGCCGGGCAATCTCGCCTTTCGTTGGACGTACGGGTCCAACGTCGCCGCCAGGAACCGCGATCCGCGCGTCCAGGTCGTGCAGTATAACGAAGATACATTCGTCCTGCGCCAGAATGTCTGCGTCCATTGGGAAGCCCCGTTCACCTATCTGCTCTTCGGCAATGCCGGCGCGCTGCTGATCGACAGCGGCGCAACCGCGGATGCACGCCATTATCCGCTGCGCGAGACAGTGGATGCGATCATCGCACGCTGGCAGCGGGCGCGCGGACGAAGCCGCGTGCCGCTGACCGTCGCGCTGACCTCCGGCGAGGACATCGCGCAAAACCAGGGACTCGTTCAGTTTGCCGGACGGCAGGACACGACCATCGTCCCGCAGCCGCTGGAAGCGATGAAGCGCTTTTACGCGTTCGGGAGCAACTGGCCGCTCGCCGCAGGCCGGATCGATCTCGGCGACCGCATCATCGACGTGTTCCCGACGCCGGGCACCCACAGGGACGGCGTGAGCTTCTACGATCACTATTGCGACATTCTTTTCACCGGCGACCTGCTGTTCCCCGGCAAGATCAACATCAGCAATGACGGCGATTTCGTCGCCTCGCTCGAACGGCTCAAGGCTTTTGCCGCGAACCACAATGTGAAATGGATTCTCGGCGGCCATGTCGAAATGATGTTCGTGCCCGGGAAATATTATCCGCGTTTCGCGACCTACAAACCCTATGAGCGCGTGCTGGAGATGGCACCGGACGTGATCGAGGACGCGCTCCGCTTTGCCCGCGAGGTGCGGGGCAAGGATATGATGCTGATCCGGCCCGATTTCGTGCTCTTCAACGGCGTCAGCCCGGACCAGAGGACACAGATTTGGCCCGAGGGCGTGCCCAATATCAACCCGCCGCGTCCGTTCTGACGACAAGGACCGCCATCATGGATCGTCGCAGCTTCCTGACCTACCAAGCAGCGGCCGCTGCGCTTCCGCTCTCCGGCGCCGCGCTCACCGGCCTTACCGGCGCGGCATCGGCGGCCGCCCGGCCCGCATCGATCGATTTCAAACGCAATCTTCCTGCGGCGGGCAGCTTCCCGCGGAAATGGATCTGCGGCTCCGCATCGTGCATGGACAATATCGATCCGCCCGTTCAGATTCACTGGTATAATCCGCACACGGCGATCCTACGGCAGAACAAAGCCTATAGCTACGAGGCCCCTTTCGCGCCGCTCTATTTCGGCAACGACCGCGTGCTACTGCTCGATGAAGGTTTCGTGCAGCTGCGCAACGACTGGGATCTGCGCGGCATTGTAGATAAGTGCATCGACGATTGGTGCCGGCGGAACGGCCGCGATCCCGCCAGCATGGAATTGCTGGTGGCCTTCACGCATCTGCACGCCGACCATTATGCCGCGACCAACCAGTTCGCGGACCGCCCCAATACCCGCTATATGGGCCTGACGCATGAAGAAATGGTCGGCTTCTGGGGCATGACCAATTTCCCGGAAGAACGCGTGACGCTCGATCTTGGCGGCCGCGATATCCTGATCTGGGGTTCGCCCGGCCATGTCGTTTCCGAATTCGCTTATTATGACAGCTACACTCAGATCCTGTTCACCGGGGACATGTTCTACCGGGGGCGTTGCTATATCAGTTTCTGGCAGCCGTGGTTCGACAGCATGAAGCGACTGATCGACTTCTGCGATACCCATCCGGTGACGCATGTCATGGGCTGCCATGTCGAGATCAGCAGGGACGGCCAAGACTATGCCTATGGCATGACCTGGCAACCCGACGAAGCGCCTGTGGAAATGACCGTGCAGCAGCTGCGCGAAGCCTATGCCTATGCGCAGACGATTACCAAGCCGGGCATCTACTTCACGGGGACGGTGTTCCTCTGCAACCAGACGCGCGGAACGACGACGATCGACAAGAATCCGTATCGTTATGACTGAACAACGGCATCGGACAGGAGTGAATGGATGACGAAGCTGAGTGCCCTGATGCTGTCGTCGGTCGCGCTGTGCGCCGCGGCGCCGCCCGACCCGATCCCGCTGAACGAAGCGACGATCAGCGTTCCCGGCTTTGCCGACTTTCTGGTGGTCGACGGCAACACGGTATGGGCCACCAACGCCGGGCGAGTCGAGCAATGGTCGACCGAAGGCAAGCGCGCGTCCGTCGCCGTGCCGCGGCCTTGTGGCGCGATGGCGTTGGCGTTCGGCTCGCTGTGGGTTGCGAATTGCAAGGACGCCAATTTGTACCGGATCGATCCGCAGACGGCACAGGTGCAAGCGATTCTGCCGACCAACATCGCCAATCCGAAGGGCGAGCTGAACGTCGTCGCGGGCGCTGGTTCGATCTGGGTCCCTTCGGAAGCCTCGGGTAAGATCGTGCGCGTCGATCCGGCGACCAACAAGGTGACCGCTACGATCAGCGTCGATCCGGACAGCTTCTACCTCGCGTTCGGGTTTGACGCGCTTTGGGCGGTCAGCAGCACCGCGCAGTCGCTCCAGCGGATCGATCCAAAGACCGAGAAGGTGACGGGCAAGGTCAAGCTGGGACTGCAGCCGGGCTTTCTCGCCGCGGGCGAGGGCGCGGTCTGGGTGCAGGAACAGGGAGACGGCACTGTTGCGCGAGTCGATCCGGCGACGGTCGCAGTGTCCGGTCGCGTGAAGGTCGGAAAGACCCTGCTCTATGGCGACATCGACGTCGGAGGCGGCAAGGTCTGGCTCCGGACCACCGAGGATCAAACCTTCGCGGCGATCGACGCCAGTACGATGGAGATACTGGCGCGCGCGGGCAAGGCTTCCGGCAGCGGGGCGCTGCGCTATACACCGTCCGGCGTTTGGACCACCGCGCATGATGTGCACACGCTTTCGTGGTGGACCGCGGCGCCGAACCGCCCGAATTAATACTGTTGACGCAAATCGTAATATTGATAGCGTGCCGTCCGTCGCCCTCGAGTGCGGCAGAACCAGCGAGAGGATCGGGAGCGTTGGGCCGGCGTGTCGGCCGGATAAGGGAGATGTTTGGTGGATCGGCAGCTGGCCAGTAGCGCTTCCCCTTCGGGCGACACGCCGGCGACCGCCGCCGCTGCGCCTGCCGTCTCGTACGTCGATGCCGCCGGTCTGCGGCGGGGAAGCGGGTTAAAGCAGACCCTGGTCAATCTGATCCCCCCGGCCATGATCGTTTTCGTGTGCCTGTTCTGGTATTTTGCGCCTGAGCCGTTGGCCAAGAATCCCATTACCGGCATCGCGGCCGGTGTGGCGATCACGCTGTTCGTTCTGGGTCTCGAGGTCTTCTTCGAGCGGCATGCGGGCTGGCGGCTCAACAAGACCGAATTCGCCACCGATCTCTTCTATGTGATTCTAAGCTACACCGCGATCGACTGGTTGACGGAAACACTGGCCAGGGAGCCGCTCCAGGCGCTCAAGAAAGCGCTCGGCATCACGACCGACTGGGCCGCGCATATGCCGTTCTTCCTGCAGGTCGCGCTCGTGGTCTTCCTGATCGAGTTCGGCCAATACTGGATGCATCGGATCATGCATGATTGGCGTCCGTTCTGGCTCACTCATGCGCCGCATCACCACATCACGCAGCTCAATGCGATGAAAGGTTATGTCGGCAATCCAATCGAATTATTCTTGATCAGCCTGAGTGTGGTGGCGCTGTTCGATCTCAAGAGCTCGGCCATTTTTTGCGCGGTCAGCATATTGGGCGTGGTATCTACTTTTGCGCACGCGAATGTGCGCGCCGACCCGCCCTGGTTCTATTCCTTCTTCTTCACGACGATCCGCAACCACAGCCTGCACCATTCGGTACCGTTCGAGGATACGCGCTGCAACTATGGGAACTCGCTGATCCTGATCGATCGCATCTTCGGCACCTATCGCGACGGCGAGGCTGCGATCGTCGGCCAGGATCAGCGCCAGCGCCTCTCGATCTGGGAGCAGACGATCTTTCCGTTCCAGCCCCTGATCGCCAGGATCCGGCCGCGCCGCGGGAACGGAGACGTGGCAAACCGGTATACGCTGTGAATTCGACGGGGCCTTCGTTCACGATCCCGACGGCAACAGGATGGCGGTCGTCCCTGTTCGGTAAGCTGGCCATGGCCGGAGTCGCCGATGCCGCGGTCGTTCCGGGCTCGAATTGGTGATCTTGGGACCTGTCGTTCGTCAACTGTTCGAAGCGCGGCCCGCATCGCCTGAGATGATTCCCACCTCGCGGAAAAAGGTCTGCACCTCGTCCAGATGCGCGGCATAGGCGCGCCAGCGTTCGACCGAATCGCGGTTGATCGGGCGGCGCACCTGCTGGGCGCTCGGGGTAGCCACGGCGCCGGTTCGCCCATGGAAATCGAGACAGGCATCGTCCCATGGCAGGGCGCAATGGGCTAACAGTGCACGAGTCTGTCCTTCCTGATCGGCGGTCAATTCCTCATAGCTGAGTTCCAGCACCCGGCCCGGGAATTGCCGCTTCCAGAAGCGCATCAGCCGGTCGAACAGGGCGTAATATCGCGCCGTATCCATCAGATCGTAGGACCAGCCGTAATAGGGTGAATTGAGCGCAAACAGATGCTTGTAATTGCTCCACACGCTATCGAGCGGCTGGCGGCGCAGGCAAACGATCTTCGCCTTGGGCAGCGCTCTCGCGATGTGGCCAATGTAGAGAAAGTTGAGCGGGAACTTATCGAGCAGGATTCGGCCCTCGCGCAGGGCGGCGCTGGCGCCGGCCTTCATCTCGGCCTGTTTGATATAGCTCACACCGACGGCGCGGGGCGACAGGTCGGCCGCCGCCGCAATCGTCTCGGTATCCAGCACCAGTCGGGACCCGGTTTGCGACAGGCGCTTCAACGCCAGTGGCATTGCCTGTAACTCGCCGAGCGAGGTGACGTGCGGGTGCGCGTCGAGAATCCGGTCGACGAGGGTGGTGCCGGTGCGCGGCAAACCGGTGATGAAGATCGGCGCGGCATCGCTTAGGCCTTGGCCGGTGAAATAATCGGGGCGTTCAAAAGCCTGTTCCAGTGCCATCGCCAACGCTGCATCGCGGTCATGGCCATAGCCGGTCCGGGCCTTGTGCGCGCGATTGGCGGCATCGAGATGCGCGAAGGCGGCCTGGGCATCTCCGACATCCTCGTATTCCTTGGCCGCGGCATAATGCAGCCGGACGAAATCGTCGTGGCCGCGCGTATTGGGGATGGCGGCCTCGATGCGCGCGAGGTGATTGGTCTGGGCGGTCTGGCGGCGCAGGCCGGCGACACCATAATGCGCCAGACCATTGACGGGATCGCGTGCCACCATAGCTTCATATTGAGCCTCGGCCTCCGCCACGCGTCCGAAGAAGCCCAGGCTGGCGGCCAGATTGAAGCGGAAAGCGATGTTGTCGGGTTGACCGGCGACGGCGCGTTCGAACAGCGTTACGGCAGCGCCGTGATCGCCAAGGCGCGCCTGGACGCAGCCGATGGTGTCAAGGACCAGCGGATCGCTGCTGTCGGCGCGGGTGGCCGCCGCTGCCGCGGCCCGGGCCTCGTCCTCGCGCCGCAATAGCACCAGCAGCCGGGCCTGCTGGGCCAGATATTCGGCATTGTCAGGGGCCAGCGCCACCGCGCGCTCGATCTGTCCCAGCGCATGGGCGACATGGCCCGTTTCGGAAAGCGCCATGCCCAGGATGAACCAGGCCTCCGCCTGATCGGGATGGGCCTTACCTAGATTTTCCGCGAGACGGGCGGCCCGGGGGAAATCCCCCCGGACAAGTGCGGCGCGCGCCTCCGCGAGCGTGCCGGCGATATCGCTAGGCGGCATGATCAGCGACTCATTCTGGTCCGGCTTGGGCCGCAGCTCGGCGTGTGCTTGTCATGTGCGGTCTTTCAGGCGCCCTTGCGCATTGAGCGCTTTGCCATTGCCCTCCCTCCCCGGGCGGACGTTCCGGAAAATACTTAGCAGAGACGTGAAGCTTCGCAAGTGCAGCAACGCCGTCGCGGGTTGCGGGGCCGGCGCGGAGGTGTGCTCCGCGGAGTGTAAACCGCCGAACCCGCGGATGACGGTCTCGTCGCGCATACGTCAAACTTCGCATTTGCAAAACGCTCCGTTTATATGTTTAGTATGACGAAATGGGGAATTGTTAATAACGCGGGCCGAGGAATGGTGCCGATATCCCCGAACGAACGCGAACGCATTCCGGCCCAAACCGGCGCCGCCAAGAGCGCCAGCAGGGTCGAGGGAGAGCCGTCACAAACTTTTTAGGGGACCGTAATGAAGAATACCGGATTTCGCTTGGCGCTGCTTTCCGCCACCGTGCTTTCCGGGCTTGCCCCGGTCGCCGCCCGAGCCGCCGACCCGGCACCGGACCCGGCTGCGTCGGCGGGGGCCGCGCCCGAGGATAGCCAGACGATCGTCGTCACCGCCACCCGCCGGTCGATCACACTGCAGGACGTGCCGATCAACATCAGCGCCGCCAGTGGGGACACGCTGGCTGAACATCGCGTTGATACCGTCCGCGATCTGGCCGCTTTCACTCCCGGCCTTACCGTCCGCGACACCGGCAGCACCGGCGCCACAATCGTCATGCGCGGCCTGACCACAGCGGACGCCGACAGCAATGCCAACACCACGTCCACTTCCGAGGCGATCTATTTCGGTGAAACCCCGATGTATATCGACATGAAGTTCCTGGACCTCAACCGCGTGGAAACGCTGCTCGGTCCGCAGGGCACGCTTTATGGCCTCGGCACGATGTTCGGCGCTATCCGCTATATCCCGAACCGCCCGAGCGCAACCAAATGGGAGGGCAGCGCCCATGCCCGCATCTTCGGCGAAAGTCATTCCAGCAAACCCGGCGTGAATGCGGATGCAACGATCAACATTCCTATCCTTGAGGACAAGGTCGCGTTCCGCGGTTCGGTCGGTTATTGGAACAACCCCGGCTTCATCGACTACACCGCTCTGCTAAACCAGCCGGGCGTGTCTAATCCGCAGCCCGGCGGCCTCCTCGGCAATCCGGCGGACGAAGCAGGCTCGCTCAACTATTATCTCAATAGCAAGGGCAAACTCCGCTACGAGCACGACATCATCGGCGTGAACCCCGCCACTGGCACCCCCAATCCCGCCTGGTATGGATCACTCGGCACGCCTCAGCAGATCGCCGCAAATCTTCACACCAAGAAGGATGCGAACGATGAGCGCACCCTTTCGACCCGCGCCCAGCTCGGACTTTATCCTGCCCACTGGCTTCGGGTCTATGGCAGCTGGCTGCATCAGGTCTCGGATACCGGCGCTTCGCAGTCCAACACCGGCGGCGTTTTCGGTACGGGCAACTATGTATCGACCAAGCGCTTCCTGAACCCCACGCACCGTGTGGCCGATCTTTACTCGATCGAGCTGGAAGCGGACATTGGCGGATTCGCCCAGTTGGTGTCCGACACTGCCTGGACCAAGCAAACCGAAAACAACTTCAACGACAACACCGATCTGCTGCTCGACCTGAACTATGACTATGAGCTGTTCCCCACCTTCGCCAGCTTCAACAAGCGCAGTGCCAGCCGCACCAGCTTCAATCAGGAATTGCGGCTGGTTTCCAAGCACGGAGGGCCGCTGAACTGGTCGATCGGTGGCTTCTACAACAAGCAGAATTTCCACTCGGCGTATCATGAGGAAACGCCGGGCTTCAACGCCTGGGCGCAGGTGAATTTCCCCGGCGTCTACGGGCTGCGTACCGACGATTATGAATATGCCTCGATCGCGAATTCGCGGAAAGATGAGAAGGCCGTCTATGGTGAGGCAACGCTCAATTTCACCAAAAATTGGCAAGTGACGGGCGGCATGCGCTATTATCACTACGCGATTTCCACTGTAGGCGGTTCCACGCTGCCGATGTTCGACGGGCCGTTTGACGGCGATCCCGCTTATCATCCGGGCGCGCTCAATATCCCGGTGAACAACAGCTACGCGTCCAAGAACGGCGTCGTGTGGAAGGGCAACACTTCCTACAAATTCTCCAAAGACCTGATGGCCTATCTCACCGTGTCGAAGGGCTATCGCCTGGGCGGCGCCAATACCAGTGCCGTGCCTTGTACACCCGCGATCCTGAACGGTTCCGGTCAGAAGCTTTGCCTGTTGCCTAACGAACAGTTTTTTGGCCCGGATACGACGCTGAACAAGGAACTGGGTATCCGCTTCGGCCTGTTCGACGGCAAGGTCCGCGGTTCTCTGGCAGTATTCCATATCGACTGGGACGGCATCCAGGTCCCCGGTAACGCAGTCAACGGCGCCTCGGGCATCACGGTGAACGGCAGCACGGCCGTTTCACAGGGCGTGGAATTGAGCTTCGTGGCCAAGCCGACGCCGGCCCTGACGATCAATGGCAGCTATTCATACACCGATGCCCATCTGACGGGGGATATCAAAGACCTGATCGCTTATGGCATCGGTGGC
>Ga0105248_10010084_pt1 | contig 10403 bp, 5 predicted proteins | sample KBSS34metaG_FD_81524 | JGI IMG/M metagenome (GOLD analysis project Ga0105248, IMG submission 81524) | Switchgrass rhizosphere microbial communities from Kellogg Biological Station, Michigan, USA - KBS S3-4 metaG | ecosystem: Host-associated > Plants > Roots > Rhizosphere > Soil | place... | reverse complement strand
GCCGAATCGGCCGAATCGGCCGAAGGCGCGACCGAGAGCGCGACTGAGGGCGACGCGGCGGCAGCGCCGGTCGAGGAAACGAGCGAGGCGCCGCTTCCCTACACGCTCTCTGGCGTCGGCGAGAAAACGGTGCGCAAGCTGGTGGACGCGGGATTTGCGACGCTTGAATCGCTCGGTCAGGCGACCGCCGATCAGTTGTCGGCCATTCCCGGCGTCGGCGAAAAAACCGTCGAGAAGATTCTGGCGGCGGCGCAGGGCGACAGCGCGCCGGCGTCCGACGCGGGCGCGGAATAAATGCAAGAATGCAGGAACGGACGAAGCCATTCCGCATGTCTGAATTTTGAGCTGAGGTAATCTTTGTCAACCGTCCGGATTTACAAGGTCGCGGAACTGCTCAACACGACGAGCCAGGAAGTGACGGCGCTGCTGAAGCGCGATCACGGCATCGAGGTCAAGAGCGCGTCGAGCACGATCGAAGAGGTCGTGGCGAGGCAGTTCGTCGACCGTCTCGCGAAGCAGCGCAACATCACGGTGCCAACCGGCGACATCTTCGCCGAGACGCCGATCCAGAAGGGCAAGAAGCCGACGGCCGCGAAGAAGGCGCCCGAGCCGGTGAAGCCGGCCGCTCCGGTGCTCCCGCCGCCGCGTCTCGTCAAGACCGTCAAGCCGGTAGCGGCCCCGGTCCTGGCAACGCCGACCGAGACGGAGCCTGAAGCGGAAGAGCACGTTCACCATGAACCGATCGCCGAGGCGTCAGCCCCGGTCGCGTCGGAGCCGGTGATCGAAGCCGCACCGCCTGCCGCGGAAGCGGCCGCGCCGGTTGAGCCTTCCGCCGCTGCGGCGGCCGAACCGGTTCACGAACCTGAGGCCGCTGCCACTGCGGCTGCGCCCGCCGCTGCCGCAGCCGCGCCGACAGCGCCGGCCAGGCCGACGCCGGTGCCCGGCCGTGTCGTCCCTCCGACGATTCGTCTGCGCATCGAAGAACAGAAGCCGACGACCCCGACGCCGCCACTGCCGACGACGCCGCCGCCGCGAATCGTGCCGCGGCAGGCGCCACGTCCGGCGCCGCCTGTTGCTGCCCGTCCGGCGACCGCGCCGACAGCGGGGGCACCGGGTACCGCCCGACCGCCGCTGCCCGGTGGCCCGCGTCCGCCCGCTCCGGTCCGGCCGCCGTACGCCGGTCCATCGTCACGGCCGACGCCCGGTGGCCCGCGCCCGTTGCCGTCGCAGCCGATTCGTACGCAACAGCCCGGTGCGCCGCGCCCCGGTCAGTACCCGCAGCGCCCCGGTATGCCGCAGCGCCCGCCGATGCGTCCGATGGGCGGTGGGCGGCCGACACCGGGCGGTCCTCGCCGCGATCAGCGTCCCTCGTCGGCACCGGCACCGGCCGCGCCGCCGCCGGTCACGCGCACGATCACGCTCGCCGAAGGCATGGCGGTGAAGGACCTGGCGACCAAGCTCGACGTGCGGGTCAAGGACGTCCTCGGCAAGCTCCTCATGAAGGGGCTGATGATGACGATCAACTCGACGCTCGACACGGAGACCGCGACGATGCTCGCGCGCGAGTTCGGCGCGGACGTCCAGGTGCGGAGTTTCGAGGAAGAGATCATCGAGACGGACGCGGATGTCGCTAACGCGGCAGACCGCGTGCTGCGCGCGCCGGTTGTCACCGTCATGGGTCACGTGGACCACGGCAAGACGAGCCTGCTCGACGCCATCCGCGAAGCGCGGGTCGCCGAGCGCGAAGCCGGCGGCATCACGCAGCACATCGGCGCCTATCACGTCACCATCAGCAACCGGAACATCGTGTTCCTGGATACGCCAGGCCACGAAGCGTTCACGCTGATGCGCGCGCGCGGCGCCAAAGTCACCGACATCGTGATTCTCGTGGTGGCGGCCGACGACGGCGTCATGCCGCAGACCCGCGAGGCGATCGACCACGCCCGTGCGGCGAACGTGCCGATCATCGTGGCGATCAACAAGGTCGACAAGGCGAACGCCAGCCCCGAGCGCGTCAAGCGCGAGCTTACCGAGCTCGACCTGATGCCGGAAGAATGGGGCGGCAAGACGGTCACCGTCGAAGTCTCGGCGAAGAAGAAGACGAACATCGATCTGCTCCTCGAAATGGTGCTCCTCGTCAGCGACATCGGCGAGCTGAAAGCCAATCCGAAGCGCAGCGCGACCGGCACGGTCCTCGAAGCCAAGTTGGATAAGGGACGCGGACCGGTGGCGACGGTGCTGGTTCAGGACGGCACGCTCCGCGTCGGCGACACGTTCATCGCCGGTCCGGTCGTCGGACGCGTCCGCGCGCTGATCGACGATCGGGGACGTCCGACGAAAGCGGCCGGACCGTCCACGCCGGTCGAGGTCCTGGGTCTCACGGGGCTGCCGCAGCCGGGCGACGTCTTCCAGGTGGCCGAGGCCGCGAAGGCGCGCCAGATCGCCGCGTTCCGCGAGGAGCAGGCCAAGAACCGCGCGCTCGGCGCCAAAGGCGGCCGCCTCACGCTCGAATCGCTGCAGGCCCAGATTGCCGAAGGCGGCATGAAGGAGCTGCCGATCATCATCAAGGCCGACGTGCAGGGCTCGGCCGAAGTGCTGGCCGACACGCTCGCCAAGCTCTCGGACGACAAGGTCAAGATCCGGATTATTCACTCCGGCGTCGGTGCGGTGAACGAATCGGACGTGCTGCTCGGATCGGCCTCGAAGGCGATCATCATCGCGTTCAACGTCCGACCGGACCGGAACGCGGAGGAAATCGCGAACCGCGAAGGCGTCGACGTGCGGCAGCACTCGGTGATTTACAACGTCACCGACGAGATGAAGAAGGCCATGACGGGCCTGCTCGAGCCGACCTTCAAGGAAGTGCGGATCGGCGTCGCCGAAGTGCGCGACACCTTCAAGGTACCGAAGTACGGAACGATTGCCGGCTGCCTGGTGACGGAGGGCCGCATCACGCGCTCGGGCGATACGCAGGCCCGGCTGCTGCGCGACAACGTCGTGATCTACGAGGGCAAGATCGGATCGCTGCGGCGGTTCAAGGACGACGCCAGCGAGGTGAAGTCCGGACTGGAGTGCGGTATCGGCTTCGATCGGTTCAACGACCTCAAGGTCGGCGACATCATCGAAGTGTTCTCGAAGGAGCGCGTCGCAGTATCGGCGTAAGCTGCCATGTCGCAAGGTTCACGTCCCGATCGGGTCGCCGATCAGATCCGCAGCGAGCTGGCGACGCTCCTGGCGCGGGACGTTCACGACCCCGGCATCGGTTTCGTGACGCTGACGCGGGTGCAGGTCAGCCCGGATCTTCAAGTAGCGAGGGTCATGTATACGACGCTCGGCGACGACAAAGCGCGCGCGGCCAGCGCCAAGGCACTGGGCCGCGCGGCCTCCTTCCTCCGCCGCGAGATCGGCGGGCGGCTGCGCCTGCGGCGCTCACCCGAACTGCGGTTCATCTACGACGACTCGGTGGCCGGCCAGGATCGCATCGAGCAAATCCTCAACGAACTCCACGCGTCCGACGCGCCGTCCGATGACACCGACACCGATGAATAGCGCGCCCGAGCTCTCGGCCATCGTCGAGTCCATCCGCAGTCGAACCCGATTCGTCATCTCATCGCACTCGAAGCCCGACGGCGATTCCATCGGATCGCAGGTCGCCATGGCCTATGCGCTCCGGGCGCTCGGCAAGGAAGCGGTGATCGTCAACCGGGATCGTGCGCCCGGGCCGCTGCTCGCCTTTCCCGGCGTGGACGCCATCGAGATCGCGCCGCAGGTGGCGGGCGATTTCGACGCCGCCATCATCATGGAATGCGGCGACCTGAACCGTCCGGGCGTCATGGGCCTGGACCGCTATTTCCTGATCAACATCGATCACCATCCGGGCAACGCCGGCTTCGGCAATCTCAACTGGTTCGATCCGTCGGCGTCGGCCTGCGGCGAAATGGTGTTCGACCTGATTCGCGCGCTGGGCGTCCCGTTGTCCCTCGAAATTGCCACGCACGTGTATCTCGCGATCCTGACCGACACCGGTTCGTTCCACTACTCGGGTATCTCGCCGCACACCTTTGCGATCTGCCAGGAGGCGCTCGAGGCGGGCGTCGATCCGGTGCTGGTCGCGCGGAATGTCTACGACAGCAACAACATGGGGCGCCTGAAGCTCTTTGGCGCGGTGTTGAGCGCGATGCAGATCGACCCGACTGGACGTATCGCGATCGTCTACGTGGATCACGAGATGGCGCGCGCGGCCGGCGGCACCTACGAAGACACCGAGGGTCTGGTGAACCTGCCGCTGACCGTCAAGGAAATCGAAGCGGTCGTGTTCTTCAAGCAGGAGCGCGAAGGCGAGTACCGGGTCAGCCTGCGGTCCAAGGGGAATATCGACATCGGCGCCGTGGCGAACGAATTCGGCGGCGGCGGCCACAAGAATGCCGCCGGGTGCACGGTCCACGGAAAGATCGACGAGCTGCGTCAGCAGCTCGTCGAAAAAGTCGAGCGCGCGATCGGCCGGGAAGTCAAACCGGCCTAGACGAACGATCGCTACTGGCCGGTCTGCACGGACTGGCCCATGACCCGCTGATGGAGGGCCGTCACCTGTTTCCATCCGGCGGCGACCGCGCCTTCCATCCACGATCCGTTGCCGCTGACCGCCGCGCATCCCAGATAGATTCGTCCATCCGGCTTGCCGAGCGTACTGAGGCGATCGGCGCCGGCAGCGCCTGCTCCGCCACCACCGCGGCGTTCACCGCCACCGCCGCCCCCGGAAAACGCGCCCAGGCTGTACGGAATCTTTTCCCAGAAGACGCAATATGCGTTGTCGAACTCGGTTCGGATCTGCGGATGCACTCTGCTGGCGTGCGTCAGCACGTGCTCGATCCGCTCCTTGACCGGCATGTTGACCACGCCCGACATCTGGCCGTTGCCGTAGAAGCCGAGGAGCACGCCCTTGTTGCCGAAGTAGCCGTTCGATGGATACGAGAACTCGCCGAACGGCAGGTTCGAGTAGAGATGCCCGCCGAAAATGCGATCGTCTTCTTCCCAGAAGCGGCGTTTCATCTGCAAGCCCATCTTCGCGCTCGGACTGTACGGCGTCGATTTCACCGCCGTCATCGTTTCCGTAGACAGATTGACGTCGATCTTGCTGAGAATCGTCAGCGGCAAGCACGAGACGACGTAGTCGGCGATGACTTCCTGGGTGGCGCCGGTCTTCGTGTTCTTGCAGGCAATCTTGACGCTGTCGTCAGTCTGCCGGATCGACAGGACTTCGGTGCCGAGCGTGATCTTGTCGCCGAGCGCACGCTGGAACCCTTTCGGGAAGTTGTCGATGCCGCCGATCGGCTGGAACATCGGCGCCTGGCCGGTGCCGTCCATGACCGAACGAACGCGGTTGCCGAAGCCTGACTGGAGCAGCGCCTGGAAGTCGTTGGGATCGCCCGGGCCGCGGCCGCTGTTCTTCTTGTAGGCGTGATCGGCGGAATCGAGATACCCCTCGTTGACGAGGAACGTGACGAATCGCTCCTTGTCCTCGGCGGTCAGGGCGACATCCAGCTTGTCCTGGTCGAGCGCCTTGGTCATGAGCTCGCAGGTGTAGCCGAGCATGTCCGCTTTGACTTCGCGCAGGCGGACACGCTTCGACGCCAGCGGCCCGATGTTGGCGCCCTCGTAGTAGAAGTACGACGCCTCCGCTTCGTTGACGAACATCTCGAGTGGCACGCCGAGTTCCTTGCAGTAGCCAAGAACGCCGGTATGCCAGTGCGGAATCCGCCATGGGCCGCCGTTGACGTACATTCCCTCGTCGAAGTTGCAGACCTGCGTCTCGCCGCCCGATCCGATTTCCGTGTGGGTGGCGCCACGCCTGACGGTCCAGTTGACGCCGCCGACCCGATCGCGCGCCTCGAGGATCCGCACGTCGTAACCCAGCTTCGAGAGCTCGTAACCGGTGGTGAGCCCGGATACGCCTGCGCCCAGCACGACCACTTTCACGTTTTTCGGACGGCCGCTCAACATCGGCCGCGGACCAGCCTGTGCGCCGAGCAGGTCCCACGAGCGCATCGCGCTCATCACCAGCGTCGATCCGCCGACCATCCCGAAGCGTTCGAGGAAGCTGCGCCTCGTCAACGCCGTGCCGTTCGCATCGCCCGCATTCTTGTTCGCCATCAGCGCTCCCCCTTCATGTCGATGACACTGCAGATTGCAGATTTCAGATTGCAGATTGCAGATTGCAGACTTCAAAGCGTGCTGACCTCTGATCAAACGGCGGCGTTCAGAGGCCAGAAATCGCCGGTTGCCATCGGCGCAATCTGAACTCTGCAATCTGAAATCTGCACTTCAGGTGTTAGTAACTGAGCCGCAACGTGAATTGGTACGAACGCATGTTGTTCGCCTGGTTGCGGATCTGGCCGAATGACGAGTTGCCGAACGCGGCGCTCGCCGGCGCCGCCCACTGGACGATGTTGAACGGGTTGAGCAGTTCGACGCGGACCGAGAGCGAGGCGCGGCCCGGCAGGTTGACCTGCTTGGCCGCCGACATGGCGAACGAGGTCCGGAACGGCGAGAGCACGTCGGGCAGCGTGCGCGGCGCGTTGCCGAACTGATTCTTCGCCACCGCCTGGAACGCCGCGAGGTTGAAGTACTGGTTGTCGGTCGTGTTGTCCTCGATGCGCGAAGTGATGTCGCCGTCGGCGAGGATCGGCTGGCCGTCGACCAGGTTCGGACGGTTGGTGCCGCCGAAGAGGAACGTGCTGCCGGTGATGTTCTGGCTGACCCCCATCGGGAAACCGCTCTGCAGCTGCAACACGCCAGTCAGCGACCAGCCGCCGAGCAGCATGTCGCCGAGCTCGCTGCCGGAGAGCCACTTCTTACCGCTGCCGAATGGCAGGAGCAGCGTCGGTGCGATGGTCGTCTTGTGTGGCGAGTCGAGCAGGCTGCGCCCGTACTCGGAATCCGGGTTGTAGTAGGACGACCACGGCACCAGCACGTAGTTGTTCTGCACGCCCGGCGCGCTCGAGTAGTAGTTGCTGGCGCCGACCTGGTTGTCGTTCAGGCGGCTGTAGGTGTAGCTGAAGGTCGCGCCCCACAGGCCGTCGGTGCGCTTGCGCCCCTGCAGGATCAGCGCGTGGTATTGGGAGCGCGCACCGGTCGCGTCGGTCCAGAGCACGTCGCCGAACTGCGGGTACGGCCGCAGCAGCTGGCCAAGTTCAATCGTCTGCCGCGTCGCGAACTGCCCTGCCTGCGCGATGCCGTAAAACGGATTGGGAACCGACACGAGCGTGTCGGGCACGAGCTGCTGATATTTCGGATCGAGCTGGTTGATGTTGATCGTCGTGCCCCAGTCGAGGTCCTTGCCGGTCAGCCCGGTGTAGCCGATCCCCAGCATCAGGCCGCCGCGGAATTCGCGCTGCAGATCCAGCGAGTACTGCTGGACCTTCGGCGTGCCCTTGTTGGGCAGCCGCACGTTCGTGCTGGCGCCGACGTTGGTCAGCATGCCGAGGGCATCGCCGCTCGGCTGGAGGAAGCGGCCCGGAAACGGATCGCTCAGTGAGGCGATCGGCGCGCCGGACGACGACTGCTGGATCTCGGTCGTTGCCGAGTAGCCGTATTGCGACCAGCCGGTGGTCCCCGCCGCGGCGTAGTTCCAGGGCGCCACGTAAATGCCCCAGCCGCCGCGCAGAACCGTCTTGTCGTTCAGGCTGTAAACCGCACCCACCCGCGGTGACACTTCGGCACTGCGCGGTCCGCCCTGCTGGGTCGGCGCGCCGTCCTGGCCGGCATACAACAGACCACCGTAGATCTGCCGCCGCTGACCGGTCAGCGGATCGGTGATGTTCACGAGATCGTTCAGCGGGCTGAGCGTGTCCATCGCGAAGTCGGTCGTAATCTGGTTGTTGCGTTCGCGCAGGTTGGTTTCGTGTTCGACGCGGACGCCGTAGTTGACCGTCAGGCGATCGTTGACGCGCCAGTCGTCCTGCAGAAAGCCGGCGCTGTAGTTGATGTAGCCATCCAGGTCGGCGGAGATCGGAATGTTGCCGCTCCCGGGATAGCCGAGCAGCAGGTCGGCCAGCGCGTTGCCGGTGAACCGTCCGTCAAACGTATAGCTGCCGGTCGACGCGCCGAAGCTGGAGGAGCGCACGCCGAGAATGCGGTAGTCGCCGCCGGCCTTGAAACTGTGCGATCCCATCAACCGGCTGAGCGCGCCGTTGAAGCCGTACTGGTAGTAGACGTTGTCGGATCGGTTGCTCCAGCCGGTCCCGCGGTACCCGGTAATCGACGTCGTCGGAAACCGGTTCGGGTCGGTGAACTGATTCGTGAGCGTCGGGTTGTTCGGCCAGAGCGTGGAGGAATCGAACGCGACCGGCAGCTGATTGCCGTCCTGGAACTGATTCCACCCGCCGCGCACGGTCAGCACCGTCGAGTTGTTCATCACCCATGTGTTATTGACGACGAGCGTGTGATCGGCGCGGTGCAGCAGGAACTGGCTGCCGACGAACTTGTAGACCGGGTTGTAGTTCGCGCTGTTCTCGTCGGTCACCTGCCGCAGATAGAAGACGCTGGACGACACCGAGTTCGAGAAGTTGTGATTGACCTTGAGCGTGTACTGATAGGCATTGCTCGGCAGCAAATCCGTCCGGCTGAAATTCTGGGTGCCGTCGTCCGTGTTGCGATCGGGCTCCGGCATGTATCCGGCGATCGCCGCGCCGGTGAAGTTCAACCGGGTCGCCGGGATGACGTTGCCCGGAAAACAGCCGGGGCCGCCGGTCGTGGAACTGCAGGCGCCCGTCGACAGCGGATCCTTGAGATAGAAGAGACGCCCGTTGCGTGTGAGCCCGGAGAAGTCGCCGGTCCGTGTGGCCATCGACGGCACCGAGAAGGCGCTCGCCTGTGGCTGCAGGTCCTTGTATGTCTCACCGGCGAAAAAGAAGAACGTCTTGTTGTGAACGATCGGCCCGCCGATGCCGCCGCCGGCGTTGCGCCAGTACTCGGGCCTGAAGGTTTCACCGTTCAGGCGCGGAATCAGCAACTGATCCTGAAGAGCTTCCGGCCGGAACACCGTGTAGCCCGATCCTGTGAGGCGGTTCGCGCCGGATCGCGCGGCCATATTCATGACGCCGCCGCCGGTGCGCCCCATTTCCGAGTCGTAGGTGTGGATCTGCACGCGGGTGTCCTGCAGCGCTTCCATGCTCGGGTTGATCGACGACCGGTTCTGCATATCCGTCGTCGGGAAGCCGTCGATGAGGAAGTTGTTCGAGCGGACCGCGCCGCCACCCATCGAGATCTGCGAATTGCCCGACTGATCCTGCATGCGGTTGTAGTGAGCGTTGCCGCTGGCGACGACGGTCGGCGTGAGGACCGCCATCGTGAAGACGCTCCGCCCTTCCGAGGGAAGCTCTTTGAAATCGTTCGAGTCGAGCGTGCTCGCCTGGGAAGCGCTGCTCGTGTCGATCAGCGGCGAGGTGCCCGAGACGGTGATGCTTTCCTCAATGGATCCGACTTCGAGCGTGATGTCGAGATTGAGGAACTGCTGCGTACCGACCTGAACGGGGCTTTCGTACGGCTTGAAGCCCTGCACCTGCACGCGGACGAGATAGTGCGTGGGATCGATCGCGGGAAACGAATACTGGCCGACATCATTGGTCGTGGTCTCGCGCGTCGCCTTGGTTGCAGGGTTGACGAGCTCGACGACGACGCCGGGGATGACACCCTGAGAATCTTTCAGCGTTCCGCGAACGCCGCCCTGAAAGGACTGCGCCGCTGTCCGGGCCTCGAAGCCCGCGATGAGGGCATACGCACACACCAGTACTGCACTGATTGTCCGCTTCATAGATTCTCCGACTGAGTGCCTGAATGCCGCCGCGCGAATGCGCGCGCCAATGCATTGAGCAATTCGAAGGCCACTCGATCGACGCGAACGAGCGCGCGCTGGTGTGCGAGTGTTTTTGTTGGGAATGTGTCGAGAATCTATGAAAGGACCTGGCCGTTCCGCGGCGCAAGCGACAAACGTGGAAGCGACAATTGTTGAAAAACGCCGCAGGATTCTTGCCGAAAGCTACAATTCAGACGCTTCACCTATGGATGGAATGATCGTCATCGACAAACCCATCGGCCCGACGTCGCACGACGTCGTGGCTCGCGTGCGACGCGTGCTGCAGGAACGGCGCATCGGACACACCGGCACGCTCGATCCGATTGCGAGCGGCGTGCTGCCGCTGGTCGTCGGCCGCGGCACGCGGCTCGCGCGATTCTTCGATCACGACCGCAAGCAATACGACGCGCTGGTGTATCTCGGCCGGTCAACAGATACCTATGACGCACACGGTGCGACAGTAGGGCCGCTCAACGAAGGACCGCTGCCGGCGCGCGAGGCGATCGACCGCGCGCTCGACGCGTTCCGCGGAACGTTCACGCAGCAGCCG
>Ga0105248_10010083_pt1 | contig 10403 bp, 7 predicted proteins | sample KBSS34metaG_FD_81524 | JGI IMG/M metagenome (GOLD analysis project Ga0105248, IMG submission 81524) | Switchgrass rhizosphere microbial communities from Kellogg Biological Station, Michigan, USA - KBS S3-4 metaG | ecosystem: Host-associated > Plants > Roots > Rhizosphere > Soil | place... | reverse complement strand
GTGGAGGTCCAGGCGCGAAGACGCGCCCAGCGCTGGAGGAGAATCCAGAACACGAGCGTCCACCCGAGCGCGACCACGAAGTGGAGGACGAGACCGAGCGCGGCCGTGGCGCTGCCACCGCTGAAGGAGGATTCGCGGCCGAGGAGGCCGGAGGCGACGGCCTGGAGGATTCGCTGCACCGTGCTCTGCTGGAAGATGACGACCCAGACGATGATCGCGTCGAGCAGGTCGGCGATGGCGACGACGAGCGCGGCGAGCAACACCGTCGCCAGGGAAGGGCGTGTCGGGTCCGGCATGACGCCGGAGCTTGCCGGCGGTGACGCGGTGAACCAGCGGCCGGCAGCCGCCGGCCCATTCCGGGCCGCGGGTGGTCCGAGGGCGGGGGGGAGTCCGGGCGACCGAGCCATGCCGCGACGCGGTGCACCCGGATCGGTCAGGCGCCTCGAAGGCCCCGGACGAGCGCCCCCGGACGAGGTGCCAAACACCTCGTTACCGACGAGGTGCCCGGACGAGGTGCCAAACACCTCGTTACGGCGGAGATTGCCCGCCGGGGTGTTCCCCGGGCGACCGGACCAGGCGGACCAGGTGCCAAACACCTCGTTACGGCCGAGGTGCCCCGTCGGGTGGTCCCGGGACGAGGTGCCCGGGACGAGGTGCCAAACACCTCGTTATGGCCGAGGGCCCCCGCTGCGGCTGCTCCCCGGCCGAGGTTGCCCGGCCGAGGCGCCAAACACACCTCGTTACGGCCGAATGCCCGCCGGGGGGTCCCGGGACGAGGTGCCAAACACCTCGTACGGCCGAGGTCCCCCCGGGGTGCTCCCCGGCCGAGGTGCCAAACCTTTCGGCTCCGACGAGACGGTCGCCGACGAGGTGCCGGACGAGGTGCCTGACACCTCCTGCCCTTCCGGCAGACCTCCCGAGGTCCCGAACTCGGGCGTACGGGGCGGACGACCACCTCGCAGTGTTGACGCACGCCCTCCGCCCGCGGAAGCCCTTGTCGCTCTCGGTCGAGCCGCTGCTAAACACGCTCCGCGGTCGGGCCGGCGCGGCGCGCCCCCAGGAGACTTCCATGCCGGACGAGAACATCGTCACCCGCTGGCGCTCGTGGGCGCCGCAGCTGCTGAGCGTCCTCCGCATCGTCGCCGCGTTCCTCTTCATCCAGTTCGGAACCGGGAAGATCTTGGCGATGCCCGGTCCCCTGCTGCCCGGCGGGGGAACGGCTCCCTTGACCTCGCTGGCCGGGGTCGCCGGCTTGATCGAGAGCCTGGGCGGACTGCTGCTCCTCCTCGGGCTCTTCACCCGGCCCGCCGCCTTCATCGTCTCGGGCGAGATGGCCGTGGCCTACTTCAAGGGCCACGCGTCCGGCGGGTTCTGGCCCGTCCTGAACGGCGGCCATCCTGCCGTTCTCTTCTGCTTCGTCTGGCTTTACTTCTCCGCGGCGGGGCCGGGGCCGTGGAGCATCGACGCGCTCCTCCGCCGAAGGCCCCCGGACTGAGCGAGAGGCGTCCGCCGGCTCAGCGCTCGGTCCGGCCCGCAGGGTTCTTCAACGCCCCCTGCTTCAGCGCGACCAGATCCCGGGTCTGGAGCAGATCCACCTGGCCCGCGAAGCCCGCGAAGGCCTCGTACTGGCTCACCGGGATCCGCGCCATGTTCAGGCGGTACGTCTCCTCGACCCGGAACGTCTCGGCGTCGCGCTCGTCGCGGGTGAACAGCCCGAACGGGCTCTGCAGCTTGCCGTCCTTCAGCGGATCGTCGATGCGCCAGCCGGGCGGGAGCTTCAGCGTCACGTGGCTCACATTCTGCTCGGTCGAGTCGATGAACAGCGGCGAGCGTCGCGTTCCCACCGTCACGTACCGCCGGCCCACCTGCGCAGGGTAGGTGAGCGGCCCGAGCGTCATCCGCCCCTCCTCAACGCGCGCGAACCTTGGCGCGACGAAGTGATAGCGGAGGGAGAGCTGCGCCCCCACCGCGCGCTTCACGTCGAGCCGCAGCGCCGAGAGCTCCGCGCCCCCGAAGTACCGCGACAGCGCTTGCTGCAGGGCCTGGTCGCGCTGCTCGTTGGACACGCCCTCGAGCGTCTCGGCGAGCTGCGCGGCCTCGAACCCGCTGTAGACCTCGAGCACGTCGCCGCTCAGCGTCCCGTCCTCGGTCAGGCGAAGGTCGAGCTTCACCTCACGGCCTCCCACCGGAGGCTGGGTTGGCGTCTTCACCGCCTGGAGCGGGCGCCCGGGCTCGGGAAGGAGATACGCCTCGAGCCCGTTCGCGGCCTGCTCGGGGAGAAGGCCGAACGGGCCGTAGCGGATGACAGTGTCCAGCCACACCGGCTCGTGCCCGGGGACGTCGACCCGCAGACACGCGTACGGGAAGAGCGCCTCGTTGGGAAACCGATACGGGTTCGGGTCGCTGGCGAAGGTCCGCACCATCGCGACGCGCGCCGGGAAGCCCTGCGCCTCCAGCGCGGCCTTGAGGAGCCACAGCCGGCTGCCCCGGTCCTGGGCCAGGGTGCTCGCCGCGGTGAGCCCGAGGCCGGCGTCCCGCCCGGCAATCCGGTCCATGACCGCAGCGTGCAGCGCACGCACGGCGTCGACGCCCGTCTTCCCGGCCGCCGCGGCCTTCGCGAACGCCTCGACCTCGAAGGTGCGCTGCGCCCGGGCGCTCAGCGCGTCGCCGGTCGCGGTGAGCAACCCTCCTGGACCGGTGTCTCCGGCGCCGACCACGAGGAACGGGAGCTGCTCGGTCCCGGAGGGCGGTGCGTTCGGCTCCGGAACCAGCGGCGGCGCATTCCGGACCTCCGTCCGGAGCACGTCGAGCTGTCCCTCGGTCTTCACCGTCGGGGCCGGCATGTTGTGTGCGTCGACGATCATCCCCGAGCCACGCGGCGCCAGGACGGCGTAGCTCGCCCAGTCGTCCGCCGTGGCGGCCACCTGGAAATAGAAGGCTCCGGCGGTCCAGCCCGGGCTCGCTGCGCGCCGTGACAGGTGCGCCAGCAGGTACTCGAGCTCGACCGAGTCGCCCACGCCCACGCCGGGAAGGCTCACGGTGTCCTTGTCGAGGCTCTCCGGCTCGAGCACCGTCCCGTCCGCCTTCAGCGTCCGCAGCGCCAGCACCTGCGCGCCCTGCGGAACCTGGACCTCCGCCACGCGCGCGATCGCGCTCTGGTCGAGCACCTTCTCCACGGTGTGGACGCGGTCCACCATCGAGCCGTCGGCGAAGGCCCGGGTCGCGGCGGCGTCGACCACCAGCACGCTCGAGCCCTCGACGTTGCTTCCCCGTGCGTCGAAGGCCTTCAGCGCCTTCCGGCCATCGATGGCGTAGTCGGCGAGGATCTCCTTCCCGGTCTTCGACCGCTCCACGGTGCGGCGGAGCGAGAGGTCCGAGCCGTCCAGGGTGAGCGCCTGCTCTCGTGCGGCCAGCGCCTCGGCGTCGTGCTTCCCGAGTGCCAGCGTGTCGCCCAGGCGCTTCCACAGCGAAGGGTCCCTCGGACGGAGGACGGTGAGGCTCCGCAGCAGAGCCGCCGCCTCGTCGGTCCGCTTCAGCGCGACGAGCAGATCCGCCTCCTGCGTCCCGAGCGAGATGTCTCCGGGCTGCCGGGCCCGGACGGCGCGCATCTCGGTGAGCGCGCGATCGAGCTTCCCGCGGAACTTCCAGTGGCTGACTCGCCGCAGCTGCTCGCCCGGGCAGCTGGAGATGGGGTCGAGGAGCCCGTCGGTGACGGTGACGGCGTCCCTGCGGCGGGCGACGTCGTAGCGGACCAGCAACGCCTCGCACAGCCCGGCGATCTGGTCGAGGCTCTGGCGAGCCAGGGTGTCGGCCTGCGCGTCCACTCCCTGCGCGAGCGCGATGCGCGACTCGAGCGAGAGCACCGGTGTCCCCACCGGCGAGTACGCGGCACGCGCCCGCGCGGCGAGACTCACCGCCTGGTCGACCCGCTGATCGCTCACCGCGAGGAGACCCCGGGCGAGGAGCGCGCCGACGTTCTTCGGATCTCGCTCGATGGCGACCTCGAGGTCCCGGGTCGCGCGCCCCTGACCGACCTTGGTCGGAAGGCTGCGGTCGCGGAGCGCCAGGTCGGCGGAGAGGAGGTTCCAGGCGGCAGCCGGTGGCAGGTCCCCGAGCGCGGAGACCAGGCGCCGCGCGCCGTCCACGTCGCGCCCCACGGCATCCCTCGCGGCGAGGAAGGTCGCGAGCGAGCGGCCCGCCTCCGGTTCCAGCGCCGCCTCGAGGGTGGCCGCGTCGGGAAAGAAGCCGGACGCGGTCTCCACCTTCGTTCCGCTCCAGCGCGGCGCCGACCCCTTCGCCGCCGAGAAGCGCACCCCCGCCGGTTGCCCATCGGCGCGCGAGACGGTGAAGGCGAGTGATCCGGTGCGCTCCTCCTTCAGGAGCACTGCCATGAGCCGGTGGACGCCGGACTCGAGCCGGACTGCCTGCGCATCGATGGTCGAGTCGGGTTGCTCGAACGTCCGGCGCTCGTGGAGGAGCGTGCCGTCGAGGAGCATCCGGTGGGTGCTCGGGCTCTGCGACCGGACCACGTAGACCCCGGCCGCCGGCACCTCCACGTCCACCGCCATGACGTAGACGTCGCCTCCGAGCCCCTCGGCCTCGAGCGACAGCCGCCCCGCGGTCAGGGCGAGGGTGCGGGGAGTCACCGGCCCGAACGGGCCGGAGAGGGTCGCGGGGATCTCGCCCGTGCGCTCGGGCTCGCTGCGCTCGCCGAACCCGAGGAGGTGCAGCGGCGAGAGCGGGCCCAGGAGGGTGACCTCGCCGGGCACGCCGGTCGCGGCGCGCGTCTCGACCAGCTCTGGCCGCTCGTGGAGGAACTGGACCTGAGCAATGGCCTGACGGAGCAGGACCGCGGTCTCGCCCGACGCACCGGCCTCGAGCGCGTGCGGAGCCTCGGTCAGGATGCGCGAGTCCAAGGAGCTCGCCAGGCCCGCCATGTCGTGGATCTGCCGCGCGGCGGCGGTGGCCAGCGGGTGCTTGGGGGCGGCACGGACCAGACGGAGCGCCGCATCGAGCGCCTTCTCCGGATGGCCATCCCTCCGGGCGAGCGCCTCCTCGACGGCCAGGGCGTAGGGCTCACCCGCGTCCCGGCGGAGCGCGTCCCCGGCCAGCGACCGGGCGCGCTCGGGCTGGTTCTCGACCAGCAGCGCGTGGAACGCAGCGAGGGAGAGGGTCCGGGCGGGCGCGTCGGCATCCCTGGCGCGGCCCGCGGCCTCGTCGAGCACCGCGGTGGGAGAGGGTGGGACATGGGCGCAGGCGCAGAGCGCGACGACCAGGAGGGGGAGGAGACGGCGCATTGATGGCTTTCGGAGAGTGGGGCGACGGCCGCCCGCGCTCACTTCTTGGCGTGGCGGGTGGTGGGCGCCGGGGAACGCGCGGGGAGCGACTTCTTGTCGCTCGAGGTCTTGCGCTTCGTGGTTCCCTTGGCAACCGACTTCGTTTTCGAGGGAGTGGAGGGTTCAGTGAGCACCATCGGCTCGGGCAGGTCGGGTGGCTCGCGGCCGATCTCGTAACCCACCTGACGGAAGGTGCACTCCCCATCGATGCAACCGAGTGCGGGAGTGGGGGGAGCGCCGAAGCTGTTGCGCCAGTCGGTGCCCAGGTAGAGCGGCTCTCCCACCGGGCGCTGGTCGATGTCGGTGCCCACGAAGGCCTGGAGCTGACCGGCGCGGTCGACCTGCAGCTTCACGTGCGCCGCGCCCCCTGGCGGGCTCGGTGGGCCGAGCATCGTGCCCCGCCTCTCGCCGAGGGCCCACTCGAACGCGACCGGCTCGCCGGCGCCGGAGACGATGACCGCCACGTACCTGCCGGGGCTTCCCAGGAGCACGAGCGCGGACTGGGGCTCGCGGCTGAGGCCGAGGAGCTGCTCGCGGATCCCCGACCAGAAGGAAGACGGGGGAGCGGTCGCCGTCACGTCGGCGATGAGCTGGGCCGAGATGCCGTCGCGGTCGACGAGGTCCAGGTTGAGGCGTCCGACGCTGACGTCGTCCGCGCTCGCCGGGAAGCGCACCGTCCGTCCCTCGAGACCGGGAATGCGGCCCCAGGCGATGAGGGGGATGGAATCCGGGCCCTCGCCGAGGACCATGCGCCGGACGGTGCTGGTGTCGGCGATGCGGCCCGGCGAGGTGGTGGCGGTTTCGAGCCGGAGCTCGGGCGCCGTGAGGGCGGTGCCGGGCGAGGGTCGGGATGGCGGGTGGTAGCGGCTGCGCGCCCAGCTGATGCCGAGGATGGCGAAGGCGGCGACGACGACGGCGATCTCGGCCACCCGGAAGGTCTTGCGGAGGACCGCGCGGACCTGGTTCTTGAGCTGCTCGACGCGGGAGATCTTCCGCGGCACCTGGCTGAACGACACCGGCGCGAACGGCTCGAGGTCGAGCATCAGGTCCGCGACGCGCTGGTAGCGATCGGCGGGCGAGGGCTTGAGGCAGCGGAGGACGATGCCGTCGAGGCGCTTGTCGGTGCCGGGGCGGCGCTGGCTCGGGGGGTCGAACGTCCCGATGGGGACCTCGCCCACCAGGAGCTCGTAGAGCATGACGCCGAGCGAGTAGATGTCGGCGCGGTGGTCGGCGTTCTTCGCGTCCACCCGCTGCTCGGGGGCCATGTAGCTCAGCGTGCCCATCGAGACGTGGGTCTCGGTCACGTTGAACCGGCTGGTCAGCTTGCTGTCGTCGAAGAAGGTGGCGAGGCCGAAGTCGGTCACCTTGGCGATGCCGCCGGCCTGCTCGTCGAAGAGGATGTTCTCGGGCTTGAGGTCCCGGTGGACCACACCGCGGCTGTGCGCGTAGTCGATGGCCCGGGCGATCTCCATGATGATCCGGAGCGCGCCGGGGATGTCGAGGAGGGGCGAGCGCATCACCTCGCGGAGCGAGGGACCGTCCACGAACTCCATCACCAGGTAGTAGGTGTTCTCCGCCTTCCCCTTGTCGACGATGCTCACCACGTTGGGGTGGCTGAGGGTGGCGAGCGCGGCGGCTTCCTTGTCGAAGCGGGCGACGAAGGTGGGATCGGCGGCGAGCTCGCCGGAGAGGATCTTGACCGCGACCACGCGGCCGAGGCTCAGCTGGACGGCGCGGTGGACCTCGCCCATCCCGCCCTTGCCCACCAGCTTCTCCAGGCGGTAACCGGGGATGTGCGGAGGCCCCGCGACCGGCCGCGCAGGGGACTGGGTGGCTTCGAGGGAGGCGGACATCGCGGAGGCGGGGGGCGACCCTCCGAGGCTACTCTTGTGCTGAATCCCCGGACAACCCGACGACGCATGCCCACCACCCGGGAACGACTACAGGATCTCCACGCCGAGCTGTCCGGATGCCGCGCCTGTCCGCGGGTGATGGGGACTCCCGTCCACCCTTCCGCACAACCGGCGCGGATCCTCCTCGTGGGCCAGGCGCCCGGGCCGCGGGAGGCCTCTCTGGGACGGCCGTTCGCGTGGACCGCGGGGAGGACGCTGTTCGCCTGGTTCGCGTCCGTGCTGGGGGCGGACGAGCAGACGGTCCGGCGGCACGTGTACCTCGCCGCGGTCACCCGCTGCTTCCCCGGGAAGGCGCCGGGGGGCGGCGATCGGCGGCCGGATCCGGAGGAGGTGGCGCGCTGCCGTCCGTGGCTCCGGGCCGAGGTGGAGCTGATGCGGCCACGGCTGGTGGTCCCGGTGGGCACGCTGGCGATCGCCGAGGTGATGGGACATCGGGGCGGCCTCGCCGAGGTGGTGGGCACCTCGCACCGGCTGGTGTTCGAGGGTCACCGCGCGGATGTGATCCCTTTGCCGCATCCATCGGGAGCGTCGACGTGGCACCGGATGGAGCCGGGGAAGACCTTGCTCGTCCGGGCGCTGGAGCTGATCGCTGCGCACCCCGAGGTGAGACGCGCGTTCGGGTCTCGCCGGCGCGGGTGACGCCGGCGCGGCCGTTTCACCAGGAAGGTGCCCCGGCCATTTCCGGTCCGCTACAGCTGGCGCGGGACGCGGCGAGGGAGAGGGGGGGGGGGCCGCTTCCCGCGACGCGAGCGGTCACGGACGTCGATTCCATCTCGGTGGACTCGAGCGTGCCGAGTGAGGCGAGCGTCCGGAGCTGATCGCTCGCAAGTGACGCGATCTGTTCTCCGAGCGAGGCGACCCGGCTGGTGTCCAGCTGGAGTAATGACCAGCGACCGCGCCGGACGCGACGGATGAGCCCCGCCCGGAGGAGCACCTGGACGTGGTGCGAGACGAGCGCGTGGGCGCGGCCTATCCGGGCGCGAAGGTCCGACACGCACATCCCGGGTTCGCTCTCGGAGACCGGGCCGGTCCGAGGGCCGGGGGGGTCGGCGAGGAGCACGAGCATGCGGAGCCGCAGCGGATCTCCGATGGCCCGAAGGCAGCGAAGCAGATCCTCTCGAGTCGGTGCGAGCACAGTGAGGGATCTTGATGTCGGCCGCGGGCCCGGTTCGCACCGGGTCCGTTCGCACCAAACGCGGTGGGTACGTGTCCTTCAAGTGACGCACCTCGCTAGAACATTCGTTCTAGGGGGCTTCACCTCCGTGGTGCAGATGCCCTACGGTCTCGTGCAGGGAGCTTCGCCCGAAGAGGGGAGCGCGACGCGGGTCCCGCACTCGAGCGCGTTGACCCTCTCAGTCGGCTCCCTCCTCCCGGACATCGCCGAGTGGGCCATTCAGGCTCCGGGCCGTCTTGCGTTCAGGCGGGGCGTCGTCGAGCGGCTGAGCGGTGCGCTGAAGCTGGAGGCCGCGGCGTTCGCCAGCGTGCCGCCCTCGTGGGGAGACGAGACGGTGGCGGTCTGGAACACCACCGCGCGACGGCTGGTGACGCTGTGGTCGGAGGCGGGGCTCGAGCTGCGGGCCCGGCTGCGGCCTCCGGCGCGATGGATGTTGTGTGGACCGGGTGAGCGGGACTGGTCTGCGACGGGATGTGAACTCATGTGCTGTGTGCTCAGGGTCGGAGAGCGATCGATGTCCGCGCTGTCGCTCTCCAGGACCCGTCCCTTCACCACCGAGGAGCTTCGTTCGCTCGATCAGCTTCAGCCCGTCCTGCAGCTGGGGGACGAGCGGCAGGTCGAGGTCGGCGAGACGATCGGTGCCCACCTCTCCCCTCGCGAGCGGCAGATCTTCGAGCTCCTGGTGCGGGGCTTCCGCAACGAGGACATCGCCCGGGCGCTCGGGACGTCGCCGGCGACGGTGCGGAACCAGCTGGTTCGTCTCTATCGGAAGACCGGCGTGTCGACGCGGTCGGAGCTGGTGGGGCTGGCGACCTCGCGGATCCTGGCGCAGGCGGCGGGGGGTGCGCGATGACCGCGCTCCAGGCCGAGGCGTTCGTCGCGCAGGAGCCCACCGACCCGTCCGAGCTCGTCCCCGAGCTCACGCGGCTGGCGCTGGCGTCGGCGTGCAAGGCGGAGTTCCGTGGACGGGCGCTGGCGCTCCTGTCGCGGGCGCTGCCGTTCGATCGCGCGGTGTGGGAGGAGGTCCCGCCGTTCGGTGACTTCCGTGTCGTCTATCCGGGAGTGAGCTGGATCGGTGGGCGGGACGGCGAGGCGGGCGGTCCGGCATGCGTGGTGACGGAGACGGGTCAGGACCTCGAGCCGGCGGCCGCGGCGGTTGCCGGTGAGGAGCCGTGCGGGAGTGTGGACCGGCCTCGAGCGGTGCTCCGACTGGACCTCGAGCGCTTCGGGCGCACGAGGGCGGTCCTCACGGTGGAGCGGGGAGGGGGTGCGTTCGGAGCCAGGGACGTCGACTGGCTCCGGGCGCTTCTCCCGACGCTGATCCTGGCGGACGAGGGCACGGCGGCGAGCTCGGGTCCATCCCGGGCGCTGACGCCGCGAGAGGCCGACCTCGTGGAGTACGTGCGGCTCGGCTACACCAACGCGCAGATCGCGCTGGCGACGGGACGGTCGGTGTCGGCGGTGCGGAACCTCCTCGTGCGGATCTTCGACAAGACGGGGGTCCGCACGCGGGCGCAACTGGTGGGGGGGCCGCTGATCACCTCGGGCCTGACGCGCCGCGAGCGGGAGATCGTCGAGAAGCTGCGGGTCGGGCTGACGAACCGCGAGATCGGGCGGGACCTGGGGATCTCGACCAACACGGTGAGGAACACCCTGGCGCGGCTGTTCGAGAAGGTGGGCGTGTCGACTCGGTCCGAGCTGATGGGGGCACTGGCCGCCGACGATCAGGAGAAGTGAGGCGGGCCGCAGAGCTGGCCGGCGCGTCGTCGGGGCCGGGGCTCAGCTCCGGCGGTGAGCGGCAGGGCGGAACGAGGTGGGGCGTCACGAGGTGCTGATAACGAGGTGTTTTGATAACGAGGTGTTTGGCACCTCGTGGGGAACCTCGTCGGGTCCACAGAACGGGACTCGGAGTCCGAGATACGAGCCTCAGGGAGCGCCCAGTAACGAGGTGTTTGGCACTCGGGTCCGTAACGAGGTGTT
>Ga0105248_10010080_pt1 | contig 10404 bp, 8 predicted proteins | sample KBSS34metaG_FD_81524 | JGI IMG/M metagenome (GOLD analysis project Ga0105248, IMG submission 81524) | Switchgrass rhizosphere microbial communities from Kellogg Biological Station, Michigan, USA - KBS S3-4 metaG | ecosystem: Host-associated > Plants > Roots > Rhizosphere > Soil | place... | reverse complement strand
CCCTGGTCGAAGAGCGTCACGCTCGTTGACGGTCCTTGCGCGCTCGCGTCCTTGCGAGAAGCGATGAGACTGATATGCGCCGCCTCCCCCGCCAAGCCGAGCGGCTGCAGGTTCGCCACCCCCTCGCCTTCTGGCACAGCGTCTGGCACATACGCAATGGCCTGCGGCGCCTGGCCGATGGGCACATTCGCCACCACTTTGTTGGAGGCGGTGTCGATGGCCGACAGAGCATCGGCGTTCTCGAGGCCCACGTAGATGCGCGTGCCATCACCCGAGGGCCATACGCCGTGCGGCAAGTTGCCCACTGGAATCGTGGCCACCTGCTGGAAGTTGTCGGTGCGGAACACCTTCACCTGATTCAACCCGCCCACCGACACGTAGGCGAAGGTGCCATTGGGCGTTTTCGCGAAGTTCACGTGGTTGGTAATGGGGCCGGTGTCAAAGGATGTAATGAGCGCGAACGGTGGCCTTGCATCGAACACCATCGTGCGGCCCACGTCCTTGAGCGTGAACCACACCTGCTGGCCGTCGGGCGAGGCGGCGATGTTTGGACAGAAGGGGCTCTCCTGCTTTACGTGGCCCACGATGCGGTGGGTGGCGGTCTCCACGACCACCGTTTCAGGATTGAACGAGGAGCACACATAGCCGTACTTGCCGTCGGGCGAGAAGATTTGCATGCCGGGGCCCGCGGGCGTGGTGATGCGCGTCTTCTCCTCGAAAGTGCCCGCGTCGATCACCGACACGTAGTTCTCGCCCCGCACGGTCACCCACACTTCCTTGCCGTCGGGCGTGTAGAAGGCCTCGTGCGGCGAGCGGCCCACATATGTGGTGTGCTTCACCGCGTTCGTCGCGGTGTCGATGAACGTGACGGAGTTCGAGCCGATGGACACCACTGCCAGCATGCGATGGTCCGGCGAGTACCCCATTCCGTGCACCAGCACCTGGCCACGATAGAGCGGGCTGAAGTTGGTGGGCGCCGGCTCGCCAAGGCGGATCACTCCAAGCAGCCGGTTGTCCGCGGGGTCGGTCACCGAGACGGTGTTGGAGAACTGCTCCGCGGCATATACACGGTCGCGATGGCTCACCGGCACATCCGCGGCTGACGAAGCGCCCGGCGCCTGACCCGCGTGCGCGGCAGCACCCAGCACAGCAAGAACGACGACCGCCGCCGTCGAGACGAATGCCCGCTGCCGCGTGAACTCGAGCCAGCTCCTCATGTCAGTCTTCCTCATTGCGTGTCGCCTGATTGATGGTGGCGGTGCGCAGCCTGCACCTGTGTGGGCGCGGGAGCCGCGGGCGGCAGCGGCGCGCCCAGTGCAAGGTTCATGGCCGCGATCTCCTGCTGCTGATCCACGATGATTTCCTGTGCAATTCGACGCAGCTGCTCGTTCCTGCCGTGCCGCAGTTCAGCCATGGCCATGTCGATGGCGCCCTGATGATGCGGAATCATCATGGCGGCGAAGTCGCGATCCACATCCCCCGATGGCTTGATCTCCATCCCGGACATCATCTTGCTCATGGCGGCGTCGTTCTCGGCGAGAAACGCGGCGTGATCCGGGGTGCCGCTGGCGGCAAACGCTACGGCGCCCGCGCTCAATATGAGCGAGGCCAGGACCACGGCGCAAGGCTGACGCCTGTGAAGGCGGATATTCATGTGATGCCTCTCAGCTTGAAATCTCGATAGCGGCTTACGCGTTCGGCTCGGTACAGGTACGGCCGTATCGGGGGCCGTGCCAATCAGTCTTCAAGCACGGCGCTGCGCCCAGATTTCACTCGTATTGCAGGTGAAGCAATGCAAGGTGATCTGTAAGGCAATACACGGGGGCACCAGCACCAACGCAAAGATCCCGTGTCGTCCTCACGGCAAGCATCGATCTGGCCATTCGAGTGGCATAGCTTGTCGTTCTAGCTCGCTCATCCATTACGAACGCGACTACACATGAAGTTCGCAGCGCACTGCGCGAAATGCGCTTGCAGCACACGCCGTCGAACATGAAGCCGTGCGTTTGGTCACTCGGGCCTGGCGCGCAGGAAACCGATGCAGTCGTCACGACTGCGATGGTGACCGACTCAAGCAACTCAACCATTCAGGAGCCGACCGTGAAACGCACCCTTTCGACCGTTCTCATCACCCTTGCTGGCATCGCCGCCGTCGGGGCCGCACGTACCGCTGACGCGCAATCCGTGAACAGCGCACCGCTTACGCGCGCCCAAGTCGTCGCTGAACTGCAGCGCGCCCGCGCCTCGGGCGAACTGGCCCGAGAGACCGACGAACTCTACGGTTCGCAGCCTGCGCAGACGTACCCGAGCACGACCACGCGCGCACAGGTCAAGGCCGAACTGAAACAGGCCATTGACTCGGGCGAGCTCAAGCGTGAGACAGATGAGCTGTATGGCGCCTTTGAGCCCGCCCCCGTGCATTCGACCCGCTCGACCCTGACTCGCGCCCAGGTGCACGCCGAAGTGCTTGCCGCTCAAAAGTCCGGTGAGCTTGCGCGCGTGAACGAGGACGAAACCTATCCCTCGGATCATCCGATCTGAAGCCGCAGTGTGCGCGTCGCCGACCGCTGTCTTGCCTGACCCGGCAAGCGTCTGGCGGCGACGGCGTCACCGGTATTGCGTAGCGACGAGCCACGGCGGCGTGGCCTTTGGCGACGAGGTCGCCGGCCGCACCAAGTGCAGATGCATCCGGTCTCGATCCCGGCAAGATGGATCGTTGCTCGCGAAAGCGAGTTGCGCCGATTGCACGCGCACCAGGCTGCGCCTGACCTAGCTTCCAGCGCTTGGTAGAGAAAAGCAGAAGGTCGCCCCGGTGGCAGTCGGCTCAGTCCACAACTGCCCGCCGTGCTCGTCGACGATGCGGCGGCAGATCGACAGGCCGAGGCCCACGCCATCCGCCTTGGTCGAGAAGAACGGCTCAAAGATCTGACTGGCAACGTCGCGCGGCACTCCGGGCCCCGAATCACGAAACTTGAAGACGACGTGGCCCTGATCGTCACGCCTGGCCGTGATGAAGACGTTCCGCTCGGGTGCATTGGAGCCAGCGATGGCCTGCAACGCGTTCACGACGATGTTCACGATGAGCTGCTGAACCTGCGTGCAATTGCCAAACACCTGACACCCCTTCGCGGGCACGTCGACAAGCAGGCGGGCCCTGCTCCTGCGGACTTCGTGATCGATCAGAGCGAGCGACTGGTGAATCACGTCGTGTGCACTTACCAGAACCCGATCGGGGGAGTCGCGGCGACTAAAGTCCTGAATTCTGCGAAGCACCTCGTCCGCGTGCCGTGAGCTGTGCTCGATGCGCTGAATGACCGCGAGTGCCTCACTGACCACAGGATTCTCGTGAGACAGCCAGCGCTTGGCTGTCGCCGCGTAGGCCGCGATGGCACCCACGGGTTGTGCCAGTTCGTGGGCGACCGAGGCGGTCAGTTCACCCACGAGCGACAGTCGGCTCGAGTGGACGAGGTCGGATTGCGCGTTGTGAAGCGCCTCCTCGGCGCGCTTCTCTTCGGTGATATCCACCGCGAAAAAGTAGAGCCGCTCGAAACCTTCCTCGTTCTCTGGAAGGGTGCAGCGCCACAGAATCGGAATCGTGCGACCGTTCTCAAGGTTGAGTTGACGCTCACCGAAACAACTTCTGCTGCCGTTGGCGATGGCACACAGCACCCGGCTGTTGCTCGCCGGATCGGCGGGAAGCAACGTGCTTGCCGATCGCACGAGCTCGGCCGTGCTTTCGACGCCGAGGATGTGAAGAGCTGCCGGGTTGGCGTCGACAATCGAGTGGTCCTTGCGGACCTCGGAAATGAACTGTGGGTTCGCGCGAAGGTACTCGGCAAAGTCAGTGATGCCCCCCTCGACAACCTTCAGGACGGCGCGTCGGACGTGCGACCAGTCCTCGCACAGGATGGCGATCGGCGAGAGTTCGAACAAGTTGTCGTGCAGGTCCGTGCTCATTGCGACGAATCTCCAAAGACTAATGGCGCTCGGCCGTGGCCATCGCGTTTGCAGGAGGGCAAGCCTCGAATTGACCCGTGCGAAGAACGTGCATGGTTGCGTGCAACCTACTCCACATGCGCCAGCGCAAAGACACGTGCCAGGCACTCGGCAACGTCGCGGACCGCCAGGGGCTTGCGCAGGAGTTCGACGGCGCCGGCCTTGCACACCTTCGACTCGAGTTGTTCGCCCCCGTAGCCGCTCATGACGATGGCGCGAAAGTCAGGCCGCACGCGCGTCACCTCTTGCACCAGCTCGACTCCTGTGAGCTGCGGCATGGTTTCGTCGGTGAGCATCGCGTCAAAGCGATCGGGTTCGGCGAGAAACGCCTGCAACGCTGTCGTGCTGGAGGTGTAGCCCACTGGCTCATAGCCAAGCTCCGCGAGGATGTCTTCGGCGAACTCAACGAGGGCTTCTTCGTCGTCCACGACCATCACAACCTGACTGTTTCCGCGAGGTAGTTCATCAACCTCCTGAGCCAGGGCCGGTGCGAACTCGCCGGCGACCGGCAGCCAGACCGTGAAGCAGGTCCCCTGCCCCAGCACCGTGTCCACGCTCAAGGCTCCTTGAAGGTCCCCCACGATGCCGTGCACGACGGACAACCCGAGGCCTGTTCCTTCACCCACGCTCTTCGTGCTGAAGAAAGGGTCGAACATTCGCGCGAAGACCTCTGGAGAGATGCCCGTCCCCGTGTCTCGAACGCTGACGAGGACCACATGCCCGGGTCCAATGCAGCCGTGCGACAGGGTTCGACGAGTGTCAAGTTCCTGCCTGCTGACCCGCACGATCAGGTCTCCCCCGTGCGGCATTGCGGCAATCGCATTGGTGCACAGGTTGCTGATCAGTTGGTGAATCTGCGTGGGGTCGCCCTGGATGGCGGCAGGATCACTGCTTAGGCGGTCGTTGAGCAGATGAATGGCCGAAGGCACGCTCGGTGCAAGAAGCAGGAGAGCCTCATCCACAGCCTCTTGCACGTGAACGAAGCCTCGTTCGCGGACGCCGGCGCCACTGAAATCAAGGATGCGCCGCACGAGCAGCTTGGCGCGAAGCCCTGCCTGCATGACCCGATCAACGTGACGGCGTAACGCCGTGCCCTGGACTGCATCGCGTTGAGCCATCTCGCCGTGACCCAGAATCGCGCCCAGTATGTTGTTGAAGTCGTGTGCGATCCCGCCAGCCAGCGTTCCGAGTGCCTCCAGATGTCGAGCCTGACTTAGCTGTGATTCGAGTCTGGTGCGGTCGGCCTCCGCGGACCTGCGTGCGCTGACGTCCGTCGTCGCGCAGAAGAGGCGCTGTGGCACTCCAGCCGGGTCACGCAGACAGCGGCCGCGCATATTGATCCAGCGCCAACGATCGGGATCATCCTCGGGCAAGCCGGTGCGGCATATTCGATACTCGATCACGATCTCGTCGGTGCTGCCGGACAGATGGTCATCAATTGCCGCACGAACGATTGTTCGATCGTCCGGATGGAGTGCCGGCAGTTGGGGAAGATCTTCGACCGCTCCTGGCTCGCTTGACTGCGCGATCTCATGCTGCGATTTCCACTTGCCTGAAGCGAAGCAGGTCAGCTCGGAGATATTCCACTCGGCATGTCCCTCGTTCGCCGCATCCATTGCCAGCGCGTAGCGCTCTTCGCTCTGTCGAAGCGCTTGTTCACCAGCGCGCATCCGCTGCAGTTGTTGCTGCAGCCAGCACATGATGATCACCCCGAAGACGGACAGTGCCGCCAGTCGCAACGCGAGGCTTCGAACTTCCTCACGCCAAGGCTGCAGCAGGTCGTCGCGGTCGCGCGTGACGCCCACCATCAACGGTCGCTGCGAGACGCCCACAACTGCGATGAGCTTGTCTCTTGCATCGATGGGACTGGTTGCCACAAAGGCCGGCTTGTCTTTCATCGCGACCAATTCTGGGTATCGGCCGCGTGCGTCGACCCGCTCGTCGTACGGGTAGCGCACGACGAGCAGGCTGTCGTCGAAGACCATGATGACGGAACTGCGCTTACCCAGGTCGATGGCGCTGTACGCCCTTCGCAAGTCATCCAGCTTGACGATGGCGGTGACGACTCCCGCGAACGATCCGTCCTCGTTGTCCAGGCGCCGTGAGACGACCAGCGACTCGCGATGCTCCGTTCGCGTGACGATGGGCGGGTTGATGAACATGCCGGCTTCGGATTGACGTTGGGCCTGGAAGTACATCCGATCCGACACATCGGCAAGAGGCTCGCCGGTGGGGCGAGAGCGGTAGATCTGTTGACCGTGCGCATTGACGATCGTGAGCACGCTCACCTGAGGCACGGCGCTCGTTCGCTTGGCAAGCTCTGCCCGAATGTCGTCAGGCAACAGTTGCCCGGCACGAGCGCGATACCACTGCGCGGTGTCGATCAACATGACGTCCACCGCCTGGAACCCACGCTCTGTCTCCAGGGACAGCGCACGTGCGAGATTGGTCAGTTCGCTCTTGTTGGCGAGCTCGATTTGCTGATGCAGCTTCCAGGCGTCGTAGGCCGATGAGGCAATGAAGGCCAGCAGAAAGGCGGACCCGACCCCCCAGATGAACTTGATCAGTCGTGTTCGCACAGCGTCCTCAACTGCCCGAGGCAAGCACCTCATCGACGGCCAGCAGCAGTTCCTCGCGCGAACTCGGCTTGCTCAAGAGCTGACTGACACCCAGTTCGGACAGCACCTTCGAGCCCAAAGTCAGGCTGGCCGGCAGTTGCGTCGAAAGGCCCACGATTGGAGTGCCCGGGAACATATGGCTGACGCGGCGCACGCGGTCTCGACCCCGATGACGCAGCCTCGGCAGGTCCAGCAGGATGAGGTCTGCATCTATGCCCGCGTGAGCCTCGAAGGGCGTCAGGTCCACCACCTCGTAGCCATGGATACACAGCCACTCCCGCATGAGCGTGCGGTTTGGCTCATCCTCATCGATCACAACGACGCGCGGCATCACTTCTGCTGCTGGCTGGGCCAGGGTCAGGGTCAGGCGGGGGGCATTGACGCGACCTCATTGGAGCAATGACACCTTCCAGCGAGATTTCGCGCCGTTACAGCTGTAGTCTGCGCTGGAGGCCGCCTAGGCCGCCCCCTGCGAGCACGCGCGATCAAACCAATACTTCGACGGCCGCGGAAAAGAAGTAGCCGTGACCGCGCTCGGTACGAATGAAACGCGGAGCGGAGGCGTCGTCTTCGATCTTGCGACGCAGACGCAGAATCTGCACGTCAATGGACCTGTCGTAGACCTCAGCGCCGTTCAGGCGGGACAGGTCCAGGATCTGGTCGCGCGAAAGCGCGCGCTGGGGAGCCCTGCAAAACGCCTGGAGCAGGTTGAACTCTCCATTGGAGAGCTCGACACGACGCCCCTCTGGATTCGTCAGGCGGCGGGTCCGCAAGTTCAGTTCCCACCCTTCGAATCGGTAGGCCCGGCAGTTCGTCGAGCCGCGCCCGGAGCGCTGCTCGCCACCCACCTGGTAGCGCCGCAGGACCGCGCGGATTCGGGCGAGGAGTTCGCGCGGAATGAACGGCTTGGTCATGTAGTCGTCCGCGCCCAGTTCCAATCCCAGGATGCGATCCGCATCACCCAGCCGACCCGTGACGATGATGAGCGGGATCTGGCTCTCCTGGCGCAGCTCCCGCGCCAGCTGCATTCCATCCTCGCCGTTCAACCGCAGGTCCAGCACGACCAGATCCACCGTTTGCTCGGCCAACGTGCCTCGCATCTGTGCACCGGTGTTCACGGTCGTGACCCGCAGATCGTATTCCGTCAGGTAGTCGTGGATGAGCTCGAGCATCTCGGGGTCGTCGTCGACGACCAGAATGTGAGCGGACGCGGTGGTCATGGTGCTGTACCTGCGCGAAGAGTAATGACTACGAGATGGAACTTCCAGTCTAAATAGCTCGGGCGTGGGGCACGACAGGCCACCGCGCCGCACCCCTGTGCCAGCGGCATGGGTGTCGATTCGGTGGCCCGAGCGAGCGATTCAGCGCAGCTTCTGGCGCAGTTCTTCGCTGGCCTGGTGCAGGGCCGCACGCGTCGCCGGCACATCGGCCAGTGCATTGAGCAGGCCGAAGTCGTGAATCATTCCCTCGTAGCGCGTTCCGACCACGTCGACACCGGCTGCGTCGAGTTTTCGGGCGTACGCCTCGCCCTCGTCGCGCAGCACGTCTTTCTCCGCGGTGATGACCAGTGCCGGCGGCAGGCCCTTGAGCTGGTCGAGGCTCGCCTGCAGGGGAGATGCGTAGATCTCCTGCCGCAGCTTCGGGTCCGTCGTGTAGGCGTCCCAAAACCACTTCATCATGTTGCGCGTGAGGAAGTAGCCCGCCTGGAACTCATCGTAGGAGCCGTTCTCGAAGCTCGCGTTGGTGACTGGCCAGAACAGCACCTGCGCGCGTAGCGAGGGGCCGCCGGCCGCCTTCGCCATCAGCGCCACCACCGCGGCCATGTTGCCGCCCACGCTGTTGCCCACCACGGCCATGCGCTTGCCATCGACCAGGACCTGCGCGCCGTTCTCGGCGACCCATTTCGTCGCGGCGTAGGCTTGATTGATGGCTACCGGGTAGTGGGCCTCTGGCGAGGGGCTGTAGTTGACAAAGACCGCGGCGGCGCCGGAGTCGACGACGAGGTCGCGCACGAAACGCTCGTGGGTCGGGAAGTCGCCCAGGATCCAGCCGCCACCGTGGAAGAACATGAACGCCGGCAGCACGCCCTTCGCACCGGAGGGGCGCACGATGGTCAGCTTCAGAGGCTGGCCCTCCACGGAAATGGTCTTCTCGGAGACATCGGCTGCGGGCAGGGAGGCACCTCTCTGCGCGTTCACCAGGACCTGGCGCGCCTCGACGGCTGACAGGGTCTCCAGAGGCTTCCCCCCGCCGCTAGCCAGCGCGTCAAGGAACTTCTGCGTGTTGTGCTCGACACCAGGCGTTGCAGCGAACGCGGTGGCAGCGCCAACGGCAGTCATTGAGGCAAGCGCCGAACGAATGATCTTCATGGATCTGTCTCTTGATTGTTGAATTGCTTCCCGAAGTTCTCTTCGAAGAAGGATTGGGCGCGGTATGTGGCAATGAGCTGCGATCAGGTCGTCGGTTCTTGATTCCCGCCCTTGCCTTTCGAGCCCCGGACGTGCCGGTGAAAGAAACACCCCGCGCCGAAAACCGCGTCAGTCCGCGAGGTGGTCGCGAATACCGTCGCTGATCTGCTTCAGCGCGTCTTGCGTCGAAGGCAGCTGGCGCAGCGCATTGAGCAGCACGAAGTCGTGGATCGTGTTGTTGTAGCGAACGGCCGCGACACTCACGCCCGCGTCAAGCAGCTTGCGGGCATACGCCTCACCCTCATCACGCAGCGGATCGTTTTCCGCGGTGATGACCAGCGCCGGCGGAAGGCCCTTCAGTTGCTCCTTCGTCGCGCGAAGCGGAGAGACGTAGGGGTTGTCGCGGTCCTTCTTGTCCGGCGCATAGAGATCCCAGCCGTACTTCATGAATGCCCGCGGAAGGAAGCGTCCCGTGGCGTACGTGTGATAGGAATCCGTGTCCACGCTTGCATCGGTCGCCGGAATCAGCAGGGCCTGATAGCGGATGGCCGGGCCCTTGCGATCCTTGGCCATCAGCGGCAGTGCGGCGGCCATGTTGCCCCCGACCGAGTTGCCTGCGACCGCGATTCGCGAGCCATCGGCGCCAATCTCGTCGCCGTGCGCGGCGACCCATTTGAGCGCGGCGTACGACTCCTCGAGTTGGGTCGGGAACTTCGCCTGAGGCAGCGGCGTGTATTCGACGAACACACCGACTTGGCCGGATCCGACGACCAGGTCACGAAGCAGGCGCTGATGGTTGGCAAAGTTGCCGACGATCCAGACGCCGCCGTGGATGAACAGCAGGACGCCGGGCTTGCCGGACACCCTCTCCGGCTTCATCACGTAGATCTTCACGCTGCGACCGTCTTGCGTGATCGTGCGCTCCACGGTGGTGACGCCAGACATGTCCACCGGCGTTGCGTTCTGCAGCCCCGTGAGAATCTCTTGCGGCTTGGGCTGCGGCAGTTCCCAGAAGGGACTGGGGTCCTTGTTCAGTTCCGTCACAAAGCTCCGAACGACTGGATCGAGGTGCGTGTCCGCCGATGCGGGAGGTAGCGTCGCGGCTTGGCTACTCATGATGGTGGCTCCAAGGAAGAGAGTTGCGAGTTTTGAAAAGTGGCGCATGGCCTGTCCTTCAAAAAGGGTGGATACAGGCCAGGGACCGCCTGACCATCGCGGACACCAGAACGTTGGGTTTGATGACTCGCGACGGAATGCATCGTAGAAATGGCTTCATTCGCAACAATTGCGAATGCGATTTCAGGTTGAACCGGGGCATTACAGATGCAATGCGGATGCGAATTTCGATTCGCTCCGGTGCGCTGAGCGTGGGACGACGATTG
>Ga0105248_10010078_pt1 | contig 10405 bp, 6 predicted proteins | sample KBSS34metaG_FD_81524 | JGI IMG/M metagenome (GOLD analysis project Ga0105248, IMG submission 81524) | Switchgrass rhizosphere microbial communities from Kellogg Biological Station, Michigan, USA - KBS S3-4 metaG | ecosystem: Host-associated > Plants > Roots > Rhizosphere > Soil | place... | reverse complement strand
CGTTAGGTGCAGGTGAATTTTCATTATTGACTGTGGTGGTTGAACCGTTTTGGTCTTCTTCAGAGTAAGAAGATTCCTCATCGAATGTTGGCTCCTCCGGCGTGTAGTTTGGCGAGGCGTAGGAATCGCCTTCACCCGCTGAGACACCCGGTGAAGAACCGTCTACTACAACGTTTCTTTCATCGCTCATTTTGTCTTACCACCTTCCTGTCTTTCGTGGTCAACGCTTGTGGAAATTAACAGTGCCGGCCTTGTCGATGTACGTTGCACCCGGACTCCCAATGTTAGTAATGGTAGTTCCCGTTGGGCCTTGAGTAGGCTGTTTGAGCTCAGCCAACGGCAGATTGCTGAATAGAACCGGTATCGCCCACTCGATGTCGTCGTTTCCCAGCGCACGCTTGATCGCCAAACGTCCTTCAGTCACGCAGCTCTCGAGTGGCTCTCCTCTGCTGAGATCTCTGTAGAACGCGAGGGCAAACACGAGCGCTGCCGTGTCGAGCACCGGCTGCTGCATCGCCACGACTGCGGGAACTCCCGCCTTATGTGCTGCGTGCGCAACTCCGATGAGAAAGTCGTCTGAAGACGGTACGGCAGTCTCACAGGCAGACAGCGTCAACAGTCGAGACTGTTGATTGCGAAGCATGTCGCCGATCGTTTCGGCCTCGCACCAATGGGCGAGCCCCTGTTGATTCTCCAGTATGAGAAACCCGCGGTTGTGGCGAAACGCCCCGTGGCCCATGAAGTGGAGCACATTGAAGTCGGCGGCGAGCGCTGCCTCCAGTTTTCGCAGCGTGACGTGTTCAATTAATTGAAATTTTGCAACTTGAGAGCGTCCGGCCCGTTTTAGCGTCTCGCAGAGGCCGCGAGCTTCCTGCACCACACCAGGAAGCGGAGGCGTATCTAACGGCGTTGCTGTCACCAGCAACACTGTTAGCGGCGCTTTGGACGGCTGAGAAACAAATCGATGGCTATCGTGAAGAAATCGGACGATTGGAAGTTTTTCTGTCAGAGAGAGTGGACTACGGTCGTCGTCATGCAGCAACTCCCAAGGGATTTTTTCCAGCTCGTGACTGCGAATGTCGAGCCGTAGCCGAACGACACTTGTACTACTTAACCCTTTGCTTTGGAACCAGATATCGCGTATAGGTCCGGGCAAGAGGGCGGAAAAGAGTTTCTGGCCCAGACGGGTGTTTAAGACTCGATCGTGACGATTTCTTGCCGTTTGCACCTCCTCCATCACATTGGGGGGAAGTAGTAGCGGCTGCGAATTCGTTCGTCGGAGCGAAGAGCCGATTACCTCAACGTTGTAGCCTTGGACGCTATTGCCATCCAGCTTTAGATCCAGGTCAATGTTCGCCATACCAATTAGCTGTAAGGAGACACTGGCCCTCGCAACAGCCCGGAGTGTCTCTTTTCTATAGGTTCTGACTTCTTTATGATAGGAAGCGGTAAACATTACAGGCCTCAACTCCTGAAGCTGCCCCTGATGACCAAAGGATGGGAAGATAACTTTGAGGCGCTCCTCGCCTGGCTGGATCCGGATCGCGAGCGCGCCGGCGCCAAATATGAGGAGATCAGACATGGTCTCGTTAACATCTTTAATTGGCGAGGGTGTTCCGACTCTGAAGATCTGGCTGACGAAACCATCAGCCGGGTGATGAAGAAAGTCAGCGAAGTGGCGGCGACTTATAAAGGCGATCCGGCTCTCTACTTTTATGGTGTGGCTAAGCGTTTGTTATTTGAAGTGAACCGGCGAGCCCAGTCGAAGGTCGAAAAGATCACTCCCGAGCAATTACGAGACACCCTTGTTGCTGACGACCCCGATGACAATAGTGAAGAGGCGTACGAATGCCTTGAGAGTTGTCTGCAGAAATTATCAGCTTCTGATCGTGAGTTGATTTTGAATTACTACCAGCAGGAACAACATACGATCGAATACCGGCGCCAGTTAGCTCAACGACATGGTCTTGCTCCAAATAACCTGCGGGTAAAGGTTTACAGAATTCGGGCGATGCTTCACGAGTGCATACAAAGTTGTTTGAAAACCCGAACAGCTAATGAAACGAATTCGTTAGAAAATCATGACTGAATGGAGGAAGCAATTTCTCACCGAGTGCGGCATTCATGAAAGACGTTGACGAGGAGCATGTATTAATCAGGCGGTATCTCCTGGGTGAGCTGGAGGAGGAACTTCGCGAACAGCTCGAACAGAGAGTGATTAGCGACAGCGATTACAAGCAGGAGGTCCTCATCACCGAGGGAGAACTTCTTGATGAGTTTGTTTCGGGAGAATTGTCTCCGCACGACCGTGCCCTGTTTCTGCGCAACTTTTTGGCATCGCCCGCGCAGCGCCGTAAATTAGAAACAGCAAAGGCCTTGCATGCCTACGCAGTAAATCATAAGAGCCCGGATACACCTGCGGTAGTGGAAGGTGGATGGCTTAAAAGCTTATTTGCGCTCTTCAGCTCACGACGCCGCTTTCTGCAGTTTGCGTGGGCCACCGTAATATTGTTGGCGGTACTCGGCTCTGTGTTGTTGATCTATTCAATCATTTCGAGTCAAAGGCCGTCGTACTACGACGAGCTTGTAATGCTCAATCAGCCGTCGAGTCCGGTTCTCGAACCTGGTTCGTCGGTAGCATCCGCGCAACTCTCGCCACTCCTGTTTCGCGGCAACAGCGACGCCAAAACAATCAGTGTGACTCCGGAAACTGATAAACTCCAATTGCTACTCCCAACTGCCGCCGGTACACCGGCGAAATACCGGGTCACCCTCAAAGAAAACGGTGGCGCGCAAGTTTTCGAGCTTCCTGACGTGTCAACCCGCCAGGTTGGAGCGAATTCGATTCTGGTCTTGCAGATTCCTGTAAAAATGTTGACTGCGAATGAATACGTCGTGGAGACTGTTGAGAACAGCTCCAGCGCTGACAGCGTCACCGTTTACCCCTTTAGAATTCAACGCAGCAAATAGTTTCAGCCTTGCGCGTCGTCTGAAATCCCAGGCGCGACTCGCGCTCCTGTAATGTTTTCTCCTTACTTTCATAGGGAGCGGGATGGGCCACTGCTCACCTTAGAGCTCCCAAAAATCTTAAGCTGGAACGGATCTAACGATGTCAGACGTACAAAACAACTCACAATTTCATGCCCTTCTGATCGGAATTAACTGCTATCTACCCAATCTCTTGCCGAGCGGGCTTTTCTACAAGAGCCTCGGTGGCTGCGTGCAGGACATCGAGCGAGTTGAGTCGTTCCTGCTGGAGAAGCTCAACATCTCGCGCGAACAGATCACAAAACTCACCTCCTCAACTGTGACCGGCCAGCCCGAACCGTCAGAACCACCTTCGCAATGGCCCACGTATCAAAACATCGTGAATGGACTTAAAAGAATTGCCGAGCAGGCCCAGCCAGGCGATCAAGTCTTCATTCATTACTCCGGTCATGGCGGACGAGCGCTTACAACTGAACCTTTTAAGCCGATCAAAGGTGAAAATGGGCTCGATGAAGTCCTGGTCCCCATGGATCTTGGCAACGCCGAGAGCAACTACCTGCGCGATACTGAGTTGAACTGTCTGATTAAAACAATGGTTGACAAGGGATTACTCCTCACGATTGTTCTCGACAGTTGTCATTCCGGAGGAGCGCTGCGAGCCCCCGATCCTGCGATCGATCCTAATCTTGCGAATGCAGGTGTCCGGGGAATTGGAGTCCCTGACATGACCGTTCGCGATTCGAGAAGTTTGGTGGCGTCAGCAGAAGAGCTGGTCGAGGCATGGCGCGGGAAGGGAAGTAAAGCCACGCGCTCGGTTCAGGTTGGCAGCGGTTGGAATCTTGATCCGGAAGGTTACGTACTGCTTGCCGCCTGCCGCGCGAATGAATATGCGAACGAAATCGTTTATGAGGGAAGTGAAAAGAATGGCGCATTGAGCTATTGGTTAGTTGATTCCTTGAAGCAGATTGGACCATCGTTCACCTACTCGATGTTGCACAATCGGGTGCTGGCAAAAGTACACAGCCAGTTCACGGCTCAAACACCGCAGCTTGAGGGTGAAGGGAATCGAGTTGTTTTCAGTGGGGTCACCGTTAAGGAGCCTGCCTCGGTGCCGGTGCTGAGAGTTGAAGGCGAAGACGTGATCGTCCTAAACAGCGGCCGTGCACACGGGGTTAATCAAGGGGACCAGTTTGTAATTTTTGAAAACAGCAGCGTTGAGTTCACGCGCGAACAGCGCATTGCAATTGCGGAAGTTATTGAGTCAATGGCTACTGAGAGTAGCGCCAGATTGACGGAGCGGCCGTCCGAGACTCCTGTCAAACAAGGAGCAAAGGCCATTCGATTGGATGCCGGGACAATTAAACTTGGTGGAAAAGTAAAGTTGGTAACGTCAGCGTTGCCAGACCACTCAGACCAGAATCGAGCGTTGCAGGAGTTTGAAAATCTGATCAGCGCCAACCAAGACCAGCCGTTAACGATTGTCGCTGAGAATGAAACACCCGACTACCTGGTTTCAGTCAGGGGAGATGAGTTTCTGGTCTGTGATTCAACCGGTAACGAGATTCCGAATCTGCAGCCTCCAATAGAGATTGCGAGCGCCAACTCGACAGAGAGACTCACGACGCGCCTCACGCACCTCGTCAAATACAACAACGTCCAGGAGCTCGATAATAGAGATCCGGACTCCGAAATCTCGCGCAAGCTGATCGTGGAACTAGTGAGCAGACCCCCGGACTGGGTCCAGAGTTCGCCCGTACGACTACAGCCACTCGAATCGATCGGACCATCAATCACGTTGCGAGATAACGAGTGGGCTTTCCTGCGAATTCGCAACGAGTATTCGTTGCCGTTGAATATAACAGTCCTAAATCTCCAACCGGACTGGGGGATTTCTCAGATATATCCCATCCGGTCAGCGAGTTTTGAGGCCTTCGATCGACAGCGCGAAGTCATACTTCCGCTCAATGTGAAACTGCCAGGTGGGTTTGCAAAAGGGCGAGACATCATCAAGGTCTTTGCCACTCTCGATGCCACTGATTTTCACTGTCTCGAATTACCAACCCTGGACCAGCCGGCTGTAGCTTCGGCAACACGATCGTTTTCGCCGAACTCACTGGAACGATTTCTGTCACAATTTCCATCAGGCAAGGCAACGCGCACGGTGTCGATTCCGGTATGCGCGGTGGTGGAATGGTGTACTCGGCAAGTGGAGATTGAAATTTCAGGAGAACCGCTCAGCTTCGAGGCTACCGCATAAATGAGATTGCAGACGGATTCCAGCGCCGAACTCTGCTCAGCACATAAACACCGATAACGAGAATTGAGATCGGCACGATCAGCCACACTCGTGAGTGTTTGCGCGGCGGCGGCAGCTCGATTCGATCACGATAGTCGCCTTGCAGCACAAACGCGGCCCAGTAGAACGGCGCACGGTACCGTGAATTGCGCCACATCCATTCTTTGGCCTGCCGTAACGCGGCCGCAGGAGTCAATCGTTCACTGAACATTCCCTCGTAAAACTTCGTCATCAGCTCGAAAGTGGCGTTATCGTCAACTTTCCAAAGGCTTCCAACAACGCTGGGCGATCCGGCATAGATGAATCCTCGTGAAAGACTCATGAGCCCCTCTCCACGAACATCCTTTCCGAATCCCGTTTCGCAGGCGCTTAAAACGACGAGCTGCGCATGGTCCAGATTCAGGTTGTAGATTTCCGGTAACTGCAGAAATCCTTCATCTCTTTCGCCGCTTCGAGTGATCTGCGAAAGATTAATGCCTGACAACTCAGGGTTCTGCGTATCGACGGTAGCGTGCGTCGCGAAGTGAACGATTCGGGATTGGCCCAGAATACCATTCAAGGCAACGTGACGATTGGCTTCGAACCCAAGCAACTTAGTGCTTTCATCTGTGTCAGCCAGGTTCATTATTTCATTTGCTTCACGCCTCGTTGCTTCGAGTCGCATGGGGCCATTGTCATCGCCGGCGTCGAGAGAGACCTGCTGTAGCACACTCTTATCGACGCGACAATCTTTTCGGGAAAAAACCGGGTCTGCAAACACCGTGATGAGTTTTGTCTGTTGTTCGCCGTTGGTGCGATTGCGTCGCAATTCAGAGAGAATGGACGCAGACGGTAGAACGGCAACTTCGTGAGCAAGTACCAGCGGAGTTGGCTCACTTGATGGTCCAGTAAAAGGCTCCGGCAAAGCCTCAAAAGGCAAAAAGTGAAGCGCGCCGTCTGCCACTATCACTAATCTCTTTTGTTTTTTTAGTGATGCGACTGGGCCAAGCAACTTATCGCTCAACTTCGCGGCTTCTTGCCAGTATTCTGCATCTGCCTGGGTGACCTTCGTGGTGTACGACTCGTCTGCGCTGAGACCTGCGCGCGCTTTAAGCAAATTTCCCACCTGCTCAACCGACATTTCCAACTCCTCTCGACCGGCAAGTTCAAAGACGTTAATTGACGTTTGGGTGACAGCCCACAAATAGCTGCGCTCGTTCCCAAGCGAGTATTCAAGCAACAACGTGTTACTCTCCAAATTTGCCTGAACTCCGCGGAGATCCAGCGGCTGCGGCTGCACCAGGTTTCCAAATTCCTGACTCTGTTGCTTTATCCTGGTTTGGAGCGCGTTGTATGCGGTAGTTGTCTCGCGGATCTGCGCTTCGACCTGAGCCAGTTCTGGCGCGTTGGAAGGTCCATCAAGAAGACGCATGCGATACAAAGCTTTTGCGCGCAGTGCCCGTTGTAATGATTGCTCCTGCTCTATTAATCGCGGATCCGCTCCTTTGCGTATCTGAGCACTTGCTTCACCCAGCACCTCGAGCAGCGAACGAGAGTGCGTTTCTTCGCTAACCTCAAAAGCGGCAGCTACCGAGTTTTTTGATTTGATTAGGAGATCGATGTAGAGCTCGGCATGTTTGTGTACAGAGGCAAAATAGGAAGAGCGCAATTCGGGACTGATAATCTGCGCGCGTAGCGACTCTACTACTTCATTCGATTTCTTAAGATATGACAGGGCCTCATCGGCGCGACCAAGAGCGTTCTTGGAAACCGCACTGTAATAGAGCGACTCGGCTTCGTTTGCGTGATCGCCCGCGGCCCGATAAAGCTGTACGGCAGATGAATAGGCACTGAGAGCCCTGGCGTGATCACCGGCGTCGCGGTACGTATGGCCGAATTCGATTAGAGCGTGGGCTTGTCCGATGCGGTCGCCGAGCTGTCGAAGCAAGTGTAACGCGGTCTTCAATTGCGACTGCGCTTCACCTATCAGCTTGTAAGTTCTGCGAATGCCACTGATCTTTGTCAGTGTGTACGCCGCTAGTCTGTCGTTTTTGATTGCCTGGCTCTCCGCAAGGCAGGCGGAAAAGAACTCGAGCGCTTTATCCTTTTTGCCCCAGCTTTGATAGGTTCGGCCAATGTAAAACTTGGTAACGGCTGCGAACTCGAGATTGCCGAGTTGTTGATTGATAGTCAGTGCTCTCGAGTAGTTATCGAGCGCCGTTTCCGGTTTGTTCAAATCCTCGTAAACCTGCCCGGTGCTGTTTAGCACGACTGCTTCGCCGGCATGATCTCCCACAGTTTTTAAGAGCTCGATGGCATTGGTGTGACAATCGAGTGCCTTCTGTTTATTCCCAACGAGAGAGTAAGTGCTGCCGAGAGCAGTTAAGGCCAGAGCTTCACCACGTCTGTTTTTTGTCTCCCGATAGAGCGACAACGAATTGTTGAAAGCGATCTCGGCTTTCAAAGGATCTCCGAGATCGTTGTAGGCGTAACCGAGATTTAAGTTTGCCAATGCCTGGCCGTCCCCGTCGTTCGCCTGCCGCCAGAGTGATTGCGCCTGTTCGAAATATACGATCGACAGCTTGTGTTTACTCAAGGAGTAGTTAGCTTCGCCGGCGCATTCTTGTGCTTCGGCACGCAGTCTTGGATCCGCGATTGGACGCAAACGCCGAAAGTAATCAATCACTTGCATGCAGATTGGCAACGCCTTGTTTGCCTGTCCGAGAACCACGTTGACGAGAGCGACGCGCCCAAAGGCTCGCATTTCCTCTGGTCTGTTGTGCGACTGCCGGCGCAGCGACCGTGCTTCCTCATAACGCACCAACGCATTCTGATATTCGCTGAGAATGAAATGGATCTCGCCGGCACTGGAAGCGGCCTGAGCCGCGAGGTCAAAATCAGCGCGAGCTTGACTCAAACGAATAACTTTTTCGTAAAGCGTGATGGCATCACGGAATGAGTTCTCCAACCACTTTCCCCGCAGACGTTCGGCCTCCTTCATTAGAGCCGACGCATCGTCGCCTGCCGGAGACTCGACAGTTTGCTGAGACAGTCGATTGGGAGCTTCAAGGTGATAAGAAGAGTTGCTGAGTGTGAAGATAAAAACAAAACAGATTAGGCACGCACAAACGCACTCAAGGATAGAAAACAGCCACTGAAGCTCGTGGCGGGGAGCACGCAAGCATTTCATAGCTAGTTGGTCTAAATTCGTTGGCAGCTTGCGTGAACGAAATGGCAGGAATGCAGTTTGTGGTTGCGCAAGTAATTCGCTCGGATGAGGAGCGTTCTGCCGCAGCCTGTTTATCACGAATGAGTTAAGACTTCAATGTTGTGCTGATGGTCCGGGTTGGGTCCTCTACTAACGGCTCCAAAGAGGAAATCGCACTTGGGTCGGGTTAGTACAGGGAGCGGTAGCGACCTGGTCAGTGATCAGCATCCGATATTCCCTAACAATTCTTGACTGTATGGTGTGACCAGGTCGCTACCGCTCCCTGTACTGACCCGAGCCAACATAGTTTAGACTTTTGAGGCAAAGCGTAGAACGGCGCGTATCCGCCTGGCAATTATATTCTGAGAATTGTCTACTGTGAAAGCCTCGTTGTTCTTCGAGTTCGGTCTACTGCAAAACACCGCCGCCGCGAACGTCTGAAAAAGATCGATCTGTTATTCGACACCTTGTCTGCCTTCCGGGATCGACTATTTGCTTTGTCTAAGTGATACAAACATGTCAGACTCGTGCGCTACGCGGCAACACCGAAATTTACATCACTCAAAAGGATGACACCTCATGAAAACACACCACACTGATGAAAGTGAGGACTCACAAACAAGAGCGGGAGGTAACGTAATTACTAAGGGTGCAGGTATGGCCATTGAGACGATTGCCACGACTGCAGCTATCGTGTCCGCCGCGGGCGGGTTAAAGTGCGCGCTTGAAATGGTCCGGCTCTGGATCGAAGCACGAAAGGATCGACGAATAAGGATCAGGAAGGGAGATGTTGAGATGAAGTTTCAGAGGACTATGAGCGACAAAGACATTGTCGCAAAGATGAAACACTTTGAACGATTATCCAGTAAAGAAACAGATAACGAGATTAAAATTATCTTTCCTTGAATCTGCCACAGACAAAGAGCGCGCCAAACTCTCGATTCCAAAATTCAGATTAGGACACTAGTGCGCCAAGCAAAGCTTGGTGTTTCTGATTGGGTCAAAGTCCCGATTGAGTAAGGTCTAACCAACCACTCGTACCGAGTGTTGCAGTCGTGGAGGAGGTGAGTCAATCATCGAACGAAACGATTGAAGCGTACACAGGGCATCACGCAGGCCGTAAAGAAGACCGCACTTCCTAAAGCTTAATACAGCCTCGTCAATAATTTTAAAGCAGATGGCGATGGTCTTAGTGTTCCAGAAGCCAATACAGAGCAACCGCAACAGGTGAGGTTGCCGAGGGTCTGCCGGGGTCGGATAAGAGCGTGGCATGTGTGAAGAGAAACACCAGAGAACTTGGGAGACCCAATTAGTTCCTGCAGGGCAGGTAGGTGAAGCCGACCAAAAGTAGGTGAGCCGACGACTGATTGGGAGTCAGATCAGCTCATAGTACTCAGCGAACGGGAGAGCCGTTTACAAGGGAAGGGGCTGAGGTGAATACGAAGCCAATAAAGGAAACACTGACCGAGCATGAAGGAATGGGCCACAGTGCAAACCTCACTGTTGGGGATAGCGAAGAAGGCCAAGACAGAGAGAGCTCAACAAGGAGTTGTTGTTCGATAGTTGGCGGCTGATTCGGAAAGATGCAGCTTATGGCGTCGACCGGGTAAGCGCCGCTGAATACGAAGCAAACCTCGAAGAGAACATCCACCAACTGGTGGAGCGACTGAAGCGGAAGAGTTACGGGGGCCAGACTGGTGCGGCGGCAAAACATTCCGAAGGGCGATGGTGGACGACGCCCGCTCGGGATACCAGCCACCGAAGACAAGCTGCTGCAATTAGCGGTGAAGCGACTGCTGGAAGCAATCTACGAAGCAGGACTTTCTACCGTGCAGTTATGGGTATCGGCCACGAGTGGGAGCTTTGGAAGCAGTGGACCAACTAACGGTGCAATTGCAGTTCGGAGGCTATCATCACGTGGTAGAAGCGGACAT
>Ga0105248_10010077_pt1 | contig 10405 bp, 11 predicted proteins | sample KBSS34metaG_FD_81524 | JGI IMG/M metagenome (GOLD analysis project Ga0105248, IMG submission 81524) | Switchgrass rhizosphere microbial communities from Kellogg Biological Station, Michigan, USA - KBS S3-4 metaG | ecosystem: Host-associated > Plants > Roots > Rhizosphere > Soil | place... | reverse complement strand
GCGCGGCTCGCCGATTGCCTGCGTCAACTCGAACCGGTCCTGCTCGAGCTTGCTAACCAATCGCCCGATACATCCGTCCAATCCATCGACGGTCTGCGCGACTACCTGAAAAAGACCGATCTGCTGTTCCAGGTGCGCGCCACGCAGGCGCGCATCGATGCCACCGGCAAGCACAGCATCTGACCCGACTTACAGGAGTGCAACAAATGTACGTAATCCACCGACTCACGCTGCGCGCGTTGCTCGCCGCCGCGCTGACGATCGCCACTGCCGGCGCGTCGCTGGCCGCGCACGCGGCCAGTGACGATGCGATGGCGCCGACCGACAAGCAGCTCAACCAGTTGTACTGGCAGGGCCACGAAGCGCTGCAGAAAGGCGACTGGGCCGGAGCACTCAAGCGCTTCTCGGATCTCGAGCAGCAGCTGCGCGCGAAGGAACCACAGAGCGCCGACGCCGCGATCTACTGGGAAGCGTACACGCTGCTCCAGGCCAAGCGCACGACCGAAGCCAAGACCACGGTCGAGCGGCTGCACCGCGATTTTCCGAAGAGTCGCTGGAGCAAGGATGCCGATGCACTGCTGCGCCAGACGCAGCCCGCCAGTGCCGCGGTCAAGGGCGCCAGCGCGACCGGCGACGACGAGGAACTCGCAGAAATAGCCGTCGAGGGCCTCATGAGCGCGCCGCCCGAGCGCGCGGTGCCGCTGTTGAAGAAGGTTCTGCAAAGTCAACATTCCGACAAAGTGAAGAAACGCGCATTGTTCGTCCTGAGCCAGATCGACGACCCCGTGGCGCTCGACATGGTCGTCGACGTTGCCAAGACCAGCACCGATCCAGCCCTGCGCGAAGAAGCCGTGCGCATGCTCGGCGTCAGCGGCGACGAACACGCCATCGCACGCCTGCGCGACCTGTACGCCAGCAGCAAGGATCCGCGCGAAAAGCGCGCGATCATCCAGGCCTGGCTGGTCGCCGATCGCAAGGATCTTATCCTGGACTCGGCGCGCACCGAGACCGACGAGACGGTCCGGCGCCAGGCGATCGAAGCGCTGGGTGCGATGGATGCATCGATCGAACTCAAGCAGCTGTTCGACAGCACGCACGATGCGGCGAACCAGCGCGCGATCATCCAGGCGCTCGGCGTGGCCGGCAACGTCAAGGCGTTGACCGAGATCGCCGAAAGCCAGCAGCCCGAAGCAATCCGCATCGAGGCGATTCATGCGCTCGGCGTCGCCGGCGACGAAGGCGGCGGGCCGGCCCTGGTCAAGCTCTATCCGAAGGCCAGTACGCCGGCGCTCCGCGATGCGGTGATCCAGGGGCTGATGGTCGCCGGCGACAGCGACGCGATGATGCAGTTGTATCGCCAGTCGAAGACCCGCGAGGAAAAGCAGGCGCTGCTGCGCGTGATCACGACGATGGGCGACGACGCGGCGCTCGACCTGATCGAGTCCGAGCTGAACAAGACGAAATCGGAAAAGTAGAGGATTGCAATATGATACTTATTCAGAAAGCCCTCGCCCCTCTCGCATTTCTGATGCTTGCCGGCAACGCCGCCGCGACCGAGCCGGATCTGGCGGCGCGCATTGCGCAAAAGGACGGGTGGGTCGCCTGGCAGGTGCCGAAGACCGCCGATGCCGGGATGGCGTGCTGCTTCCAGACGCACGGCAAGCACGTCCTGCAGTCCGGCTGCGATCTTGATGGCAACAACTGGGGCAACTCGGACGAACAACGGTCGCCCCAGGGGACCAGCGAGGCTCTCGACGTCTACCTGCGCGTCAGCCACGGCAAGGTCGACAAGGTTCGCGCGTTTTCCGCTTCGTGCCTGGTGCGCGATGCGGACAAGGTGCGCTGGCTCGACAGTGTCGCGCCGCAAGCGAGCGTCGCGTTTCTTGCTGCTTCCACCGCTGCGACGCCGTCCGAAGACATCTTCGATGCCGAACTGGCCGCGCTGGCGATGCACGCCGACCCGGCCGCGACGCCCGCCCTGCGCGACTTGTCCGGTCAGTCGCATCCACGCAAGGTGCGCGAGCAGTCGCTGTTCTGGCTCGGCCAGATGCGCGGCGCCGAGGGTGCACAGTTCGTCGAGCACGCTGCGACGACCGACGCCGATCCGGAACTGCGCGCGCACGCCGTGTTCGTCCTTTCCGAGGCGCATGGCGTGGATGGCTACGCCGCGATCCACCGGATTGCCCAGAGCGACCCGTCCGGCCACGTGCGCGAACAGGCGTTGTTCTGGATGGCGCAGACGGGCGACGCGCGCGCCAGGGCAGACATCACCGCCGCGATCGGCAAGGAGGCCTCGAAAGACGTGCGCGAGCAAGGCGTGTTCGCGCTGTCGCAACTCAAGGAGGGCGAAGCCGAAGCCGCGTTGATCGCGCTGGTGCGCGGCAGCTACCCGCGCGAAGTCAAGCAGCAGGCGCTGTTCTGGCTGGGGCAATCGGGCTCCGACGAGGCGATCAAGTTCCTCGACGACGTGCTGAGCAAGCAGGCGGCAAAGTCGATTGACGGCTGATCGAGCCATCCGGCGCGCGAAGACACACCAAAGGGTGAGGCAGTCTACTGGCAGGCCGCGTTGTCGGCTTTGGGCGTACCGACATTCGAAGCCGTATATTCCGGCACGCCGACTGGCGCCGTGCACACCGTCGACGGCGTGATCGGGTCCCGCTGAACGCTGCGTCCCGCTGTGCTCGACACCCAGTTGATCGTGTCGATCACCAGGTCCGCGCACTTCACCGCCAGCGTGCCATTGCTGTTGAGCAGCGGGAATGCAAACGTTGCGTCGATGGTCAGTCCGCCGTTCGACACCTGATTGGTCGTGTGGCCGATCAACGCGTAGTTTCCAGGCTCGATGTCGACACTCGGGAAAGCTGCGGAATCGGTGTTGCCGTTGCTCAACACACAGCCCGCCAGGTCGCGCGTGCCGGCAGCCGTGCTGCGCAACTCGACCCATTCCGCATCGGCATCGAGCAGGACAGCTGGATCAGGCATGATTTCGGTGATGCTCAACTCGCCGGCACCCGGCGGGGTTCCGCCGCCACCGATAATCGGACACGCTTCGTTCGTCACGCCTGGCGAACCGTTGTCGACGGCGTTGTAAGGCACGGTCGCGAAACACCAGTTCGCGGGATCGTCGTTGTCCAGGGCATTCGCGCGCGCAGGATCGAGACTGCGCGACTTGCCCGCTGATTCATCCGCCCATGCCGTCTCGTCGATCAAGTGTTCGTCGCAAGCAAGGCTGAGCACGCCGGTCGCGCTCAGGCCGAACGTGAAGGCCGCGAACGCCACTACACCGCCGTTGTCGATTTCGCTGGTGCTGCGCGCCACTACGGCGAGGTTTCCGGGGGCGAGGCTGTGCGCGGGCAATGTGCTTTGGTTCGAACCGTTGCTGACAATGCAGCCACCGAGATCGATCGTTTGGGCGCTGACATTGGCTACCTCGAACCACTCTCCGACGTTGTCGGCCACGGCTGTCGGATTCGACATGATTTCGTTGACGATGACGGAACCGGAGACCGGATGCAGCACCGCCTCGAAGCCCTCGAAAAATATCAGATCTCCCGCGTACGCCGGTGCGCAGGCGCCGAGTGCCATCAAGATCAGTGCTCGCTTCATGAATGCGTTCCTCGCGGAGTCAGGCGCACTCTATTCGGCCGCTCGCGCACGTGGCGGTCAATGGCGCGGTGAGCGCGGGATGGGGACGCACGGCAAGCAATCGATGCGCGAACATGCCCAGCGTGGCAACCAATCCCCGGCAGGTTTCTGAATCGGCCGTGTAACGGACGAACTGCATCGTGCGGTCCTCCCCAGAGGAAACGTGCCCCATTGTGCAGCAGCGTGCTGCGCGATGCCACACGAAAACGCGGCCGCCGTGGAGTTCGCGGCCTCGCACCTGTCAGAGGCCATGCGTCGCAGTCAGTGCTTCGACGGCGCGGGATGCTCACGCTGCCAGGCCTTCGACTGCGCAGCGACAATCTCGAGCAGGTTGCCCATCGCCAGTTCGACATCGACGACGTGCAATCCCCAGCGCGGCCGCACGGCGCCATGCGTGAACACGTCGCCACGAAAATCGTCGGCACGCTTGCCGGACGGATCCGGATGCACGCTGATGGCAAGATAGGTTGCATTCGCGTTGCTGGCGCATTCGGCACTCAGCATGCCGGGCACCGTGACGAATGGTGTCGTGACGCCGGGCCCGTCATTGACCCACGGCAGCGCCGGCTGCGTATTGCCGAAGCCGCGTTCGTGCGCGGCAAGGTACGGTTTGAGTTCGCCGGATCCGCCAGCGAGATTTGCCGGATTCACGCAGGCGTCGGCAAGTGCCGGATCGTCGCTGCGCTCGGTCAGTGCGTCGGCGGCGGGCGGGCTCGTTGCGCGGAACGAGTTGTATACAATGACGCATCCGGCCTGCCCTGCCTTGCGGCAAATCGGGATCGCAGCAAACGTGCCGCCAACGTCGCTGCCTTTCTTGACGAATACATGCGTGCCCGCAAGGATCGCGGAGACCAGCTGTCTGGCCAGCGACTTGCCGTCGAACTCCTGCTGCAACAGGTGCGTGAGTTCGCCGGCGCCCTGGCTGTGTCCGATCAGCACGACACCGCGGCCATGGTTGTCGTGCTCCAGGTAATATTTCCAGGCGTCGACGATATCGCCATACGCCATGTTCTGGTCGCCGGCGCCTTCGCCGGCGATTGCCTTGCGCAACTGCGCAATCGTCATCTGCCGGTATAGCGGCGCGAATGGCCGGCACTGCGACGCAAAGCGTGCGAACTGCAGCTTTACGACGCCGCGCTCCTCGGGGTCTATCGCCATGTCGGCGTTTGCCGCCGGCTGCATCGAGACCGTGGGGTAGACGTAGAAGCAATCGATCGGCGCGGCGGCAGCGGCGCGAAACGCTTCGGTCCTCATCGCACCGCCGGCTGCAACGACTGTCGTGCTGAGGTCTACTGCGCAGGCATCCTGTCGGCCGGGCCGGCACAACCAGTTTTCGGGCTTGGCATAGTCATTTTTTGCCTGCGCTTGCGCAGGCGCCGGAACCCAGGCGGCCGCCGCAAACAGGCAGGCCGAGGCGAAATGGATCAGCATGAACCTGAACGAAAAGGCCGAAACCGGCACGTCCGCGTCTCCTTCGAACCGTCGAGAACCGGACGAGGAGTTTAGCGTCGCACCACGCTTCGGCGTGCGCTGAAAGGCCGAACTTGGCCCGCCCGCTCCAAATTGCTTCAAGATTCCTGTCCAAGCCTTTGCGAGGCCAACAATTCGTTCACATTTAATCGGTTTTCTGGCGGACTAAACCGGCGTAATCTGTCGGCCCCCAAGCCAGACCAGGAGCGCCGTAATGGCCCTGTGGAAAGACAACGTCAAACCCGCTTCCCCTCCCCCTTCCACTACACCGTCGTTCCTGGCGGACGCGATGCATCAACCGGCACGGGTCGATGCGCCTTCGATTGCCGAGCCAAAGTCCGATGCCATCGCCGCAGCACCGGTCGCCGCGCGGGCTCCGGTTCGTGAAAAACCTCGCTCGGAATCGCTGATCGCCCCGGACATCGCGATCGAAGGCAAGATCGAAGGCACGGGTCACGTGCGCATCGCCGGACGCTTCAAGGGCGATGTCAACGTTCGTGGCGATCTGACGATCGAACCGGGTGCGACGGTTGCCGGCAGCGTGCGCGCCGAGAAAGTCACGATTGCTGGAGAGTTGGCGGGCAACATCGAAGCCGCGTCGCACGTCGACCTGCTCGAGAGCGGCTCGCTGACCGGCGACCTGAAGGCGGCAACACTGACGGTAGCAGCCGGCTCGCGCATGCGCGGCCAAGTCGACTTCGGCTGGGAAGATGCGAAGTCGGCCGAGGTTGTCAGACACGGCGCGCAACGCAACGGCGCGGATCACGGCAACCTTTCGTGACCGCGCCGCCGCGCGCGGGTGCGGTCGGAGCGACGCGCACCTGCCCGCATTGCCGGGAGACGATCCTGGAAAGCGCGGCAGTCTGTCCGGCCTGCCGCCATCATCTGCGCTTCGAGGCGCCGGTCGCCGGGCCTCTCGAAGTCGTCACGCCGTTGCGTGTCGAGGGCAGCATCCGCAATCCGGTTGGAGGCGGCGCGTGGGAATATTCCATGGTGCTGACGATCCGCAACGAACGCGGCGAAGAAATCGCGCGGCGGCTCGTCGGTGTCGGCGCGATGCAACCGGACGAGCAGCGCACGTTTACGCTCAGCGTCGAAATGTCGCCGGGCGCCGACAAGGGCGCGGTAAAACGCGGCACGCGCCACTGACCAGACGCGGTCGGTGGCGCATCGGAAGCACGATGTTGTCCCCCGAGCCCGCCGTCGCGATCAGGCGACCCGGCTCATGCGGCCTACCGCCAGCACGGCTTCATGCGCACGGGCAGCCGCGCGCTTGGGGTTGATCAGGAGCACGATTCTGCAGACGCCGCACAGGTACTGGGTCTGGATCGTCTTGCGATTTTGCGGGTCCAGCGCCGACCGCGAATACTCCCGAAGATTCTGGCTTTCTGCCTGGCAGATCGAGCATTGCACGGTGCACCTCCGCAGCGCGTGAACTGTTCGCCAAGCTGCGCTTGCGCGCATTCCAGCCGTGGGAAATTTGCTGAAAGTTTTCGTTAACGCCTCGAGGCGATCAGGTACCAGACAGGTTGTGGCGCATGCGCGTCCTTCGCGGCTGCTTCGCTGAAACCCGGCCGATCGCCGCGATCTGAAAAAAACCCGCGCCAGGTCCGGCCAAATGCTGCGATGATGACGCATGGCCACGTTTTCCGGGTTACCACTTTCCGCCGCGCTGCAGAAGTCGCTCGACACGCTGGGCTACACCGACATGACGCCGGTCCAGGCCGAAGGCCTGCCGGCGGTCCTCGCCGGACGCGACCTGATCGTCCAGGCCCCGACCGGCAGCGGCAAGACCGTGGCGTTCGCGCTCGGACTGTTGGAACGGCTCGAGCCGACCTTGCTGCGCGTGCAGGCGCTCGTGCTTTGTCCGACGCGCGAACTCGTCGATCAGGTCGCCAAGGAAATCCGCCGGCTTGCCAGCAACATGCCGAACATCAAGGTGACAATCCTGACGGGCGGAGTGCCGCTGGGTGCGCATCTGGCCTCCCTGCGCAAGGATCCGCATGTCGTCGTCGGCACGCCCGGACGCATCCAGGAATTGCTCGGCAAGAACGCGCTTGCGCTCGGCAAAGTGCGAACGCTCGTGCTCGACGAAGCTGATCGCATGCTCGACATGGGTTTCGAGGAACCGATCCGCGAAATCGTCGGACACACGCCGCCGTCGCGGCAAACGCTGCTGTTTTCCGCGACCTATCCCGACGCGATACGGGAGATGGCGCGCACCACACTGCGCGACCCGATCGACGTGACCGTAGCCGCGCACGTCGATCAACCGCAGGTCGAGCAGTGGTTTTACGAAGTCGAACCAGCGAACAAACCCGACGCGCTCGCCGGCCTGCTGATGGAGCACAAGCCTGAATCGACCGTCGTGTTCTGCAACATGCGGCGCGATACCGAAACCGTGGTCGAGGCACTGGCGCGGCACGGCATCGCTGCACTCGCACTGCACGGCGACATCGAACAGCGCGACCGCGACGAAGTACTCGTGCGCTTCGCCAATCGCAGCTGCCGGGTGCTCGTCGCCAGCGATGTCGCCGCGCGTGGCCTCGACATCAAGGATCTGGCCGCCGTGGTCAACTACGAACTGCCGCCGGACCCGGACATCTACCTGCACCGCGTCGGCCGCACCGGACGCGCCGGTTCCGGCGGGCTCGCGCTAAGCCTGTGCGCGCCGCGCGAGATCCAGCGCGCGCACCTGATCGAAGAACAACAGGGAGCTCCGTTGACGTGGCGCAGGATTGCCCCGATCGACGGCAGTGCAAAGAACGCGCTTCAAGCCCCCATGACGACGCTGCGCATCGATGCCGGACGCAGCGACAAGTTGCGACCGGGCGATATTCTCGGCGCATTGACCGGGGACGCCGGCTTGCCGGGCGATGCAATCGGCAAGATCGACATATTCACCATTCGCGCCTACGTTGCGATCAAGCGCGAACTCGCAAACAAGGCTTTGAGCAGGCTGCGCGCCGGCCGGATCAAGGGGCGCAACTTCCGCGTAGCGCTCCTGTAGGGTGGGCCTTGGCCCACAGGTCGGCCTGAAAAACGGAAGAAAGATGCGGTGGGCCAAGGCCCACCCTAGCATCGACTGGCGAGCACATGCGCTCGCCAGTCTCGCCAGCGCTACAGTTTTCCGAGCACGAGCAGGATTATCACGATCAGCAGCAACAGGCCCAGGCCACCGGTCGGGAAATATCCCCAGGAGGAACTGTAAGGCCACGTCGGAAGCGCGCCTACCAGCAGCAGCACGAGGATAATCAGCAGGATTGTTCCCAAGCTCATCGTTGTTCTCCTTGTTCGGTTGGCTAGTCAGGTCCCGGCGCTTGTCGACGCCGGAGCTTGGTAAGAGACTGTCGGTAACGCTTGCATTGCGCGTCGCGACAGCGCGCAAACATTGCGCGATTCAGGTTAAACAAGCGATGAACTCTTCCCGGAACTCTGAACGATGGCAGAATCGCGCATCGCCGCGGAGAGACACAGATGCGTTCGAAAGCGCCACGCACGAAGGTCGTTCTGGTTGCGCTCGCTGCAAATCTCGCGATCGCCTTGACGAAATTCGCAGCAGCTGCAATCACCGGCAGTTCCGCGATGGTCAGCGAGGGCGTTCATTCCCTCGTCGATACGATCAACGAACTGTTGCTGTTGTATGGCATCAAGCGCGCCGCCAAACGGCCGGACAAGGCTCATCCGTTCGGTTACGGTCGCGAATTGTATTTCTGGAGTTTCGTCGTTGCGCTGCTCGTGCTCGCGCTCGGCGCGGGCGTTTCCTTCTACGAAGGCATATCGCATCTGCTCAGCCCGCATGCGATCGAACGGCCGCTGATCAACTACGGTGTGCTCGCGGCCTCGTTCCTTTTCGAGGGCATCTCGTGGTGGTTCACGCTGAAAGCGTTCAAGCGCACCAAGGGCAGACAAGGCTATTTCGAGGCGTTTCGCGCCAGCAAGGATCCGAGCACATTCACCGTGCTGTTCGAGGACACGGCCGCGCTGATCGGCCTGGTGGTCGCATTTCTCGGTCTCGCCGGAGCCCAGGCGTTTTCACTGCCGCAACTCGACGGAATCGCGTCCCTCGGCATTGGCGTCGTGCTCGCGGTTTCGTCGATCCTGCTGGCGCGCGAGACCAAGCAGCTCTTGATTGGCGAGCCCGCGCATCCGCACGTGCGCGCATCGATCCTGAAGATTGCCGCCGACGACGAAGGCATTCGCAATGCCAACGGCCTCATCACCGTGCAACTCGGGCCGCAGCAGATCGTCGCCGCATTGAGCGCGGAATTTGAAGACGCGCTGACGACAGGCGAGATCGAGCGCTGCGTCAACCGGGTCGAGGACGCGATCAAGAGCGAGCATCCCGACGTCGCCGTGCTGTTCGTCAAGCCGCAGACGCGCGAAACCTGGTTGCGGCGCAACGAAAGCGTTGGACGCCGGAACGACGGGAAGTCTCCCTGACGCCTTTCATCACGCGAGCGGCGAATCCGCCTTTCAACCTTTGCCGGCGCAGCTGCATCCCATGGGTATTGGCCAGCAGCGCGTGCGACCTTCGGGGACAGGATGAAGACCTTCAGCAACGCCGAACTTTTTGCCGTGCTCGTGTCGGTGACTTCGGTCACCATCTCCGTCATCGGCAACCGCACGCAGGAACGCCTGCTCGCAGCCAGCGTATGGCCTTACCTGTCATTCAACACCGGCAATACGAGCGACGACGGCCAGCACCAGGTGATTTCGCTTGCGGTGGCCAACTCCGGCAACGGACCGGCGCGCATCCGCGAATTCACACTCGAATACGACCACAAGAACGCCGCCGCTGCGAGCGGCCTGCTGCGGGAATGCTGCGACCTGAAGCCGGCGAACCTTCTTACGAGTCCGGTCGTCGGCAAGGTGCTGCGTCCCGGCGAGCAGGTCATCCTGCTGCAACTGCCGTTCGCGGAGGACATCGCCGAGGGCTGGCGTCGGTTCGACAAGGCGCGATTCCAATTCGTGTTCAGCGCATGCTACTGCTCGACGCTCAACGAATGCTGGACGATCCGTTCTGACCAGACCGATCCGTCTCCGGTCGCTGCGTGCAGGGACATGCCGCGCGAAGCGCAGTGGCACGGATAAACGAAGTCGCGAAGGACCGCTGCGTGCCCCTTACGCCGCTTCCTCGCGCCCCTGCTGGCGGATGATCGCTTCCTGGCGCGCGTCTTCGATCGACAGCATCACGGCCTGCACGTCGGCATCGTGCTGATCGAACTCGAAAGCGCCGGTGAGTCTGCTGTCCGGCTGAAGCTCGCTCTTTTCATACAACGCCCACATT
>Ga0105248_10010076_pt1 | contig 10405 bp, 7 predicted proteins | sample KBSS34metaG_FD_81524 | JGI IMG/M metagenome (GOLD analysis project Ga0105248, IMG submission 81524) | Switchgrass rhizosphere microbial communities from Kellogg Biological Station, Michigan, USA - KBS S3-4 metaG | ecosystem: Host-associated > Plants > Roots > Rhizosphere > Soil | place... | reverse complement strand
TTCGACGACTTCTGGGCGACCGGCTTCCTCGAGGTGCCGGGCGTGGACGATGACCTGGTGCTGTTCAAGCAGTTCCGGGCCGACCCGGAGGGCAAGCCCCTCGGCACGCCGAGCGGCCGCATCGAGATCTTCTCGGCGACCATCGACGGATTCGGCTACGCGGACTGTCCGGGGCATCCGACCTGGCTCGAGCCCACCGAGTGGCTCGGAGCGCCGCTGGCCCGGCGCTACCCGCTCCACCTCGTGGCGAACAATCCCACGGCGCGCCTGCACAGCCAGCTCGACGTCGGCGCCGTCAGCCAGGCCACCAAGGTGCAGGGGCGCGAGCCGATCCGCATCCATCCCGCCGATGCCGCCGCGCGCGGCGTCGAGAGCGGCGACGTGGTGCGTGTGTGGAACGACCGCGGGAGCTGTCTCGCCGGCGCCGTGGTGAGCGACACGGTGCGCCCACGCGTCGTCCAGCTCTCGACCGGCGCCTGGTACGACCCGCTCGACCCCGCCGACCCCGACACGATGTGCGTCCATGGCAATCCGAACGTCCTCACCTTCGACCGCGGCACGTCGAGGCTCGCCCAGGCCTGCTCGGGCCAGCACGCGCTCGTGGAGATCGAGCGGTGGACCGGACCCCTGCCGCCGATCCGCGCGTACGATCCGCCGAGGATGGAGCGTCGGCCCGATCGCTGACCACTACTTGCCGCGTCGGGCACCACCGACTGGCGAAGCTACCGAGCCGATGGCTCGCCGGTTCGCCCAACGACGCTTGCCACCGTGGCAATGAGCTCAGCGGGCTCGACGGGCTTCGAGACATGGACCAGGAAGCCGGCTCGCAGCGCCCGTGTGCGGTCCTCGGAGCGGGCAAAGGCGGTGAGGGCGATTGCCGGCACGCGTCCTCCCCTCGCAGGCCCGAGCGCCCGCACCCGTTTCAGGAGCTCGTATCCGTCGACATCCGGCATGCCGATGTCGCTGACCAGGACGTCGGGCCGGTCGGTTTCGACCGCCCTGAGGGCCTCGGCGGCCGTTCCGGCCGTGATGACCTTCGCGTCGCATTCCGTCAGAACCCGCTGAATCAGATCACGCGCATCCGCCTGATCGTCGATCACCAGCACGGTCACACCGGAAAGGTCGGACCGTTTGAAATCGGTGGCGATGCCGCCGACGCTCGTGGGGTGGACACGCTCGCCGGGTGCCGACTTCCTGTGAACGACCGTGAGCGGGATGCGAAGTGAGAACGTCGCCCCAAGCCCCTCTCCCGGGCTCGTGACATGCACCGACCCCCCGTGCTGCTCGACCAGGTGCTTGACGATCGAGAGCCCCAGGCCCAGGCCGTTGGCCGTGCGCGTCGCCGAGGAATCGGCTTGCCGGAAGCGGTCGAACACGAGCGGCAGGAACTCCGGCTTGATCCCGATGCCGGTGTCGGCAACGGTGATCTCGACGTGCGAGCTCACGCGCTCCAGCAACACCTGGACGCGTCCATGCTTTCCCGTGAACTTGATCGCATTGGACAGGAGGTTCCAGACCATCTGCTGGAGGCGGTTCGGATCGCCCATGATGGGTCCGGCCGCGGGGTCGAGCAGCTTGCTGAGCGTGATGCCTTTCGCCTCGGCCGCGGGCCGGACCGTCTCGAGCGCGGCCTCGATGAAGGTCGCGGGCACGACCGGCTGGACATCGAGACGCATCTTGCCCGAGGTGATCCGGCTCATGTCGAGGAGGTCCTCGATGAGCTCGGTCTGCATGCGGGCGTTGCGCTCGATGACCTTGAGCCCGTCCTCGAGCTCGGCCCCGCTCATGCGGCGCGAGCGCAGGATGTACGCCCAGCCGAGGATGGCGCTCAGCGGAGTCCGCAGCTCATGCGAGAGCGTCGCCAGGAACTCGTCCTTCGTCGAGCTGGCCCGCTCGGCTTCGGCGCGCGCGAACTGCTCGCTCTCCAGAAGCTGCCGGCGCTCATCCTGCGCGCGGCGAGTCGTGGTGATGTCGTGAAAGCTCCACACGCGGCCGACGTTCTCGCCATCGACGAGCTGGACCCCGGAGAATCGCTCGAATACCCGTCCGTCCGCGAGCTCCAGCACGTCCAGGCTCTCCTCCTGGGACGCCGCGTAGATCTCGTCGACCCGGGCGAGGAACGGCCGGCTGTCCTCGAACTGGCGACCCGCGTATTCGAGGATTCGCCGATGCTCCATCGCGTCCATGATCTCGCGCGGCACTCGCCACATGTCAACGAATCGCTTGTTGAAGCCGGTCACGCTGCCACGCGCATCCGTCACGAGGATTCCGTCCCAGGTCGATTCCAGGGTTGCCCGCAACATCGCGAGGGACCCGGCGAGCTCTTGCGTTCGGCGCTCCAGCTCTTCCTTCGCGCGGAGCATGTCCTGCTCGGCGCGCTGGCGGGCAAGCAGAATGCTCTGTGCATTCTGGAGCGCAACGGAGCGGAGGAGCTCCTCTTCGTCGTCCGCCATCAGCGGCGGGAGCCGATCACGTCCGCGGCGAGCGCCGTGCCGAGCACGCGCGAACGGATCTTGGCAAACGCGGTGTCGCGGCTCGTCGACGTATCGTCGCTGAACGGCGCGAACCCGCAGTCGTCCGTCGTGCCGAGCTGCTCCCGCGGGATGTAATCGGCGGCTTCCAGGGTTCGATCCCTGACTTCCTCCGGCGTCTCGACGTGCGGGTCGATGGGGGCGATGACACCGACGAAGATTCGCTGCTCCGGCTTCATGTACCGACGGACGATGCTCAATACCCGGGAGCGGTCCTTTTCGCCTGCGAGCGCGACGTAGAAGTTCCCTGCATTCAGCTCGAACAGGCTGGGCAGCAGCTCCTCGTAGTCGACGTCGGCGCTGTGCGTCGAATCGCGGTCACCGCCGGGGCACGTATGCACCCCGATGCGCCGGCGCTCGTCGGCCGAGAACCGAGACAGCGTCAGGTTGTTGAGGTCGATGAAGCTGTTGAGCAGATGGCCGGAAGGATCCACTTTCATCGACAGGCGGCCTTCCGTGAAGTCGATCTGCACCTTGTGGGCGCCCGCATGCAGGCAGCGCCGGATCTCGGCCTCGTGCTCGGCGAGCAGGTCATCGATGAACTGCTCGCGCGTATAGCCGGGGAGGCCGCCGGCGGGATACATGAGGCTGAGCGCGGACGGTGATATGACCGCCTGCTTGAGGGGAACGTCCGTGTAGCGCCGGGCGACGTCGAGAAAGCTGTCCGCGCACCTCCTGTAGCGAAACGGGCCGCTCGTCAGTCGCGGCATCCGGCGCGTGTGGCCGGCCGCGAAGGGGATCCTGAAGCCGTCGGGATGGGTGTTGGGCAGCCCCTCCACGGAATAGGTCCAGAAGTTGTGATACTTCCTCTGCTCGCCGTCCGTGATGACCGGAGAGCCCGTGGCATGAAACCGCTCGATGGTGTCCCGGATCGCCTCCTCGTACAGCGGATCCAGGCTGGGGTCGTCCATGCCTTTTCGGGCGACGGCGTCGATGAGCGCTCGCGGCCTCGGGATGCTGCCGATCGGCTCCGTGGGAATGGTGAAGGGCGCGTTCTGAGCCATGTTCGCCTTGGTCCTCGCGAGCGTTCACGCAACTAGCATGCCACGGGATTCCATCGCAAACGCGGGGCCCGCTAACGCGGCACGCGCCGGATCATCTGCGTGCGAATGGGTAATTCCTACGTGGCTCCAGTATTCTCTTCTGACGTCGTCGAGTCGCCGAGGTCCTGCCTAGACGTCGCGCGTCATGGCCGCGTCTGAAGTAATCCTCGGCTCATTCGGCGCATGCTGGTTCTTCTGGACATGATCGTTCCAACGCCCGGCGCACCTGTCGGACGAGCTCTTCGGCCGTGAAGGGCTTCTGGACGAACGGGAGGCCGCGATCGATCCCCGCCCTCTGCACGACGGATTGATCCGTGTAGCCGGACATGAACAGCACCCTCAGCGCGGGTGCTTGAACCTGCAGCCGGCCGAGCAGCTCGGGACCACCGCAGCCCGGCATGATCACGTCGGTCACGACCAGATCGATCGAGCCGGCATGGAGTGCGAATACTTGCTCGGCCTCGTCCCCGTTGACCGCTTCCAACACTCGATAGCCGGCCTGGTCGAGGATGCGCTTCGAGAGCTGACGCACGCTGGCCTCGTCTTCGACGAGGAGGATCGTCTCCGATGCGCCCTTGATGGGTGAGGTGACCATCGAGCTGAACGCCTGCAAGGGGACGTCACGGCTGGAACGCGGCCAGTAGACCTTGAACGTCGTCCCCATGCCGGGTTCGCTGTACACCCAGATGTAACCCTTGCTCTGCTTGACGATGCCGTAGGTCGTCGACAGGCCAAGGCCGGTGCCTTTCCCCGTTTCCTTGGTCGTAAAGAAGGGCTCAAACAGGCGCCGTTGGGTTTCCTTGGTCATCCCGCTACCAGTGTCGGTGATCGCGAGCATCACATAGTGACCCTGCACGATCGCTTCCTCGTGGAAGGAGGAGCTCGTGAGCTCGACGTCTGCCGTTTCGATCGTCACGCTGCCGCCATGGGGCATGGCGTCTCTGGCGTTGACCACGAGGTTCATCACGACCTGTTCGAGCTGGCCGCGATCGGCGAGCGCCAGGGAGAGATTGGGTGCCAGGGCCAGCGCGACCTCGATATCCTCGCCGATCAACCTGCCGAGCATGCCCGTCATGTCTGTGATCAGCCCGTTCACGTCGAGTGGCACGCCGTGTAGCGCTTGTTGTCGGCTGAACGCGAGAAGCTGCTTGGTGAGGCCCGTCGCACGCTGGGCCGCCTTGATGATCTCGCCGAGATCCTTTCCATGATGGTTCGCCATGGCGCGATCAGCGGTCATGAGCTCCGCGAATCCGAGGATGACCGTCAGCAGATTGTTGAAGTCGTGCGCAACGCCCGACGCTAACCGCCCGATCGCGTCCATCTTGTTCGCCTGCCGGACCTGCGCCTCGAGCGTCCGCCGTTCCGTGATGTCCTCGATGACCGAGATGAAGTGCTGGGACTGGTTCTCCGCGTCGCGATGGACGGACATGTTGACTCTGGCCCACATGAAGCCGCCGTCTCGGCGCCGATATCGCTTTTCATCGATCACGTGGCGGTCGAGCGTGCCCGCGGCCATCCGCCGGAAGGACTCGGCCTCGCCGGCCACTTCTTCCGGCTGAATGAGCTCCTGAACGGTGAGACTTTGTAGCTCCTCACGCGAGTAGCCCAGTAGATCGCAGAGGCGCTGATTGACCCGCAGCCACTGCCCGTCCAGGCCCACGTGCACGATCCCGACGGGCGCCGCGTCGAATGTGGATCGGTAGAGTCGCTCGCTCTCGACCAGGTCGGCCGTGCGCGAGCCGACCTCGCGTTCGAGCATCTGGCTGTACTTGTCGTAGTACTCGCCGTAGGCCTTGAGGCGCAGGAGGTTTCGCACTCGCATGCACAGCTCGGCGCGATCCACGGGTTTGGTGAGAAGGTCTTCGGCTCCCGCGCTGAGCCCGAGCATCCTGGCGTTGCGATCGTCCAGAGCGGTGACCATGATGATGGGGATGTTCTTGGTGGCGAGGTTGTCCTTGATCTTGCCCGCCACCTGATACCCGTCCATGCCCGGCATCATGATGTCGAGCAGGATCAGGTCGGGCGCTTGCTGCGCGACCATGGCGAGCGCGTCCGCGCCGCTGGCCGCGGTCAGGAGGTGAAAGCCTTCCGGCGAGAGCATGACCTCCAGCAACTCTCTGTTGTGGCGCTCATCGTCCACGATCAGGATGCGTGCGGGATGGTCGGCGACGTCTGGGCTCGGGCTCATGTTCGAGCCAGCCGAGCCTCGATGGCCGCCAGGAAGTCCCGATAGCGCATCGGCTTGGCGATGTAGCCATCACACCCCGCCCGAATGCGCTCCTTCGGCGGCGGTGTAGCCCAGCATCCGCTCGGCGCCGACGTTTTTCTGAAGATCGCGCTCTGCAAGGCGCCCGTTTTCAGGAGAGCCTCCGTGTGCCGAACGTCCACGTTGGCGGCGGCCGAGGCGCCTCTCATGCTCGCCATGGAGCCTTGGCGAGAAAGGTGTTGAGCTCCAGAAGTCCATCTTCGAGCTGGACAAGCGCGGCTGAGGCGCCCTCCAGATTGCGGCTTCGCCCCATAGCCTCGAGACTCGCCGCCGGCCGTTGGACCCCTGACGCCCTGAAGTAACCCACGGCCCCATTGACGCCGTGGGCCACCCGGAAGAGGGTCTCGGTATCGCCACTCGCGAGCGCCGCACGGAGGGTCGCGATCCAGCCGGGAACTTCCTCGGCGAAGGTAACGGCCAATTCGTCGAGAAGCTCACGGTCGCCGCCGACGCTGGCGAGCAGGGCATCAACGTCGAGAAGAGGCTCTCGCTCGGTCATGAGTCCCTGGGCGGCCTGAACCCACGGGGGATCACCTTCTTGTTCACCACATTGACCTCCGCCACGAGCATGCGAACGCGACCCTTCGGCGTTGACGGGTGCCTGGTCGAGGCGCCCCTCGTTTGCCCGGGCGAGCGCCGCCGATAGACGGTTCACCCGCCTACCGTTCAGCTCATGGGTGGGCGCACCTGATGTCCCGGCACTCACGGACCTGAATCTCGTCTGGGGGTATCGCTTTTGAATCTAATCGGTGTGCTGCGCGCTGCCTAGTGGACCTTGGTCCATCCAAGTCGCGAGGAGGCGGTAGGGTTGGCCTGGTAGAGCTTGCGTCCACGTTCCCGAGCAGTGTGGGAGAAAGTCGGTAGAATGGCAGCCGCGCTAGCGTGGACCCACACGCGGCCGGAGGCGAGGAATGGAGCAGCGCGTGGAGCGACGTCCGCATGCGAGCAGTGAGGGGCGCGTCGTGCTGCGCTTCTGTCTCGCGTTCGCGGCGTTCACCGTCGCGGTATTCATCGCGCTCTACGGCGTCCAGGACACGATCATCGTTCATCTCAACCGGCACGTGGCGTGGCTGGCCGGGGCGATCCTGAGCGCGCTGGGCGCGCCCGTCGCCTCGCGCGGGGCGGTGGTCAGCGTGGGGAGCTTTGCCGTCGAGATCAAGAACAACTGCAACGCCATTTACGAGGCCGGCCTGTTTGCCGCCGCCGTGTGGGCGTATCCGGCACCGGTGCGCGCGAAGGCGGTCGGGACCCTGATCGGTGTCTCCGTTCTGTATCTGGTGAATCTGGTACGGGTGCTCAGTCTCCTCGCCATCGGCGTCCTCGCCCGCGGGTGGTTCGACGTGGCCCACCTGTATGTCTGGCAAGCACTCTTCTTCGCCGTCGTCGCCGGTTGCTGGTTTGGCTGGATTCTCCGGCTTCCTTCGAAGACTTAGGGCGGAGTGGCCCCGGGTCCTGCTCCGGTTCACGCTGGGGCTGGCCGGCGCCTCCCTCGCGTGGCTTGCCCTGGCGCCGGTCTACGCCGGGGGACTCGCCGCGGTGGCACGGGCCGCGGCGCCGGCCCTCGAGAACACGCCCGGGGCATACTACGCGGTCGAGGGAAGCCGGGTTCTCGTCTATCGGCCGGTGCGCTTGCCGGGCCAGGCGGAGATGCGCGACGTGGTGTACACCGTGTGGTTGGCATCCGGCGCGTTCGGGCTCCCGGTCCTCGCCGCCCTGATTCTGGCCACACCCGGCTGGAGCAGGGGGACCCGCGCGCAAGCGCTCGCCTGGGGCCTCGGGCTCCTCACCATCACCCAGATCGCGTCCGTGCTGGTCAGTGTCGACTTCTGGCAGCAGATGCCCGTGACCCTTGTGCAGGGGCCGGCGTTCTATCTGTCGGGCCACTCGGCCAGGCGGCTGCAGATCGTCTCGGCCGTGTACTACTTCTTCGAGATCATGGGACGGGGCTTCTTCGTCCTGGTGGTGTACGTGGCCTTGCTCGGTTTTCGCGAGACGCGCCGGCCCGCCGGGCGGGGCGCCGAGCGAAATGCGAAGTGTCCGTGCGGGAGCGGCCGGAAGTTCAAGCATTGCTGTGGTGCCGTGGCGTGATGGCCCGCCGACCAGTGGGGAGGGCGGCCTTCAACGCCCGGCGCGTGTCAAAGATGGGGAGACACCAAGGAACCGGGCACAGAAGAGCTGGCGCGCTCGGATGGGACAGGATCGGGCGGCTCCGGTTGAGGGAATGGCGGAGGTGTGTGATGACCTCGAGACCCTCGGATCGAGCGCGCCCGATAGATAGTGACAAATTTTGACTAGCCATTGGGGGCTCATGCTATAAAATTGCTCATTCGTCCACGATTTCAATGCCGCGGCAATTCGAAGTCGCTGTGGCGAACCAGTACGATCCGCTCTCAATGACCTAGAGGACGGGAGAGGCGAAAATGAGAATAGTCGGCAAATCCTTCGGTTTCCTTCTCGGCGCTGGATTCGCCGCGCTTCTGTACAACCCGTTCCCCACATTCGCCCAGACCGCGCCAAGTTTAGGGCCGGCGGCGGGCTTCGGGGTCGTGGGGGCGTCGGCCGTGACCAGTACTGGCCCGACTGTCGTTGGCGGGGATCTCGGCATCACGCCCAGTAACGCGAGCTCGGTCACCGGGTTTAGCTTCTCGACTCCTCCGGGCCGGGACAGGTGCTTGGCACGACGCACTTCGCGGATGCGGCGGCAGTTGCCGCTCAGAATGCCATCACCGCTGCGTACAACAATCTCGCAGGCCAGGCGTGCGATCTGACCATTTCCGCAGATCTTGGTGGAAGCACCCTCCCACCGGGCGTCTATTGTTCCGCGTCGACGATGGGGCTGACGGGAACCCTCACGCTCGATGCCCAGGGCGACCCGAATGCCGTGTTCATTTTCCAGGTCGGAAGCTCACTCACGACCGCGAGCGCGTCGTCGGTCAGCGTGATCAATGGCGGCTCGAACTGCAACGTGTTCTGGCAGCTCGGCGCCTCCGCGACGCTCGGCACAGGGACGACGTTGGCCGGCAATCTTCTCGCGCTCGCGAGCATCACCCTGACGACGGGCGCCAGCGTGGACGGCCGCACCTTTGCGCGGACCGGTGCGGTGACACTGGATAGCAGCTTCGTGTCCGGGTGTAGCGGCCTCCCAGGCACCACTCCCACGCTTGCCAAGGCATTCAACCCGGTGAACATTCTCGCGGGCGGTGTCTCGACGCTCACCATCACCTTGGGCAATCCCGTCAACACGGTCGCCACCCTGACCGCGCCGCTCATCGACACCCTGCCAAACGGGGTCGTGATCGCACCGACACCGAATGTCAGCACCACCTGTGGCGGCGTCGGGGCGCCGGTGGCGGCCGCAGGGGGCTCGACGGTGACCTTGCCGTCGGGACGCTCGATCCCTGCCCTCGGGAGCTGTACGCTCAGCGTGGATGTGACCTCCGCCGTCGACGGTGTGTATGTCAACATTCTGCGGGCGGGCGCCTTGATGACCAACAATGGCCCCAATTTCGTGCCCGCCGTCGCCACCTTGACCGTGGGCCCGCTCGGCGCCGCTGGGATCCCCACGCTGTCCGAGTGGGCGATGATCATGCTGGCTGCTTTCATAGTCCTCTTCGGCGTGGCAGGGATTCGTCGACACGCGATGTAGTCCGCGATCGGGGCTCGTGGCAGACGAGAGGCGCCCGCGCGCCTCTCGTCTCTTGTTGAGTGATCCGCACGCATGGCCTTCTTCACGAGCCTTCGCACCCGCTGATCCTCCGATCCGCGTTCGGCGCGAGGCTTCGACGCCGGTGGTTCTCTCCGCTACCCTTCCTCGCACAACGGAGACTTTCTTCCGTGCGCTGGGGATAACGATCGACTGATCGCCGCATCTCGCGCCGCGGCGCGTCGCGCCTGCCGTCGAGGCGTTCCGACGCCTGGTGAACTCGGGAAAACTTGACATTCAAATGGCCTTTGTCCGACCATGCGCCTGTCGACCGGACTCACTCAGTGGCGAGTCCCGGGCCCGTTCGAGGTGAGGCCGTTGCACTTGGAGCTCAGATGGTGCCGTGGATGGCGGGATGATTGCCCCGCGGTCATCCGGCACCGACCACCGATTGGGGACACTGAGCGTCGCGGTTCTGCACAGTCGTTGTGGTTGTGGTCCATGGTTGCTCTCCGCCGGTCCCCGGTGGTGAAAGAGATCAGGCCGCGATGACCTTGGCTTCGTCCGCCCGTGCCTCGAATCAGATGCAGGCGTTGGTGCAGGCGAGTCTGGCGCTGACGACGGAGCCGTCGCTGGAGCGAGTGCTGCAGAAGATCGCGGAGGTGGCGCGCGACGTGTTGGGCGCTCGATACGCGGCGCTGGGGGTGATCGACGAGCAGGGCACGGGACTGAGCCAGCTCCTGACGGCGGGGATCGACGAGGCGGGGAAGGCGGCGATCGGGCCGCTGCCCACGTGGCAGGGGGTGCTGGGGCTCTTGATCAGCGAGCGGCGGCCGATCCGGATCCGCCGGCTGGCGGAGGATCCGCGAGCGGCGGGATTTCCGGCGAACCATCCGCCGATGGAGTCGTTTCTCGGGGTGCC
>Ga0105248_10010075_pt1 | contig 10406 bp, 7 predicted proteins | sample KBSS34metaG_FD_81524 | JGI IMG/M metagenome (GOLD analysis project Ga0105248, IMG submission 81524) | Switchgrass rhizosphere microbial communities from Kellogg Biological Station, Michigan, USA - KBS S3-4 metaG | ecosystem: Host-associated > Plants > Roots > Rhizosphere > Soil | place... | reverse complement strand
TCATGAACCTGTTGCTCGCGGTCATCCTGACGGCCGTCGTGCTGTACCGCGACGGCGAAGTGCCCGCGTTCGAAGGCGAGGCCCCCGTGGTCGGCGTCGTCGTGGCGGGTTCTGCGGCGGAGCGCGCCGACATCCGCGTGGGCGATCGCATTCTCGCGGTGGCCGGCTCCGCGGTCCAGCGCTGGGACGAATTCCTCATGAGGGTGGGCGCGCGCCCGGACCGCGAAATCTCGATCGATCTGGTGCGCGATGGCCAGGCGATGACGCGCCGCGTCACGCCGTCGATGACGACGGTCGGCAAGAGCCGGTTCGAGTTCGGCGACATCGGCGTGATGCCCGACGTGCACCCCCGCCTCCTCGCCGTCAGCCCCAACGAGCCCGGGATGCGCGGTGGCCTCAAGGCCGGGGACGTCATCGTCGCCGCCGACGGCAAACCGATTACGTTCGACAACGATTTCAGGGCGGTCATCGCCAAGAATCCCAACCAACAGATCACCCTGTCGATCCTCCGGGACGGCGCGCCGCTGACCGTCAACGTCACACCGCGCAAGAACGGCCAATCGGGGTATCTCGGCGTCACGCCGCGCGACGAGATGAAGCGCCTGAATCCGACCGTCACCCAGGCGATCGAGCTCAGCGTGCAGAAGAACGTGCAGGGCGCGGGACTGATTTTTCAGACGGTGTGGGGGCTCATCACCCGTGAGACATCCGCCAAGCAATTGATGGGTCCGGTCGCCATCGCGCAGCTCTCGGGCGAAACGGCGCAGCTGGGCTGGATTGCACTCGCCAACCTGATGGCGATGATCAGCCTCAACCTCGGCCTGCTCAACCTGATGCCGATTCCGATTCTCGACGGCGGCCACATCTTCATCATGGCGCTCGAAGGATTGGCGCGGCGCAACTTCAGTCTCCGCGTCAAAGAGAAGATGCTGCTCGCCGGCTTCGTGGTGCTGATGATGTTGATGGTGACGGTCATCTACAACGACCTGACCAGAATCAGCTGGATCGAGCGCCTCATGCCCTGGCGCTGATCGGATCCGGTTACGTGCAACGCAGAGGCCGCCGAGCACGAACCCCAGGAATTCTCTGCGTGCTCTGCCTCGAAACGTCGTATTTCTTCACAGGCTCTAGTGCACCCGGCGCATCACGAGCGCTGCGTTGTTCCCGCCGAACGCCAACGAGATCGAGAGCCCGCACGCGATCGGCAGTTGACGTGCCTCGTTGGCCACGATGTCGACATCGCACTCCGGATCGCGCTCACGATAGTGGATCGTCGGCGGCACTACGCGCTGGTCGAGCGACAGGGCCAGCACCGCGGCTTCGATCGCGCCCGCGGCTCCGAGGCAGTGCCCGACCATCGACTTGATCGAGGTCACCGGAATGCGGCGCGCCCGATCGCCGAACACCAGGCGCAGACCGCGGGACTCGGCCTGGTCGTTCTGCGGCGTCGCCGTGCCGTGGGCGTTCACGTGGTCGACCGCGTCGGCCTCGATCCGCGCGGCCTGCAGGGCGGCGGCGACGAGCGCGGCAACGGCGCGGCCCTCCGGCTCGGGCGCCGTCGGGTGGTGCGCCTCGCAGCGGACGCCGTAGCCGAGAATCTCGGCGTAGATTCTGGCGCCGCGGCGCTCGGCGCGCGTGTATTCCTCGAGCACGAGGATGGCCGCCGCTTCGCCGACATTCATGCCTTTTCGCGTGCGGCAGAACGGGCGGCACGGCTCGCTGTCGACGAGCCGCAAGGCGTTGAATCCGCTGAGGGTGAGCCGGCACAGGACGTCGCTGGCGCCGGCCAGCGCGGCGTCGAGCCGCCCCCACGCAATCGCGTCGGTCGCGTAGCCGATCGCCACGGTACTTGACGAGCAGGCGGACAGCACCGCCGCCTTCGCCCCCTCGAAGCCGAAGTGCGAAGCGAGGACGTCGCTCGGCGTGCAGGGGAAGTGATTGAAGATCTTTGCCGCCGGCGCGCGGCGCATGCCCACCCGCTGCGCCTCGGCGAACCATTCCTCGTTGCGCAACAGATCGCCGGTGCCCGAGCCGAGCATCACGCCGGTGCGGGTGAGATCAACGCCGCTGTCGAGCAATCCGGAGTCGTCGAGCGCCTCGCGCGAGGCGATAATCGCGGTCTGATCGGCGCGGGACAACCTGCGCCATTCATGGGGCGACACCTCCGGATCGCGCGCGTACGGACGAATCTCCGCGCCCTTGGAGCTGCGATAGCCGCTGGTATCGAAGAGCGACACGTCGCCAATGCCGCAGCGGCCGTCGACCATGCCTCGCCACACCTCGTTTCGCGTGGAGCCCAGCGCGGTCATGAGCCCGATCCCGGTCACCGCAACTCTTCGTCTTTCGCTCATGACGCCGCAGTCACTCCAAAGGGCGGATCGTGGGGATCCGCCGCCGAGCCCGATCCCAGAACGCCTGGCCTGTCAATTACGTTGGTCCCCGACCGCTCCGTCTCGGCCCACCGCGACCATTCCTGGCGGATGTGATGGATACGGCGGCGCTCGGCGGTTTTGCCGGCCACCGCGATGAGCGCTGGGGTGATCTCCGCCGGCATCGAGAGCGTCGAGAATCCGATGCCGATCGCGCGTCGTGTCCACGACAGTTCCTGCCGCCCGATGCCGGCGAGCGAGGCCCAGTAGCGGCCGACCACGCCGTAGATTTCGCGCATCACACGAAGGGTGCTGCCATGCCTGCCGCCAACCGACGTCAATCCGGCCCGCAGGTTCCGCAGAAACTCGTCCCTCGTCCCGGCTCGCACTTCGGTGTAGGTCGTGCCCACGCCCGCGAGGGTGTGGGCGTCACTGCCGCCGACGGCGATGGCGGGCGATCCCGCGCGCGCCCGCCCGGCGACGATCTCCTCGATCAACGTGTTGTGCGCCTCGAGCATCGTGCCGTTCCGGACTTCAAAGGCCGGGAACAAGGGCAGCAGCGCGCGCAGGTAGGCGTCGAGCGGCATCTGCCGCCGCAGGAAGAAGAACAGATGGTTGAGGCTGTAGAACACGCCCTGCTCGCGCAAGTACGCCGCCGCCTCGTACACGCTCGCCCGCAGCGGCTGGATCTCGCGGTGAATCCGTTCGTCGATGCCGTAGGCGCCGATGTGCACCCTCAACGGCGCACCGGATCCGGCTCGAGCGCCCGGTCGCAACGGCACCAGGCACTCGATCTCTTCGCTGATGAAAAAGTCGTCCGCGTCGGGATGGCGGTCGAGAAACTCCAGGCAGCCGTCGATGCTGTCGTGATCGGTCAGCGTCACGAGGTCCATGCCGCGCGCCTTGGCGACGCGGTAGACCGATTCCGGCTCCGAATAGCAATCACGCGCGCGCAGAAAGCGCATGTGACTGGCGTAGCCGGAATGGTAGGAGTGGACGTGGAGGTCGGCACGCATCATCACGCGCTCACTCGAACCCACTAGAGCGATCCGCCACGAAGACACGAAGACACGAAGACGAATGGTAGCGTACGTTTTCGTGCCTTCATGGCGATGCTGCGATGTGCCAGAGCTTCGCGAGTGGTCAGGTCTGCCCACACGGCAAACCTGAACGTTTGCACTACTTTCGCCGTGCCGCCTCGATCGTGCTGGCTCATAACGGCTTCAGCAACATGACCTGCAGGACGGTCGAGCCCGCCCCGCGAAAGCTCTCCGGCAGAAACGATCGGCCCAGGTCCACACGCAGAATCGTGTTGTGTGGCGTCCGCAGGTTGAGGCCCAGCCCGAGGCCCGTCACCGGCACCCATGGCGCCCCTGACTCCGCACTCCTGCCCCGTGCGTGATCGACAAACAGATCGATGCGGTACTGGTTGAACAGATTGAACGAGTACGACCCGCGGAACATCACGAGCTCGCCAAACCGCACCGCCGACGGGACCCCGTGCATCCGCGCCCCGTCGAACAGACCGAACTGATACATGCTGAACCGATCCAGCTGGTCGCCCCCGAAGTAGGCCCCGTTCAGGTGGATGGTGTGGAACGTGGCAAAGATGAAATCCTTCGATGCGCCGAGGTCGTACTTCGTAAACGAGGCGGGCGACACCACTCGATCCGCCGCGGGGCCCCAGGGCTCCGCGGACGTCCGGTGATGCCTCATGACATTGCCAACGAGCGAATAGCCGCCGCGGCGATACTCGTAGCCGAGACCGATGCCGTGGGTCAGGGCGCTTGAAGGCGGCGCGAAATCCTCGGCCGCCTCGGGATCGCGCGAGTACGCGTCGTACCTGAGCTCGTAGTGGCCCACGAGCTTCTGAAACGCCGTCGCCTGAAATCCAAGATTCAGGCCGGTCGAAGCCGGTAGATGGCGCACGCGCTCGGCGGTCAACTCGCCGCTCGCGTCGAACGTCGAGTCGTTCGACTTCACCGCCAGCCAGAAGAAATCGACGCTGGCGTCGAAGCGCCCGCCCCAGAGATTGGGACGCTGGATGTTCCCCGCGCCAAAGACGCCGGCAAACAGCAGCGCGAACTGCAGGTTCTTGTCGAGGAAGTTGAAGTCCAGGATATCGATACCGCCGATCGGCAGCGGATAGTCGAATGAGGGATCCACCTGCACGCCGATGGCGAACGCTTTCGTCGACGTCGTCAGGTCGTTGCTGACCACCCGCGCGTCCCCTCGCTTGACCAGATAGCGCAGTCCCTGATCGGTGTCGCGGTACATGATGCGGTTGCCCGCTCGCGCCGCCGCACGCTCGATCTCGAAGTCGGCCGGGTTCAACACCAGATCGGTGAGATGCGCCTCGCGCTCCACCAGGACGGTCCGTCCGGCAATGAGAAACATCTGCTTGCTGGTCAACCGGTCGAGCAGCCAAATCGGCCGGCCCTGCACATCGCCGACCTGGGCGTAGATCTGCGTTTCGTCGTTGGACACCACCATGCCGGTCAAGTTCGACTCGACCGCCTGCACCTTCACGCGCACGTAGAGCTCGCGGTCGATCCACACCGTCCCTCGATAGCGCGCCTCGCGCGCCTCGACCGCCTCGAATCGAACTACATAGGCCGGCCGGCCCATCACGGTGTCCACGCCGTCGAGCCGATAGGAGTAGTCGCGGCCCAATCGCAGCTCGAGCGGGAGCGACAGCACCTTCTCCGGCTGCACGAGCGGAAACGACGGGCGATTGGCGGTCCACGTCGCGCCGTTCAGGGCAAAGCTCAGCTCCTCCCATTCGACGGTGCCGCGCTCGACGAACAGGCGGTTTTCGGTGACGATGTTCCAGGCCGGTTCGGCGGGCGTCGGATGGAAGTGCTGTTCGAGGCGCAGGTGCGCCACATAGGTTGCCAGCGCGCCGTCCTGCGCGGCCTGCGCCTGCTGGTAGCGCGCGACGATCTCGGCGACCGAGGGCAGGGTGTTGGTCCGCACGTCCGTGGTGTCCGTGGCCCGGTCGGTCGCTCCGGCATTGAAATCCACGACCAGCGGATGCGCCGCGGCCGGAACGGTCAGGCTGACGCGGCCTTCCCGGATCTGAACGCGGGACGGTTTGCTGACCGCGCCAGTCAGCGGATCTCGTATCTGGGGTGCGGTGGCCGCGGTTACGCTCACGTCGACGTCGAGTGGCGTCCCGTCCGACAGGCCGCCGTAAATCAAGAACGTCGCGAAGCTCGACGTATTGAACAGCAACCGGTGCGGGACTGCGGCGGTCACGTCCACTCCGGCGCGCGACAGGCGCAGCGCGGCCGCCCGCTCGTCCAACGCCACCAGCGCGCCGCCATGAAGGTCCGCGCTGCGTGCGGCGACGGTCAGCGCCGCTCGAATACCCGCGGGTCCCGCGGCGTAGCTCGTCACCCGCACGGCCGTGCCGAGAGACCGCATCTGCGCCTCGAAGAAACGCCGCGCCGCCGCGTCCGAACCCGCGGGCAACCCGACCGGGCCCAGCACGACCACCGACGCGGGATCGGCGCGCTCGATAGCCGCCGCCAGCCGCCCCACGCTCACGCGAAACCCATCATCGTCGCCCGCGGATGAGGGTCCGTCCACGGCGATCCCGTCAATGTACGGTGCGGCCCCGGCCGCGTAGACGCGACCCTGCCACTCGTCGAACGACGCGGGCACCTGTCCTTCGAGAACGAGTGCGCCGGCGTCCACGGCCCGGAGCTGCACCGATGCGACCTTCAACAGGAACACATAGCGGTCGACGGCGGGCGCGGGCGCCGCGACGGCCCCGATTTGATAGGCGGCGACCTTGCCTGAGCCGTGCTCGGCGAGAGTTCGGAGCGATTGCCGCCACGTCTCGACTTGATCGTCGCCGTCGGGAAACGCACCCAGGCTCAGCACGACCGGCACGCGTCGGTCCGCGTAGGCGTTCAAGCGCCGGTCGAGGTCGGCGAGGGTCGCTGGAATACGGTCCGTCGACAGCGCCGCCAGGTCGAGCGCGATGCGGGCAATAAGCGGCGGCAGCCTGGCGCTCGCCGGAGACAATGCGGGCAGCAAGACCGGATCGGCGTCGAGGCGTTCGTCGAAGGCGATGCCGCGAAACGACGCGCGCGGAGCTGACGACGCCTGGCCCGGTGCGGCAAACCCAATCGAAGGCGCCAACATCGTCAGGGACAGCACGAACAACCAGCGAACACTCACTGGGCGACCGTCCTGCTCGTGTGCGAAGCCGCGACCTGCCACGAAGACACGAAGACACGAAGAGCAATCAGTGTGTTTGACAGCTTCGTGCCTTGGTGCCTTCGTTGCGGCAATTCAGGAATGGAGCAAACGCTCATGCGTCGGTCTTACCTCGTTGGCAGCCCGAGCACCTCGCCCATCGGAGCGAACTCGGCGCCCCGTAGCACGGCGTCGAGGCGCGATGCGAACCCATCGAGTCGGAAGTAATGAACGAATCGTTTGGCCGCCGGCAGCCGCACCCGGGGCGGATCGGGATCGATTTCCCAGGGATGGACGAACAGCGCGACGGGATCACCCTGGCGGTTGCGCGCCTCGATGGTCGAGAGCACGCGGGCTGGTGCGGTCATCCGCAGACCCCAGCCGCCGCCGAGCGGAAACGCCTGGCCCAGGCGACGCTCCACGAGCGGTGGAAACTCGAGCAGATCGCCGCCGGCGGTGGAGCGGATGTGCGGCACCCACGGATAGCGTGGATTGCCGATGATTCGCAGCGGCGTGAGACTGGAATCGAAGCGGAATCCCTTTCTCGACAGCACCTCGAGCGCCCACATCGAGCGGTCGTTGATCGACCACTGCGGCGCACGAAAGCCGCGGACCGCCGAGACACCGGCCGCCTTCAGCGCGGCGACACAACGATCGAGCTCGTCGGCAAACGCGTCCGGCGTGAGCTCGTACACCGGATCGTGAAACTGACCGTGCGAGGCGATCTCGTGGCCGGCAGAGGCGATCTGCGCGACGAGGCTGGGATGTCGCTCCGCGACCCATCCGAGCACGAAGAAGGTGGCCCGAACCTGGCGGCGATCGAGAAGGCCCAACAGCTGCCGCGTATTCTCCACCACCCGGCTCGGCAGGCTCTCCCAGTGTTGCCGGGCCAAGGGACCGCCGACGCCACAGATGTGAAACCACTCCTCGACGTCAACAGTCAGGCAATTGCGTACCACGTTCGCGATTTCTCAAGTCCCTTCGATCACGCCAACCGCCAAGCACTCCGGAACACATCAAGGATTCCCGGCGGCCTCTGCGTAGGCCGGGTCCTTTTTGGACCTCGGCTTCCCCGGCGGGTCCGAAAGGACCCGGCCCTACAAGTTTGCAAAGGAGGGGATTTTCTGGGCTGGCTCCCTGGTTAGCCGCCCGGCGATGACACACGGGTCGACTCGATGAACTCCGCGATCGTACGCACGCTGCGAAGGACGCGTTGCCCCATTTGCTCGTCGCTCACCACCACGCCGAAGCTACGTTGCAGTTCCAGCACGATCTCGAGCGCATCGATCGAATCGAGGCCAAGACCCTCGCCAAAAAGCGGCATGTCCACATCGATCTCGTCTGGCGTAATCGGCATTCTCAAACATCTGACGATGGCCGCCTTCACCTGATCGTCGAGCGTCCCCTGTGCGTCCATCTCTAAAGCCTATAACATCTGGCAGACTGCGGAATAAACCGGCAGCCCTGAACGTCGCAGCGAGAACCAGGAGGCCGCGCGGCAGAAGTAGCGCAAACTTCAGGTTGCCGTGCTCCCGGCAAGGCTGAAGCCTTGCGCAACACCAGGCGGAACAACGCTCTCGCAATCCGCAGCCGAACTCAGCGAGCTCTGCGGTAGCCGTCGTATCGTTCCCGCCGCAGCCGCTCGATTCAGGCCAGGGGTCAGGGAGTTGCGGCGCGAGCCAGGAGTGAGTAGCTGGTGCCGCCGCTGGCGACGGCGTTCACCAGGAACGTCGGCCCGGCGACGGGCCGTGCCTCGCGGCTCACGCTCACGAGGCACTCGGGATCGGGGGTCGAGAAGCCCACGGTCGGAGGCACCATGCCGTCCACCATCGTCAGCAGCGCGACAACCAGCGCCGCGGCGCCGGCCGCCCCCGATTCGCCGATGGCCCCCTTCAGCGACACAACCGGAACGTCTCGCGATCCGAACACCGTGCGAATCGCCGCGGCTTCGAGAGTGTCGAGCCGCTTCGATCCATTCGCCGCGGCAAAGACCGCATCGACCGCGGACGCCGGCAGCTCCGCATCGTCCAGTGCCATCTGCATCGCACGCGCCGTGCCCGAGGCATCGATCGGCCAGCCGTTCAGCTCGGATCGCGAGGCGGTCATGCCGATCCCCAGCAGTTCGCCGTAGACCCGGGCGCCCCGCGCGGCCGCGACGTCAGCCGCCTCGAAGAGCAGCAGAGCGCCGACCTCACCCGGCACGAAGCCGCGACGATGGCGATCGAAAGGACGGCTGATCTCATCTCGTGCGAACGGGCCGAAACGGTCCTGGGCCTTGAAGAACGTCTCCTCCAGGCGGTCCGCGCCTCCACTGATCATCGCGGCCACGCGGCCATCTCGAATCAAGCCGGATGCATAAGCAATTGCGGCAAGGCTGGATGCCTCTCGCTGATTGAAGGTCACGTTCGGGCCCCGCAACCGGTGCTCGATCGCGCACAGACTGGCGGAGGCATTGGACACGGTATTGCTGAACAGCAGGGCCGGAGCGCCGGCGGGCCCGAACCTGTTCAGCCCCTGCAGGTACTCGATGGTGCTGTCCATCCCGGCCGTCAGCGTACCGAGCGCCACGCCCAGATCGTCGCTACCGCCGGCACCGATGGCGAGGGCCGAGTCGTCCAGGAGGAGACGCGCGCACACGAGTGCAAGGCGACCGACGGCGTCGACTCGGCGAAGTTTCAGTGGCGAGATGAAGGCGGTCGGATCGAACCCATCGAGGGTGGCGGCACAGTGCGAGCGGCACGTCGAGGTATCGAACGCCGTGATGGGCCGGATGCCGGACAGGCCCGCCAACAGCGCGTCGGCCAGGGCCCGCTGTCCGATGCCAAAGCTCGAAATGCAGCCGATTCCAGTGATCACGACGCGCTGAAGCATCCGGCGCGTACGGTAGCATGGCAAATCGCGGTCTTCAATTGCCGCCCCGGCCGCGCCGCCACCTGATGGCTGATGGCTGAATGCCCGAGGCTCAGTTCCTGTTCGACTTCCGGTCCACGATCAGCCATCAACCATTGTCTTCCACCGTGTTCTCTCCATCTTCCCGCGGACGGCTGACCGATCGAGACGTCGGCCGCTTTCCAGACGACACGTTGTTTCATCGCGTGGCTCGCACCGTGTGTCAGGCGGGATGTCTGCCGCGCAAGGAACTGTATGAGGCATGGGAGATGGCGCGTCGTGTCCGGCGGCTGTTTCGAGGCGGGCGCATCATCGATCTCGGTGGCGGACACGGATTGCTCGCGCAGCTCATGCTGCTCCTCGACGATTCTTCACCGACCGCGCTGGTCGTCGACCGGAATCTACCTGCCTCGAGCGGCACGCTGCATGAGGTGCTGGTCCAGACCTGGCCGCGGTTGTCCGGACGAATCGAATTCCTTGCCCGAGGCATCGAGGACATCGAGATTCTGGGCAGCGACGTGGTCGTCTCGAGCCACGCCTGCGGCCAGCTCACCGATCTGGTCCTCGACCGCGCCGGCGCCGCGCGAGCGCGAGTCGCCGTCCTGCCGTGCTGTCACGATCTTGCCGCCTGCGACACCGGCGCCCTGTCCGGGTGGGTTGACGGCCCCGTCGCCGTCGATATCCTGCGGGCGCTGCGTCTCAAGCAGCGCGGCTATCGCATCTGGACGCAATCCATTCCTGCGACGATTACCCCGAAGAACCGCCTGCTGCTGGGTGCACCTTCAACCGATTGACTCTTGAAAACGACGTTCAACGGGAAACCGCGAGGACAAACCCAACAACCTCTCAGTAGCGTCTCAGTTTCAGCCATCAACCACCGCGATCACCGAGGCCACAGGGAGAATCCTGACGGTTGGCTCGGTGCACTCGGTGTGCTCGGTG
>Ga0105248_10010074_pt1 | contig 10406 bp, 10 predicted proteins | sample KBSS34metaG_FD_81524 | JGI IMG/M metagenome (GOLD analysis project Ga0105248, IMG submission 81524) | Switchgrass rhizosphere microbial communities from Kellogg Biological Station, Michigan, USA - KBS S3-4 metaG | ecosystem: Host-associated > Plants > Roots > Rhizosphere > Soil | place... | reverse complement strand
TTGACGACCTGCTCGGCGGTGAGCGGGCTGCCTGGGTCCATCCGCATGTCCAGCGGGCCGTCCTGGGCGTACGCGAAGCCGCGCCCGGGCTCATCGAGCTGCATCGACGACACCCCGAGGTCGAACAGCACACTGTCCACAGTGTCCAGTTCGAGCCGCATGAGCACTTCGGGCAGTTCGTCGTAGACGGCGTGCTCGAGCCGGATGCGGTCGTGGTACGGGCGGAGGCGCTCGCGCGAGATCGTCAGCGCGATCGGGTCCCGGTCGAGGCCGACCATCCAGACGTTCGAATGGGCCCCGAGGACCGCCTCGGCGTGACCGCCCAGACCCAGGGTCGCGTCCACGTGGACACGCTGCTCCTGGGCGGTCAGCGCCGGAGCGAGCAGCTCCAGGCACCGGTCGAGCAGCACGGGCGTGTGCTCAGCCCGCGGCGCGTTCGCTCCACTGGTTGGGGACACCCCCGATCCACCGGACGCGGGTGTGCCCGAACCGTGGGAAGCACGAAGCTCCCCCACGACGACCCCCTACTACGCGCGCGACGGCACGCGGATTCGCGGTCCACGTGCCGAGGCGTTGAGGTGCTCCGGTGTTCCGAGTGCCCGTACGGCCAGATCCCCATCCGCTCAACGAGCCTGGCACCGGGGAAGGAGCGTCAGGATCCAAAGCGGCTGGAGATCTGGCGGTACGGACGCTCCCTGTCTCTCCAGTGTGGATCATCCACAGTAGAGAGATTGCCGGTGTTGCTCGCGCCGTCACGCCTTCGCGGTTGCGACGTCGCGTGTGCGTCACCGGCGGCCGGGGCCGGCCACCAGACTCCCCGCGGGCCTCACAGCCCGCCGGGCAACACCCCTTCCTCGATTTCGGCGAAAGCGGTCTCGCTTGACGCCAGGTACGTTTCCCATGCCTCTTGGTCCCAGATCTCCACGCGGTTGCTCGCGCCGATCACCACAACGTCGCGGTCCAGCCCGGCGTACTCACGCAGGTGGGCGGGGATGGTCACCCGGCCCTGCTTGTCGGGCAGCTCGTCGTGTGCGCTGGCGAAGAAGACCCGGCCGTAAGCCCGGGCCGCCTTGTGGGTCACTGGTTGTGCTTGCAGCTGTTCCGCGAGCCGGCGGAACTCGGGCGCCGGGAAGACGTAGAGACAGCGTTCCTGCCCCTTCGTGATCACGACACCACCCGCCAGGTCATCTCGGAACTTCGCCGGAAGGATCAGCCGGCCCTTGTCATCAAGACGCGGTGTGTGGGTCCCCAAGAACACCGGAACCCACCCCCTTGCCCCTTGCTGTGCATGCGGTCCGGCGCATCGGGCGTCGGACCGCGGTCCCCCAGGGCCGGCGAAGCCGTCCGGCCTCGCCAATGCGCCCCACTGTACTCCACTCTCCCCCACCGTCAACCGGGTTCGACGACGATTTGTCCGTCTCTAGGCGTGATTCAGCAGGTCACAGCTGGTGGTCAGCGGTGGAGGGAATCCGTCAGTCCAGGCCCGAAAGTGGCTCTACAAAGCCGACATCTCACCCGTTCGAGGGACGCACCGGGGCCTGAGAAGCGCCCTGAGGCCGCTGTGGGCCATTCCGGTGGAGCAAAGTGGGGACCGCCATGATCCACACAGCTGCGCCCCAGCAGCCAAGATCGGCCCGCCCAGCGATCAAGACCTTGCGAGGACGCGCGAAGGCCGCGCCGAACCACGCCGATCGCGTCGGCGCGGTTGGGCGCGGCCCTCGGTGAGGCGCGGCTCTCAGGGTGAGGTGGAGGGTCAGACCAGGCGGCGGAACACCACGTTGGAGGAGTAGACCTGGGGCAGGCCCCCGGTGGTGCCCGAGTGCGGCGCGGCGTACATGTACCCGTTGCCGGCGTAGATCCCGACGTGGTAGCCGTAGCCCCCGTCCAGGAACACGACCAGGTCGCCCGGGAGCGCGGCCGAGGCAGACACTCCGACGCCGTACGACTTCTGCGCGTCAGCGTTGTGCGGCAGCGAGATGCCGATCTGAGCGAAGACGTACTGGGTCAGCCCGGAGCAGTCGAACGAGCCCGGGCCGGCGGCCGCGTACACGTACGGCTTGCCGGACTGGGCAGCCGCCAGAGCGATCACCTGCGCGGCCCGGCCGGATGCCGTCGTCACCGACGAGAACGCCAACGGAGAACGCACCACTGTGGACGATCGCGTCGAGGAGGACGACGAGGACGACGACGGCGAGGCGACCGCCACCGACAGGCCCTTGGATGACGCAGCGCCGAGGCCGCGGGTGCCCGGGAAGGCGAGCCGGTAGGTTCGGCTGGCGGTTGGCTTCACCGTGAAGGTGACCGTGCCGGCGTCCGACAGCACTCCCGTCGCGACAGTGTCCCATGTGGACCCTCGCTGGGCCTGCAGGGTGACCGCCTGGTTGCGCACCGAGATGTCCTCGCCGAACAGGTCGACCAGGTAGCTGACCGTACCGGTGAACTGCACTTCGGTGCCGGCGCGGATGCTCGTGAGATTCGCCGTGAGGGAGGCCGCCGATGGGTGGCCGATGACGGCGCTGCGCAGGCCGCGGGACCGTGATGGCCGATGGGCGATTGCCGGGCCGGTCGGTCGGACGTAGTGGGCGGCCGTGGTGGGATGCGTTGGTGCGGCGTAGGAACTGGCTGGTACGGCGAGTGCGACCGCGCCTCCGGCGAGGACACACATGGCGGTCAGGGTGATGGCACTGGGACGTCTATGTCTGTCTAATGTGGACAGGGTATGCACGGTCTGGGATCCCTACCGGCACGCGTACGGGTCAGGCGGCGCGGGGTGCGCCAGTCCATCGGAGGAGAACCGACGGGTGGGAAACCGGGCCCGTTCCTGTCCATGATCCTCAAGTCCTGGTGGGCCGCCGTGCCGGCGGGGCTGGACAGGACTCGGCGTGGTCCCATCGACACGGGTCGCCCCGTGAGTAGGGCGACGGCTCATGTGTCTACCCGACACGCCGGGTAACCCGATGTAGTCGTGATCTCACTGAACGAATTTGTTGTCGAGGCAGGGACCCAACCCGTCCCATTCACGCCCGAGTTGTGACTACGAAGCGTGCCCAACCGTAAACCGAGCGTCTCTCACGTCCCGTGAGACTACTCACAGAAGTCGTGAGGTCACGCTACCGACTTATGCCTTCAATGGATGGATTCCTGGCACGCGGCCGGGGCAATGCGAGCACCCGGTACTGTCGTCGCATCCGGTTAGTGCGAGCGGAGAAACCACATCATGACGGACACGGCGAGCAGAGACGAGGCCGCCGAGGAAGCGGACGGGCTCGACCCGGCGAGCGCTCGGCTGCCGTTGCGTGCCAAGCTCGCCAGCTCCGTCTCCCGGACCGCGGCCGCCCTCTCGCGAGCGGCCGGCCGCGGCGACGGCTCGGTCATCGGTGGCTGGCTCGGCCTGAAGATCGACCCGGACCTGCTCGCCCACCTGGCCCACGGCCGGCGGATCGCCCTCGTCAGCGGTACCAACGGCAAGACGACCACGACCCGGCTGACCGCGGCCGCTATGGGCGTGCTCGGCGACGTCGCGACCAACTCGCTGGGCGCCAACATGCCGACCGGGCACACGTCGGCGCTGGCCCGGGCCGGGCACACGCCCTACGCCGTACTTGAGGTGGACGAGCACTACCTGTCACAGGTGATGGTCGCGACCACGCCGCACGCGGTCGCCCTGCTCAACCTCAGCCGCGACCAGCTCGACCGGGCCAAGGAGGTGGCGATGATGGCCTCCCTCTGGCGGGACGCGGTCGCCGCCAGCCAGGCCCACGTGGTGGCCAATGCCGACGACCCGATGGTGACCTGGGCGGCCCGGGGCGCGGCCAACCTGATCTGGGTCGCGTCCGGCCAGCGTTGGCACGACGACTCGTGGGTCTGCCCGGAGTGCGGCTCGCCCATCGAACGCGTACCCGGAGACTGGTTCTGCACCCGGTGTGACCTCCGCCGCCCCGTTCCACAGTGGACGGTGGATGGGGACGCGGTGGTCGGGCCGGACGGCGCGCGGTACCCGGTGACTCTGCAGCTGCCCGGGCGGGTCAACCGGGCCAACGCGGCCACGGCGCTCGCGGTCGCCGCGCAGTTCGGGGTGCCGGCGCAGGACGCCGCGCCGCGCCTGTCCCAGGTCGCCTCCATCGCCGGGCGGTACGCGACGGTCGAGCGCGGTGGGCGGACCATCCGGTTGCTGCTGGCCAAGAATCCGGCCGGCTGGCTGGAGGCGTTCGACATGGCCGAGGACGCGCCGACCCTGCTGTCGATCAACGCGCGCGACCCGGACGGGTTCGACACCTCATGGCTGTACGACGTGGACTTCTCCCCGCTGCGGGGGCGGCAGGTGCTCATCACCGGCGACCGGGCCATGGACCTCGCGGTACGGCTGGAGGTGAACGAGGTGGAGTTCACGCACGTGCAGTCCTTCCGCCGAGCGCTGACCACGGTCCCGCCGGGCCGGCTCGAGGTGATCGCCAACTACACCGCGTTCCAGGACATCAGAGCGGAGCTGGACCGTGTCAACTGAGCCCCGCCACCGGGCCCCGGCCGAGGCGCACGGGGGCGAGTCGGCGCTGCGCGTCGTCTGGCTGTACCCGGACCTGCTGTCGACCTACGGCGACCGCGGCAACATGCTGATCCTGGCCTACCGGGCCCACTTGCGCGGCCTGCCGGTGGAGACCATCGAGGTGCGCTCCGACCAGGCGGTGCCTGAGCACGGCGACATCTACCTGCTCGGCGGCGGCGAGGACGGCCCGCAGGCGCTCGCGGCCGACCGGCTCAACGCCGACCGCGGGCTGCATCGGGCGGTCGAGCGCGGCGCGACAGTGTTCGTGGTCTGCGCCGGCTACCAGCTCGTGGGCACGTCGTTCTTCGCCAAGGGCGCCAAGTACGCGGGCCTGGGCCTGCTCGACCTCAGCTCCGACCGCGGGCCCACCCGGGCCGTCGGAGAGCTCGCCGGTACGCCGGACCCGGGGCTCGGCCTGCCCACCGTCACGGGCTTCGAAAACCACGGCGGCCGTACGCACCTGGGCGCCGGGCTGGCCCCGCTCGCCCGGGTCACCACCGGCGTGGGCAACGACTCGACCACCGAGGGCGTGTGGTCCGGGAAGATCCTCGGCACGTACATGCACGGGCCGGCGCTCGCCCGCAATCCGGCCATCGCCGACCTGCTGCTGCGCTGGGCCACCGGGAACGCGGTGGAGCCGATCGACGACACGTGGCCGGATCGGTTGCGGGCCGAACGACTCGCCGCCGTCCGGTCCTGAGCTCTCGCGCGCGCCTAGCGACGGTTCGGGTCGGAGAACCCGAAGATCTCGCGCAGCGATCGGGCCGGCCAGGCGCGGCCGTTGCTCATCTCCCCGACACCCCGGCGCACGATCGTCGTGCCATCGACCGGCCAGCCCTTGGTCCGGACGGCCGGTGACTCGGGCAGCCCACGCGCCTGCAGGAACGCGATCGCGGCCTGCTCCGCCGGCGGCACCGGGACCCGGATCACCGCTGTGGTCCCGATGCCCTCGCGCAGGTACTTGAGGTACATCGCGACCAGCTTGGTCGTGCGGGCCCGCACGGTGACCCGGGCCGGGTCGGCGACCTCGAGGATCAGCACCGACGCGCCAAAGGCATCGATACCCCGCCGCCACCCGGTCACGTCGGCCCACGCCACGGCCGCGTCGTACCGCGGGGACCTTCGCTCACCGGTGCGCCGCTCGCGCGGGGTCGGCAGCTCGTAGCGCAGTCGCGCGCCGGTCGGGCCAAGCTCGGCCAGCGGCAGCCCGGCGCCGAACTCGCGGCCGAGTCGCTGGCGGCGCACGGTGAACGGCGTGACCGCGGCCAGGACAAGCACATTCAGGGCCACGCCCACGAACAAGCCGGCCAACACCGAGCCGACCGAGGGCCCGAGCAACGCCACCACGACGAAGACGGCAACCGAGGCCGTGGTGCCGATCTGCATGACGTAGCCGGGCACGATCTCCGACCGCCGGCGAGGCCCGCGGATCAGTACCACGCCTGGCTCGGATGCGGAGTCGAGATCCATCAGAGGCCGAGATCCTTGCGCAGCTTGGCCAGCGTCTGCTCGACGTCTCCGGTCCGCTGCCTGAAGTCGGCCATGACGTTGCCGAGCTGCCCGCCGACGCCGAAGTCGCGCACCAGCTTATCGACGTCGACCGGCATCGTCGGCACGATGTCGGACAGCGCCTCCTGGTAGTTGGCGGCCGCGTTGCGGGAGGCCTCCAGGATCGCGTCGCGCAGGTCCTGACTGGCCATGCGCATCGCCCTCGGGTCGAGCTCGAGGTCCTGCAGCGCGCCACCCGCCCCGGTGCGTACGGTGACGAGCCCGCCGGCGGCGGTCCCCTCCCCCACGAGCGCCGCCACCGCGTCACGCTGGGACTGGAAGGAGTCCAGCTGCTCCTTGAGCTGGCGCATGGCGGCGTCGAGCTGGGCCTGGAACGGGCTTTCGGTCATGCGGAGTGCCACGCAATCTTGATCTGACGGATGTCTGGGGTGTTGTCGCCCTGCTTGTCGAAGGTCTGCACGCCGGTGATCTCCTTCACCACGCCGGTCAGGAGCGTGACGGCGGCACCGATCAGCCCGATCACGGTGCCGACCGCGGTCAGCCAGGAGGCGCCGGCGAGCGCCCCCAGGGACTGGATGATCGGCTCGATGACGATGGCCTGCGGCCCGACGGCGGAGATCGTCAGGTTGAGGATGGTGAGGAAGAACGGCCCGGTGAAGGACAGGAAGGCCACCCAGAACGCGGTCAGCAGCGCGGCGACGGAGGCGAGCGCACCAGACATCGAGGCGATGACCTTCTGCGCGTCGTCGAGCTCGCCGCCGAGCTGGGCGATCACTTGTTGGTACTCGATGACGCTGCTGTCGTTCCACCCGCGCAGGGCGCCATTGGTGAACGTCGTGTACTCGGGCTTCACCTGGTCGGTCAACATCGCCGACGCGTTGGCGAGCGCCCGCGCGCAATCGATCATGGAGAAGCCGTTCGCGACCAGGAGCGTCGCCACGATCGGGGCCGGCAGGTACGGCGGGCTCATGTCGGCGGTGGCGAAGGCCGCGAAGATGAAGGCGAGCTGGGTGCCCACCGCGATGACCTCGGTGGGGTTGTCCAGCCAACCGGTGGTGACGCTGCGCGCGACTCCGGTGTCGAGCCAACCGGAGCCCCAGCTCTCGCCGTCCTGCGACGGTGAGCCGAGGAACATCTCGACGTTGGCCTTCTCGGCGCGGTTGTAGTTGTCCACGGTCTTGCGCAGACCGTTCGCCACCGCCTCGATGGCCTCGCTGCCGGCGCGCAGGTTCTTGACGTGGTAGTCGCCGATCATGTTGAACATCGCCTCGAGCGGGCTCAGCGCGATGCCCCACCCGGGCGGATCGACACGGTAGGAGTTGGCGAACTTGTCGGTCGCCTGATCCAGGTCCGGACGCACGATCTTCTCCAGCGCCGAAGCGGCATTGAGCAGTGCCTCCGGCTCGATCTCGATCTGTCCCACCGGCATCCTTCCCCGTGTCGATGTGTGAGCGCTCAGGCTAACGGCACGGTCGCCCATCGCGCAGACCGGCGCTGCGTCAGCGGCGGGCCCAGTCGACGGGCACCTCGCCCGCCTCGGCCAGGGCCGCATTGGCCTGGCTGAACGGCCGCGAGCCGAGGAATCCGCGCGGGTTCATCGGGCTGGGATGCCCGGCCGGCAGCACCACGTGCTGGGAACCGGTGACGAGCGACGCCTTGTGGTTGGCGAACGTGCCCCACAACAGGAAGACCACCCGCTCCGGCTTGGCGTTCAGGGCGCGGATCGCGGCGTCGGTCACGTGCTCCCAGTTGCGCTTGGCATGCGAGGCCGGTTGACCGGCCCGCACCGTGAGCACCGCGTTGAGCAGCAGCACCCCCTGCTCGGCCCAGCCGGTGAGGTCGCCGCCGGGCGCGGGCGCCACGCCGAGGTCGGTGTTGAGTTCCTTGAATACGTTGCGCAGCGACGGCGGCACCGCCACACCCGGCCGGACGCTGAAGCTCAGGCCGTGCGCTTGTCCCGCCTTGTGGTACGGGTCCTGGCCCAGGATCAGTACCCGGGCGTCGGCGAGCGAGCAGAGCCGGAACGCGGCGAACAGGTCCTCCCGCGGCGGGAACACCTGATGGTCGTGGTATTCGGCGGCCACGAACGCGGACAGCTCGGCGACCGCGGCGAGGTCGAGGTACGGGGCCATCGCCTCACGCCACGGCGTCGGCAGCAGGTCGAGCAGATCGTCAGCCACGGACCGCACCGTACCGCGCGGGTAGGCTGACGCGGTGAGTCCGACCCGCCGCCTGATCGCGCTGATCCTCGGGGTCGTCGGACTCGCCCTCACCGCGTGGTTCCTGCCCCTGCGCGAGGTTCCGCAGCTGGTCGGTCACCTCGGACCGGCCGCGCCGGCGGTCGGCGTGGTCGTCGGCGCGGCACTTCTGACCGCGCTCGTCCCCCGGACGCCCGTGTCGCTCGCCTGCGGCCTGCTCTTCGGGGCCACCGCCGGGGCGGTCTGCGCGCTGCTGGTCGCGCTCGTGGCCGCCGCCGTCACCTTCGTTGCCGGGCGGCTGCTCGGACGCGAGTTCGCGATCCGCCACACCGGGAAGCAGTTCGCCCGGCTGGAGTCGTGGATCACCCGCGAGGGCACGCTGGCGGTGGCCGCGGTCCGCGCGCTTCCGATCGGCCCGTACGGACTCATCGGGTACGCGTACGGAGCGTCCGCGGTGCGGGTGCGCCACTACGCGCTCGGCACGTTGATCTCCGCCGCCCCGTCGGCGGTCAGCTACGCGCTGCTCGGCGCGGCGGTGGCGGCCCCTGGACACCTGCGGCCGCTGTCGCTGGTACCGCTCGGCGCCGGGCTCGTCCTGGCGGCCGCGGTGTTGATCCGGTACCGCGCCGCCACCCGCAACCGCACCGAGGCCCGGGACATCGAGGTCCGCGCGCCCGCGTCCTGACCTGTTGTAGAAATGTTGCGGCCGCAGGCAGTTGATCCAAGAATCTAGATACATTCAGCTCGGACTCCTAGGCTCACGAGAGGCATGCCTATCAATAAGGAGTCCCGATGACGTTCCTCCGACGGCGCTGGGTCCGCTTCGCACTCGTGATCGTCACCGCCGTGGCGGCGTTGCTGCCGGTCACCGCGGCCACGGCGGCGCAGTCCCCGGCCGCCGGCCCCAAGCCGACCATCGTCTTCGTCCACGGCGCGTTCGCCGACTCAAGCAGCTGGAACACCACCATCGCCACGCTGCAGGCGTTGGGCTTCCCGGTGGTCGCGGCCGCCAACCCGCTGCGCGGCCTCACCTCCGACTCCGACTACGTACGGTCGGTGCTGCAGACCATCCAGGGCCCGATCGTCCTGGTCGGTCATTCGTACGGCGGGGCGGTGATCTCCAACGCGGCCCGCGGTGTTCCGAACGTCAAGGCGTTGGTGTTCGTGGGCGCGTTCGTGCTCGACGAGGGCGAGAGTCTGGCCACCACACCCGATCCGGTGCAGTTCCCGGGCGCGGAGATCACCCCCGACACCACGATCGCCCGACCGGTCCCGAACGCGGCCGCACCCGGCGGCATGGACGTCGAGCTGACCATCAAGCCGCAGGACTTCCAGCGGGTGTTCGCGGCCGACGTTCCGAAGATCAGGACCAACATCATGGCGGCGACGCAGCGGCCGTTCGCGGTGACCGCGATCGTCCAGCCGTCCGGCCCGCCTGCCTGGAAGACCATCGCCAGCTGGGACCTGATCACCTTGGACGACAAGGCGATCCCGCCGGCCGGGCAGGAGTTCATGGCGAAGCGCGCGAACGCGCACATCGAGGAGGTTCACTCGTCGCACGCGGTAATGGTGTCGCACCCAGAGGCGGTCACCCGGATCACGCTGGAGGCAGCACGCTCGATCTGACCGCGCCGTCGGCCGCCGGCCCGGGGGGAGCCGGGTCGGCGGTCTGCTCCGCGGCGGCGACCAGCAGGTCGACCAGATCGACCGGCCGGGTCAGGAACGGCGAATGGTCGCCCGGCAGTACCACCGCCTCATTGCCGAAGCGGACCCGGGCGGCCCTGCGCACCCAGTCCGGGTTCACCACCGCGTCGGATCCGCACGCGATCACGGTGACGGGCACCGACGGCCAACCGCGAAGCGGCGTCACCTCCTGCGCGACCCGCCAGTGCTGACGGCGTAGGCGGGCCGCGGCCCACTCGGCCAGCTCCGGTGGCGCGTCCGGATACATCAGGGCGATCGCCGCCTGCGGCTGCCACGAGCTGGACCCACCCTCGTGCGCGATCTGGCCCGCGCCCAGGCCCGGCATCAGCCGGTCGGGGTCGTCCCGCGCGCCGTCGTCGAAGCTCGCCCCGACGGTGGGCAGCATCGCGGCGACGAACACGAGCGCGCGCACCGGCCGGCCACCGTCCGCCAGGGCCTGGGCCACCACCGGG